>Ga0182030_10005305_pt1 | contig 27410 bp, 21 predicted proteins | sample 812S3MmetaG_FD_121299 | JGI IMG/M metagenome (GOLD analysis project Ga0182030, IMG submission 121299) | Permafrost microbial communities from Stordalen Mire, Sweden - 812S3M metaG (Illumina Assembly) | ecosystem: Environmental > Terrestrial > Soil > Wetlands > Permafrost | place: Sweden... | reverse complement strand
GATAGCGGTCACCCCGGTCAGAAACCCAGTGCCGCTCGAGCTTTGAACCACCACAGGGCTGGGGCTGGTCAGGGGCGTAGTTGAAATCGGGACGCCAAGCTCACCGACCCGGTTATTTCCCCACCACTCCACAACTCCACCTTGAAGCAGCGCGCACGTATGGAAGCTGCCCGCGGCAATCGCGATCGGCTGTATGCAGACCTGCCCCGACGGACACGAGTTTGTGCACGGAATGAATCCGCTCGCGCAGCCGCAGGATCCCGCTTGGCACGTCTCGTTTGGAGAGCTGCCGCAGGATTTTCCAGATGGAACGCTTCGAAGGATAGGCGAATCCGACAGAACGAGGTCGCGCATCCGGAAAACCTGGCCGATAGATTGTGACATTTCGGCGTCGGCCCTGGCGAGCATCACGCCTCTCTGGCGAGAGCGATGCTCCAAGTCGGGCGAGGACGCCGAACGTACGACAATCCGACGCAAATGATTTGACGGTCGCCACGGGGCTACCGTGGGTGTTGTACGATCGAGGCTCTCGGGCAACGGCGGAACGGTGCTTCATATCCAACAAGAACTGTCCACGTGGAATCCCTACGTCGTTGTGCGGATGAAGTCGCGTATGTGCATACAATAGGGGGAATAGGATTCGCGCAGGCCGTATCACGATGTACGGAGTTGGCGTCGGAACACCGACGGAGCAGCGAGCCCACGCCGATTATCATTTTCGATTCGTCGCCTCCGTGGCAAATTCGATGCACCCGTAGCCTATGAGGACCAAGCTCGAGACCTCGGAAATAGGCGTCGGGCCCTCGGGCGAGTCGCTGTGTCTGTTGGTCATGAGCGAACGCGGTACGCTCAAGTGGCTGCTTCCGAGCCAGGGCGAAATGACGATCGGCCGTGACCCCTCGTGCGAGGTGAGGCTCAACGAAGCAGGCGTGTCCCGGAGGCACGCCAAACTGACCGTCGGCAATGGCCTGCAGCTCATGGACCTCGGCAGCCGCAACGGCACGCGAATCGGCGATCGCCGAGCGCCTCCCAACGAGCCCGTCGAGGTGTCATTGCGGGACACCATAAGAATCGGTGACAGCGTGCTCGTCGTGCAGCCTGCCGCCATGCCCGCGAACAATGGGACGGCGTGGCAAGAGGGCGCCGTGGAGGCACCCGTCCTCGATGCATTGCCGCAGTCCGACCGCGTGGACTTGGAGTCTCTGCGCGAGGTCGTACCGAATCTCGACCGGATTGCGGCGGGTACGATCAATGTCCTCATTCAGGGTGAAACAGGCGTGGGAAAGGAGGTTATCGCACATGCGATTCATCGCCTGTCGCCGCGTGTAGCGGGCCCGATGGTCTGCCTCAATTGCTGCGCCCTCTCCGAGAGTCTGGTCGAAAGTGAGATTTTTGGGCACGAACGGGGAGCTTTCACGGGAGCCTTGCGGTCCAAAATGGGATTGCTGGAAGCCGCAGACGGAGGCACGCTGTTTCTCGACGAGGTTGGAGAGATGTCGTCCGCGTTCCAGACGAAGTTCCTCCGTGTCCTCGAGCAAAAAGAGGTGACTCGGGTAGGCGGGTTGCAGCCTCGATCCATCGATGTGCGATTCGTCACCGCGACGAATCGCGACTTGCAGACTGAAGTGGTCGCCGGCCGTTTCCGTAGAGACTTATACTTTCGCCTGAACGGATTGTGTATTGTGATTCGTCCTCTTCGGGAGCGCTTGGACGAAATCGAACCGCTCGTGCGGCGCTTCTTGACCCGCGCGTCGGCTCTCTCTCGACGTCCGGTCCCCTCGATTGCGCCCGACGCCATGTTGATTCTCAAGTCCTATCGATGGCCTGGCAATATTCGGGAACTTCGGAATATCGCCGAGCGAGCCGTGCTGATGTGCGATGGCGACCTAATCCGACCCCAGCACCTTCCCGCCGAGATACAGGGGGAGAACCTACCGAATACCCTCGAGTACGCGCCTCCGACCGCACACACGCCGCCAAAGGAGGACATGACCAATCGAATCCGCGCGACGGATCCGGCCGTGACCGAGCGAGACTTGATTGTCGACGCACTCCGGGTGTGCCGCAGCAATCAGAGTCAGGCGGCGAAGCTTCTCGGCATATCCCGCCGAACGCTGGTATCTCGTCTGACCGAATACGACCTTCCCCGACCGCGAAAGCATCGTTTTTCGCGCCCCGCTCCCAACGCGAAAGAGCGACGATGAAGAGCCGAGGTATCACCATGATTTGCACCACCCCAAGCCGAGGAAGGCCGACTCGCTCCACCACGTTCCGCGTGATGACACTCATCTATTCAATCGCTGTCGCCTCGGCTTTCGTGTACGCGCCTTTCGCACCATTGGCCCATGCGGACCCGCCCAAGCAGGCGGTGGAGAAGAAATCGAAGCCCACGGTGGCTGCGCCGCCAAAGCCCAAGCCGATCTCTGTCGCGAAGGAACCATCGAAATACGATGCGGGGCCGCCGGCTTCAGCGATAGCCCACTCTTCCCCGCCAGCGTCGGGACGCGACGTCGTGGAACGCGAGTCTCGCATCGAGTTCGATGAGAGAATGGTGCGTGGCCAGTCGGCCGCCGGCTCTATCTTCCTATTTCAGCGCGCGCCGAGCGAACTCAAAAGTATCGTCGAAGTACCCGACAGCTTTCGTGCGGCGACCGTGGAGCTCGTGCAATCGCGTCCGGAGACACCGTGAAGCAGGACACACCGACTCTGGAGGTGCTCGTCTACCACAAAACGGCCTTCGTCGGCTCGTTCATGTTCACGTCCACGAAGATATCGATCGGAAGGCATCCCGAGGCGATGGTCCGGCTGGACGACGCGGCAGTTTCGTCCCGACACGCCGAACTGTCCCTCGAGGGAGGGCTGTTTCGTCTCCGCGATCTCGGGAGTCGGACGGGTACCCGAATCAACGGAGCACCGGTTCTTCCTCGACAGCCGGTCGAGGCGGCCGACCAGATCGGAATCGGCCCTTTTCGGCTGCGCGCCACAATCTGCGAAGATGATCTGGTCGAGGCATCGGCGGTGAGCGACCGAGCCGGTCCTTCCGTGCCCCCGACGAAGACAAGCCGGCCACCCCCGGGCCCGGATGCACCTCGCGCGCGAGAAGACACGATTCCTCGATTGGAATTCGTGAGTGCGGAGTCCGCTCGGGTTCAGCGACCCGCGAGTATCGCCACCGCCGTCGCGCCCGAAGCGAGAGCCAATCTCGTTGCACCCGCGCCTCCCGCCATCATCGCGCGGCCGCCCCAAGTCGCGGCACCTTCCCCAAGCGTCGCTGGGCGCATTGGACTCGCCATCGCTCCGCAGACCGCAACCGTTCGAGGTGAGAGCCATTCACCCTTGCCGTTGAAGCCTGCAGTCATTCCCGCAGAGATCCCTCCCCCCGCACCGCCGAAACCGATCGTCATTCGCCCCGAGAATCCTCTGACCGTTCAGTCGTGGGCGTTCGACGCCTTCAACTCGGGTGCCGAAGACGACCCGGATGACGAGGACGAGGAGAATTTCTCGCCCCCCTTTGACCTGCTTCAAGTGCTTTCGGAGGCCGGCCTCTCCGAAGAACCCACCGAGGACAAGCAAAGAGTCACTTTGGAGGTAATCCGGTACCGGGCGGACCGCGTCATTTCTATCCACCACCCGGGCCCGAAAGGTCGGCTCTGGCTTGGCGCTCCAGCGGTCGATGCGGGAGCCTTCGAGAAGTCGGGAGGCTTTTGTCTCGACGCCGGGTCACTTCCTGTTTCTGAGGTCCGCGTGGGCGGACGAGCCTTAACCCCATCCGAGGTCCTCCGCATATCCGACGGCTCCAAGTTGCGCGTGAGCCCGACCATGCAAGTCACCGTCGACCTTTCGGGCAACGAGAAGGCGCTATTTCAATGGGTCGTTCAGGCCCCGGCGCTGCCGCCACCCCGCGTGTCCCTGCGACCGAGCCCCGAGCACGCCAGGACCGGAGCCATGTCGCTCGCGGTTCATTTGGCAACGTTCGTAGTCCTGGGTCTTTTCGTGCTCGGCGACAAGAAGGGCCAGCTCGATATCAACGAGGGAAGATTCGCGATCATCGACACGAAGGAGCTCGAGTTGGAGCCACCGTCCGCTCCGCCTCCCTCCGAGGCCGCGCCCGTCGCGCCCACGATGCCGACGAGACCAGACCCAAACGTCAGGAGCAAGACCCAACCCACGGTCAAGACTCCAGCATCGTCGACGCAGGAGTCGGCTTCGTCGTCCAATACGCCGACGCCATCGACTCAACGCCTCCTATCGGCGTTGGGCGGTGCGCCGAGTCCGCTCAGCGCGATTTCGGTCAGCAACCTCGATGCTCTTCCCGTGGCGGCCGGAGGCGGATTCAAAGTCTCCAGTGCGGTCGGAAAGGCTCCCGGGGATATGCTGCGCGTCGCGACTATCGGCGGGAGTGATCCGGATACGAAATCCGCCGCCGAGCTCGGCGCCAATGATCTTGGAAAAGTCCAAGCCCGCGTCGGAACGGGAGTTGTCAGGGCGCGAGTCACCGCGGTTCCCCAGGGGATTCGAGGCGAGGGCACTCTCGACAGAGGCGAAATCCAGAAAGTCGTCAACGCGCATCTATATCAGGTACAGGGATGCTACGAGCGCCAGCTCGCCAAAGACCCGACATTGTCGGGCAAGATATTCTTTGACTGGGTCGTAAGCACATCGGGCGGAGTATCGAGCGTCCGCATCGGTCGGTCCACGATCCACAGTGTCGAAACAGTGACTTGTATTCAATCGGCTATCCAAGGTTGGAAGTTTCCGCCGCCCCAAGGGGGAAGCGTCACGGTGACGTATCCATTCGCATTCAGCTCGCTCGGTAGTTGAGCATGGGGAATAAAGAATGATTCATAGAGGGTTGCGTCGCCTGATCCCGATCGTCACACTCGGTCTGATGACTGCTGTCGGCCGCACGGCTTATGCGGACAGCGACGAGGACGCCGACGAGGTGGCGACCTATGCAATCCAACGCCGCCTCTTCCGCGTCGGCCTCGAATTGAATGGCGGCGCGGGCATTTTGCCCATCAACGCCTTCGACAAGGGCTTCACCGCCAGCGGCAGCGTCACGTGGCATTTCAACAGCGTCTTGGCGTGGGAGATCGCGCAGGGAAGCTACGTGTTCGCCCAGCTCGATACCGGGCTAAAGAAACAGCTCATGGAGAATTTCGCAGTGCAGCCGACCGAGCTCGCTACACCGCTCTTCCTTGGAAGCTCGAATCTGGTCTTCACGCCCTTTTACGGAAAACTCGCTGGCATGAACCGTTCGGTCAACCATGTCGAAGTTTTCTTCCCCGTCGGGTTGGCTATGGCCCGATACGACAATCCGGGTCAATGGCAGGAGGGTATCGATCTCGGGCTGGGCTTGCGGTGGTTCTTGGACAGTCATCTGTCGGCCCGACTGGACGCTCGCGACTTTTTGCTGACCCCGGGTATCAAGGAGTTCTCCCTGACCAACGAGCTGCTGTTTGCCGTCGGACTTTCGGTGGCGTTCGGGGGCGCGGAGCGATGAGGACCTTTCCGTGGGCCATTCTCGTCGCCCTCGCATGGGCTATCAGACCGGCATACGCGCGGCCCCCGGCAGGTGCCACCCCACCTTCCGCGACGACAGCTGCCGAGATCAAAGCGGGCGCTGCTCCGGCCGCAGGCGCCGATAGCAAGGCGGCCGCCCCTGTCGTTCCAGCCCCCGCACCGCCCGAAAGCCCCCTTGTCGCTCCTCCCGACACGGACCAGCGGATGGACAGCGGCTTGGAGAAACTCCGCTCCGGGGACTTCAAGAATGCTGCAGCAATCTTCTATGACGTCTATCGCAAGTTGCCGCTGATCGATTCGCGTCGGGACCAGGCGAGCTATCACCTGGCCGTCTGCCTCGCCAACCTCGGACTGACGCAGGCTGCGGTCGAGCACTATCTCGAGATTGTGTCCGGCCGGCGATCGCCGGAGCTCATGGATTCGGCTCTTACAGCGCTCAAGCCGATGTACGAACAACGCCTCGTCGGCGAAGGTCGGTTCGTCGAGGGCGTGCTCTACGGCACACAATTCACCGGGCTATCGCCCGAGGTCGCCGACTTCGTCGAAACCCTGCAGGGGCTGACCGACATTCGACATCGATTCTTCAAATGGGGTCGCGCGCGCCTCGAGCTGCTGGCTCAATCGAATCGCCCACATTCCTTTTCGGCCCGTTACGCGCTCGCGGTCGAGAAGATAGCCCGCCACGAGGACGACGCCGCGGCGAAAGACCTGAATGCGATTGTGGAATCGAAAGCCAATCTTCCATTCGAGGTTAGGAATCAGGCCCGCCTCGCTCTCGGTCGCATCTTCTATGAAAAAAAGCAGTACGAAGATGCCTGGCGCATGTACCGCAGCATCGACTCTCCGCTGCCGCTGCAGGATGTGGTCATGGTCGAGAGGGCATGGGACCGGGTGGCGAGTGGGGAACAGCAGCGCGCGCTCGGGTTGCTCGTGGGACTCGAGGCACCGGTCTTCCACACCGTCTTTGCACCGGAGCGCTATCTCATTCGCGGCATTGCATTGCGGCGCATCTGTCAATATCGGGCAGCACACCTCGCCACGAACGCATTCCGGGCCCACTACCGCGACGTTCTCGAGAAGATCAAGAACCGTGCGTCGCTCCGAGACGACCCCACGATCCGGAGTTGGGCCGTCGAGGGGACTCCATCCCTGAGGGCGGCGTCGCGGATCCAAGGGATCTTGACGCGTGAGAAAGGTGCTCTCGACGTCGTGGCCGACAAACCTCTTCGTGCGCATATGGAGACGATCTACACGTCTGCCCTAACTACGACGAACCGGGCAATCGAACGCGATATCGCGGATGCCGTCGACAAAGTCGCCGATGAGCTGCTGCGCATCGACGAGCAGATGAGCCTCGTCGACTACGAAATGGGAGCTGGTCTCTTCAAGTCCGGCGAGGGCAATGCGTTGGGTGCCCCCAAGTCGATCGATATTCCGCAGGGTACGGATGAAGTGTACTTCAAGTTCGACGGAGAATATTGGTCGGACGAACTGGCTGACTTTTCGGTTCTTGCCACCGATCGGTGCGTGCGATGAAGGCAAGAACACTGCTTTGCGCGCTCGCGATCTGCTGCTTCGGATGCGGCTCCGCAGCACTGCAAAAGCCGCCCCGCGTCGACCCGGCGGAGCAGTGGATTCTCGCCGGTAGAAAGATTGACTTCGCCGTCAGTCAGACGAAGTCCATGATCCAACGCGCCCGTGGAACTGCGTACCTCCCCGACCTCTACATGCGCTTGGCCGAGCTCTACACCGAACGGGCGCGCTGCGCTTGGCTCGCGGTGTACGAACGCAACAAGGCGCGCGGCGATGAGCGACGCGCTCTCGAAGCCCCGGAGGCTCGACTCCTCAAGAGTCTCGCCATAAGCACTTACGGTCGCGTAGTTCGCGAATTTCCAACGTTCGCGCACAACGACGACGCGCTCTTCCTGACAGGTCACGAGTACCGAGAACTCGGCGACATGGACAAAATGAAGGCGACCTACCAGCAGCTCATCGAGGATTACCCGAAGAGTGCCCATCGCCTCGAAGCGTATTTGGCTCTCGGGGATCAAGCCTTCGATGCTTCGGAGCTGCCCGCTGCGCAGGGGTACTACGAACGGATCCTTGCGGAGCCGTGGACCGCCGTTCATCCGCTTGCGCGCTACAAACTCGCGTGGGTTCACATCAACCAGGGTGATTGCAAAGAGGCGGTGCGTTTGTTCGAGGTGACACTGCGAGAGCACCCTGTCGCAGGAGCCGAACTAAGCCGGACCCTCCTGCGAACGCAGAAGAACATCAACGTAACCCGCGAAGCGCTCGTCGATCTGGCCTATTGCTATCCGGAAGTCTACCCGGATAAACCGCCGGTTCCCTACTTTACCGAGCTTGCCACCTCGGCCGTGGACTACCTGGCAGCGATGCGCAGGCTCGCTCGCCGCTATGCGATCAAGGAAATGCGCGAGAAGGCAGCATTCGCGCTTCGCGAAGTGCTCGACGGTTCGCCAGGAGACGAGGATGGCGTCGAATTTTCGCGCCGACTCCACGATGCTGTCGTCAATGGAACCGTATTCGATGAACCGGCGGCGGATATCGCGCGAATGGTCGCCGTGCTCGATGCGCGGCTTTCCGACTACCGTCTCGCGCCCGACGTCGGCAGGAGGCTCGTCGAAGAATTCGAAATCTACGCGCGCAATCTCGCCACTCGAGCCCACGTGGCCGCCAAGGAAAGCCAGAGCCCGGGTGCGCTGTCGGCCGTGGCCGACGCATATCATGCCTATTTGTCCCGCTTCGGGAAGACGGCTAGTGCCAACGAGATTCGAGAGAACTACGCCGAGGTGCTCCTCGCGGTGAAGCGATACTACGAGGCGGGACAGGCTTATGAAGAGCTCAGCGCGACGAACGCCAGAGTCGACGCCAGAAAGCAAGATCGCTTGAATGCCATCTCGGCCTATCAGCAGGCCATCGAGAGCCCGACCCTGGGACGACTGCATCGGCTCGTCGCGTGGACCGGCATTCGGGAGCTTGGCAGGCAAGTCGTCGTGGAATCGCCGAACGATCCGGCGGTCGTCGGGATCAAAGTGAGCATTGCCCGCAGCTACTATGAGACAGGCGACTACGAGACCGCCGCTCGCCTTTTCTTCGCGGTCGCCCACCAGTATCCGACCGCGAACGAAGGGGTAGCGTCCGCCCACCTGTCCTTGGACTCCCTCCGACTCGCCGACAACCTCGAGGAGATCGCGACTGTCGGAGGGTGGCTGGTGGCCGACAACCGGATGAAGGAGGACGTGAGAAGAGAGCTTCGCGACATCGTCAGCAAGGCGGCCCAGCGTCAGGTCGAAGAGGTGACGGCGAGCGAAAGCGAGGACCGCGAACAGCAGCTCATGGCCTTGGCCAAGCTCCACAAGGGTAGCGAGGTCGGCGAGATGGCCTTCTACAACAGGTTACTGCTCGCCAAGAGCAACGGGCAGATCGACCTCTTCTACGAGCTCGGAGACCAGTTCCTGCGCGACTATCCGAGCTCGGCCCGACGAACCGATGTTTTGGGCGCGCTCGCCGCCGTGGCCTCTGACAGCGCGGACTTCACCAAAGAGGGCAAGTACATGGCCGCTGCGTTCGCGGCCGACCCCCGAGGAAAGGATGCCGCCGACCGACTTTACGCCGCCGCTTCCATCCATGCCGTGCTCGGGGACCCTGCGGTCGTGACCGAGATATCGAAACTCGGTGGTCGTGACATTGAAAAGGTCAACGATCTACTGGTGTTGATGGCTCGGTCGGGCAACATCTCGACACTGGAGCAGGTGCTGGCGTCCACCTCGCTCAGCAGCCCGACGGCGATGTTCTTCAAGGGCTATCTGGCATTCCGGCACAATGACTACGCCGTCGCTCGAGCCGCGTTGAGCAGGACGACCGGAGCCCCTGCGGACATCGTTGGACGCGGCCGATTCCTCTTGGGCGAAATTGCATATGCTGAGTTTCGCAGCGTCGGGGTCAAACCGGATCTCCTCGCGACGGTCGACGCCAACGTGAAAGCTCTCGCGGGCGTCGATGCCGCGTTCAAGCCGGTCGTCGAGGGTGGCGATTCGCGCTGGGCCATGGCCGGATTGGCGCGAGTTGCCGACGCCAACGTAAAGTTTGGGGCACTTCTTCGCGGGCTCGAGTTGCCCGCGAATCTCCCAGAGCAGGACAAGCAACAGCTCAAGGCGGCGCTCGAGAATCAGGCGGCGACGGCGGAGAAGCGATCCGCCGAACTTCGCACGGCATGCGCCACCCAGGCGAAGAAGGCCGGCCTATTCTCGGAAGCGGCAAAGAGCTGTCTCACCAATCAACCGTTTTCCGATTCGGCTACCATGTACAAGGAGATCGCTGCCCGAAGTGGCGGCGATCCGCCCGGGGCTGCCGCCCTTCAAAAGCTCCTCCTCAAGAATGCCAAAGACATCGACGCGTTATTGAGATTGGCCGAAATCCACCTTGCGGCCGGGAACGACGGCGTCGCCCTACTGCTGCTCGAGCGAGCCGAGCAAATCGGGAGTCACAAGGCAGCCGTTCAAAACCTTCTTGGCCTGACCTACTACCAACTCAATGACCCACAGGAAGCAGCTGCCGCCTTCAAAGAGGCCGTTGCCGCTGAACCCTCGGAACCCCACTGGCATCTGAACCTCGCCGCCCACTGCGTCTCGTTCGGCCAGATAGATCAGGCCAGAGCAGAGCTTCAGAAGAGCGGCACGCCGCCCAGCGGTCCACGGGGTCCGAGCGACCATCCGGACATCGCGCTTCTCGGGCAGATCGGTTCCGAGAAGAAGAGCCCACGAGGTGCGCAATGACGCGGCAGACCACCATCGATAGCCGGTCTGTAAGCCGCAGCGAACGCCCTCAAGCAAGGGGGGCTGAGCGAGGAACGCAAACAGATCTTCAGGCAAGCACGACCGACGACGCAGGGCGCAGAGCGGGTTTGCCGAGCCGCTCCGCAGCGAATCGACCGATCTATCGCATTCTGATGGGTCTCCTCGCAAGCTGCGGATCCATTATGGCCCTCGCGCTCACGTTCGCCTGTGGCGGCGGAGGCATTGAGCTAACGCGCGAGGAATACGACCGACTCCCGCGAGAGTATCGCCAAGAAATATTCGACGCCGAAAACGATCTCGTGATTGCGCGCAACCGGCTCGACGAGGCTACCGATCGCAAGGCCGCCGCGGAGCGCGCGCTGGCCGACCTCGAGCCGAAGTGGCAGCGAATGAGCCGGCGGATGTCCAATCCTCGGCAATCTGCGATGATTCCAAAGGCGCGCCACGTCTTCGAGATGAATGTCGCATGCGCCTCGGCGCTCGTCGACGTGACTCACGCAGCCATTCGCAAGGCCGAAGCGGACATTCGAGTGAACCGGGCGCACCTTCAACTGGTTCGACAACGGCAATTGGCCCGCATCGGGCGCGCTACTGTTGCGTCCCTGAAGCCTTTCGAGGATGCAGTTGCAAATCTGGAAGGCTCAGTGAAGGAGGCGACGGCCGAAGAGACGGAGTACCGCACGCGCGTGCAGGCCCGCCTGAACGCGTGGAAATCCGCAGAGGACGACTACGTCGCCACGTCCGGAGACTACGACACCGGCATTTGGAGCGATTGACCATGCTGCTCGCGAGCCAATGCATCCGAGGAATCGGTCTCTGGCCCGAGCGCACTCGGGTCACCCGTCTTGATCGCGGGAGGGTTCCGCCGGACGGGTTGCCCTTCCGTCTGCGGACCACGCTCTGTATTGAGAACGCTGCGCGGCTGCGCAACGGGATCGTTCTCCTCGCGTGCATCGCGGGATGGGTGCCTGCCGCGGACGCTTCGGGCGATGGCGGACTCGACTCCGTGGGCACGCAGACCTCGCTACCTCATGGCTCCACGGCCGACGCGGGGACAGGACCGGACGCAGGTGCCGCCGGACCCATGCTGCGGATCGAGGATGGCAAGAGAGCCGCGCAGCGCGGTGATTGGACCCAGGCTGAGCAGGCGTTCGCCGAAGCCCTAGCCATGGCCCCGGCCGAGGCAAGTGTCGCTCTCGCCGTGGGCACCGCTTACTACGCCCTGGGACGCTCCGACACCGCCATCCGCACTTGGACGCAGGGTCTCGCAATCGAAAGATCTCCCGACCTTCTGTTCAATTTGGGGATCGCATACAGGAGCAAGAGCCTTTTCGCCCAAGCCATTCTCAGCTTTCAGGAGGCTGTCGAAGGTACGTCGCCCCCTCCCTTCGATGGACTGTTTCAGCTCGCGGAGACGTACGTGCGCGCCAACGACACCGCGAAAGCCCTCGAGGCGTACAAGCGGTTGACGACCGAATATTCGCGTTCGGCCTCGGCGTGGAACAACTATGGCAATCTGCTCGCGAGCGCGACTCAGGTCGATGCCTCTATCTCAGCCTATCGAGAAGGACTCAAAGCCGCACCGAACGACGGGGACCTCCATTTCAATCTGGGGCGGGCGCTGGAGAAGTCCGGCGACATCGCTGGAGCCATCGCCTCGTACGAAAGCGCGGTGCAGTTCGCCCCGACGCTCTCCGAAGCGTGGAACAACGTCGGGGTCCTCTACGATCGCACAGGCCAGAAGAGCAAGAGTCTGTCCGCCTTTCATCAGGCTTCGGCGGCCCGTGCGTCATTCGTCAATGGCCACTATAATTTAGGAATCGCCCAGCTCCGGCTCGGCCATGTGAACGAGGCCATCGGCGCGCTCGAGGCGACCACGCGGCTCGATCCAAAGAACTCCGACGCCTTCACGATGCTCGGTGAAGCGTATCTCCGCTCAGGGCGCACGGCGGATGCCATGGTCGCGTACAAACGCGCGCAACAGCTCGCGCCACGAGACCCCGCGTCCCGCCTCGGCTTGGGAATCGTCGCGATGGAGAACCATCACTATGACGAAGCGACGCGGCTCTTCAACGACGCAATCTCCCTGAATCCGTCAGACGGCCTGGGCTATCTGATGGCCGGTCGGGCGCTCTTGGCCAAAGGGGACGTAGCTGGAGCGGTCGCAAGCTCGAAGGAGGCCGCGCTTCGTGCCCCGAACAGCGCCGAAGTCGCCATGGGCTTGGGCGCTGCTCTCGAGAAGCAAGGGATGCTCGCCGAGGCGCTCGCCGAGTACGAGAGGGGCATGCAGCTCGCGCCCCAGGACGCGCACAATAGACTGATCTTCGCTCACCTCGCCGAACGAGTCGGCGCATACGATCGCGCCCGCGAGGCCTACCAAAGTGCAATCACGCAAGACGGAGGAGAGGTCGAGGCGCGCAAGAGGCTGGCGGAGCTCTTCGAACAGAAGGGAACCCGGGACCAGGCGGCGGCGGTCCTCTCCGATGCCATCAAGGTCTTTCCGGGGGAGCCCGACCTCCGAGTCCGACTTGCGGAGGTCCAGTACCGACAGAAGCAGTATGCCGCCGCTGAGACGACACTGCAGTCCGCGCTTCAATCCGCGGGCTCTCACCTCGCGCGTGCCCACTACCTGATGGCATTCCTCGAATACCATAAAGGTCACTCTGCAGCGGCGTTAAGCGAGCTCGATGGTGCCATCAAAATGGCTCCCGACATGGCCGAGGCTTTCTATCAACGCGGCGAGATCCTTGCGGCGATGGGCAAGAGCGATCTGGCGAAGCTGAGCTACGCGAAGGCCGTGCAGATCAGGGGGACGTATACCGAAGCCATCTTGGCCCTCAAGAGGCTCGAAGAAAAGGCGAGTCCTTGACGGACTGCGGAGGAACGAATGCTCGATATCATTCATATGATCAGGTCTGGCGGCATCTTCATGTATGGGATTCTCGCCGCCTCATTTGTTGCCATTTCTGTGATCGTTCAGCGGCTATACACGCTTTGGATACTCTACCGTCTCGACATCGAAGCACTTCGCGATCAGGTGGTGTCCTATATCGATCAAGGCGAATTCGGGCGGGCCGTTCAAATCTGCGGCGGTACCCATCCACTTCAGAAGATTCTTGTTGCGGCGCTTCAGCGAGCCAACCGAAGCGAGAAGGATATCCGTCGCGGCCTCGAAGGTGCAGCCGTTACGGAGCTCGCACGCATGCGGCGAGGGACTGCGTCGCTGCCCCAGCTGTCCAACTTGGCGACCCTGCTCGGTCTGCTGGGAACCATACACGGCCTCATCATCTCGTTCTCAGGAATGCAGGGCATCGACGCAGCGGCGCGCCAAGCTGCGCTGTCGAAAGGCGTCGCGGTGGCATTCTATAATACCTTTTTCGGGCTCACGGTGGCCACCGTCACAGTCGTCGCTTACCTGATCGTGTTCTCTAAGCAGACGAAGGAGCTCACCCGGATCGAAGCCGCCACGTCGACGATCATCGATCATCTTCTCACATCGCCCGAGGCCCGAAGCGGGGCTCGAGGCGCAGGTCGGTAGGGGAGGTCGCTCATGTCTGGCGGTGCGGAATCGGGTGAGGAGGAGGGCCGAAGCCCCGGATCGAACATATTCGGTGAGGAGACCGCGTCGCCGGTCGCGTTGAATCTCACTGCGCTTATGGACATTCTCTCCAATCTGCTGTTCTTCCTGCTCGCCTGCTTCGGGACGACGATCGTGATGGGCATCAACGCCACCGTGCCCGTACAATCCTCCCACGACAGCGACATGGCCGACACGAAGCAGACGGTCACGGCCCATGTCTCCGTGGAGAAGGCCGGGCTCGACGTCGCCCTCGTCGGCAGCGCGCAATCGCAGGAGGAACTCGATCGCTGGCACAAGAAGATTCCGACTCGAGACGGCAATCAGGATTATCAGGCCCTTACGGCGATGCTTCTTCAAATCAAACGAACGTATCCACGGTCGGACACCATGATTCTGACTCCCGAGTCGGGCATCACGTATGAATCGATGGTCGGGACCATGGATGCGGCTCGCGAAACCGAAGTAACCCTCTCCGGGACAAGCCGTCGACTCTCCCTGTTTCCGACGGTCGTCGTCTCTACGGTGATCAAATGAGCTTGGGTGGCCGAGGCATATTCGGTGGCAACTCGTCCGGTGGCGGAACCATGGCGAGCGTGGCTCTCAACCTGACGGCACTGATGGACATCCTGTCCAATCTGCTCTTCTTTCTGCTCGCGTCCTACACATCGCAGTCCGTCGAGCTCGAAGGTCAGTCGGGACTCAAGCTTCCGTCGTCGACGAGCCAGCTCGCGCTGACACCGCAGGTGACCATCACGATCAGTGAAGCCCGCATCGACGTGGGTGGCGTCGCCGTGGGGAACATCCAACGAGGGCTCATTGCCGATCCGCTCGACCGCGACGGAAACGTGGGCCCCCTATTCGACCGCCTCCGCAACGTCAAGATCAGCCGCGAGTCGGCGGGACGAGGCGACCTCTCGGACGCGTCGATGGCATTGCTTCTCGCGGACAAGAGTACCGACGCGGAAACGGTGACGACCGTTCTGAAGACGGCTGGGCGGGCCGGATTCACCAATATGAGATTTGGGGTCATCTCGAAATGACCTCGAGCGGTTCGTGGATGCCGCGCCCCACGCGGCGCGGGTTCTGCGGACTGATGATGCATCTGGGTGTCATCGCCTATGCGACCGGACGCGCCGCCGGCTGCCGTCCTCACGGCGGAGGCAGGAGTCTTTCTGGGACCGAGGCTGGGGCTCCCCCTTTGCTTCGCACGTTCTCGCCCGCGACATTTGCGACTTTGTCGGCCGTCTGCGAGCGCCTGCTCCCACGGGACGCAGACCCCGGCGCCATCGACCTCGGCGTACCAAAATACATCGATCGGGCGGTCGCAGAGCCCGAACTCGCGCCGATTCGCAGCCTTCTATTGCGCGTGCTCCCTATCATCGACCGAGAGTCCCGCAAGCGGTTTGGAGAAAAGGCCTTTCATGAGGCGGCTCCGACCGAGCAGGACGAGATCATCGGACTTTGGCAGCACGGACACGACGGCGGTCAAGCCTTCTTTCCAGTCATTCTCAGTCTCACGTTGGAGGGGGCTTTCAGTGATCCAAAGTACGGCGGGAATTCGGGGGGTCGCGGCTTTGACATGATTGGGTTTCGACCAGCGCCACCGCTGTCCATGGGGATGCACGCGCACGCCGCCTCCCCCAAGAGCCTCTGACCGATGGCGGAAGATCCGGTCGATGTCGTCGTCGTAGGGAGCGGGGCAGGAGGCGCCCCCGTCGCGTACGCGCTCGCGCAAGCGGGCATTCGTGTCGTGGTCCTCGACAAGGGACGGCGATATTGCAATGAAGACTTCGACCACGACGAGGTCCGGATGTGCCGCCGGACATTTTTTGTTCCACCCGTGGCCGAGGATCCACACACGCTGCGCGTCGGCGAGACGGCCGTGGCAACCCGCACGACCGCCGGCTGGGTCTCGACGGTAGTCGGAGGTGGCACCGTTCACATGGCCGGCTATTTCCACAGGTTGCACCCGGTCGATTTCCAATTGCGGTCAACGCTCGGCCACATAGAAGATTCGACCCTTGAAGATTGGCCCATCCACTACGAAGATCTGGAGCCGTTCTACGCAGCCGTCGAACGAGAACTGGGCGTGTCGGGAATCTGGCATGCGCACCCGTTCGAAGAGCCGCGTAGCGCAGACTATCCGTGTCCCCCGCTCGCGGAGCACTCTGTCGCTCGCGAGATCGACAAGGCATGCGCTCGGCTTGAAATTCACCCCTTTCCGACCCCACGCGCGATCGTATCGCGCGAGTACGGCGGCCGGATGGCCTGCATGTATTGCGCGCTCTGCGCGTCGTACGGGTGCGAGATCGGCGCGAAGAGCTCCACGCTCGTGACGTTTCTGCCCGCCGCCGAGGCGTCGGGCCACTGCGAAGTCCGCCCCGAGTGCATGGTGATCGAGATTCCCGTCGATGCGGGCGGCCGCGTGACGGGAGTCGTCTATCGGACGCCAAAGGGCGACAGCATCATGCAGCGTGCGCGATGCGTCGTCGTGGCAGCCACCGCCATCGAGAGCGCGAGACTGCTTTTGCTTTCGCGTTCGGCTCGGTTTCCGAGCGGTCTTGCGAACTCGAACGGGCTCGTGGGGAAGAATCTGGTGTTCTCTGGAGAAGCCAAAGGGGAGGCACTTTTCAAGCGACAGGGACGCGAGGCAGTACCCTGGCTGCGCGACCCGTCCCCTTTCGTTCAGCGCTCCGTCCAGGACTTCTATTTTCTCGATCGCCCCGTAGAGGGGATCCGCAAGGCGGGAACCATCATCTTTGCAATGGCCCATCCCAATCCGATATTGACGGCCGAGCGCATCGCGGGTTCCGGTCCGAACGCGCGTTGGGGGATCCAGCTGAAGGAGGCTCTCCGCGAAGAGGCCGCCGGCGCCCGCACCCTGACGTTCGAAACCTTTGGCGAGTTCTTGCCCACACGCGGCACGTACATCGATCTGGATCCCAACGTCACGGATCGCTGGGGATTGCCAGTCGCTCGGATCACTCTCGAACGCCACAAGCAGGTTCAGGAGATCAACCGATTCCTGGCGGCGCGTGGCAAGCAGGTACTCGATGCGCTCGATCCCGACTCTTCGCGCATCACGCAAGAAGACGGTCAGGATATGGTTCTCCAGGGTGGAACCTGTCGCTTCGGGCGGGACCCGGCGAACAGCGTGCTCGACGTGAATTGCCGGGCTCACTCGGTACCCAACCTATATGTGTCCGACAGCTCCTTCATGCCGACGTCGGGAGGAGTGCCGGGCACGCTCACGATCATGGCCAATGCCCTTCGCGTGGGCATGCATCTGGTCGACCAATTTCGGGCGAACCGACTGTGAGTTCGCAGCGCGGACGATGACCCGGCCTGCTCTCGCGCTTTGCGTGCTGCTCGTTGCCCTGGGATGCGGACGCCCGACTTCCAACCACCAGGCGGAGCGGACACGCGACGGACAAGTGCGTACCGAAGCGGACGGGGAGCGAATCGCAAGTCTATTCGGTGGCGAGCGCGGACTCGACCACGTCGGGATTGCAGTCCAGAGCCTGGACGAGGCGACACGCGTCTACCGCGACGTGCTCGGCTTCAACCATCCGATCGAAGGCACGCTCCCGAACGGCATCCGAAATAGGAACTATTACTTCTCGGATTCGACGTATTTGGAAACGCTGGTGTGGTGGGATCGCGGGAAAGCCCAGTGGGTCGCAGACTTCACGGACCGTCGCAGCGGAGCCCTGTTCGCCGTGCTCAGCGTGTACTCACCTGAAGGCACAACCCGATTTCTCGCCGATCGAGGCATCCGCCTCGGAGAACCCATATCGGGATCCATCGAGGTCTTGGGCGACGACGCTGCGCCCAGAGAGAAGTGGAAGACTCTTTTTCTTCCGAACGGATTGCTTGCCGGCGACCCTCTTTACTTTATTTCCTATGGGCGCGCGGCGCGTGAAGCCTATCTCCACGAGCTTGATGACCCGAGAGCCCGGCGCATGCTCCATCACAAGAACACCGCCCTCGGTCTGCGTTCGGTCTGGCTTGCGGTCGAGGACCTGATCGGGGCCAGCCGCGCCTGCACGTCGATTGGACTGCCTGCCGGGAGGTCATTCGACGACCCGGATCTCGGAGCCCACGGCCAAGTGTTCGGTGCGGGTGTGGGGGAGCTGTGGCTTGTCGCGCCGAGCTCCCCGAATGGGAAGTTGGCCGGGTTCCTCCGCAGCCACGGAAGTCCCGGGGTAGCCGGTATCACACTCCGAGCCGGCAGCGTGGAGGTTGCGGCCCACGTGATCGAACAGGGCACGGGCACTCGGTTGCCGAGCTACGCGGGACAAGCGGGGATGAGCGTTCGCGTCCCACCGGAGCTCGCGGAGGGCGTGTGGCTCGAGTTTGCCCAACAGCCTCCATGAGAGGCTCCGCTATCGACGACGACGCCGAACGACAATGCCCGCTGACACCACGAGGGCTAGCGCTGCCGCGGGCGCGGACGAACCGCGGCCGACCCCGCAGCCACCATGGTTCGCCCCTGGTACGGGCCCGGGACCCGCATCGGGTAAATCGATTGGCAACGGCGCGACGCACGACCCGCTATCGACGTCGCAGTAGTTACCTGGACTGCATTCAGACGTGTTCGTACACGACGTCGCGCAGGCATTCGAGATGCACGCATACGTCCCGCAGGACGACGCTTCGATGTCCGGACACCCTCCGTCACCATCGCAGACCGAAGACGGAGTGCCTACCAGATCGACGCACGTGGCGACGCGGCACGTCACATCGGAGCCGACCCATTTGTCGCAGCCATTCGGATCGACCCCGTCGCATATCATTTGAGTGCACAAGTTATTCGAATCGCTCATTGGGCACGCCGCGCGCGCTCCTACAGGCGGTCCGGCAATCGTGACGCACGACCCTATCGTCCGGGCAATGTTGCAAGCTTGGCATTGGCCCGAGCACGCCGAATCACAGCAAACGCCATCGACACAATAGGCGTTGCCGTCCGAAGTGGGCGGGCACGTACCCGACGTCGTGCACGGCGTGCCGAGGGGCACGGCGGCGACGACATGGCCGGGAACCGTGATCGCGTTGCCGAGCGAATCGGCCAGGCGCACCGTGTCGCTACCTACGGACGAGCCGGCCGTGTAGAGCCCCGAGGACGAGATCGTGCCGCCGGACCCGTTCGCAACGAGCGACCACGAATAGGGTGGGCTTCCTCCCGACGCCTTGAACTGCTGCACATCGCCTGGGGCGAGCGTGATCTCGGGAGGAGTGATGGTCACATTCGCCGTCACGGTGACGTTGGCAGTGCCCACGTTCGATTCCGAGTCCGTGACTTGCACCCGGTCGACGACGTTCGGTGTCGGCCCCGCCGTGTAAAGCCCCGAGGACGATATCGTACCTCCCGAAAGGGCCGCCGCCATCGACCAGACGTAGCCGGTGCCGGAACCCCCGCTGGCCGCGAATGCCTGCGATGCGCGGGGTGCGACCGTCGCGCTTGCCGGCGCAATCGCGACGTCCCCCGCGAACGCCATATGCACATGCACGAGAAGGCCGGCGATCGTGGCAGTCACGGTGGCGAATTTCGCGAAGCTTCGAGTCCACCCGTACGCCATGAGTCCTCCACATTCCTTTCGGATGCGATCGTGCTTGGGACAAATCACAAGCCGCGATCCTTTCGCCCGTCGACCAGCGATTGACCATGGGTCTCTATCGCCTACTGATACCGCATCTCGTAGGTGCAATACGCATCGGATTGAAACTGAACGAGATGGTCTCCCGCTGTCGTCACCTGAATCGGAAACGACAGGATCCCGTCGGAACCGGCCAGCTCGAACAGGTCACCCTGACTGGAGTACGAGGATTGCTCCGAGCAGCTGGACTCCGTCGAGGTGAGGGTAAGCCCCGTCCCAGCCGCTTCCCGATTCGTGAAGGAGAACTGGAAAGTGATCGTTTTTGGAACGCTCGTTCGCACAATGATGGTCTGCGACCCAGGAAAGGACCCTTGAATGTAGTCTGAGTCCGCCATCGCACAATGAGCGATCGCGCCACAGGGGGCCGGGATCGAATCCGTACAAGCGTTGAGGTTCGCACCCGAAGTGAAGTCGCAACCGATGCCGGCAGTGGCCAACACCAAGACCGATCGTGCCTTCCAACGTGCCGCTCTCATGGGCCCGAAACCGTGGCGAAGAAGTCGCCGTCCAGCGTGTATCCGGCCGGATCGGACAGCGTGGCCGCAAAGTGTCCGGACAGATTCTGACCGACCTGCGGCACTTGGTCGAACGTGACGGTCCCTCGCTCAATCGGCAAGTCGGTCGTTACCGTGCCTATGCGCTGGAGCACGCCCCGTGGTTGACCGGAGTCTAGCTGCGCCAAGTCGATCGAACTGCCTGCTACGTTCTCGATGTGGGCAAAGTCTACGACAAGGATCGCAGGATCACCCTGGGAGCCAATATACTCCACGGATACACTCTTTCCTTGTAAGACGATGGTCACGCTGTTGAAGGACATGTCGTACAGGTCGGACGCACTCCCATAAAGCTTGTTTGCACTTTGGTCGCACGAGAGCAGCGACATCGACGCCACGAACAGGAGAACCCGCCGCGTCATTGTTCCTCCGCGACCCACCAGGATGCCGAGTTCGTCGCCGTGACGGCGTCGGACGACATCACTTGAAATGCAATTGCCGCCTTCCCGCCAGCGAATGCCAGCGCGGGATACATGCCATTGTAGACACTCGTCGGGTCGTAGGCATGCGTGCTCAGGTCCACAGCAACCACTTTCCATCCACCGTTCGTGCGGCGCGCGAGGTACAGCCCATCCCGCGTCGGATCGCATTGGGTATTGGCGTGGCTGCCGCTGCATCGGTAGTACGCGATCGCCGGCTCGCCGCTCGAATCAAATGCGAGCGAGGGATCCTCGCCGGTCAGGCCGTACGTGTCGACGGGCTGAGGCGTCGACCACTTCGAACCGTCGCTCGACTCGACGTAGAATAGTTCATTGCTGCCGGTGTCGAAGTACGCCGCGCCGAATACACCTCGGGCATTGATCCCAAATCCCAGCTGGGGACCGACTTGGCCGCTGAATATCTCCTCCGTTGACCAGCCGCCATCGGCCTCCTGGTCGGCGAGGCTGCCCATGGTCGTCGCCTGATTGATGTAGACTCCCGGCATCGACCCGGTGCTGAAGTGGAGGACGGCCGGGAGCCCGGCGGGGGTCATGGCCACTCGATTGTACCATCCGCCACCGCGAGAGACGTCGATCGTCAATACCGAAAATCCGGCGCCGCTGCCTTCGGCTAATTCGAGATCCGACTTGTTCGTCAAGTCGTCGCTCGAGAAACCAAAGTGAACGTCGCGATATGCGACCAGGGGATTGTCGCTCGGGTCAAAGGCGAGCGCGGGCCACCACCCAGTGACATCCCCCGAACTGCAAACATTCTGCGAACAATTGCCAGCTTGTGCCGCGACGAGTCCGTCGCTCGGAGAACCGCTAGAAACCTGGACGGGCGCACCGAACGTGCCACCGGTGGCTCGGACGAGAAAGGCATCGTTCGCTCCGCAACGCTCCGCGGCGGGAGTAGCTCCGACCCCCGTAAATGCTATCGCGGGATCGCCCGCCGAATCGAACGCCAGCCCGACCCCGGTCGGGCTCGTATAGGGCTGCGAGGTCAAGATTGTGCTCGAATACGAACCGTCCGATTGCGACTCGGCATAGCAAATATTCCAAACGGGCACTTGCGATGTCAGCGTCGGGCCGAGCGGAGAGATCGTGCAGGTCTGCGTCACGCTCGTCGAAGCGAGGCTCGCGACACCGATCTTCGCGCCAGAGACAGCGATCGCGCTCTGCGTACCACCGGCATCACAACCCAGCGACTTGATGACGAAGGCTGGCCCGGCGTCCGCGCCAGCGTCCCCGTTATCGGTCGGTTCTACGATCGCCGGAGGAGGAGGTCCGCTCGAACAACCCATGCAGCCCATGGCCACCGCGAGCCCTGACAATGCGAGAGCGCTCGCTGCCGCAGTTCCGAGAGCGCCCACCGCACCTGGGCTCGCGAACTCCGAACCTCTCCATGCGCGATGCCCAATCGAGGCGGCGAGCACTTGTCGCATTCGCTGGGAATGCACGACTGCGTGCATTCCGGCCCTTTCTTGCCCGACCATATGGGTACCAGGTTATCCGCGTTGCTCGAACTCCGCACGAATTTCCAATGAAGTTTTCCTGACAGCCGAGGTCAACGTGCGTCGCCGCACACCCACCGTCGCCTTCGACGGCGATTGCGCGCCGTTGCGCAGCCTGCGCAATTCGTTGCGCAACATTGCGCAATGTTGCGCAAGGGTTCGCGTGCAGAGAAGTAAAGGCATGCGTCTGGGAAATCGATGGCGAGATCGTTTCGCTTCGCGAGCCGACGCCGTGACAAAGGCTACATTCGAGCCAAATGACCCTAGCGGATCTGCGTACCGTCACCTCTGCCGAATCTTGGATTTGGCTTCCCTTGTCGATCGTGGGTTGCGGATCGCAGACCGGCACGATCGGTGCTAATTTCCAATCCGGATGCCCTATCGACGGCAACCCAAGGAGAGCTGACATGGATTCCCTAGAAGTACGATCGCGCAGCGCGTGTGTGGCCATATCCCTCTTTGCCGCCATCTCCTTGTGCTTCGTGGCGCGACCCGCTCACGCCCAGACGTCGTCCCAAACCGGACAGCCCGGCGAGTGTGCTGGCAACAAGTGTGGCACGCCCAATAACAATGGCGGGGGCTGCGGCTGCGGCTGCGGAGGAAGCATCCTCGTCGATTATACCGACATCGGCCAAACCTATGAACAGTCGGACGACTCCGACCACGACGGCATCGACGACGCGCTCGACAACTGCCCTTATGTTCCTAATCCCAACCAGGCAGATGGCGATGGCGATGGGGTTGGCGACGTGTGTGACAATTGCGCTGGAACTCCCAATCCGGATCAGAAGGCAAACGCGTGCGGCGATGTGTGGACTTCGTCCACGCCCGGTTTAGTAACCTCCGTCGCGAGCAACAACATCGGCCAGGTGCTCGGCGCCGCCTGCGATACGGCTTGCACCTCAGGAGGCACAAGCACTCAGTCGATCACGGTGGATTTGAGCGGCGGCTCGGATGCGGGCATGGCGCCCGGTACCGTCAATACCGGAGGGTCGGAGCACAGCGCAGGCGAGGCCTCCTGCTCGGTAGGTCTCGTAGGCATCGGATCGTCACCGGTGGGATTCCTATTCACCGCCGCCGGTCTCGGGCTGGCCAGATTCACACGCCGCCGCCGCTCATAAGGGCATTTCCTTTCTTCGGAATGCCTTCGCCGGCATCGCGCGACATAAGGGCCTATTTCAGCATACGTCGTGAGCGATGCGAAACCTAGGAGAGCCCCGCCATCACGCCGTACGCACATGGACATACGTGCCCACGGCGCGCGGGAGCGACGAAGTAATGGCGGCGCGCGGGAGCGTGATGATATAGGCTCGAGATCCGGAAATCGGATGTGCCAGAGAATCCGAAATCAGGGATGCTTGATTCTCCAAAGGTCGCGATGGTAAAGCTGTAATGAAAAGCGGGATGCAGCTTCCTCCTGGCGGGTCGTTCGGGCTCCTTGGGCGAGCTTGGATGGAGAGTGGGCTCGTCGCCGTGGCGCTCGCTGTGTCGTCCTGCAGCGATCCTCCGCTGAACCGTCTGCCGCCGCCCGTCATCGCGATCGACAACGAGCTCGAACTCGTGGGGGAGGTCTGCCCGACGCCACCGGCCGACGCGGTGTTTCCCATCAAGATTCTATTTCTCGTCGACGTCTCCGGATCGATGGTGGTCACCGATCCGGCCGACGTCCGCGCGACCGCAGTCACCGAAGTCATCAACAAGTATCAGGGACTGCCCGGTGTCGAGTTTGCGGTCGTCACGTTCAGCTCGGCCATCGTGAACGTCACCGGCGGGTTCGTTCAGTCGCCGGACCTCGGGACGATTGCGACGGCACTGGGTCAGAACGACGATCTGACCGACTACCAGGGGGCCCTAGCGACGGTCGACGAGGTGCTGACGGACGACATGGTGAAGAGCACGCCGGCCGAGCGGGCGCGCACGCGATACATCGTCATCATGTTCACGGACGGTACGCCCGATCCCCTATGTAGCGCGGATACGACTCCTTGCGGCTCGACCGCGTGTGATCCGCACACGCACTGCGACCCGACGACCATCCTCGACGCCAACGACCAGCAACAAGAACAGTACACGTGCGATCCGGACTACCTAATCTGCACGGTGCCAAAGGCCAATTGGGCGAGCGCGTTCAATCCACCCGTCGACCCGTCGCTCTATGGCCAGCTCCAGAACGGAGCCAACTACAACACATCGCCTCAACTCTTGACCTCGGTGGACCAGATCATCGCTCTTCAGGGGCAATACCACGTCGGGTCCATCGAACTCGATACGAACTTCCTATTCCCTGCCGATGCGCTGAGCAATCCGCTCGCGGTGCCCTTCGACCTCGATCGTCCCGCCGGAGAGGCTCTCCTCAAGGCCATGGCCAGCGCTGGAAATGGCTCGTTCCAGGAATTTACAGCTGATACCCAGATTAACTTTCTCAACATCAACTTCGCCTCCCTTCAGGTCAAGAACGACGTCGTCCAAACCTATGCGTCCAACCAAAGCGCCATCGAAACGGGGATCGCGAGCGAGAGTGACACGGACTCGGACGGTCTCACCGACGAGCAAGAACGCTCCCTTGGCACGTGCGTAGGCATCGGACCGAACTGCTCCAACCCGGCCGACAGCGACGGCGACGGCTACCGCGACTTTCTCGAAGTTCTCTACAAGTCCAGCGGCTTCGACCCGCTCGATCCCAACAAGCCTGCCGCGCGGTGCGAAAACCCCGGGGTCGATAGCGACGGCGACGGCTTGATGGACTGCGAAGAGACTTTCATAAAGACCGATCCGCTGAATCCCGACACAGACGGGGACTTGATCTCCGACTGGCTGGAAGTAGAGAACGGGATGAACCCGCTAGACCCGACTGACGCGTACGGCGACATCAATCGAGACGGCATTCTAAACTTGAACGAGATAAAGATTGGACTGAGTCCCTCGGCCCCGATCTCGCTGAGCGAGCGACCGTTCGCGCTCACCTACGCCCTCACGTCCGAGTCCGGCTCGCCGTGCTACCAGTTCGACGTTCAGCACATTCGACTGCAAACGACGGCGCTCAATGATATCGGACAGCTCGGAGGCAACCGAATTTATTACGATATCGTCGAGACAGCCGAGGACAGCCCGGCCAACTTCGCCACCGTGCGTCGAGCGTGCGCCGATGTTCTGTACGACGGCGTCTCCAAGATTCCGCTGACGGGAGTGGTTCGCTTCACCGATTCAGATTTCGTCGATATCTCTCAGTTCGACCCGAATACGAACTGCAAGGACTTGACGGAAGGGGTAGTTTTTGGAGTCACGCCCGGCTATGGCGGTCCGGACGGGGGTATCCCTGACGGGGGGAAGAGCTAGTGCTGTTTTCTTCCGTGTCTCACCTGCGAAGGCGGCTGACCCCACTGGCACTGGCGCTCGCTTTCGGCTGCACCAACGCCGACCTCGAAGCGGTTCCAGCCACCGTGCAGCCGGTGGACGATAAGCTCTCGCTCACGGGACAGTTCTGCACGGGAGAGCCAGACCCGTGGCAGTTTCCGGTTCGAATTCTTTTCGTCGTCGACATCTCGGGCAGCATGGCCGTAAGCGATCCGCAACCTCAGAACGGCCTGTCGCGCCGCGGCCAAGCCATCATGGATATCGTCAACCGATATCCGCCCGGCAACGGCCTTGCCTACGGACTGATCTCGTTCGCGAGCGACTCCGCGATCCTGACCATGGGACCCAACGGACTGAGCGGCTTCACGAATGACATCAACCAGATCATCACCGCGGTCCCGTCGCTCGCCGCTACGAACGGGCAGACCAACTACGATTCGGCTCTATCGCTCGCGTTTCAGATGATGCAGAGCGACATCAACGGTTTCGACGTTACGGCGAGAGCCCGTTCAAGCTACCGGATCGTTTTCATGTCGGACGGCGCTCCAGACCCGGACAACGCGGGCCCTGGAGAGACTCTTCCGCCAGATGTCCGCACCGACGTTCTCGACATCGCCGGTTTGAAGACGACGCAACAGATAGGCTCAGTGTCGCTCAACACCGTATACATCAACGGTCCGGGGACGCCTCCCAATGAAGTACTCCAGGCGAGCACTCTCCTGTCGTCGATGGCCAACTTGGCGAACGGCACTTATCGGGAGTTCGACACCAACCAACCTATTAATCTCTTTTACATCGAGTTCACTTCTCTGGTGCGCACCTTCACGCTCAAGTCATTCGTAGTGACCAACACCACCGAACGTCCGGTGGCCGCAACTGGAGGCGGAACCGCCGTCGGAGTGGACACGGACGGCGACGGTCTCGACGACGACCTCGAGGCACAGATCGGTACATCGCCCTTGCTGGTCGATACCGACGGCGACGGATTCTCCGATTTCTTGGAGTACAAGCTGCGAAACTCCGGGTTCAATCCGCTCTATCCGGACGACGCGAACTGCACTCAGAAGACGGATCGGGACGACAGCGATGGCGACGGCCTGCTCAACTGTGAAGAGCGCTATATTGGCACGAGCCTGCAGCTTCAGGACACCGATGGTGACGGATATTCGGACGATCTCGAATATCATAACGGCACGAACCCATCCATTGCGGACGGCTTCGGGGACTTCGACTTCGATAGCGCGCCCAACGGATTCGAGCTCGCCAACCACACCGATCCGCTGAGGAGCGACGCGGCGGACTTCTCGCAAATTGCCTATCGATACAAGCTCGTTCCGACGAATGTCGGATCGGGCGATGCCGCGCCGTCCGGTCAGACCTGCTACGAGTTCGCGGTCGACAACATCACACTTGCTCCGACGCTTTCGACGGTACCGGGCGCCGACAGGGGTGGGACCAATACCATTTTGCTACATGTCACGACGACGGCCGCAGACGATCCCGAGGACCCGGGATCCCACCAGATCGCTTGCGTCCGCCCGAAGTATCGACAATCACCGGAGGTTAAGGACCCGCCAAGCGGGTCGATGGTCGTTCCGCGACAAGCCTTCAAGACGCCCGGCCTTGGACCTGACGGAGGAGTCGGCTTCGATGAGAACCGAGATTGCATTGTTCCAAACTAGAGCTCACGTGAGCAGCCCATCGCTATCCGCGGTGGCGCTGCTAGGTTTCCTTTTTTGCTCGCAGACGATGGCCTGCAAGTCCAGCGGCGGCGGTGGGATCAGCGCAGCCCCGGACGGCGGAAGGGTTGGTCCCGCCAGCTGTTCGACGAACGTCGGCAACGGACCGGCGAACGCGACGACCATCGCTTCCGGGCAACCCGTGGAGAACGTCATCTGCTACCAGGGAACCTCGGACTGGTATCGAATCACGGTTCCGGCGGGGGACGACTTACTCGATGTTGCGGCCGGCTATCCAGCCGGCGTCGTG
>Ga0182030_10005304_pt1 | contig 27414 bp, 19 predicted proteins | sample 812S3MmetaG_FD_121299 | JGI IMG/M metagenome (GOLD analysis project Ga0182030, IMG submission 121299) | Permafrost microbial communities from Stordalen Mire, Sweden - 812S3M metaG (Illumina Assembly) | ecosystem: Environmental > Terrestrial > Soil > Wetlands > Permafrost | place: Sweden... | reverse complement strand
GCGTCGGCAAGTGTAAATACACGGCTTTCCTACAAAAACAAAAACTCACTTTCAGCCTTTGTTGTCAATGTGATTGTGATGTTTTAGAATGGCGACCCTACCGGGAATCGAACCCGGGCTACCATAACGCCTAAAACGCCAATAACGCAGAACTGATTTACAACGAGTTACAACACTGGCGTCAAAGAAAATGCTTGACGTTATTCCGAATTTCATTCTGAATGGTTTTTAGGTAGTTAAAACCATTTGAACTATGTCAAGCATCTGGAAAGACCCGCGCAGCCCAAATTGGAGCGCCTGTTACACGGCCTACGTTGGCGTGCGAGCCAAGCAGCTCAAACGCACGACCGCGACGGCAGACAAGAAGTTGGCCAGTCGCATCGCTGATGAGTTGGAAGAAGCCGGAAGCGGCAGGCGTTCGTCAGATCAAATCAAAGCCTACCTTGAGAGCATCCAAGACTTGAAAGCGAAACGGGCGGCTCGTCAGGCGTTTGACTTCACATTGCGTGAGACGACTGGCCGGAGCCTTGAAAGCAAAACGGTGCGCGGATTTGTCGAGTCGTGGCTGGAACGCACCAAGAGCGAAGTTGCTCCGGGAACTTGGGTGAAGTATGACCAGACCGGCAAGATGCTGCTCGCCTCACTTGGGGGCAAAGCCGACCAAGACATTGCCGAAGTGCGGCGGGATGACATTGCCCGGTTCCGGGACGAGCAGGGGATGCGCGTGGCGCGCAGCACGGCGAATGTCTATCTCAAGATCGCGCGCATCATCCTCGGTGCTGCCGAGGCGGACGGGTTGCTGATTCGCAACGAGGCCAAGCACGTCAAGAAGCTCAAGGTTGCCAACGAGGGTAACGCACGGCGCGCTTTCACCTTGCCGGAGTTGACAAAGATTCTCGCGCGGTGCGATGACGAATGGCGTTCGCTGGTGCTTTTCGGATTCTACACGGGCGCGCGGTTGGGCGACGTGGCGCGGTTGACATGGCAAAATCTTGACTTGGTGACGGAGGAAATGAGCTACAAGAGCGGCAAGACCGGGCGGCAGGTGGTAACGCCGCTGTCTGGCGCGCTGCTCCGGCATATCCAGACGCTTCCGGCTGGTGATGACCCAAAGCAGCCGCTTCACCCGCGTTCATTCGAGATTGTTAAGAAGGACGGCAAGGCGCAACGGCTCTCAAACCAGTTCGCGGACATTCTGGCCGACGCGGGCTTGATTGCGGCGCGTTCGCATAACGTCGAGGATGGGCAGAAGCGCAATGGCAGGGACACCCGGCGCAACGTGAGCGAAATCAGCTATCACTCCTTGAGGCATACGGCAGTGAGCCTGCTCAAGACGGCGGGTGTGTCGGATGCTGTGGCGCAAGACTTGGTTGGACACGAAAGCGCGGAGATCAGCCGGCACTACACGCACATTGAAGCTCCGGCGAAGCGCGCGGCGGTGGACAAGCTGCCGGAGATTGGCGCGGAGGCCAAGTAATGACCGGCGATGAGCTTTTGACCGAAGCACAGGCGGCGGAGTTTCTACACCAGAAACCGCGCACGCTCCGGGATTGGCGGCGGCGGCGCGGACTGCCGCACTTCAAACCGACGCAAAAAACAGTCCTTTACCGTAAGGCGGATTTGCTGGCATGGCTGGAAAGATACCGCGTGGCGATGATTTGCTTGCCGGGTGAACGGGTGCGGCGGAAGAAGTGAGAAAGATTCTCTCCCCCTGTCTGTCTGTCTGTGCGCGTTTCCCGTAGTGATTTTCCCGGACGGACGCACCCGTTTCCGTCCATCCGTCCGTCCACTCCTATGACAAGACACCGGACGGACGACGGCACAGGCCGGAAGGGGCGGGGGGGGGTGCGATGCGGTAGCGTGCTGTTTACCTCGACCGGTTCGGTCGCGCGCAAAATTTTCACAAAAGGGCCGTTTGAATGGTTGTCCGTTGTTTTGGCCGTTTCCAACGGTAAAATCGACTCTCCGATTAACGGCGAGCGTTGGCACGCGGCGTGTGAGGTGTCGGCTTCTTTCTTTTTGGCAACTGGCTGCTTTGCGCTCTGCGCTTTCCATCCGGCTTCCACGCGGACGCGGACTTGCTTGCTCTTCAATGCCATTCGCTGTAAAACCTTGCGGGCACCAATATGGCTGATCTTGCAAATATCGAACGGCTCGAAACTGACCTCTGGGACGCGGCGGATAATCTGCGCGCAAATTCCAAACTGACCGCTGGCGAATACTGTATGCCGGTGCTCGGCGTCATCTTTCTGCGTCACGCCACGAACCGCTACAACGACGCCTTGCGCGAGATTCAGGAAGATCAGGCGATGGGCAAGATGCCCAAACGCTCGCTCACCGCCGCCGATTTCAAAAAACGCCGCGCGCTGATGCTGCCGAAGGAGGCACGCTACGACGAACTGCTCAAGCTGCCCAAAGGTGCGAACCTGGGCGAAGCGCTGGTCAAGGCGATGGATGCCATCGAGCGCGACTTCCAGCCGTTACAAGGCCAGCTTCCCAAGGATTACACCAAGTTCGACAATTCGCTGCTGGAAGATTTGCTCCGGGTTTTCGACAGCGAAATGATCCGCAACGCCAAGGGTGACGTGTTCGGGCGCATCAACGAATACTTCCTGATGAAGTTCGCCATGCAGGGCGCGCAGGACAACGGCGAATTTTTCACGCCGCCCTCGCTCGTGCAAACCATCGTCAACGTCATCGAGCCGGACCACGGCACGGTGTTTGACCCCGCGTGCGGTTCGGGCGGCATGTTCATTCAATCCGGTCACTTCATCGAGCAGCACGGCCAGAGCGCGGCGCACCGGGCAACCTTCTTTGGGCAGGAATACAAGACCAGCAATCTGCGCCTGGCGAAAATGAATCTCGCGGTTCACGCGCTGGAGGGGGACATCGTGGAGGCCAACACCTTTTACGAAGACCAGCACGAGCTTTTCGGTAAGTGCGATTTCGTGATGGCCAATCCGCCATTCAACGTGGACAAGGTGGACGCCGAGAAAGTGAAGGACGACCGCCGCCTGCCGTTCGGTTTGCCGGGCGTGAACAAGGACAAGAAAGTTTCCAACGGCAATTATCTTTGGATTTCCTACTTCTGGAGCTACCTGAATAGAAATGGCCGCGCCGGCTTTGTCATGTCGTCGCAGGCCAGCAGCGCCGGGCACGGCGAGGCCGAAGTCCGCCGCAAGCTCGTCGAAACGGGCGACGTGGACGTGATGATTTCCATTCGCTCCAATTTCTTTTACACCCGCACCGTGCCGTGCGAGTTGTGGCACTTTGACCGCAGCAAGCCCACCGACCGCCGCGATCAAGTGCTGATGATTGACGCGCGGAACATCTACCGCAAAGTGACGCGGAAAATTTACGACTTCACGCCGGAGCAACAGCAGAACCTCGCCGCGATTGTGTGGCTGTATCGCGGGCAAAGCGACCGCTTCATTGCGCTCGTTCAGGAATACCTCGAATACACGCTGGCCGAAGCCGCCGCCATCGCCGCGAAAACGGATGCGTTCCGCGCAGCGTGCGCAGCGTTGACGGATGCCGCTGCGCCGTTCTTGAAAACGCTGCCGAAAGATTCGCCGTTGCGTGAACTTATGAAGGAACGTGACGACGCGGCGAAGGCGTGCTTTGGCGCGCTGGACGCATTGGCCGCGCGGATTGCGAAGGAATGGAAAAAGCCGTGCGAACCGAAGCTGGCCGCGCAAAAGAAACTGCTGGCCGGATTGGACGAACTCGCCACGGCCTGCCGCGATCTGGTGAAGGACGTTGACTTGGTGTTCAAGCTGGCGGCGCGCGTGGTGGACGCGGCGGAGAAAGACGCCAGCGCCAAGAACAGCGAAGCATGGGATGGCCGCGCCATTGGCAAGCTGGAGAAGGAACTGGACGCGCGGCGCAAGGAGGCGGTGGAACAACTCAAAGCCGCCGCGTATTTCGAGCGGCAGGCGCACTGGCTGCTGTCGCGTTTTCCCGATGCGAAACTCGTGGCCGTTCCCGGACTGGTGAAGCTGGTGAACCGGAAGGACATTGAAGCCGCCGATTGGAGTCTCACGCCGGGCCGCTATGTGGGCGTTGCGTCGGCGGAAGTGGATGAGGATTTTGATTTCGAGCAAACGCTGGGCGACATCCATGTTGAACTGGCCGATTTGAATCAGGAAGCCGTCACGCTGGCGAAGAAGATTCAGAAAAATTTTGAGGGGTTGGGCGTATGAAATGGGAAACGCGACGCTTGGGGGATGTGGCTGACCTCAACCTTGGCAAGATGCTGGATGAAAAAAAGAATCGCGGTGAGCCGCTTCCATATCTTGCAAACATCAACGTGCGCTGGGGTGAATTTAATTTGAATGACCTTCGCGAAATGCGTTTTGAGGACAGCGAGAAAGAACGCTTCGGACTAAAATATGGCGACATCGTTATGTGCGAAGGCGGCGAACCGGGACGCTGTGCAATCTGGAAAGAGCCGGTTCATGGAATGATGTATCAAAAAGCTCTGCATCGCATCCGGCCTCACGAATTTCTCGACAGCAGATTTCTTTTTTACACTTTCTTGCACAAGGGGCGAATGGATGGATTTGCCGGTTTGTTCACGGGATCAACGATCAAACATTTGCCCGCTGAAAAACTTGCGAAGGTGGAAATTCAATTTCCAAAACTTCCGATTCAACTGCGAATTGCCGACGTGCTTTCCAACTACGACGAGTTGATGGAGAACAACCGGCGGCGGATGGAGTTGTTGGAGGAGTCGTCGCGGCTGCTTTACCGGGAGTGGTTCGTCCGCCTCCGCTTCCCCGGCCACGAACACGCCCGCCTCACCAACGGCCTCCCGCAAGGCTGGACAAAGGGCATCGTGGGCGATTTCTACGACACTGCATCTGGTGGAACTCCAAGCAGAACCAAACCGGAATACTTCACGGGAGAAATCCCGTGGGTGAAAACGCAGGAACTTCTAAACGGGTTCATCACGGAGACGCAAGAATACATTACAGAAGCTGGAGTAAAGAACTCCGCCGCAAAGTTATTTCCCGCGCAATCCGTATTGGTTGCTTTGTATGGCGCGACAGTTGGTGAACTCGGAATTCTTGCGATGCCTGCTGCAACGAATCAGGCTTGCTGCGCTTTGTTCCCAAAGGATTCACGAGCGCATTATATTCACGCATTTCTTTTCCTCCTAGAGAACAAAGAAAAGCTGGTGAATCTCTCTGCCGGAGCAGCGCAGAAAAACATCAGCCAGCAAATCATCCGTGGTTATGGGATGACCATGCCAGCCAAGCCACTTTTGGATTCTTTCATCGAAGCACTGAATCCCGTTTTCGATCAGTGTTTGAATCTTCACCGGCAAAACAAAAAACTCCGCGCCGCGCGCGACCTGCTACTGCCGCGCCTGATGAGCGGGGAGGTTTTGGTTTGAACCCAAAATTCTTATTGTTGACGCAATGCAAGAATTTGAAAAACATCTAAAGCAATGAATGGCCAGAACAATCGCGGCTTTTTCACGGATGGATATTTGATGGTGATCAGTGTCATCCAAGGGGCCACATTTGGGGCACTTGTTCTTGTGGCCGACAGGTTAAGTGAGTCAGAGCTTTGGAAATTCTCTCCGTATCTCCTATGCAGTTTTATCATGCTAGTGGGTCTGCTGTATGGGTATTTGGTCGGGGCGCGTGACCTAAAATGGCCGATGGATGGATTTGATGTGCTCATTCCAGTGCTGCTGGGTTTGTTTCAATGCGCCGCACTTTTGTCACTGCCATCCAAGCACCCGCAACCGGAATTTTTATGGTTTATCTGGTATTCGCTTGTGCTAGTCACGTTAATGGGGACGGTGTTCAACGCTTGGATCAAAACCGGTATTCACGACAAGAAGAATTACAAGAGGCATAAGGCCGATTTTTTGGGAAGTCTGGCCTTTATGGTAGGTAGTCTTGCTTTGGCCATGACGCCTGTTATTGGATACCAATGTGGGTGGTGGAAACCTGCATTTGTAAGCACGCTTATTTGGGTTCTTGTCGGAATACGACTCTTTGTGTTTTATGGTTTTTGTCGGAGGGATTGGAAAATGCAAAAGGAAAAGCACCACACATGATGGGTGGAGAGATTACCCTTTAGATTTATGGACAAGAACCAACTACAAGAACTCGCCAGAGACTTTCTTCAACCGCTTATTCCAGGTGCAGTGATTGAGGAAAATGAAGTTCCATCTGCTAGCAGGGACACGCTGGTCGCGTTGGCCGACCCATGCACGATTCACTTCAAGGCGGAACGGTCAGATAGGTATCGCCTTGTGCTTCGTCGTAGTCAGCCTTTCAAAAAATTGGCCTCTGGAATCGTGACCGAAAGCCACGTCGTCGAAGCATTCGTTCATGTGGTGAAGGCGATGAAAAACGGGTTGCAGTCTTGGTATAAAGCTGACCTGCGGGCAACATTCCCGCGTCGCGTTGTTGCGAAGGCACTCTGCGCAACCAAGCCGGAAGAAGAAGCTGTGCTAGGTGCAATAGATCAACTGGCAGCGTGGGCTGGCCAGCAATACGAAGGCAAGCCCATTCCTGCGGCAATTGGCTTTATTCCAAGTGCTCCAGCAGGTGCGGTTTCTTTTCGTGACATGTGCCGCGAGAATTTTAGCGCTGTTATTTCAAATGGGTTCGACACAATTCTCACATGCAACTTCAATGGCGAAATTCTCGGCCACGAAACCCTAAACCCACCGGGAGAATGCCCATCATTCACTCCTTTTCGTTTGGGTGCGGTCGCAGATTGGGCGCACAAAGGCCGGATCGCGTTGGTGCTGAACCGGGCGGGAGAGATATTGGTTTTCCGGGACTTTCAGTTGCGTTTCGCGCGGCGCGGAGGGCAATGGCACTTCCTTACACATAATCCTGTGATTACTCAGATGGGGCGTCCTGATAGCCATGAGGTCCGAAAGGCTGTTTATTCTACTTGCTTGGACGCCTCATTCGCTCGCACTGGTGCTTGCATAGGAATTGTAACCAGCAATCACGCAAATGAATGGCAGCAGGTCGCAGTCTCTGCGAATGATTATCTCGAACCAGCTCAATCCATAAAAGCCAAAACACTTGCACCATTTGTTGGGGTGAAGAAGTTTCAGCAATTGGATCGTCGGTTGAGGCAGGAATTGGTTGCGATTGATGGCGCGACCTTGATAGACCACAAAGGAACTATTCTTGCCGTCGGAGCAATTCTAAAGATTGCCGGCGGAAGCACAGGCGGTGGCAGACTTGCTGCGGCAAAAGCATTAAGCAAATTGGGTGTTGGCATCAAGGTTTCCCAGGACGGCGGCATAACAGGGTTTCACGACGGCAACGCCGAGCCAAAGTTTATCGTCATGTAACAGCACGTCATGGCCTACACCGACATCAACAGCGAAGACCGGCTCGTCCAAAAGACGTTCGCCGAGCATCTGCGCGACATGCTGCTGCCGCGCCTGATGAGCGGAGAGATTGCCGTCTAGCAAACATGAGCGAGCCAACGACAAGTCTAGCACCGCAGAACTTGGTAAGTTGGGACGAATTGCATCAACGTGCTCTCGTTCACGATGACCTCACGGAAAGTGAGCGGCAGGCGGCAGCAGATGCAATGTTGGAATTGAAATCCGTTCTAGGGGAACAGCTTTTTGAAGGGCTGCATCCACTCGTGGGATTCTTCATCAACCGCGCCGCCGGGCCGTTTAAGTGGGCTATTTGGTTTGCAAAAGTGCTCGCTCCAATTCGGCACCATCCTGATTTTGACCGGCTGGTGGCAGACCTTCGCAATCCAGAACGCTATGGGGAGCGCATGACGATTCTCAACATTACAGACATTCTGTCCGCTGCGGGATTCGCATTCACGTTGGACAAGGAGATTCAAATAAACGGGAAGCCGAAAAAGCCCGATTTGCTGGTTCAGTTAAACAATGTTGATCCGGGCTTATTCATCGAAGTCACTACACTCGGAGCGAGTGAGAAAGAACGTGAGGCCAACGAGGTGTTTCGGGCAATCTCGGATGCCTTGTGGCTCTCGTCTGGTCTGTTCCGTTATTCGGGCAGGGTTGAGCGGATATTGTCGCCAAAACATTTGGAAGAGGTGTTGCAGAAAGTGAAGTCAATGGCGATCAAGGCGCAAAATGAAACCGGTTTTGAAACCCTGAAGATTGATGGCGTGATCTGTTTGGCGGTTGCTACGGAGGTGAAGGCGGCAGAAATGGGAAACTGGGCACGGGCGCAGGGCATGAAACCTGATGAATTTAGAGGGCCACCGGTGGAGGTGTCGGAGATGGATCGGCTTTCGTTTAAGCTGAAAACGGAGCAAGCACAATTGCCACCGGACAAAACGAATGTGGTGGTGATATACACCCACCTTTTTCAAGGCGCTCCCAATACCCCAGCGGCTTTTAGCGCGCTGGCAAATGCGATTGAGGATGCGGTGTATCGGCACTCTCACATTGGTTACTTGGTCTTGGTGTTTTCGTGGATCGGGGGCAACCGCAACGAAAGTTATCGCTTGAGGGATCATCTTTGCATCAATCGCGAACGGTTTGATTACATGTGTCAAACGTTCATGCTTTTTAAGAACCGGTTTGCGGCAAAACCGATGCCTGACGAACTCGAACAGAAATTCTTGGAAGCGTTTATGTCTCAAACTGGCGAGCCTGATGAGCGGGGAGATAACCGTGTAATCTAATTATGAAATTTCACCACTATGACTTGGGGTATCGTTCAGGCGGCGAAACCGTTGTGGTGACAATTTCTGGAAACGCAATGAATGTGCGGTTAATGGATAGCTCCAACTTTCATAGCTATCGCAACGGTGATCGGCACACTTACTATGGAGGTCTGGCCGAACGCTCGCCGATTCGTTTGGTAATTCCACATTCCGGTTATTGGCATGTCACCCTTGATTTTCAAGGTTTGACTGGCTCGTCCCAGTTCGGCGTTCATGTTGAGCCGGTTCCGCCGGGGCCTTTACCGCCGATTCAAGAACGACCGCTATCATCAATGCCGTCGCTGGTGCGTCAGCGCCACGATTTGCCAGATGAAACACCAAATCCGCTGAGCGAGCCAGCAGCGCGGGATTTTGACGTGTTTATTTCCCATGCGTCCGAGGATAAAGACGCTGTTGTCCGCCCTTTGGCCGAGGCGCTGCGGCAGGGCGGCTTAGATGTCTGGTATGACGAATTTGAATTAAAAATCGGCGACAGTCTGCGCCGCAAGATTGATTCGGGCCTCGCTCGTAGTCGTTTTGGCATCGTTGTGCTTTCAAATGATTTCATCAAGAAAGGCTGGACGAATTACGAATTGGACGGACTGGTTACGCGAGCTGTTTCAGGCGAGCAAGTTCTGCTGCCTATTTGGCACAACATCACCAAGCGAGAGTTGATCGCATTTAGTCCATCGCTTGCCGACAAGCTGGCGCGCAGCACGGCTACGCACACGGTCGAGGAAATCGCGGCGGAAATTGTGGCGGTAATCAAAAAAGATGAAGGGACTGCCGTATGAGCAGCGATTCCTACCGACGACAGGTGCAGACGCATCTGCAAGAAATCGCCCGTTTGCAGCGTGACAAGGGACGGGAAGCGGAACGCGTTGCCAGTTACCAGAAGCAGAGCAACGACGCGTCTGCATCCGCCAGCCGGACTTCGAGCATATCGTCAGCACAATCTTATTTGCGCAACGCACAGCGATATTCAGAACAGTCAGCCGCCGCGCAGAAGAATGTCGCGAACATCGAGGACAAAATCGCGCGTGAACAATCGCGCATGGCTGATGCGCAAAAAAATCTGACACGGGAGGAAGAACGGGAGGCGGATGCCAGAAGGCGGAAAGGGGAACAAGAGGCACAAACCAGACGGCGTGAGGAAGAACGCCGCGAGCGCGAACACCAACAGCAGATGCACAACATCAGCAGCACTTTGACGGAACACGGCGCACTACATCGGCGCACGCTTTCTGCGATCGAAAAAATGGCACAATTGCCAGAGAAAATCACCGTGCTTTTCATGGCGGCGAATCCACTCGACCAAGTGCAATTGCGGCTGGACGAGGAAGTCCGAGCGATTGCAGAAATGATTCGCAAGTCGGAACACCGCGACGCGGTAAAACTGGAATCTTGGTGGGCGATGCGTCCGCTTGATGTGCTTCAAGCAATCAATGAACACAAACCGCGAATCGTCCATTTCAGCGGACACGGATCGGATCAGGATGAAATTGTTTTTCAAGATGCCAACGGCCAAACAAAGGTGGTAACGAAGGAAGCGATAGTTCAGACAATGGCCGTTGCCTCCAGCGACATCCAACTTGTTTTCTTCAATACCTGCTATTCCCGCAACCAAGCTCAAGCCGTGGTGAAACACGTTCAAGCAGCTATTGGGATGAAAACCAGCATCGGTGACAACGCGGCGCGTGTATTCGCCGCACAATTTTATTCCGCGATTGGATTTGGCCTGTCTGTGAAGCGGGCGTTTGAACAGGCAAAAGCGGCGCTCATGCTGGAAGGAATTCTCGAACAGGATACGCCGGAACTTTTCGTTGCGGATGGAGTGGATTCCGAACAGCTTATTCTCGTCAAACCACCTCACGAGTAATTAATCCACGTCACCCAAGTCGGCTAAATCATTCAGAACTTCCACCAGCTTGTGAACGCCGGTGGAGGGATTCAATCGTTCTGGAAACTTCGACACCAATTCATTGTTATAGCGTTCCAGTTTCCGTGCATATTTCATGGCCGTTGCCTGACGGTCTTTCAACTGGGTGTAAATGGTCTTGTCCGCCTTGTCGTATTCCAGCCCGGACTTTTTCAACTTCGCCTTGTAGTCCTTGCGACTGATGCCCGTGTCGTGATAGTTGAAGTGCAACAGATACCAAATTTCAAACGCCTCGTTTGCCCACGCCACTTTAATGTTGTTGGCGCGAGCCAGTTCAAAGGCACGGTTGTAATTCGGAGCCGGAAAACTGTCGCGGTCAAACGCGCACCAAATCTCGCTGTAAGGCTGACTGGCTCGGCAAGCCGCATCCTTATACTTCATGGATTCTTCTACTAGGCTGTCCGTGTTCATTCCCGTGCCCACCGGAATGACCTCTGCCCGTTTCGGGTCTATCGGAAATGCTTTGAAATAATCGCACGCGCTCTTGGTGTCCTCGCAGACGATCAGCACCCGCCGCCGCTCCCGCGTTTCCGTTGGGCGACGACCAACCGGGCGCTGTTCCCACGCATTATTTCCGGCCATGGTTCAAAACTCCTTGCAGGTCGCCCACGTGCGGCACGCCGCCGAACTGACCCAGCAGATATTCCTTTGCAAACTTGGCCTCTTTACGCACCCCCTTGATCTCATCCAGGCAATAGAGACGGGACGCACCCATGCCGTTTTTCTCCACAAACCAGACTTGGTCGCGCCGGATGCGCTGCGGATCGAGCAATCCCTCGTCATGGGTGGCGAAGATCAGTTGGGCATTTTTACGGTTGGCTGAACTATTGAACAATCCCACCAGCGCCTTGGTGAGCAACGGATGCAAGCGCGCTTCCAACTCGTCCACGAACAACACTTCACCTTCGCGAAGCGCACGCAAGAATGGGCCGGTCAGCGCAACGTATTTTTGCGTTCCTGCGGATTCATCCTTCTGCAAATCAAATTCAACAGTGCCGGATGGCTTATCATTGGCATCAAAATGTTGATGAACGGTTTTAATATTGAATGCCCCCGCTGCGTCTCGCAAAATCATTTCACGAACTCCCTGTGGAAGATTTTTTGGAAGCAAGTCTTGGATTTTATCACGCGCGATGTCGTGCCGTTTCAAATCTGCAATTCCAACATCTGCCTGCTTGACCAAATCCCGAATCAATGGCCCATATTCGGGGTCATTCAATAAGTTGGTTGTGAAATTCATGTAGGCTTGGTCTTGAAGCCCTGAAATGTTGCGGAACTGGTTCATCCACTTCATCAATTCCCCGGCGATTTCGCCATTAAATTGAGCTGCCACTGATAGAAATAGGGCATTGAGCCGCGTGCGCTTTCCCAACTCCTTCCCTTCTTTGAAGGCATCCGCTACGTCAATCCCATCCCGGTCACGGGTAAAGAGTCGTGTCTCCCGGATGGAATCAGCTTGTTTGAACAACCACTCCGAAACGAACGCTTTTTGCGTCGCCTCAAAACCATAGCGGTAGCGTGTCCCATTTTGCAGTAAGATCGCCTCAAAAAAACTGGGAGCCGATTCGGTTGCGCTGTGCAGCCGGAAAGGCGTCACCGGAATCGGTTCCCCCATCTGCGAATCCTTGGATGATTCTATGATCAACTCACGAAATTGCGCCATCGCGTTCAGAAAGTTCGACTTTCCTCCCGCATTCGGCCCGTAGATGGCGGCGGCTTTCACCAGCCGCAAATTTGGCAAATGTGCAAGGTTGTCATCCTCCATCCAGTCATCACTGGTGGCCTCCAAAGATAAAGTTGCCTTGGCCTTGAATGACTTAAAATTGCCGACTGTAAATTGAATAAGCATAGCAACAAGAATACTTTTAAGCCGTTTTGTTAGTATTGAAAAGACATTTTTTGCAATTTTTGTGCAACTTTTCAGTTTAGAGCAGCAATTAGCATTCCAGTGGACACTTCGGCTGATTCATTGGAGATCGAGTCCAACGCTTGCCGTTCAATATTCATAGCTTACTATTTTCGCCGCAATGGCCTACACCGACATCAACAGCGAAGATCGACTCGTCCAAAAGACGTTCGCCGAGCATCTGCGTGACCAGTTGGGTTGGGAAAGCGTGTATGCGTGGAACGAGGAAACCTTCGGGACGGACGGCACGCTGGGTCGCGCGGACACGCGCGAGGTGGTGCTGGTGCGGGAATTGCGCGCGGCGCTGGTGCGGCTGAATCCGCAGTTGCCACCCGCCGCCATCGCCGACGCGGTGCAGCAGATGACGCGGCATGACTTCTCGCGCTCGCTACTGCAACTGAACCGGGAGTTTTACAAATTCATCCGCGACGGCGTGCCGGTGAGTTACAAGGACGCGCAAGGCAAATTTCACGAGACGCGGGCGCGGGTGATTGATTTCAAAAACGGCAAAGGCGCGGACGGCAAACCAAACAACCGCTTCATCGCCGTGCGCGAATTGAAGATTACAGGGCTGCGCTCGCCGAATTACAACCGCCGGGCGGATTTGGTGTGTTTCGTCAACGGCCTGCCGCTTGTGTTCATCGAGTTGAAGGCGGTGTATAAAAACATCCGCGCAGGCTTCGACGCGAATTTAACTGACTACATGGAGGAACACACGATACCGCACGCGTTTCATCACAACGCTTTTCTCATCGTGAGCAACGGGCATCGCGCCCGCTACGGCTCGATCACGAGCGGCTGGGAACATTTCGCGGAGTGGAAACGTCTGGACGAGGACGACCACAAGGGCAGCGTGGAGGCGGAGCGGCTGCTTGACGGGATGCTCGCACACGACCGGCTGCTGGATTTGGTGGAAAACTTTATTCTCTTTGATGCGAGCAAGCCGGGCGCGGTGCGAAAAGTCATTGCCCGCAATCATCAGGTGCTGGGCGTGAACAAGGCGGTGGCATCGGTGCGGCGGCAGGAGGAATTGAAACGAGAATTTCCACCGGAGAAGCGGCTTACCTACCGCGTGGAAAAACTCCAAATCAAGGATTTGGCGGATGCCGATTTGCTGCCGTTGGCCGAGTTTGGCGAGCGCGACATCACGAAACCGATGTTGCAATGGGTAGAATCGGCGCATCCCGATCTCGGCAAGCTCGGCGTGTTCTGGCATACGCAGGGCGGCGGCAAATCGTATTCAATGGCGTTCTTCACGGAGAAAGTGCGGCGGGAGATTTCGGCGAAGTTCACTTTCTTGATGATGACCGACCGCAACGATTTGGACGGGCAACTTTACCGCACGTTCGTTGGCTGTGGCGTGGCGAACGAGAAAACGCCGCGCGCCAGTTCCGGCGAGGTGCTGAAAGATTTGCTGAAGCAGAATCACCGCTACATTTTCAGCCTGATACACAAATTCAATCAGGACGTGAACCCGCGCGAGCCTTACAGCACGCGCGACGACATCATTGTGATTTCGGACGAAGCGCACCGCACGCAGGCTGGGAAACTGGCTCGCAATATGCGGCTGGCGCTGCCAAACGCGGCGTTCATCGGCTTCACCGGGACGCCGCTGTTCAAGCATGACAACCTGACCAAGCGCATTTTCGGCAGCTACGTTTCGCGCTACGATTTCAAACGCTCGGAAGAAGACGGCGCGACGGTGAAATTGGTTTATGCAAATAGCGGTGAAAAGCTGGGCATTGCCAAGCTCGACTTGAACGACCGCATCGCCGACGCCATCGCCAAGGCCGAACTCGACCCGGACAAGGAGGCGTTGCTGGAAAAGTTGCTGGGGCAGGATTATGAAGTCATTACCGCCGACGACCGGCTGGACAAGCTGGCGGATCATTTTGTGGAGCATTGCGCGACGCGCTGGGAATCGGGCAAGTGTATGTTGGTATGCATTGACAAGATCACTTGCGGGCGGATGCATCAGCGCATCATTCCGCGCTGGAAAGAAAAGCTGGCGAAAGCGCGCGGCTACGCGCTGCTGAAAAAGTCAGAACTGGATTCGACTATTGAAGAAAGCCGGCGCGAGGCTTTGGCAAAGGAAATGACGTGGTTGAGCGGTCAGGCGAAGTGGATGGAGGAAACGCTAATCGAAATCATCATCAGCGAAGGGCAGAAAGAAATTGCCGATTTCAAAAAGTGGGGCGTGGACATCATCCCGCACCGCGAGCTGATAAAAAAAGGATTTGAGACGCCGGACGGCAAGCGCGTGGATGTGGAGACGGCCTTCAAAAATCCGCAGCATCCATTCCGCGTCGCCATCGTCTGCGCGATGTGGCTGACCGGCTTCGACGTGGAGTGCCTGTCCACGCTCTATATTGACAAGCCGATGAAGGCGCACACGCTCATGCAGGCCATCGCCCGCGCCAACCGGATTTATCCCGGCAAAGATTTTGGTCTGATCGTGGATTACAACGGGATGCTCAAGAGTCTGCGCGAGGCGCTGGCGCAATATGCGCTGGGCGAGGAAGGCGGCGGCGGTGAGGAAATTGTCGCGCCGATTGAGGAACGGGTGAAAGCGCTGCTGTCGGGCATCGAAGAAACGGATCGCCATTTGCGCTGTCTGGGATTCGAGCCAGACCGTTTGACGAGCGCGAAAGGCTTTGCACGCATTGCGGCGATTGCGGATGGCGCGGACGCCGTTATCAATTCGCGCGACGAGGGGCGGCGACGGTTTGAAATTCTGGCACGGCAGGTATTCATCCGCTTCAAGGCGCTTATCATGGAGCCGGCGGCGTTCGCCTACGCCGTGCGCCACGACAACATCGAGGCCATTTACAAGAAGCTAGAGGAACGCCGCGACACGGCGGACGTGACGGACTTGCTCAAGGAATTGCACCGCATCGTCAACGAGGCCATCCGCACCGCCGAACCGGGCGAGGATCAGATGGACTCAAAAATGTTCGACATGAGCACGATTGACCTAGAGAAGCTGCGCGTTGAGTTCGAGAAAAAGGTCAAACGCAAGGCTTCCGCGCTGGAGGACATTCAGGAAGTGGTGAGGAAAAAGCTGGAACGGATGCTCGAACAAAATCCGCTGCGGATGGATTACTACAAAAAGTATTCGGAAATCATCGCCGACTACAACCGCGACAAAGACCGCGTGACCATCGAGGAAACCTTCACGAAGCTGGTTGATTTTGTGACGGAACTTGACGCCGAAGATCATCGCGCCGTCGAGGAGGGATTGACAGAAGATGAATACGCGGTGTTCTGCCTGTTACAAAAAGAGAACTTGGCCAAGACGGAGCGCGAGCGGGTGAAGCAAGCCAGTCAGGGTTTGCTCGATGCCCTGCGAAAACTTATCAGTCAGCGCGAGCGCTGGACGGAGAAGGAAGAAACCAAGGCCGAGGTCGAGGTGTTAATACGGGATGAAATTTACACCTTGCTGCCAACGCCGCCGTTCACGGACGACGAGAAGGCGGCGATGGCGCTGCGGGTTTATGAGCATATGTGGGCGCAGAGTGCGAGCGGTGGTTTTGCCGGAGGCGTTGAACAATGAAAGCGCCTTTGCTGCAAGAGCAATTGATCCTTGAGGCAATTCGCGCCCTGCGAATGTGGCAACAGGTGACAGTGAACGATTCACGACAGACGGCGGCGCTGGACGTGGCAAAATTGGCGCTGGAGTTAGCGCGGTTGCATGGCAAGCCAGACCCGGCAAGATACCTCGATGAATCCGCCCGCCTATTGACGGATGCTCAATTAGCGTTGGGACGCGAGCGAACGAGGCCGGAGCGCGAGGCGACGGAGCAGAGCAATCAGGCGGTGAAAAAACTGGCGAAGATGCTTGAACCTTCATGCACTTGGAGTTGGCAGCACGGGGGTAAACGGAAGCGTGAAGTGCCATTCAACCTTCTCTACAAACCCGGCAAGTCGGAAGGTGGCGAGGCTTCCAAGTATCCACCCGTCAAATTCGTGATGCAGAACGGCGAGACTGCGCCAGTGACAAAGGCGTTCTCGTGGCAGCCGTTCACAAGCAAGCGCGGATTTACAAATTTGCTTGAGCATTGCGTGAAGCAGCACGATCCCCAGCTTGCTCACACTGAAAATGTGCAGCTTGCAAAGATGTTGAGGGATAGCGTCAACCAACTCTGGAAAAAACTCGAAGCGGGAGAGTTTCCGATAGATTCAATTTTTGAATTGCATCAACTTCGCAAACATCTGGAAAGCGAAAAAAGTCGCAAGGCGATGGAAACCCGGCTCGGCAAAACGAAAACCATCGAGACGAAGCAAACGAAAGCAGCCACACGCCGCGCAATGAAAGCTTCTGCGTGATCGCCCATTGGAGTTAAAAAATTCGGGTCAAAACAATTTTCAATAATTCTGTTCTGGCGGATTTTCCGTTCCGGGAACTCGCCAGCGCGCCAGCGGGCTTGGAAGACTAATAATTGCGAGGTTTGGGAACTCACCGGGCGGCAAACTGGAATTTAAGAACATGGTTTCGCGGTGGATGGAAGGAGCCAGACTTGACGCGGAAATTGGAAAGCGCCAGCCAACCGAATCATGCCGGGGATGTCGTTAGAGTCTCGCGTCATGGGCGAAATAAACGAACATCAAACCGTTGGCAGCGGACAGGCTGGTGCTGCTGGCGTGATACTTGGCCGGCCAACCGTCGCGGGCAATTCCGGGACGGCCATCAACTCAACACTTATCCGCGCTTTTGACGCTGCGGGCATTGGCGACGCCGAGTGGCTGCGGTTGCCAAGCCCGCGCGCCCGCTGCCGGTTGACCGGGCTTTCGCGCACAGGGTTAAACGAATTGATTGAGGCGAAGGCAATTCGCGCAATCAAGGTTCGCAAGCCCGGCGCGCAGCGTGGCGTGGTTCTGATTCACCGTGTTTCCTTGCTGGATTATCTGGCGAAACTGGACGCAGAGCAAAACGGCGGAGGTGGAAAATGAGCGACCTCGCCGCAATCAAAGTCGCCTATCGCATCCCGGCAGCATGGCGCGATTTGAGTTTGCCGGGACAGCCAGGGAAATGTGTGCCTTCACCTTTGCGGGCAGATCACAAGCCTAGTTTCTCCGTGTTCGAGGACGGGACGCGCTGGAAAGATCACGCGACGGGCGACGGTGGCGACGTATTCGACTTCATCGCACAGGCACACGGATGCAACATGGCGGAGGCGATTCGATTTGTCGAAGACCGGCTTGGCATCACGCGCCCAGAGCGTCCGCTGCAAACCCCGAAGAAGTCAGAGCCGAAGATTCCGCTGCTGCGTGAAGGCACGGCGGACGAGTTGCGCAAGCTGGCAGACCGGCGCGGATTTTTAGTCGAGGCGTTGCGCTTGGCGGAGTTGCGCGGCTTTCTGCGGTTCTGCAATCTTTGGGGACACGCGGCGTGGTGCATCACTGATGCTCGCCGGGGACTTTATGAGTTTCGGCGTTTGGACGGTCAGAAGTGGCCTGCCTATGGACGGTTGCCGGAGCGCAAGGCGCATTGCACTGGCGCGGGCAAGGCGTGGCCGTTGGGCGTTTTGGAAAGTGAACCATTTCCGAAAATTGCGATGGTCGAGGGTGCGCCGGATTTTCTCGCCGCGCTCCATTTCCTGCTCGTCGAGGGCAAGGAAAAGACGGTTGCGCCGGTGGCTGTCTTGGGCGCGGCGAATCATGCACTGGCCCCGGAAGCGCTCGCCAAGTTCGCGGGCAAGCTGATTTGCCTTTATCCGCACGCGGACGAGGCCGGGCAGAAAGCGGCGCGGGCTTGGGCGTTGGCGTTGCGTGACGCGGGCGTGGCGCGGGTGACGGCCTTTGACCTTTCGGGTTTGATGCTGACGGACGGCACGCAAGGCAAAGATTTGGCTGACGTTTGCCGGGTGAACGCGGACTGTTTGGAACGTGAGCGGAAATTTATGGAGGTGCTACCATGAGTGAATATATTCCGCGCGATGGTGAATTTGACCCTCTGGCTGACGCGGGCGCACAGCAGGGCAAACCCGAAAACGAAGCCAGCGAAAATCCCGCCACTGGCCCGGCGAAGAAAAATCCGCACAAGCCGCTGATTGAATTTTATTCGCCAAGCCAGTTGAAAAAATACGTTATCCCGCCAGATCAATGTCTCGTCGGGGATTTTCATTTGCAACGCGGTGCGCCGTCGGTTCTCGCAGGCCCGCCCGGTTGCGGCAAAAGCCGGGCAACGCTTTGGCTTGGCGTCCTGGGAGCGCAAGGTTCGGGCAACTGGTTTGGGATGCCGGTGCGTTGCCGGTTCAAAACCTTGATTATTCAAAGCGAAAACGGGCTGACTCGATTACACCGGGACTTTGAGCAAATTCCAAACTTGGACGGCTTGGACGACTGGCTGCGAATCAGCGCCTTTCCATCTTACCGGGGATTTGAGTTTGCAAATCCGCTATTTCGGGCAGACCTGAAAGCGGCGTTGCGCGAGTTCAAGCCGCAACTGGTAATTATTGACCCGTGGAATGCCTGTGTCCGGGATTCGATGGAAAAGGATTTTCTCGAAGGATTCGAGCGTTTGCGGGAAGTCATGGCGGAAGCACCGGACGCGGCCTGCCTGATTCTTCACCACTTGCGAAAACCGCGCGCCGAAGACCGGCACAAGGGCCGCAATCTGGCGAACCTACTTTCCGGCAGTTACGTTCTTGTTAGTATGGCCCGGAGCGTAATGGTGATGCAACCAGCCAGCGATGACACCGAGGACGCGCGCGTGGTGTTCACGCCCGCCAAAAATAATGACGGCGAGCTTGGCGCGCGGACAGCTTGGGCGCGCAAGGCCGGCTGGTTTGAGCCGGTCACAGATTTTGACCTTGAGGAGTTCGACGGCGCAAGCGGCGCGCGTCGTGAGCCGAAAGTGCGGGAGGAACATTTGCGCGACGTTTTTGAGGATGGGCGGCGCTGGCTCGCGCTCAAGACGGCGGCGGAGGAATTGCAGGAGCGCGCCGAGGTGGGCCGGAGCGCGGCATACGACACCTTAAAGATCATTGGTGGACGATTCTCAAACCTGCTAACGAAAAACTCTGACGGCTTGATCGGACTGCGCGCGGCGAAGCCTGCCGACTACGGACAGGAAATTTGAACGGTGAGATTGTCCATCCGTCCGGGCGCTCTAGGGAAGGTGGACGGATGGACGGACGGACGGCGGGTTTGTGCGGGACAGCGCGGGTTTTACAAATCCGCGCGCGGGGAAAGGCGGATGGACGTGCAGCGACGTTGGAAATTCATCCTTGAGAGATCAGAGCGCCGATTGCCTGACGTGATAACTTTGAGCCGAGTAACACCAGTTAAACTGACTGGGCTGTTATTCCGCTGTGTGGTGCAAACTGGCTCCCACCATAAAAAGTAGCAGGTTATACAATAAGCGGGATGTCCGATGGGCTGGCGAACGATTCTAGCGGGATGGGTTGGCTCGCGGAAAAGATTTCTTCATAAGGGCAAATCCGGGGCGTTATTGGCGTATTTATTCCGACAGCCATTCCGACTTGCGGCACAGAGGATTTCTGAAACTCTCATTAAAGTATTGATTCTATTGCTAAAAATCAATAATGGCGACCCTACCGGGAATCGAACCCGGTTATTGTTGTTCGCATTGCTTCGCTAAAACACGGCGAAACTATTGTATAATATGGGCAAAAATGTGTTTCTGTCGGTTTTTGTAGATGTGGTCATAACGAAGAAATGCGAACTTAATTTGTCTGGAATTGTCTGGAATAAATTTCACATCTAAAAGGTCTTCAGGCAAATTACTGAAATTGCAGGCGAGGGTCGGAATCGGCCTGATTTTCCCACCGTTGCACCTCAAATATGCCTGATTTCATTGGCTATTCAAGCAAAAACGATTTAATCCGATCCTATCGTTTTTAATCCGTTTGGTGTCCGTTTTGGTGTCCGTTTGCCAACTCCAGATTTGGTGGCTGGGGGGCGAATGTGTCAGCGGTAAATCTCTTCAAGCCGGTGCGTAAGTTGGCGTGCTTCGGGCCAACCAGCTTCAACAAACAAGTCGAGAACCTTTAACAATGCCGCAAAGCACTCGGATTCCTGCCCGGCGTTATCGCGAAAAATGTCACGATGATCTGCCAAAGCGCGTTGAATAAGCTTCACAACATCGCCAACGGCAAGTGACTCATACTGGAAACGCCCCTCTTTCGCGCTGTTGAGAATTGATTTGGCAGCGAGCAGGAAAACTTCAACAGGAGAACACGGCAGTAGGTGGTAAAGCGTTTGGACGATTTGATGAGCAGTGTGGGGATGTGGTTCCGCCACCAATGATTCAAACAAAGGGGAGGACTCTTTCCAGAAGCGGCACAGTTGTGTCCAAGTCAATGCCACCTTGTCTTTGTTGCTCCCTTCATTGAAAGCTCCAGAGGCAAAATAAAGTTGCATGGCGATACCGTCAACAAGATGAAGCGTGCGGTTTATCTTTTCTTGAAGCTGTTTTTTATCGTCTGATTCTATTGGAACATGCTTGTGGAGTTGTCCCCACATTTCACGATGCTGTTTTAATTTGGTTTGAGCCGTAATCAGCAGCTTTGAGAAAAAACTCCATGTTCGAGCGCGCGGCTCATCAGCGTTTGTGTCTGGCTTCACTCCATCCCCTGCGGTCAACCAACCGCCGTCGCGGCACGAATGCAATTGTGCTGCCAGCGCATGACTAGCTCGTTCAGTGTCACACTCCGCAACACGATTAGCAATGTAGGTCCAACATTCCAGATCACCAGTCCGCAAGTAGTAGAATAGTTGTGTGTGGGCAAGTGTCTCATGAATATGGTTTTTTTCTGGAGCGCTTTGCAAGGCGTGGTCGGAAATCAGCTTAAGCCGTGGCTTTACTTCGTTGGGAGCACTCGCCCAAAGCCGGTCTAGGGAAAGTGTCAAGGCGTCCAAGACTGAAAACTTTTTTTCTTTGGAGATGAAGGTATCCACCAGTTTCCAAGCCAAATGCGGTGCCGGTTCCACCAATACGGCGATCCGATCAGCAAGGTTAAATCGCAGTGGATGCGATTCATCGCAGCAGAGTCGGAGAAGCGTGTCAGAGATTTCCTGATCCGCATATCCGATGCGATAGGCGAGGAACGGCAAACCGCGTGCGGCATCAAGACGTGGCGCAGGCCAGCCCCAGCTTGGCCAACCCTCATCATCCTTGGTCTCTTCATACTTATCCCCCAGAGGCAGGGGATCAGTCGAAGCCTTGAGCAGAATCCGCCGAACGGTCATCCAACGATCATCTGTTTTAGGCCATGCTGTGACATAACCGGCGATGCCTTCGCAAGCACTGACAAGATACCCCCAAAGTTCCTCCCCCATTTTGGGGTGTTGTTTGCCATGCTGTTCCAAGGCGTGTTCGCATTGCTGAATTATCGTCCAATTACGTTCGACTTCTTTAGTGTCGATCTTATTGTTGTTCTGATTTAAAAAAGGCTTGAGGGCTTCGCGCAAGCGGAACATCTCATCGTTTGCCGGATCTTTGAGGCTGATGCCTTTCTGTTCCAAAAACTGTGCATCCGATATATGCTGAAATGAGCCTTTTGGCCCTTCCGGTTTGCGATTCACCAATAGCTCATTTGCAGTTCGGCGATCACGCCACATTTCCCGGACTTTTTCGAGGACAATGTTCGCCTCCTCCAACACACCAAGTAATCGATTTAGAGCATATTCGATCCGCAAAGGTAAGGGGCTACGGCTTTCATCATTCCGAAGCCGAAAGGTGTTTGGCAAATCAAGAATTAGTCTTTCCAACCATTCACGCTTTGACGCATCACCTGTCTTGTGCAGCGCGCCGAGCAAGGCGGTGCCACCGTAGTAGTAATCCAAAGCTGTAAAAAATAACTGCTCATTCAAAACGCATTCCAGCATTACGCCTAGCGTTGATGGGTATTTTGCGCCGGCCTCCAAAAAAACCGTCCACATGAGCGATGTATGATTAGAAGCCGCGAACCGGTCGAGTGCTATATTAAGCTTGGCAATATCGTTTGCGGCGGCCCACTCATCTAACAATTTCTCGAAGTGAGAAAGAATACGATTTTCGTTTTGATTATATGCACGACCCGAAATGTGCGCGTAATCCTCGACCAGTTCACAAGATACGCCACGAAATTGGAATGTTCCCAAAATGCGCTCCGTAGGGATCAAACCTATGACCGAATTCCAAGCGATGCAGGCAGCTTCAGTCATAAGCGTCGCATTTTGACCTGTGCGGGTTACGTAATACTCGGACAACGCATATTGGACTAGATTCCATTGGTCACTTGTCTGAAACCGCATGGACATGATTGCTGAACCGTTATCCTCATACTGGCCTGATGGGGGTTCTGGGGACAAAAAAGCGGCTGAAAACAGTTGAATCACGAAATTGTCAGCATCGGTGCCAAGATATTTGATGCAATTCGATAATTCGAAGAGATCGTCGTGCGGAAAGTGGGCAAGCCGTTCCGGTGTAAGTAATGACATCAAAGCTTGCTCCGTCTCAACTGACGCCGAGATGAACGTCCGGCAGAGTGTGGTGATAGCCACATGCGCAAAATACCGCCTATACTTCGAGACTTCTTTTGTGACATGGAGAGCCAGCAATGCACGTGCAGCCGCATTTAACGCGAGCTTTTGAGATATGTCACTCGTAAGATTATGAACCGCATTCAGATGAGCAAGAATGTGGACAAGCGGAATCTCGACGAACGCTTTAGTTGGCAACAAAACTGCCAGTTGTTTAGCGAACGAACACCAACCGGCGGCTCCGGCGCGTATCAAATCTTGACTAACATCTTGGAGACCAGATGCGAGTTGCTGAAGAGCCTTCATTGCAGGCGAATCAGCATCATCGGAAGAGCCAACTGCCGTAAGTAATGGCTGCAAATCAGCGATGTGTTCTACCCGGCGGGCGGCAAGAATTGGCGCAAGTATTCGTGTAATCCCATACAATGTCGGCACGTTTTCTAATTTGAGAGCAGCTTCCCAAAATCCCTTCCGAAAATCGCCAGCATCCCAAAGTTCTTCCAATGCGAATAAAAAACTCTGCCTGTAGAAGATTGGCAGAAGTGGGTTGCGAATGGCGAAGTCACAGAAAATCATTGGCGATTCCGGAATCAGCGACCGCGCGACGGCGTAGTCGTGAAGTAGATGATGCGTGAATCGGATTTCGTCAACACCAATACTGGCCCCATGTCGAAATGCGGGCGCTTGGAGAATGCCTCGGCTGCGAAACTCGTCCACAGAGACGCGCCCCGATGCAGCCAATGAAAGTTCCTTTAACGAAACTGCCAGATTGCGAGTTTCCACCATCCGTTGGCAAATAGCCTTAAGAGTAACTTCACGTTCACTCGCCCCTGCGCCCTCACTGACGCGAATCCCCCAAAACCTTCGAAGCAATAGCGCCGGGCTATTCCAATCCGCCAATCGCGATGGAGTCACGCCTGTTTGCAATAAGTCGGCGGCAAGTCGTAGATAAAACGGCGAACGATGAACGGCAGCCGACTTTCCGTTGTTGCGGGCGCTAATAACAAACGGACGGATTTCAGCGCGCTGAAGGATGAGGTCGTCCAATTGGGCCTCAGACAATCGCCCAAGATAAAAATGGGCGACACCGGTAAAATCCTTCGATTCATAACTTGGAACACCAGCACCGATAAAAGCTTCGCGCAATTCCCGCCCGTGCTTGAGATCGAATTCTCGCACACTTGCAATTACCGTCCATCCGGAATGGTGTGCCTGCACGTCGAGTAAAAGATGACGGAGCCAATTTTGAGTATCGGCGTCGCGCACCGCGTCGAGCGCGTCTGTAATGAGAATACCACGCGCGCCATTCGGCCAATTTGCAAGAACTTCGTCGAGTGCATGGGTGAAACCGGGAAGATTGGCTGATCCCTTCCAATCTCGGCCGAAATTTTCTTCCGCAAGCAATAGCACGACAGGAATGTTCTCGTTTTGCAATGCCTCAACAAGTTGGTGAATCAATCCACTCTTTCCGCAACCAGGTTCACCTGTGATAAGTAAATGGCCGGATTTTACAGCGCCGACCAATGCGGAAAGTTCTGCTTCACGGGGGATGTGGACCGCATCGGCTGCGTTCGGGCCGAATCGGAGTGTGGCGTGTTCTTTCAAGCGCCCGAGGTTGCGTGCCGTCAACTCACACAACTTGGCGATGTCTTCCGCATATTCAGCTTGCGATTTGAGCACCAAGCCTTCGGCGGATAACGCTTTGCGCAGAAATGCCGCGTTGAGCGGAACTCCGTGGCAATCTGCCTGAATGAAAAGATGCTCAAGTTTTTCCCATACACGCTGTGCTAGGGTTGCATCCGCGACGATATGGGTGCTAATGTCCCCTTCGACTTCACGCCGGAGTCGGTGCCCGGAGCCGAAATCGTAAACCTCCACATAAATCTGACGGAGAAATTGTTGTAGCTCATCCTCATCCGGCAGCTTTCCTGATTGCTTCTTCCACGCATCCGATGCCACGGACAGCAAAGATTGAAGCGCCGCTTTTTCACCGACTTGCCTACTGCGGAGAAAATCTGCAAAGGACATTCCGGGCGGTGCGATGCGATGTGAACTAAGAGCCTGTGGCAACTCATGGGTCACCGCCCGACCAACACATGCAGGAACCGCCCAGAGCAATCGACTTTTCATTCGCGCCGTGATGGGTAACTTTAAAAACTGACGAACAAATGCGTCCACCGTGTCAACAAATGCCGGGCTTTTTGCTGTAAGCGCAATGGTTCCACTCCGTTCTTTTGCCGAGATGAAAATACGTGCTTCAGTATCGCCATGCAGATTAACGACAATATCGTCCACCGGTTCCGGTGCCTGCATTGTAATCGCCGCTATATCCGCACCACTGATTCCCTCCCAAATTGATGACCGATTCCCAGCCAGCATTTTTACGGCGATGAGTGCAGCTATACGAACTTCGTAGTTTACACCTCCCGCAGTGGCGCGGCCACCAAACCGACTTGAACCAAATTTTGGCGTCGCCGAACGCAAAGAACCGCGTTGAAGTTTGGCACGAGCACGCAGTTCTTCGAGAAGACGAAGCTTCTGCATCGGTGAAAGATTAGCAAGTGATCGCCGATACTCACGCTTTTTATGAAGTTGCCGTTGGAGATCGAAATCCTTGCCGAGAAGGCGAAGCCTATCATCGGGTGAGAGTTCAGCAAGTATGCGCTGATACTCAGGATTGTTTTCAAGCTCACGGTCGGGATCCATGATTCAGTCCAGTATTTGTTTTCTAAACTTAACCCACCGATCTAGGAGGCCATGCCTCTCGATAATTTCACTGAATCGGGATTCATTAAATAATTTTGCCTCCAAAAATCGCGGCAAACGAAGTTTGTCTTTGGGGCGTCCCAACTCAAAAGCAATAGCAGCAAGATGCTCGGCTGAAAAAATGCGCATGAGAACCCCATCAAGGTCACGTTCAACACTTTGTTCGAGAGCTTCTTTTAATAGCAGTTTATCGGCTGGAAGGAACTGCACTTTCCAATCGAAGAGAACAGAATACCCCTCTGCGTCGAGTTGAAATCCGCGCGCTGCCAGATAATTGTGAATTGGGTCAAGTGAAACAAGCAATTGTCCTGGTGCCGGATTCAACACGATATAAACATCCACGTCGTCAGTCGTGTCGGGTTCATCCATATAAAACGTCGCCGCAACAGCCCCCCCGATGGCGTATTGCCCGATAACACCGGCGGTTTGCATCTCGTTAATGGTCGAGACGATTTCTTTAATGTTCATGTGCCAATCAATTCAGATGTTAAAATGCTACGTCAATTTGCCCAGCAATGCGAGGAATTCAATCTCGGCCTGACTCCGAATCTCAAACCAGATATGCACACTCCGAGCGTGATTCCTAAGCGCAATCCCTTGGCGAAGCGAGTGCAGTCAAGGTGGAGACGCGGGGTGGAGGGGCGTTCGACCTTGACGGCGCGAGCGAGCCATATAATTAAAGCGCGAGGCACGCTCCGGTTCTGCTCGTATTTATTTAATTTTCTCCGGCGTCTGCCCACGCGCCAAGATGCGCTGCGCCTGATACCAGAAATGAAATGCCGGTGCGTTGCCGCCTTTGAGCCGGGTCAGCGGCGTCCACGGCGCTTCGATTTGAAGATCACGCAACTCTGCGGCGCGGTCAGGCTGAAAACGCAATTGTTCAATGCTCACACCAGCCGGACGGCGCTGAATCCACGCTGCGAGGCAGGCGGCTTTGCCGGTGGCGATGCGGGCTTCGTCCCGGCGGAACGGCTGGTTCACCAGATGATTTTGCAGCGCGTTCACGCCGTCCTGCAAAAAAAGCCCCTGTTCGGTTTTTGCGCCACCTCGCAATTCAAGCTGGCAGTAAAGAAATCCGGCTTCAATGGAATCGTTCAACGTGTCGGCGAGGCTGAACTCGGCCTGACGATAGACAAGCTGCCGGGCGTGGGCGGCGGCATAGGCTTCAGCGGTCACGCTCAAATCGGTGGCGGCATCAAAAAGCACACCCACGTCGAAAAGCTGTTTTACGATGTCGGTCCGGCGGAGCGGATGATAGAGGATGCCGATGGTGCGCGGGGCAAACGCCGTCAGTTTGTCGCCGAGCAAACTGTTCACCGTCGGCACGGCCACGCGAACTTCACGTTCCAGCGTGATGAAAGGCGTGTTGATGACGACGGGTTCACAATGTGGCGCGACCTGCCGCTCGAAAAGCACATCAAGCAGCACATGGTCGGTTTTTGCCTCTATTGCCGACGGGTAAAAGAACCGGAAATGTTTCTTCGGCGGCAGTTCCCGGTCCCGTTGGGCGTCATGTTCATATCCGGTGAATGGTGAGTGTGTGCCCGCCTGTTTGAGCACGGCCAAAAGTTCTTCCGGCTTCGCCTGCGTGACAATGTCCACGTCAATGGACAGCCGCCGGATGGGATTC
>Ga0182030_10005301_pt1 | contig 27417 bp, 22 predicted proteins | sample 812S3MmetaG_FD_121299 | JGI IMG/M metagenome (GOLD analysis project Ga0182030, IMG submission 121299) | Permafrost microbial communities from Stordalen Mire, Sweden - 812S3M metaG (Illumina Assembly) | ecosystem: Environmental > Terrestrial > Soil > Wetlands > Permafrost | place: Sweden... | reverse complement strand
TAACAGTAGGAAATGCATGGGGCACATTCAGAATCTAGGAGTTCAGTCTTATGTAACAAATGGAATATGATGAAGAACAGCTGGTTCTCGCAAATCTTTGTTGTCCTATGGGTACTAATTGCCCATGCCGTCAAGATTCTATCCACGAAACCTTCCCAGCTGCACACCGATACTTCTCATACAATCTCTCAAGAACAGCTCCTACTCTTTCCGGGATGTCTCTGTGCTTCGCTTTCGGGTCTTTCTTCCAGTTTCACCTATCGGTTACAGGCAGCTTGTTTAGAACTCGTTCCTTACCCTGCCCTGCCCTGCCCTGCTCATTCCTTCCCTGGTCTGAATCCTTCAACTTCACGACAACGCTCACGCAACGAACAATCTTGAGGTAGTGAGCACGCTAGAGCATTTCTCAACACGCCAAAAGGTATATCAAGCTGCATTAAGACAATCCCGATGCAATCAAATTCAACAGGATGCATCCTCCATTCCGAGGGTCCAATCTTCCGTCAACAACATCAGTGCGTGCTTTTACCTCATTGTCGGGTCTCTGTTCCCTTCCCAAGTATATCCGCTCACCGATCAACACGTGGCATGCAGAGCGGCCTAGACTGAGGGGTGTGAGGTGTGGTACTTTCTGTTCTGTTCAAACGATGAGGCTATTAAAGTTGATCTAGTGATTCTGGTCTTGGTGTTGAACAGGATTCAGGATGCCGTATAAAAGTCAACGGCGCGTGTAACAAGAATGTCCCGGTCTCGAGTAAGCTCTAATGCTCGCTCGTGCTTACTTCGCTGCGGGATCATCTTGCGTCTAGGACCGCAAGGTACACGGTAATTGCCAGCATTCTCTTCTTTTTGGTTTCTTGCTCAAATCTGTAAGAAAGGTGCACGACGATCGACGATGCTTGATTTATTATTAGTCTGTTGCTGGTTTTCGCAAACTCAAGCTCTTGAAGCATGATTGGATCTATCGTGCGAGCTGGACCCCCGTAAGCAAATGCTCAAACGGAGTAGCGTCCGACTAACATCGGCCGAATTTCGAAACGCAAGAGGCAAAACGCAAACCTAATGCTCGCTCTTGCATTGCTTTTAAACGGCGAGCTGCAAGGTCTTGACAGCTAGTGGATCCGACGCTGCAGCAGCGGGTCAACAGCTTCGGCTTTGGAAGACACAATGCGTTAAGGGAGTATTCAATGCCTCTGAGCACATCTGGGGGTTTTTACGACCCCCCGATATGATTCGTGCAAAAAACGACGAACTCCTTGTGACTGGTCCAATCTAGGACCCCCCTGTATTTGTGAATACTGATACAAAGTCTGAAATGGAGGCTAGTCGTAAAGGTACTTTGTACTGCCCTTGATGGTTTGTTACGAGGCGGGAACCGGTGCATCCGCACTGATATGGCTCTACCAAGGGCAAATGCTATGTTGCACCAGAGACTGAGCCTCCTGCGGGTTTTCTTATACGTTCCTGTCTTTCTTTGGTTTCATTGTATAGACAATGTCAAAGCCGACCTTTGTATGCGTCCCCGCTGCTTCGCATCCTCCTCTGATTTTCGAAAGGGTTAAGTCTAGCCTGGCGTTCTATGGATATACATTTATTCCAGTGGCGCTTCCGTCATTGGGGGGAAGACCCCCAACTTTTGACTTCACCGAAGATGTACAAACGATAAGAAGTCTTGTTGCACATCTAGTCGAGTCTGGGAAGGAGGTTATAGTCGTTATGCATGCCTACGGTGGGATCCCAGGAGGAGAGGCACTCCAAGGATTAGGCAAAATCGATCGAGAGCGTATGGGTTTGAGAGGAGGTGTAAATAGATTGGTCTTCATCATGTCTTGTTTGGCAAGAGAAGGATTCCAAGAAAGCGCCAGAGGTGATATCTCTGCCATGCCGCCTTGGGTACAATGCAATCTTGAGGTTTGTCAACTTCTTGGTTACCAATCACCCCGTATTTTGGCTCTTCTTTAAAGGCTTTCTAATCACCAATTAGACAGGCATATCCACCATCAACCCGCAGCTAGCAATAGACGTCTTCTTCAACGATCTCCCCAAGCCAGAAGCAGCAAGCTGGGCATCCCAACTTCTTCCTCAGAGTATAGGAGTTTTCTGGAGCAAGACTACATATGCTGCATGGAGATGGATTCCTTCAACTTATGTACTTTGCGGGAAGGACCAGTGTATCACACTGCCCTATGGGGAAATCATGCTGAGAGCAGGACGAGAATCTCATCCTAATATGATTGACACAATTGAGAGGTGTGAGGAGGGAGGACATTGTATAATGTTGAGTCAGGTACAGGTAAGGACAAAAAGCTTCCTATCGAAGACCCAAATCATCTGTGGAGTCTTTCAGAAATACTTTCCCAAGCCCCTTCCTGCTGAGTACAACCATTCTCTGATCTGGCGGTTGCTAACGCTTGCTATGTATTCTAGTGGACGGTGGATATGTTGCGGAGAGCAGCAGGGGAGAGGACCTTCTGAGCGGAAAGAGAGGCGGATATTGTGGCTTATTAATCCCTCTACGAGTGGGTTTTATACGAGCTGGGAGCATTGGCAATCCACCTGCGAGTGACGGTCCGACAGACATATGAATTCTTTTACCCTAAGATTAAGCCAGGGACGGGTTTTCCAAGGTAAATACAACCAATACCTGCAGCGCAGTAGCATGCATGCAGATCCCAGGGACATCGATGTCATGTTCAAAGTCTCTCTGTCTCGGCGTCTCCGGAATACACGCAATGAAATACTCGGGAGGTTTAACCACACTATACTGATTACACACATGCACCAAGACAATAGAATAATCAATGCTGCAAAATCATCCAGTACTCCGAACACCATGCCTAATGTAAGCAAGCCATGCTAAAATCCAAATGAATCAACGCTAGCAAGCCCCCTATCTAATGCAACTCTATTTACTCATCATCTACCAGCCTTCCCGCCTCGAAAGCCTTCTTCGCCGCCTTCTGCAACGCCTCCAAATCCCCACTCATCTCACACATCCCCTTGAAAATCGCATTCTTCCCCTCTTTCTTCAGCAATTCATGCGGATGTCCGTACTCGACAACAGATCCCTTGTCTAGGACGAGAACTTTATCGTAATCGACGATGGTTTGTAGACGATGCGCGATGGTGATGATGGTGCTGTTGAGCTCGCGAATCGTTTCTTGGATCTTGGAATCGGTGTTGTAGTCAATGGAGGCGGTAGCTTCATCCATCATGAGAACTTTTGGGTTTTTGAGGAGAGCGCGTGCGAGACAGAGGAGTTGGCGTTGCCCTTGAGAGAGATTGTTGCCAGATTCCGTGACGGTGGAGGAGAGATCGAGGAAGATATTCTTGTTGGTTATTGGGGTTGAGCTTCCGGTTGGTGATTCAGCTGTGAGTTTTCCAGGTGTGGCCGGTCGAGATCGGGTAATGGGAGTGGAAGGATTTGTTGTTGAAAGGGGGGCTCCGATCAACTGGACTCGGCGTAATGCTGTGAATATATCTTCATCGGTGAAGAGCTCGAATGGATCCAGATTGCTCCGGATAGTACCAGTGAACAAGGTAGGATCTTGCGGAACGATGGTGATTGATTCTCGGAGGTCCTGGAGACCAATAAGACCAATATCGACAGCATCAATCAAGATCTTGCCAGTCTCTGCCTCCAGGCCGCGGAAGAGTGCAAGAGCAAGCGAACTCTTGCCAGCACCTGTGCGGCCAACAATTCCAACCTTCTCTAGAGGCTTGATCTTGAACGTAATTTTGCGCAAGACCGGCTCGAGATCGGGTCTATATCTCGTAGTGTAATCAATAAATTCGACAGATCCCTGACTTGGCCAATTTGCCGCTGGCCTCGTCTCTTCAATAACCGCTTCAGCTTCTTGTTCAACATCAAGATACTCCTTAATTCTCTCCACGGAGTTCATATTCTGCTCATTGATAGCGTATAATCGCACTAGCCACAAAACGTTCTCTGTGAAGCTAATAGCGTAGCTCAAGGACAACCCAGCTGAGCCAGCATCAATAACTCCTATACTCAGAATAACAAATGCGCCGGCGAAGAAAGCAACAAGATCGCCAATAACGTCGATACGGAAGGCGAGCCATCTATTTGCCGCCCACAAGTAGATAAAAGGACGGTTATGCGTATTTATTCTTAACATATTGTCCCGAATGAACCGTTTCTCATCTCCATATGCACGAATGGTTGTGATACCGGTCAGAGTTTCCCCGAATTGTTGGAACAGAGGACTTCGTTGTACAGATTCTATCCTCTTGAGATCTCTAGAGGATCGAAGGTAGAACTGGCCGACAAAGAAATACATAGCGCTGATGAAGACGCCGGCAATGAGAAAGCCAGGGGTAATGGCCGAAATCAAAGCAATGGTGACAATGATTGCTAAAGCACATGACATGATGCCGATGGCGATTGGAGCGACCTCTTGGTCTACTGCTTCAAGGTCTTTGCTGAAGCGGTTTATGAGTTGGCCTAGTGGGGTGACATCGAAGAACTTGAACTTTGCTCGAGTGACGGATTGCATTAAGCGTTGATGAATTTTCCAGCTTGCAGTGATAGAACCAAAGAACAACCAGAAGTCTCTGAAAAGTGCGACCAACATTCCAGCAACACCTATTAAGGCATACACGGCAAGGTAGTACCCAACATCAACACTTGGAGCTATTTTGACAAGGAGTGAGGTTTTGTTAGGATCGAAGTAAGGCTGAATCTTGGACAGTCGAGAACCGGTTACCTGAACAGTAGAAATAGAGTTGCCAATAGAGTTGTCTACGGATATGGCGTAATGGGCATGAGCGCTTTCCACGTTGTACTGGTTCGCCCATTGCCGGATCCAGACATTAGCAGCTAAATTTGACACCTGTTGGACTCCAAACACCATAATTGCGAGTACCCAAAACCACCTATATCTTTCGTTAGGATACGTTTGAAAAACCAAAAACAAGACCAGCTGAGAAGAAGTACATACCAAGGACCCATGGACCTCAGATAGAGTATCAGTACGGTCCATTTGACTCCTCCCACGGCTTTGGTTTCCGTCATGGCATCCTTGCTCTCGACTTTGTCTACGTTCTTGACTTTGTCCAATTTTCCATTTCCCTTTCCATTTAATTGCTCAGTATCGCCAACTAGCGTTTCTCCACTTTCGTCACCGACACTAGAAGGAACTCGAGATGGAATTCGGGAAACCGAAGCTGATCCAGGTCGTGACTTGTTGATATCGTCTCCGAGCTTTCCCGAGGCCATTACTTCTTCCGATGGGCCCTGAATATCGACCTTCCCATTGTCAAGATAGACCACATACCTGGACTGAGGAACGCAGAGGGCGAGATTATGAGTAACCAAGATACAAGTCCGATCATGCATAAGCGGGCCTCGAATGCAATTATCAAATATCCATTTTGCCGTATGGGAATCTACTGCGCTCAAACAATCATCCAGTAGGACATGCTTGGAATTCGAATACAATGCTCTTGCGAGAGATATACGTTGCTTCTGACCCCCTGACAAGGTGATGCCTTTCTCGCCGACAAGCGTCTCATCACCCGCATCTAATATCTCGAGATCACGTTCCAAAGCGCAAGCAATGATGACATCTTTGTATCTTTGCTCGTCAAACGGTGCCGCGAAAAGAATGTTCTCCTTGATATTGGCGTTGACAAGCCAAGCTTGCTGAGCACAGTAGGCAACGCTTTCAGTAAGTCCAGTCACTGGGTCGATTGGGACCTCCTCTCGGCTGTAACCACCAGGTAAAAAGACCTTTCCTTTGATGATCGTCATTTCACCTAAAAGAGCCATCAAGAGCGAAGTCTTGCCGGACCCTGTAGGACCAGCGATGATGTTCAACTTCCCTATTTCGAACCTAATGTTCAAATCCATTAACCGGAATGCTTCAGATACATCAACCTCTGACTGTTCTTTGCCACCCCAGGAGAATGTAGCGTTTTTGAAGCCAATCAACTTGTTGCCCTCTTCGTCAACGTTGTCATGCTGAAGCTGCTCGTACTTCTCGGTCTCTTCTTCATTCAAAAATTCTTCCACACGATCAACTGAGACTTTTGATTCTTGTACATGTGCAATCATGTCACCAAGTTGATCAAGTGGAATTCGGAGGATGCCGAAGAGTGATATAGCTGTAAAGGCGATGGAAGGATATAGGGGTTTCTTTTCGATCAACGTATATACTAGGAACGAGAAGAAAGTAATAATAACTGGGACAGTATTCCATACTGCCACTGCAAATGCCCACAGAATGAATTTTTTACGTAACGCTTTCAACTCAGTAGAACGTTTTTCGTCCACTATCTTGCTGAAACGATGTTCCCAGGCAAAGAATTTGATAATGCGAATGTTTTGCAACACCTCATTTGTGATGTGGATTCGCTTGTCTGTTGCGGCCATGATCTGCTTTTGAAAAGCCCCAAATCCACGTGCAAATGCTATGTTTACTGGCAGGAGGATGACCATTACAACCAGTCCAGGAATACTGCTCAACCCAAGGATCCGATAAAGGAGGTAGACAGCGACGGCTAATTGGGTTGGTGCAGCGGCGAATAGAAAATGTAAATAAGCTGTAATCTCGCTCACTTTGAAAGAGTCAACCGACATGAGGTTGATGATGGTGCCAGTATTTACTTGTTCGTCTGAGCCCTTTTCAGTGTTATCTGTTGAATCCGGATCAGCTGCGGAATCAGACACGGCGATTTTCTGGCCATCTGTCTTCTTCCCAATCGACCCAAAGATTCTCTTGAGAAAACCGGGTTTCGCAGCGTCCTCCTTGCTCTTTTTGTCTCCAAGTATGGTATCACCTCCAGCTGCAGCCTTTCGTCGAAGAGCCTTTGCATATATTTCGCCAATAATGATTGCTCTTAAATTTATACAGATTTTGCGGCCAATCCACAAAGCTTGCCCATCTGCCAACGAACGAAGAATATCTGTGAACGAGAGCAGGATCACGTAGAGCCAGATAACGTTTCGCGGGGCGGTGTCAGGATCCTCAATATATTCTAGAATGGACTTCAAGAGAAGGGTTGGGGCGAAAGTGAAGAGACCCGAGAAAACAGCATACAGGCATTGGACTAGCAGCATTGTACGAAAGTATCGCAGGAGATGCCAAGCTAGTGCTGTCGTCTTGGTCAACTGGCGATAGTCTGCAAGAAGATATGCAGCTTTATCTTTTGGGACAAGGTTCCACACATCTGGCAGCTCGAAAGGCTTCTTATAACCTTGCCAAACAACGGCATCCACCCATCCAAACGTGGCAAGGGAGAACAAGCTCGCAAGTGGTTCTCTGGAAGGTTCAATATCACCCTCCCATTCAAGCACAACTGCTTTATTTCCCTTTCTTGTAGTGATGGCAATCCCGAAGAGGAGAGACGTCAAGGCGAATTCAGTAATCACCAGGGCTTGAGTAGTCCTTGAGCGTGGGTGGATTATTGCCGATCGGAAAATGACAATCGAGAATACCCATAACAGAGAGTACATAGAGGCCGTATGGTTCCATAGCCTTGGTATTCTCCACCTGGTACTAGAAAGTGCCAGTCTGAGACTTGCAAGAATCAAAACGTATGTCCAAGTGGTTATACCAGCTATAGTTGCTACAGTCCCATTTGGGCCATACGCATGGAATACCAAAGCCACAATATTGATTGCAATCACTGCAGCGATTGCCAGCAGTTCAATGACAATCAATGTATACTGGCCCCTTGGGTTATCAATTGCAGCGACAGAGCCTTTGGTTGTTGTCTTAACCAATGCTAATCGCCCCCAATTTATGGTCAAGCCCTCATCGTCCTCGTCTTCACTGGCGACGCCCCGTCCGTCCAGCTCCCCAGTCACACCCTCAGCAGTATAGGACCTGCCATTGGAAGCCAATCCATTTGCAATTTGCACATTTTTCGCATTTCGTTTTAATTTGACGTTTCGTTGGATAGCTTGTAAAGAGAGAAACAGAATTGATATTCCAATTACTATTAATGGAAACAGAACCTTTAGGTAACTTGGGTTTGTTAGCATAATGATGGATCAATGTCAAGGTCCAGCAGGATCTTACTCTCGTTGCACGCAATTCGTTATATCATCAATTTGCCATATTGGCCCCCGACAGTGGCCCAGCATCTTTATCTTGGTTGCTCGCTCAACTTTCAACCGAGGACTAAGGAGGGGTAGCAGAAGGACGTTCAATTATGAATGGGTAGAGACGACATGAAGGGTGTCGCGTATGGCCACGAAAAGTGATGAAGCTGAAAGAGAATGAATTGGCGAATATAGAGAAAATTCCAAACAAGAGGCAATTGATACTAATAGCCCGAACAAAAGCTTCGCGATATCGTCTGGTAATCGCACTATACTAGTAAACCCCACTAGCAAGGAACCGTGCCCAAGGTAATCGCCCGCCTGCACAGTCAAGCACTTTTTCTGCAAACAACCGGGGCAGCTTTCTTTTCTGACTCTTACCTTTCTTTCTCTATTTGGAAGGAGCATTTAAAGAAAGGAAGGAAGTTCGTTCTATTCTTATTGTATAATCTGTTGTTTTGTTCTTTCTCTTTCTGGCAGTATGAGGATGAAGATTCCAGGCTCTCTCTGTCCGGTATCAAGGGCAAGGGGGAAGAGGTACGAAGTATGGTACTCTTACTTGTAGTTATGACTTTGACTTTCTCCTCTCCGGTCGACTTTTTATTTCAACCTTCACTTCAATTGCATGCCTTACAGATAGGACTATTGTCAATTGGCTTTTGTGCAATTCTTGTATATCTACTTTACCCTGCTCACCGCTCATAATCCGGCACCTTAATACGCCCGTTACTCATTTACCTTGCCCCGCCGTTGATGCCCCTGGAGGCCTTTAAGATCCCGATTGGATAACGAGTCCCGTCCATGCATACAAAATGGAGCGTGCAGACGCCCCCAGGTTTGACAAGAGAACGCCGAAGAGTCATATTCGCTAACTATGATGCACACGAAGCTTTTCAAACAGAGTGGTGCTTTCTTTGACACGGCCGAAGATCAAACTACAGCGTTTCAGCATCGAACTAGCGATGAAATCGAATCTCGTAGTCTATTTCACCTGGTCTAGCCGAGTAGGCCAATACAGGAGGCCTTGCTGCTGATACCTCCCGGATTCATGGACCTCAAATGATTCATGAAATGATGCACTTAAGTCTACAAAGGAGAATGGTTTGCCCTGTCGGAATTTACAGCTCACCCATTACTAGATTTTCTGCTGCCCTAGCCTCAAGGCGCAGGTCGAATTAGACCGCACCATCTCTTCCTCAGCATAGGTACACTCAAAGACAAAAGTCACGCCTGGCTCCGAGAAGAAGTCCGCCAAGAAACAGGCTACCAAAGCCCACTCCCCCTAAGAGAAGGTCGCCAAAGGGCAGCCCACCAAAGAAGACATTCCTTTTTAAATATAAGATCCTCGAGCTCACAGCATCGTTTCCCAAAGACATTCCTTCAAAGAAAAATCAAGTTCCAGGTCTATAAACAAAGAAGGAAATTGACTATCCCCCAGATCATAACTGACCATTGCACCCAGCACGCTCACACACACACAAGCATGATAGTATATCTAACCATCACAAAGTATGATTACAAGGTTCAATACATAGATACACACGGACTTCTCTCTAAGATACTAGCATTCAATAGATGGCCGTCCCGCAATGCGTTTTTATTTGTCCACTCTCGTTCCTACTCCCCGGTGATCTGGTATTACACAAGATCGAAAAGCAAAAACTTCCGATCCCTTGAAATGACCCCCTGTCCCTGCACTTATTTTATTTAACCAAACTAAATTCTTTGCAGGGAAATTTAAAAGGCTATGGAGATCCAACCTTATCCCATAATCATGCCCTTCATGCTATTCGCCAAATCAAGTCAGTACGTGTTTAATAACCTGAAGTTTGCAATGGAAAGCCGTTAATGAATATGTACGTACCCTGCCATGTCTCCCTCCTTGGCTGCGATTTCGAAATAGCCGTAGATAATGCTATACAAATTTGTCAGTAGATGAAATTTGAATGGGCCGTATTGCAAACTTACGTAACAGCAAGCAAGATACCAGTTCCAGATCCGAGAGCTCCCAACAAGTCGCTGGCAACAGATAGAGCACCAATACAGGCACCACCGAATGCGGCAGCCGTAGGAATAATACGCTTCAGTTCCTTGTACATGCTCTGCTCTCTGTGACCGGCCATGACGAGTCCTTGATCCTTAAGCTGCTTAGCGACATCTCTAGGGCTGGAGCCGGAAACCTCAATCCAGGTCTTAGAGAACACGGCGCATGCAACAAGCATGTAGATAATGTAGACGGCGGTGTGGATAGGGTCGAGAAGGGCATCAGTGAAGTTCAAAGGTGGAGACATGTAGTATGCGAGACCAGAGACAGCGAAAAGTTGAGCAGAGCCCTCCTTTGGCTCCCAGACACCGAAGAGTTGAACCAATAAGTTGTCGGAGAAACGCGAGTAGAGCATTTGGCTGATGAGGAAAACGTTCGATGAGAGGGCGGATTGCAACATGATGGGCATGTTAGAGGTGTAGAATAGGCGGACTGGGTATGATCCACGAGCACCACGTTGGCGGGATGACTTGACTGGGATTTCGACACGGAAACCTTGGAGGTAGATCACGGCCGCGAAGACGATAAGAGTCGCAAGGAGGTTCATGATGTTGGGTAGGTTTTGTCTATAGAAAGCCTCTTGGAGAGCGCGTTGCTTGTTTGGCCATGTAAAAAGGAGGTGGAAGAGAGCAATAACTGCACCTTCGAACTCTGGGCCACGTCCAGTGTTAATGGTCGTAGGGGAGAAAGCTTTCCAAACGATAGACTCGCAGATGTTGGTGGCGATAAAAAGCGAAATACCACTTCCAAGACCATATCCCTTTTGCAAGAGCTCGTCAAGAAGGATAACTATCAAACCAGCAACAACCAATTGCAGGATGAGGAGGAGGACGATACCCGGGCCAAGGTCAGATGGTTGACCGTAGAGACCAGTGAAAACATAAACGGTAGCTTGGCCCATAGACAAGATAACAGCGAAAAGTTTCTGCGCAGTCTGGTAGAGTTCGCGATCCGATTTCAGGTCGAGGTTAACATCGATCAAGTGTGTGCCAGCAAGAAGCTGGAAGACCATTCCCGAGGAGATAATTGGCGTGATACCCAGTTCCATGAGCGTTCCTCTGTTACTCGCCATCATCATTCGCAGCCAGTAAATTGGATCCGAGCTGTCTGATGACACGATACCATATAAAGGCATCTGGCTCATGACCAAAAATATCAATAATGTTAACCCAGTCCACATCAACTTTTGGTTGAAGGGCACCTTCGTCTCCGGTTGCTGCACCTCTGGAAGGACTGGCGTGAAGGGTTTGATGAGGTCGAGAAATCGAACTGGGACGCGCGATATTAGCCATAATGTTCTTGCAGTATACCATCGCAGACAAGAGGTCTCGTGAGAGCTCCTTTTCGCATGGAAAACTTACGGCCACTCATCTTGGCGGATTGTCTGCAAAAACCTCACAGACGTGGAAGAAAAGGGGAAAGGATGTTAATGAACGACGACGAAATAGTGGCCGACTCTGCAATGTGTTGCAGAAAGAGGGCGCGTGGGGATGATGTGTTCAGAAGGAATAAAATATCGAACAGATCTCGAAGCTCGCGAGCTGAGCCTCGTTAAATTTTGGGTTGTCAATATGTGGCCTCTGAGTGAGGCGCTAGCACTAGTATAATTGGCCCCTGAATTAGAGATAATTCGACGTCAGAATTGGAAGATGAACTGAGGTGGACGAAAAAGAAACCCACAGAATTCTTATGATGAAGAGGTTTTTGAAAAGAGTACACGGCTGATTTTATTTTCATGGAATTGTCGCTCAAGCTGGTTGAAGCCGAATGGGCAAAGGAAATGAAGTGTATTTGGGCCTGAACTTTTAAATCGACGCCTTGCGACAGCATTTTCTATATACACTATATCCATAGACATCAAATTAATGAATGTTGCGTCGATTATACCCTTCGATCATGGCGAAGAAGCCACCCAAGGATCCATTCATTGTGGTCATAGGCGCGACGGGGACAGGAAAATCCCAGGTAAGTATATCTCTACCTTTCTTATAGCGCAACTGATCATGATTGTAGCTCGCAGTGGATTTGGCGATTCGATTCAACGGCGAAATCATCAACGGCGACGCCGTGCAGATGTACGATGGACTACCCATAATCACAAACAAAATAACAAAGGAAGAGCAAAAAGGCATACCTCACCATCTGCTGGGGTCTATTGGGTTGAATGAAGAAACTTGGAGGGTTGGTTTGTTCAAGAAAAAGGCAGGCCAGGTCATACAACAAATCCGATCAAGAGGCCGACTGCCCATTCTCGTGGGAGGAACACATTATTACACACAATCTCTTTTATTTGAAGATACCCTAGTCACAGACCAGATCGATGGCGAGGATCAGGTTCAAACCGAATTATCAAATCTAAAGATATCCGAGCGATTCCCTATTCTTGATGGGCCTACCGAGACCATCATTGAACGGCTGAAAGAAGTTGATCCCATTATGGCTGATCGGTGGCATCCAAAGGATAGACGCAAAATTCAGCGGTCTCTTGAAATATTTCTCTTGACCGGTAAGAAAGCATCAGATATCTACAACGAGCAAAAGGCAAAGAAAAACCAGAAGATCCATACCAGTGACGTCTCCGAAGAAGGACATTCCGAGTCTGCGAGTGATCCCGGGTCACCACTGCTGTTTTGGGTGCACTCAGAATCCGAGTCTCTCAAGAAGAGATTGGATATGCGAGTCGACAAGATGATGAAATCTGGCTTATTGGATGAAGTGAAATCCATGGATGCTTTTCTCCAGGATCAAGCGCAAGCCCAAATCGATGTTGATCGTTCTAGAGGCATCTGGGTTTCGATAGGATACAAAGAATTTGAGCAATATCTGGCTGCACTTAAACTTGGCACTGAATCTCAGAAAAGGTTGGATGAACTCCTCGCCTTCTCCATTGAACAAACTCAAGCAGCTACACGTCAATATGCCAAAAGACAGACTCGTTGGATCCGGTTGAAGCTGATTCCTTCCCTGTCAAATCAAAATCTACTCGACAGACTATACCTTCTGGATGGCACAGATCTCACATCTTGGGCAAGGACGGTTTCAAATGCAGCATCCAATATCGCTGGAAAGTTCCTGTCTGGCGAGACCCTCCCGACTCCTAGTGAGCTTTCTGATGTGGCAAAACAGCTCCTTACTCCCGAGCGAACATATGAATTCTCAGATCGATCAGATTTATGGATCCGTCGCGAATGCGAAACTTGTCATACAATAGTGGTCACTGAAGAGCAATGGCAAAGTCATATCAAAAGCCGAACACATCGGCGATTGACCAAAAAGAAGGCATCCAACGGTAGGTGGGTCTTTCCGGATAATCATGGCAAACAAGTACCATCAGACGGATCTTGAAAATAACAGAGGAATGGAGAACCCTCAATTCCGTTCAGTGCTCTATGCAACCTCGTCGTCAGTCACGGGCAGCCTGCTAAGGCTTAGAGGCAAGTTAGCTCAGCCCTACAGCTCGACGACGTTTGCGATGAGGCTCTATGGAAGCAGAATCAATAGCGGGCTCGGAAGAAAGAAGGCTTGTTACGCGATTTCCACTCCAAAGCTATGAGACTATATTGACACAAATTGATTGGCGCAGTGGACCTCTTGTGGTGGCGTGCTATGCAAGTTTTAATAGTTGCTCGCCATATTTGCAAGACTGGAAGAAGAACCGGTTGCGCATCTGGATAGCTAGTCAATGAATGGCCTTGCAATATACTGACCAGAAAGACGCTTCATATGAAGAACTCGATAACAATTATACCTTTGTTTAAAATTTTAAGATCCTACGTCTTTGAGGAATACCCAAATATTGTCGGATGTTTTGACCTCTATATGATTAGCGCTCACGACATGCTCGTAAATACTCACCAGGTTTGTTTCCTCTTTAATTAGAAGAGGCAGTGAATCTGGAGACTCTATCCACCCACCCCCCGTCCCCCAAATCTGTGCCTTTTTCGACCCCAGGTTGTACGTGAAACCGTCAGCAAAGCTGGACTTTCTACCAGTCATGACTGGGTAGAGTCCCCAGATAGGCGGGTAATTCCCGATTTATTAGCAGAACGATGCTAAGAAAAGCTTGGCTCTCGCTTGGCACGAGCACCAAGTCTAAATGCATATTTTCGAACTTCTAACTTCCAACATCATCGTCTGATGCTCGAATCTACCTTATTCCCCACAAATCCCAAATCTGCCACTTTTACTCAATCTTCGAAATGCCTCTGCTTCAGCCTAGGAGGTAAGACTTCAGGCTCACAAGAATATGCAAGGTGTCCTTAAGCGGCGTGAGGCAGTTCCTACGGCGCTGCGACCAGTGGCTTAGCCTCGTAAAAGAAGACAACGCCACCACTGGCATATCATATTAATTGTTGGCTGATAGCCTTACACGATTGACCCATGGGGCAGAACCTTGCAGCTGTGCCCTGGCTAAGGCGCATCTGAAATGCTGTAAGCGCATTTGATTATGGTCCGATGTTGGAGATCTCAAAAACAGTTGGTTGGTTTTTCTTAATACGCCGCGGCCCATGTTAGCAAAGGCACAGTAGTGAACCAGCGCAGGAACTTCCTGCCTTGCGCGTCTGGTTACTTTATTATCCTTTAACTACCTCACCCTCGCACTTTCTTCTGTCTTACTCTTCTTGTCACCACATCTTCTCTCCTTTTACCAACAACTGGCGCGCCGAAGGTGCTGTATCATCAACAACCTACCCCTCTCCAGTCCCCTTTAATATCCTTTCTACAGCAGTTAAGCCACTGCAAATTCCACAATGGCAGAACGAAATGTAACTTTCTCGCCCAAAGACACGAGAGATGATGAAGTATTCCTTCCAGACCCTCGCCCAGGCGCGAGAATCACTTTTCACGATGAGGAGTCTGCCAGAGCTCGTTCTCACTCACTACCCAAACTATCTCGCACAAATACGACCAGTTCACAGATGTCGATTTCCAGCGTAAGACGTCGACAATCAATAGATCCTGCCACGGTACGTAACCTTGATTCCGCAAAGTTGTGGGCGCCGAGCTCCTGAAATATGTTTTAAGAGCTCGACGGATCCTTAGCTGCTAGGATATTTATGGCAAACCCATACTAATTTACCTATAGGCTCTTCCCATCACTTACCGAACAGTCTCGTACGCAATCGAAGAGACTAAGGAGAAGGAAAGGGTTGAAACAGTCAAGGCTAAACAGGATGCGGCCGCTGAATTGGGAGATCTGGACTACCATACCACTTCGGTCAACGAGCTCCAGACGCGTTTGTCAACTTCACTCGTCCAAGGACTCTCCAAAGAACAAGTAGAGATGAGATTCAAGGAATATGGAAATAATATGCCATCAAAGCCACCCAGCGATCTGTTTTCTCGTGTTATGGGGTATCTTTTTGGAGGGTTTGGCTCGATTCTTCTCATCGGTGGTATCTTGGTCACTATCACCTACGAGCCACTGGGAAAACCACCTGCGCAAGCAAATCTTGCACTTGCTATAGTCCTCTACGCGGTTTTTGTTATACAGGCACTTTTCAACGCTTGGCAAGACTGGTCGTCCTCGAGGACAATGGAGTCAATCTCTGGTATGCTACCGGATGACTGTTTCGTTCTACGAGACGGCAACCGGGTTGAGCTGCAGGCAGTGGATCTTGTACCTGGTGATATTCTCTACATTAAATCCGGCAACAAACTTCCTGCAGACGTTCGGTTTGTGGAGGTCTCCTCGGACGCGAAATTTGATCGTTCGATTCTTACCGGAGAATCACAACCAATTCCTGCATCTGTGGACTTTACAGACAAGAACTACTTAGAAACTCACAACATTGGCATGCAAGGAACCCATTGTATTTCCGGATCTGCTTTAGGAATCACCGTCAGTACGGGCGACAAAACCGTCTTCGGGAAAATTGCGAGACTCACAAATACACCGAAAAAAGGAACGACCACGCTCCAGGTATGTCTTTATTTCCCACCTTATTTCATGGTGTTCAGGGAGCCAAGCTCTTAAGATATTTCCTGAGAGCCAGTGGGCTCCTCCGCTCCTGAAACATCAGTCAAAACCCATACTAATTCAATGCTCAGAAGGAGATCTTGCGATTTGTTATAATTATCTGCTCCTTAATGGTTTTCTTCAACATTGTGGTCATCATCTGCTGGGCTGCTTGGTTGCGCCATTCTCACCCACAATGGATTCCTGTCAGTCTCCTCATCGTGGACATTGTGACAGTCGCGGTTGCTTTCGTACCGGAAGGGCTTCCAATCGCTCTCACTGCCTCGTTGACTATTACTGCTGGAATCATGAAGGCAAACCAGGTTCTCTGCAAGAGTCTGAAAACTGTCGAAACTCTCGGCGCTGTCTCTGTTATCTGCTCAGACAAGACTGGTACACTGACTAAGGTACTTTCACCTATAAATGTATTCAAGATTAAGTCACTAATATATGTCTAGAATCAAATGTTTGCTACTGAATGCTCAGTCGGCTCAAAGACAATGACTCCCGAGGAAGCCCAAGAATATATGGAAAAAGATGCGAATAATTCTGTGTCACAGCTCAGAGCTCTTGCAGGGCTTTGCAATGCTGGAGAATTTGATGCGGCCACTCTTCATCTACCACTAGCCGAGCGCAAGATTGCGGGTGATGCGACGGATCAGGCAGTACTCAGACTCTCAGAGAGTTTCGGCCCAGTTCACGACTTGCAGCTTCTGTGGAAGAAGACCTTTGAGTTGGCCTTTAACAGCAAGAACAAGTTCATGATTCGCACTTTGGCCCTCGCAGATCCTGCTGGCCTGAAAGTGGCCCTCTCTACTGCCGAAGCTGAAGAATGGAAGACAGACGACCTTCTCCTTACTATCAAAGGTGCTCCAGATATCATTGTCGAACGATGTTCCAAGTATGTGGACGAGAATGGGAACGTCCAACTTTTAGATAGTGCTATGAAGACCACTATCGAAGACATCAAAAATAAATGGTCTAGCGAGGGCAAGCGAGTCATCCTTCTTGCTAGAAAAGTCCTCCCGGGTCATCAAGCCACTCACTTCCCGGAGCACAACAGTTTCGAGACTGAGGTCATGGAGCAAAGCAGCAGCGATCTTACATTGGTTGGACTGATTGGCATCGTCGATCCTCCTAGAGATGAGATTCCTGAAACTATTCGCATTCTCCGAGGTGCTGGTATCAGAATCTTCATGGTCACTGGTGACTTCAAGCTCACAGCTCAGGCGATTGCCATTGAGTGTGGAATCATCAGCAACCCAGCAACTGCCATACACGACCTGTCGATGCTCTCGAGAAATCCAGTTGCAAAAGTAATTTCCCCTACTGCCAGCGAAAAAGATTTTGATTCTTTGGAGAAGCAGCCTGCTCGCTCAATTACACTCTCCGGACCCGAACTTATCACTCTCAATGACAATCAATGGGACCAGCTTTGTGAATACGAAGAGATTGTTTTTGCCCGGACGACACCAGAACAGAAACTTCGCATTGTGAAAGGTGAGCACTCACCAGTGCCCATTTCTTGATAGTTAGTACTAACACCTCACAGAATTCCAAAAGCGTGAAAACATTGTTGGAATGACAGGAGATGGGGTCAATGATGCCCCATCATTGAAAGTAGCTGACATTGGGATTGCCTTGGGGAGTGGTTCCGACATTGCCATCGAAGCTGCTGACATGGTTCTTCTCGACTCGTTTGGCGCCATCGTGGAAGCCGTCAAATATGGTCGTGTGGTATTCGACAACCTTAAGAAGACTATCATATATCTTCTGCCTGCGGGAACTTTCTCGGAATTCTGGCCCATTATCACAAGCGTCATCCTTGGACTCCCTCAAATTCTCAGCTCCTTCTTAATGATCATGATCTGCTGTCTCACCGACTGCGCAGCAGCCACCGTTCTTGCCTATGAGAAACCCGAAGCAGACGTCCTTCTACGCAAACCCAGAAACGTCAAAAAAGATAAATTAGTTGACTGGCGACTTCTCTCCCACGCTTACATATTCCTCGGTGTTCAAGAGACTGTATGTTCCTTTGCCATGTCATATTGGTACTGCCAACGCAAAGGCGTTTTTTTCTCTGCACTCTGGCTCGCCTATGGGCCAATTCCGCAGCCTTCCTCTTACACCGGCAAGGATGACTGGCAAGCCTACGTCAACCAAGTCCTAGCCGAAGCATCGTCGATATACTTTGTCACGCTCGTCATCATGCAATGGTTCAATTTGATGGCCACGCGAACCCGTCGCCTCTCAATCTTCCAACAGCCACCAGCTTTCAACAAAGCCACACAAAATCTCTGGCTGTTCCCCGCCATCCTCTTCGCTCTCGTCGTCATTTTCATTTTCTGCTACATTCCCGGTCTCGACCGCACCATCGCCTCATCCAAAATCCCGGTTGAGTATTTCTTCCTGCCTATGGCTTTTGGCTTCTGGATTCTGCTTATGGACGAGTTGCGAAAGTACTGGGCGAGGAAGTACCCTAAGGGGTGGGTTGCTTGGTTTGCGTGGTAGTTCGATTTATTCGTTTGGGGGGTGGGTGGCTGAATATTTTTTTAGGGGCGTTGCATAGGAGTTTTATAATTGTCATAGGATGTTGTGATAAAATGAATGGTGGGTGGGATTGCATACACGCTTTTATATTAGGGTTTAGATCGTACATATGGAGACTATAGATACTGGTGTCGAGAAAAGTAGAGGAAAATTTATAGATCATGAATCTTGAGCCTATAATTATATTTCTTCGAACCTCGACTCTAGTGACACCGATGAATATTGAGATGAGACTTTATTAATTCCTTTAGTCTTTCGCAGAGGTAAATTTTCTAATTTCGTGCGGGAATGCCAGGAGAACAAGTCTTTAGATTAGATTCTATGTCAATCTATCAAACGTAGACCTAGACCAGCTAAGCTAAGCTAAGCCAGTAAGAACCCAAAGATTTTGTAGTCCCTAAAAGCAATCTTGGCAAAACGCATGTTTTCACAATCTTATCCACCCTATAAAGTATCAGATTGTCCCTCAAGTATTGAGGTGTTGATACTATTTTAGAAAGTTAGTGATGCCGATTAGCAAAAGGAGAGGAAGGGGTATTTATACACCTGATATCTATGTCTTCAACTCAAGAAGTCGTCATCATGGACCGGAGAGGGCTGGGACGTGCTACAGCTGCTTTTGGAGCACGACCAGCATCGACTGCGGGATGCTTTTTGATCTGCTGCACGGCACTGGGGCGAGGTGGCAGATCTGGATTCGACGGGACAACTGGAGTTGGTTCCTCGCTCAATGCGAGGGCATCAAACTGTCAATCGTCATAGTAGTCATCATCGTCATCCACTTCTGCCAACTGCTCAAAATTGACCTTGTAACGAAGGAGTCCTCCGATTCCACCAAATCCCTTAACGAACTGGTTACCCTCACTGGAACGATCGGATACAAATTCCAGGGTAGCACCAAAGTCCTTGTACTTCTCTGCAATCCACTCAAGGAACGAATCCTGGGACACGACTTCCATTTCTTGCCCCGTCTCCTTGTCCATGAATTGCTCGCGGTTGGCAGTCTCGGACTGTTTATTGGTGTGAAGGATGGTCTGGGCTCCATTAGAGTCCTTGAGAACCCAGCGAGTGATCTCCAAGTTCTCGAAAACGATCAGGGTTTCAACAGCACCAAGTTCGAGAGCCTTCAAGGTATCATCTACACCATAACAAACTCGTCCAGAATCCTGACTGATCTCTTCGAAGTACTTTCCAATTAATTTCTTCTCTTGGATGAACTTGACGTTGCTAAGAGTTTCAGCAGACAGCTCGATAGCCTGGTTGAAGCCATTCTCTCCACCATATGAAACGTCGACAACTTTGATGACCTTAGTCTGCAGGCGATTATCGAATAAGTCAGATTGGTTCAAGTCATTCTTGAAATCAGCCGAACCAGCCAATATAATGCCTGCCACGTTGACTTTATCTGCAGTAATGAAGTTTTGGACAGCCAATTCAGCAACCTTTCGGACATAGTTGTGGCGTTTCTCTTCACGAAGACGTGCAAAACGAAGAGCAGATTGTCCTCCACGACCGTGCTTCTTTGGGAGATCAACAGAGAATTTGTGAACAACATCACGCGTATTTCCACTCAAAGTTCCGAACAATGCTCCGTTACCGTCCATGATGATGAAACCAAATTTCTGGTCAGATTCCAAGAGTTCAGCAAGGGCCTCGGTATGAAATTTGTTATCACAGAGATACAGCGAGGTATTGATCGGTTTGAAGGGCTCGAAATCGATGTTGACCTTTCTTTCCTTCCCTTCAGAGGTCAAAATTTCGCCACAGTAGACAACCAAGCCATTTGTTGGAACTTTATTGTATAGCTTCAATCGCTGCTGAGTTGATGTAATGGCCGAAAGGACAGATTGACGATTGACACGAGATTTGATGTTCGAAGCGGTGCCCTATTTTTGAAGTCAGCATTCTATATATACTCTGTGATGATATTTCATACATATTCTTCTGCCAACATCTTGGCTGCACGGGAGACTTGGTCCTTTGGAGCTGTGAACATCGCATTAGTCAGACTTCAAACAAATAACATCAGCACACTTACGGATAATCAAGGAAATCATAGAGGTTCCATTTCCTCGAGCGGCTTCCAAGCGCTTGATCAGTTTCTTCACCTTCCAAATCTCGATGTTCTTCTCCGCCTCGTTGGCCTGAGCATCACTCATTTTGACAGTTGAAGACTTTCCAAGTTAAGTTCGTCTTGAAATGTCTTTGCGATACAAACCTGACTCTGCGAAATACAGTGTCAAGAATGGGTAAGTTTTCCTTTGTCGACGTGTGACGTGGGGACTTTGACTGTGCGATGAAAGAGAGGCGAGGTTTTAGGGCCGTGCACGGTCAACCACTTTCAATTCCTACTGTACAAGTACTGCTAGTATCTGAAAATACTCAATGTGTGGTACAGTTATGAACATCCAAATAATTGGAATTACAAGTGTTGTTCAAGAATATGTTGAATGTTAGCTGTATAAGTGAGTCAGCAAAGCCAAAATAGATCTACTCGACCAATCCAACAGTCCTCGTGAAGTCACGCTCGGCTGTGCTGATGATTGAGTGACTCCCCTTCGTATGTATTTTCGAGACAGCATATAAAAATATTAAGTGTTGCCAATGTCGCTTCCCAGTCATAACTTGGTTTGCCTTTGGAAATCGCAAAATGTAATGTTTATTTCCATGAAATGTGCAATGACTGCTTGGGAAATGCTGATGGCAAGGCATCCGACCTTAATAGAGACGGCAATATCAGCGGTGGCTCAAGCTCAGCCAAAATACTGTATTCTTCCTCACTTTCATAAGTCTACCTAAGAGTTGGAAATCAACGCCTATCAGGCTGGATCTGCAGCAACTAAAACTTTCCAAAACCCCAGGGAGGACAGGCTGCGTCTCTCTTTACCATCATCTTACAGTATGACACAACAGCCCGTCTCAGGTTTCTTCACCCCCCTCATACACCGCTTACAACCACCTGCCCTTTCGAAGTCATTTTCTCCACGCCAGTGATGACACTCTCTTAGTTCTTGATGCCTATTTTCGGCGCAACGAACATATTCTTTCGGGGCGTAGTGTCCACATCCATATCGTGGACAGTGTATTTCGCACATATTTTTTACTGATAACTTGGCCAGGATTCGATTTGAGGTTCGACTAATGACTCGGGTGGGAGTTTTGATAACGGTCAATTGTACAAGAATGGATAGAAAGAAATAGTTGGATAATGGAGGCAATGTGGAAAAGAAGATGTGGAGAGTTTCATAGCTAGAAAGATGACTATTTATAGTCGGAAAAGGAATGACATGGAAGTCCATTACAGCAAACAATAAATGGAAGCAGTCAGTCACAGTGTTTCGTGATTCTGAGGAGCTTTCTGGACAATCAAAAGCATTTCATGCGTGCTTTCGAGATCTCCGTCGTAGAAATGAATGATACTCAAAGGCATCCTTAAGGAACTCGATTTTCTGGAAATCTAAAGATTCTCGCATTATAAATCTGTAATAACCTTGTAATAACCACACAAGAAGAATGTCTTGACGGAAAGTGAGGTCAAGAAGGAATCTATGGTCTTCCCTGCATGTAATAGGGCACTTGTGACCACACACACCTGATTTTGCCACAATCACAGCCACCAATTCATCATCTGCGCAAGCTCAAGTACGAATACCACATCGCCGCATTTTGAAGCCCTCGATATCAAAAAACACGCAAATAGTCGTCAAAATGCCGGAAGAACCACAAAAGCTCTCGCTCAAGACCATGACCAAACAAATCATCCAAGACCTTCGCATGCTTCAAAGCGAGGGAAAGACTCTACCCGATATTCTTTACAACTACCGAATTGAAGACGGAAGGCTGGTCCGCAAGAAGCCCCGTAGGGGAAGCTATTCAGAGCAAGACAGGGAGGAAATAGTGTCGAAACAAGCTGAGGGAAAGCAGTGAGGTCGGCGGGGTTAAAGGTCTCTCACCTGGTGAAAACCTGATGTTGTGGGAATCAAGGATGAGTGCCGCGGTGATATTCTTGAGTCGTTAGTCGCAAATCAAAAGGTAGCGAGAATGAAGTTATTGATGTTCATCAAAAAGAGTATGATGTTCGCGCCTATCTTCCCCAGATCACCAGCAGGCTTCTTACTTAAACAAGGCGTCTTTTTAACCACTCGTGGGATGTTTTAAGTCTCCTCCCAAACTCAGCCTCTTTCTTCTCTTCCCTTTATCCACATCCCCTCTAGAAGCGCCCTTTGAAAGTTTTGACATCTCCTTACCTTACACTTCACCCCAAAACAATTTTACACTCTAGCACAGGGACTTATGTCCCGAAAACATCTCTCTCTCTCTCTCTGCCTTTCCTATACCTCGCCGAGAATCCCATACCCAGGACAGGTTTTAACGTATAGGGACGACGTTGAGCCGCAGACCTAATAATGGTACACCTGATGTAGGTTGTCTGAGGGTCTGGAGACTGAGATAGGTGGCGAGTTAGGAGTCTGGTTGAACATTTAATGCGGCGTATGAAAAATAAAACAGAGATAAGATGTCACCAGCCAAGACGTCGATGACATAGCTGAGATTGCCACGACTTTTGGCATCAGGAGCATAGCGGGCACTGATAGTCTTAGTAAAAACATTGAGCCAATCTTGAAATATTCAAAATAGCGAAGCGTTGAACCTTCTACTCTGCTTAGAACTCATTGCTCTGGTGTGAGCTCGGCAATTTTGAAGGACGGCAAGCTTAAGCTACAAGCTCCGTCTCTAAAAACCTCTCTAACAACCCCGAGAAACACTCCCTTGAACATATACCAAAATGTCCTCCTCCCTCCCTCTCCAGGTTGCAGAAACGATTCAAACCGCCTCAATAAACCGCGACCCCTCTCCAACCCACGATCTAAATCCCTCGACTGCCGCCTCTGCCAAAGAGCCCGTCACTGTTTCCCCCAATGTCCCAGCTTTCGGCTCCTCTCTCAATAAATACAATTACGATGAAGACGATGGCATTGATGTCGAAAATGAAGAAGAAGATATCCCATACAGCGTATTGAAACCTGTACCACGGCGAGCAAGCTTTGGGCCTTTGCCGGATTTGAGGTTTGAGCAGAGTTACTTGGCGAGTATTGCGGGGGCAGATACGAGATGGAGGGTAGCTTATATCACAATCCGTGATCAAGTACGATATGCCCGGTCTATCGAACAGAAAAATCTATATGCTGATGAGTACCACAGGTGATATTACCGCTGGCTCAAGGCATGGTTTGGACACTTGCATTACATGGACTCCGATACTGGAATAGGGAAACGAAGCTGAGTGGGAATACTGTGGGAGCGAGGATGCGAAGATGGTGGTATAGGACTAATAACTGGCCGATAAAACAGAGTTGGAAGCAAATGGGGAAGGATAAGAAGTTGGCTGATGAAATGGGAGATGTGAGTTGGAGTCTTAATGTGCCGAGCTTTACTGATGTTATGTAGCATTATCAGTATCAGAGCTCGAGTTCAATTGGAGATTAGAGACTTGAGTATATAGCTCTGTGGCGTTTGGAAATTGAAATTACCCTCGGGTCATGGATGGCGTTCTTAAAAGGTAGAGCTAGGTCTTAAGGCAAAAGACTCAAGTAAATACAGTTAGCAATCCTAAATTTTGCATACAAGATGACGTTCCGCTTTCTTCAAGGTATTGAAATCACATAGAAGAATCAAATTGCTTGACGTCTTAGTATGCATGATCATTATTCTATTGTACCATTGATATAGGTATCGGAAATAAAGCACATCTTTTGTAATCATCAAGGTGCTCGTAATATTCGCCAAACGCCGTTCTACCCCACACCGTTTTCTAGATAGCCTCCATGTCGATTTTGAGGAATACGTAACTTTTGGCCGTTATTTAACGTTGATAGACGATGGAAACGCGTGTGGCTTTCCTGGACTACCTCGAAGTGCAAGAGGAGATGTTGGTTGCTGAACTGTTGGAGACATTGGAGGGACATCAATTGGCTTCGAAGGATCCTCAGGAGAACTTGCGGTTGGAAGACTATCGGAAAGTTGAAGGTGTCCTTTGGAGCTGCTGGCTTCAGTGTAATCGTTGTTTGACTGTGCTTGAGCACTGGCTGATTGTGAACGGTCAGGAGTCAAACGAAGCTTAATTGAAGTCTTTTTCTCGGGGGTTGGGGTTTTGACGGGCAGCTTGACTAATAGACTCTTCTTCCCGTCAGCGTCTTCAGGTATTTCGTCGGCATCGGTAAGATCGTCTTGATCGTCAACATCGCTCTGAAGAGACACATGGTCATCTTCCTCGTCGTCGCCGTAGTCTTGCTCGCTTGCATCATCTTCATCGCTATCCATTGCATCAACCGAGTTGTAGCCCTCAATATGAGCCCCTTTCGATCCCCAGCCGTTGGTAGTAACTTTGGCAGCGGCAGCCCTACGAGGTCTACCACCGGTCTCTTCTCCGTTCTCGGGCTCCTCACTAGTGCCACTAAGTGATCCAGCTGCGACTGCAGGAGCCTGCGTTCCGCTCAGAATGCTCTCCCCATACGCACCTCCCTGGCGTGCCTTTACTTGACGGCCACTCAAAGTGACGGTAGGAGCAAGACCTTCTGCTGGAGTGTGTGTTCCTGTATTGCGAGTGGAGCGTCGGGTCGTGGTGGCGTCAGAATACCCCTCATCCTCTTCGTCTGAATAGGTGTACTTCATCCGTTTTCCCCTCGTGCGACCTTCGTACATTGAGAAATTCGGTTCTGGTCGTTTAAATTGCTGTTTGCGAGCCTGTCGGTATTCGCGGCGCTTTCTCTTCTGATAATAGGGTCAGTCCTAGAACAAGATTAAGGTTGGTGACAGGAAGCATACCTCTTCAGTGGCCTCGAATCGAGGAATCGCAGCCATTATCCTTCCACTTAAAAGCCTAGCTTTTTGACCTCCGTCTTCCTTCGACAGCTTTTCCGCTAAGCCCTTCAGTTCATCTATATCACTCGCGACGCTCCACCACGTCCTCTTCAGACCAGTATGGGCGCTCTCCCTGTAAACTCTAAAATGAGTGTCGTCTTGACCCTCAATGAGGAAATATCTGCGTTTGTCTGCATCAGATCCCCAAGCTTGAACGGAAAGTGGTTGATTGAGGTCGTCGTCATGTCGATTTTGCTTATACGAAGTGCTGATTATGCTTTTAACAACGTCAGAGGAAGAAAGGGACCAGAGGATGAGAGTCCGTAAAAGAGTCAGCTGTGTAGATCGATTAGCTACGCTCATCAAGATGAATCAAAATGCTAGAATCTGTATACTCTTTGGGTTGGTGACATCGTTGTAAAGGTAGCTCCTCCTGAAAGCGGATTCTTGCTCTCCCAATCTCTCGCCCATTGCGATTTATGTGTCTGCACTGCTTCTTCCAATGCTCGATTGTAGTGACCGGCCCTGTTTTCAATCAAAATCAGCATTTTTGCGTAGAATAATTCATGCTGCGCAGTAGCACTCACTTCACATCTTGCTTTCGATTTAGGAGGAGTCCCAGAATTGCGCAGAGAAGATGCTCGACTTGCTCTCCTGGTACACTATCAACTACATCTCGTTCGAGTTCCTGTGGACCAAAATGTGCAAGAGATTTTGGAAATGCGTCTGTGAAGCGGGAACGGAACATAACGATGAACTGGGGAATTTCGCGTTAGCAGCTATCGAAGGTGAGAAACACGCGTTTGAAACGTGTTTAGCTTTCGAAAACGGGATGATATATACATACAGCAATATCTGGATTATCTGCCAACACGTATTCATGAGTAGGAGAGGGTTCCCGTTTTGGGCGCGGCGGCGATTGAGGTGATTCCTGAGGCGCTGCTGCGGCTGGCTTGGGGGCTTTCGAAAAGAACTTTAGGATTCCATCCTTTTTCGTCAATTGTAGATCATCATCCGAAGGTACGGAAGAGAGATCGGAAGAGTCGTCGTCAGACATGGTTGGTGCCTTGGTGGTTGAATGTGTAGGAGGCTGAAGTAGATTGAGGTCAAGGAAGTTGCTCAATCGATTTGCCGACAAGCGCGCGATGAGCTGGAAGGTCTACTTTATATCATTGGTCTAAGCTTTAAGGGCACTAATTCACAATTCACCAATTCACACACAAGTATACCCTGGCTCATCCAGGGGTAGGTGAATTTCGTCCATCACATCTCCTTCCATGCAGTTCCCTTTGGATCGCTGCAAGAGCATCCCATTTTCGACCGTGATCATCCACTTTCTTAACTCCAACGCTTCGTTGTTCTAACCCCTGTCACACAATCTCCCATACTTGAGCCTTTCGCAATCCAGCCTCAAAACATGCGCGGTTCAACACCCCCCATCGACAGGGTAGTCGGTGTGTCGGAGAAGAATCTCGATGCAGCCATTGCGGTGGATAAGTTGCGTTTGGTGAGGATCCTAACGACGATATCACCAAAAGCGTGGTTGTCTGGACCAATGTAGCCGGCGTGTTAAAAATGAAGAGGGGCCATCCCTCGACGCAACCGTCTTGCATACTCACGCACCAATATCATTCGCTAAGGGTTTGTGCCATCCTCCCAGGGTCTATTGGCGTTACTGGCAATTTGAGAATCAGATTTTCATGTTCCGAGGTCGACCCTTCAGTAAGCCAACTGAAGTGTGGTCTCAAAAACAAAGAAAAAATGCACTCACTAAGAATGATAATTCAGAAGAGCAGAGATTAAATCCAATATTGTTGTACATTGTAGCAATTAAAATCTTGCAAAATGTATAGCTAAAGTCGCGGTGGGGGAGGACTCTGTCTGCTTTGGCAGGGTGTTGCAATAATACCCAAGGTCTTGATTTTAGCTCAACGT
>Ga0182030_10005300_pt1 | contig 27426 bp, 1 predicted proteins | sample 812S3MmetaG_FD_121299 | JGI IMG/M metagenome (GOLD analysis project Ga0182030, IMG submission 121299) | Permafrost microbial communities from Stordalen Mire, Sweden - 812S3M metaG (Illumina Assembly) | ecosystem: Environmental > Terrestrial > Soil > Wetlands > Permafrost | place: Sweden... | reverse complement strand
TACAAACGTTGGGCTTTCGTGGTGAGGCGCTTTACTCCATCGCCGCTGTCTCGGATGTCACCCTTAAATCTCAATCTGTCATTCTGAGTCTTAAGGACGAAGAATCTATAGACCCCTTAAGGTCCTTCGCCGGTGCTCAGAATGACAATAGTGCCTGGCAAATCCATGTGCGGGCAGGACAGCGCCTAGATTTATCACCGGCCTCCCCTGCCGGACATGGCACAGACATCAAGATCGCAGAACTTTTCTTTAACACCCCTGCCCGCCGCAAATTCCTTAAGAATAATGCTTCGGAATTACGCCAAATCCTTAATATCGTGCTTCCCTATACCTTGATCTATCCGCAAATACGTTTCCTGTTAAACCACGAAGGGCGCATTCTTTTGGACTTAAGACCTGCCCCCTCAGCATTAGACAGGGCCGCCGCCGCGCTAAACGTGGCGATGGACCACCTTCTAGAAACTGACCAGGAATTTGTCGAAGAGCATATCCGCGTGAGGATGATCTTGGGCAATATCAATATCCAGCGCCCCCGCCGGGATTTGCAGTTTATTTTCATCAATGACCGCCCGATCGAAAGCAAGAATCTGAGCTTCAATCTTAATGATGTCTACAAGCTCATCCTGCCGCCGGGTGTCTACGGGGCTTATATCGTCAATATTACCCTCAACCCTGCCAATGTGGACGTCAATATCCATCCCACCAAGCGCGAGGTGCGCCTCAAAGACGAAGCCCGGATCGTCAGTTTATTACGGCGCATGGCGGAATACCAGCTGATGCAAAAAGGGAATCCTAAAAATGTGTCATTCCAAAATCAAAACCAACCCATGGCATTCCAAAATCCAAACCAAACTATGTCATTCCCGAGTGCTTCTATCGGGAATCCAGACAAGGATGTATTTGGATCCCCGATTAAAGCATTCGGGGATGACAATTCTTTAAAGGGATTGCTTCGCTTCGCTCGCAATGACGTTCAAGACAATAGTCTTCCCCTAGATTTCCAGCTTTTTGGCCAGGACAATACCTTGCGCTCCAAATTTACCAGAGCGCGGTTTGTGGGGATTTTCCTTCAAAAATTCCTGCTTTTTGAGGTGGATGAATCCCTTTTGATCGTTGACCAGCACGCGGCGCAGGAACGCATCATGTTCGAGAAATTCAAGGACCAAATTGAGGGCTCCAAGGTAGAAAGCCAACCTCTGCTCACACCCTTGCTGCTTCAACTAACCCCTCAGGAAAAAATTGCGTGGGAAGAACTGCGGGAAGAATTAACTGCTGCCGGTATTGAAACCACTCAATTTGATGATGACACCATTGCCGTGCAAACCCAACCGTTATTGCTTAAGAACATCGAAGCCGTGGTACGCAGCCTTTTGGCAGGAGCTGATGCCCCGCGCATGGATAAAGATACACTGGCCCGCCGCGCCTGCAAAGCTTCAATCACCGCCGGAGATAAGCTCAATGCCTCTCAAGCCGAATACCAGCGCAAACAATTGCTTGAGTGTAAAGACCCCTTCATCTGCCCGCACGGCCGCCCAACCCTCATTGAAGTGACCCAAAACTTCCTCGACCGCCAATTCCTGCGCGCCTGAGCCTGACCACAACCTGTTTGCTTAATTTATAAATAACGGCAACTCGGAGCCTTGTACCCACCTGATATTCCTGAATTGTTCATAACAATTGGTGTTGATGTACTGATACATCCTTTTTTTATCATCATCCGGAATCTTGGTAATTGCCAAACCATAAACATGCCTGCCATGGGCTTCTACGCCCCATGGGACTTGGGCCTCAATGTTGATAAAATTAAACTCCTCTCCGATGGCATAAGACATGTTCACGGCTTGATGCTGATCTAACTGCTTGTTAAAAGAGATGCGCATCCCTTGTAAATGCATGTCCTCGATCATGCAATGACAAAAGTCTTGCGTTTGCGGCATCCAAACCATTGCTTCATGCTTGATTTCCCAACGAGGTAACTGTCTGCGTTCATCCATGTTCGCCTCCTTGCCCCTTTAATGTGGGGACTTATTTAAGTGGACGTATCAGGGAAAAATGATCTTGATGGATACATAAGTCCCTGAGTTTATTACACTGTGAAAACGGATCGTCCCTCCCATCGCTTCTACCATATATTTGACCAGCCTTAATCCATATCCGCGGTCCGGTAATCCTGTGGAACTGTAACGCTGTCCAAAATTCCGTGCCGCTTCCGGACTACCTATCCCGTTATCGTAATAAACGATCCCCAGCATTGATCCTTTTTGCTCATGGCTTAATTTGACACCTATAAAAGCGTCTCCTTCGGCGTGCTCGGTATTATTAATAAGCTCCAGAACAATTGAATGTAAAGCGTTCCGATAGGTAAGAGGCTCTTTCTTTTGGTGGGCATAATAACCATCCGGCAAGTCCATCGTTAATTCTTCTAAACCATAATTTCTGGTATATCCATCAATCTCCCTGGTCGTCTGTCCCAAACCAAGCGGACCCTCAACACCAAAATACGAGACCTCATTGACCACATACCTTCTTTGAGAAAACCTATTCCACATTTTTCCAAATAATAATTCTTTTCTCTGAGCTAAATCACGGACCCTGACTTTATCATCAAATGTTCTATCGGCCTCACTTGACACACCCGCCACCGCCAAAACACGCGCTGAATGACGGGCGAAGATTTCTTTTAAAACCGGATGCTCGGGACGGATTAATCCCAGGGCCACAAGATTATATTCTGTGTGAATTTCCGAGCGCAACTTAAGGGCGTCAACATAGGCATCCTTCAACATTTTAAATTCCGGAGGGCCACGCAAAAGATCTACTTGATGATCATAAATTTGATTCAAGTTAGTGAATAATTCATTTAGAATTTTCAGCTCCGGGGCCCTGAGCTTTCTTTTTCTTATTATTAAGGGGGCTTTAATTCCTAAGGCAACATATCCTGTCCTGTGCGCGCGCAACAAACCGCTGACACTTGGTGTTCTGTAATTAGAGTGCTGACCAATCGCTTTTCTGTCATCCGCTTCCGTCATTGTCTTTACCATGGCGAAAATAATTTTAATAGTCTCGTCCTTACCTGATTCCAAAAGCTCCTTCACTTTTGCCGGCCCCAATTTTTGATATCGCCTAATATCCTCTCCAAATCTATTAGTGAGAAAATTTAAAATATCTTCATTAGCCACAACAGTCAGGCCCATGGCTATAGGCCCCTGGGGACGCTTCTTTGATGATCTAGAAGCTACCTGCGCTTTTAACCACTTAATGGTTTTATCAGCAATCCCGATAGGATCCCACCCTGCCGCTTTTAATTGTATTCTAAAATATAGTCTAGCGAGCCTCGTCATTTCATCTATCAAATCAGCCGGACAATTCTTTTCCAACCATTCTTGCACCGGATCAAAAGGATCATTTTCGATATATCTCACCCCTGGCTTGTCCTCTGATCTCTTCGATCTTGATGGCCCTTTTCGGGTTTGTCTTGGGCCATGGCTATAAATTAAAATAGGGGACAGCGCCCTGTTTTCATGTTTAGGTCCCTGCAGCATGAAGGGGAAATAAATTTGACGTACTGCCGAGGCCGGCTTTCGAACGCCGGACAGGACACGCTGTCCCTCTTCATTGGTCCTGCCCAGCCATTCAAACACATCCCCCAAGGGACTGGTCAATTGCTCCGGGAACCCGTATTCATTGCATAAATAGCGGTCTTGCCGGGAAATGGCTTCAGGTTCGTTCGGTGATTTCTCATGAATGTCTAAATGTGTCAGGGCCGAATCAATCTTTTCAGGTGGGAACCCAAGTTTCTTGAGAATGTCGCGGATTTCTTTTCTATGAAGATTGTCCCATGTGAAACTGTTGGCAATTGGACAATTGAGTAATGCGGCCCTGTTATGGGCGAAATGTTCTTTATACGCCGCCACTGCCAAGTACATTTCTCCAAGTTCCTCGTACATCTTGACCATGAAAGAAGGCAAACCCTTTCTTTTGGCGGCATTGAACATTGCCGCCGGACGCATATCATGAGCAGTCAAAGATCCTAACCAACCCGCTAAGGCATCAAAATCCGCTATTTGTGCGTCCCATAAATCTTGCAGCTGCTTGTCTTGAAAAATAAATGCAATGCCTTGTTCCACTAAGTTACCTAACACTCCCAATTCCCTGCGGACGTCTTCAAGCGTCTTATTGCCAAACGTATACTCCGTCATGGCCCATCGCACCTGACATGTCTCAACCCAAGCCCTGGCAAGGGTATTAATTTGTATGTTTTGTGCCTGGGGAAAACGGGGATCTATATCTTCTCCGGCCTTCAAAATCAATGCCCGGGCATCATCCATCAACTTTTGCGCGCTGTTTTTGTCAGCGGACGCTTGCGAGATTAGCCTATTGATCCCATCGACCATCGTTATGAAATTAGATAACACGGCTTTCCCATAAGCCTCACTAAAAGCCGGGGATATTTGATCCCTTAACCAATCTTCCTGTGCACTGAATATATCTAATTGCCTCTGATTCAGCTTGTTTTCATTATCATGGACACTTGCACATGTGCTTTGGGTTTCATCCATGCGTTGTTCCGCCATTTCTAAAATATCCGTTGCCCCTGCCTCCAGCTCCAAGGTCAACACCTGCAACAATTCATTGTCTGCTATTAACGACAACAGGGCGGCGGCTGTTTGGTCCACGGTAAGCGCCTTTGATCTTGGGACCTCGCCAGACGCCTGCAGGGCGACAAACATTTGACTGCGCAGTTCTTGGCAAATATCCCTTGCAGAAGTAAGATCGCCATTATCTATGTTCTCGATGGCGGTCTTCATCAGCCCTTCCCTGTTCGGGGCTTGAGCCAGGAACCCTTCGAATAATGTTCTTTGTGGACCTGTAAAGTTGTCAGGAATAACTTCCTCTTCAGGTAATTTCCGGATCTCTTCTTCTCTTTGCAATAAATATCCAAATCTCTGCCGGATTTCTCCATAATGCTTTCCATTGGCAGGATATACTTCCAATAAGGCACTGGCAATCTGTTCAAATCTTGGTTTATAATTTTTATACTGCCCGCAGTATTTACCCGACAACAAAAGCGCCTTCTTCAGGTTAAAGAATACCAAGTCCAACAACTTGCCACCACGACTGATGTGATATTCCTTAATTTGCGCATCGGCAATATCCAGATAAGCATGGATCTGATCTACAGAATTTCTCTCTAGAGTAAAAAGATAATCAACTAATTGTTGTATTTTGTTATCTGCCATCGCCGGACGAAAGAGTTTTATCCGAGGCAGGGTCATTATGACCAGGGGAATATTAAAATAAAATTGGAGCTCGCTGAGGATATTGTTAACAACGTGGATAATAAATACGTAAAGGCCGCCGAAGAATGGGGCATTCCCAAAATAACTTGCCCAGGGAAGGAATTTGTATTTAATATAATCACGGCCATTGAACCGATGCAGATCGATGAATCGTTCACTTCCTTTCCTTGTTCTTATCGCCCGGACCAATACCGGCTGTTCGATAACCGGCGCAATCAAGCAAGAAATAGCAAGCGAGGAAATAAGCGCCCATTTCCCCCAGATGATGGCGCCTGCCAAACCTCCCAGCCCGGCAATGCCAAGCAAGCCAATGCCTCCAAGAACAAATGCCGCAACACCCACAACCCGCAAGAGGCAATGAAGTTCCCTAAAACCATGGACCATCGCTGGGGGCACGCCATCATCTTCATTCGCAGGCACCTGCGGTGAGGGGAGCTGCGTTTCTACCTCTAAACTATCAATACTCAATGCTTTCGACGGGCGAGTTGTTTCCAGGTTTTTATCGGCAGACCTATGTTCAAAAAACCGGCCAATGCGTCCCTGCTGGCGTACAATATGGGTTTTAAGAGATTTAATAAATTCATGGTTTAAATTATTTATGTTTTCCCCCGTCTCTCGGAGGAAAACATCCAGCGCATCTGGCTTCTCATTTGGTTTCAATGACTGACGATAGAAAATACTCAAGGGGCAATTTTTTTCTTCAGGCGAAAGAAAACTTTCAAACGCTTCCAAGAAGCCCGGAATGGATGCCAAAAACTTTTTCTCAACATAGTAAGCAATAAATTCCGTATTGACCCTGTTGGGATCTCTAGAATCATTCCAGTTAACGTCCTTGTATGTGCTCATTAAAATTTCCGCGGTCTCATGCAAAATCTTGCATGCCGCATAGGCCAACAGCGCTTGCTGTTGGTCAGGCTGTAGGTTTGGCCAAATATCTCCTTGACGGTCAAATCTCCGGCGCATTTTACCATCTCTGATGAGTTCGACTTGAAATGTGCCGTTTGCCATCCGGTGTGCCTGGGCCGCGTATTCATCTGGCATTGATGCCCATTTAATAAGACCATCATTCCGCATCCGGTTAGCTAATGCGCGGAACACAGAAACTGCTCTCCTGGCATCAGATTCCTGCCCCAGGAACATATTGTCCCGGTTGATCAGGGCAAAGACATCTTTTAAAAATTCCGGATCTGTCCAGGAAATCGGCCAGGGTTCCTTATTGCTATCTTTATTTCCTGGCATATTTCCCCAAAGAATGCCGCGGGAAGGACGGGAAGACGGTCCTTCTGTATCCGGTATATTTAAAACCAACCAGGCCAATGTTTGCCCATGCTGGTTGGCCAATCTTTCTAAAAAACCGTCCTTGTCCTTTCCATCCTTGTCTTGCATACTAAGCAATTTTTCCTTCTCATACTTCGCGAATACCTTTGCCATCACCTGACAAGCAAAGTCAGGGTCCGCAGCACGCACAGCCTCTTGTATTTCGTTAAAATATTTTTCGACAAGAATTATAAAATACCGGTGCCAGGAACCAACGCGTACTATCTTACGCCCTTCTATTTTGTATTCATAAATGTGGAAATGAATGATCCGTGGCTGGCCGGTTTTAGCAGAATATTGCGCATACATTTTAAATTTACGGTTTTCAACTTCCAGGGACTGTTGCGCCGCCCAATCGCTGGAATTTTGACTGAATATTTCCTCCAACTGCCAGGGAGATTGTCCTTCCACCTGACGGCTAAATTTATCAACGGATATCCCTTCAGCTGTACCGGTATGGCTTGAATCGATCTTTTGACTTAACACATCGGTTATGTCCGGATAAAACACTTCGACCCTTTGCTGAAACTCTTGCCTGGTGATCAAGCCTCCCCTGTCCCCATAGATCAAGTCATCAATCAAGGAGATGCCTGCAAAGTATTCCTTAAATTGGTAAAGGATCTTAATGAGGGGATGCTTATAATTCTGCATTGGCCCAGCGTGGCCTTTAGTGAACTTCGGTATATCGCATACAAGGACAGAAACCTCCGCCTCCTTAAGGGCATCTTTCAGCGCTTTTGCCAAAAAGTAACAGCGATGGGTATCGTCCGCCCAGCCGCTTTTGGCAAGGTCCCTCCAACTCACCGTCACAGGTCTTGGTGTGCCTGCGGCCAAGTGGTATAATTCCGCATTACCCTCTCTTTCTATCGGGAATTTTTTCCTTGTTTCATTTAAAACGGATTTTGCCTTAAATAAAAATTCCTGCTCAGAGTAAGGCATCAACCATTGCGCCATGCCCCGGCCACGGGCCTTTTCGTTTGAATAAAGCAATTCCCTTAAAGAAACTTCTGCTCCAGGCTCCCCTTTAACTTTGGGCCACATAAAATCTGCCGGATCAATTCTTGCCGGTTCAATAATGTTAAATTCACTTCGAGACCCAAGCCCAAGATTACGCCGGAAGTAAAAGATCAAAACGCCATTCTTTTCCCTAACAGTTCCATTCAAGCGACTATCAACATGCGGTCCCATGATCACCAGGACCATTTTCGGAACATTGATTCCTGATAATCGTAAATAATGAGCTCTCTGTTCCTGGCGTCTGAATTGGGACGGTTGTGGCGGATTAGAAGTAAAATAAGCATCCTCAAGATACCTTGCATTTTCCGTTTGGGTTGTCATTTTAAATTCCATGGGATAAATGCCGGCTGGCATATGGATGGTATTTTCCTGGAGCCATTTGTTTTTTTTGGACCAGAGGATACAATCCTGTTCCCCCATTTTCGATACAACTTGCCCCTCCGGCCTAAAGACCACAGGTTCCACCTCTTTAGTACCCAGGCGGTCCAACAGCACATGTATGCCCAAAATCTCTGATATGGCCCCATAAATATTTCTCTTTTTCCCATAAAGATATCCTTCTATAGTCATTTGAACGGGCGCTTCCTTCTGAAGAAGATCTTCTGTTAATCTTTCTATGCCCATCAGCTTTCTAAAATGCCGAATAAAGGGCTCTAACCAACTTCCCAAATTAAGGCCGCTAAACACCGTATTGGCAACATTACTGTCCACTTGGGCCACTTTAGGTATTCGGGCAGTGATATCACAATTCCTATCAAGGAAATTGGCGACATGCCCGTTGAACTGCTCCGGTGTACAAGGCCCCATTAAATCATTCATGCGTTTTAACAGGATCGCATGCTCTTTTCTTAATTGGTCCACCCTCATGCCCGAAGATAGCCCCATAAGGACAGTTAGTTCCATGGCCCTTAGGGCCATCCGCCAATATACCAATGCTTGTGATCTTCTGGATTGATAATAATTGATTAAATCTTCCGTCTTTCCTTTTTCTTCTATCCGCCAGTTAATCTCCGGCAATCTCTTACAAGCCTTATCCCCCATATACCGGCATATTTTAATGATCCAATCAAGGCTTTGACTTATCTGGGCGCTAGGTTTCTGAGAAACCCTCAGAGCGGTGATGCTTTCTAACATCAAACACAATGGCAGCCGTAATTCCGGTTCCTCAGCAAAAACATTTTTAGAAGCAGCCAGCCTTTCGCAGGCATCATTAAGAATTTGCGCGTATTGAGCATAACGTTCGTTAAACAAGATCATAGGGTCTGCCGGCGTTTGGATGGCTTCGATCCGCGTTTGGATCATTGAATATTTCTTCACCTGACGCTGGGCAATCAAAGCTTCTTGGTGGGATTTCTTTTCAACAACTTCGATATATTCATGCCTGGCAACAGCGTTAAGCGCAATGGATAAGTCCTCAGGTGATGGGAAGGTGGTGATAAAGGATTCAATGTCTGGGTCGTTAAAATAAATATTACCTTTTTTATCCGCGAATATCCCCTTTACCGGCGGCGCTTTGTCAGGATAGATCACCCTCCAGAATTTCGCCTTTTCCTTGGCAAAGTTTTGCGCAATATTAAATCCGCTAAAAACTTCAATAATTTCAACCTTGATTTTCTTTTCTGCAATGGCTCTCAGATGGTACTCCCGTTCTAAATCAGATAAATTATTAAAAAAGCCCTGGGTTTTTGGAGCATTTTCGGTTGTATCCATTTTTATTTTGTCTATAATATTACTGAATAATGAAAGGAACTTACTATGAGTGCAAATACCAGCGTTGGTATATTTATACTTAGTATCACTTTGTTTGCTGTGCTTTTGGTTTACTTTGGAACGCGTCCGCGTAATAATTCCAAGGGTCATCAAAACGCTTAGTGTCCCAACACTTATTCTTGGGTTTTCACCAATCCCACCACGGCGACCCGGGTTATTGATGCCTAATTTCCCAATGGCTGGACCGGATGGATTAAAAGGCCCGTTTTTTTCCGGATCGGTGGTCTCAACGACGACGAAAACCTCTGTTAGCCCGATGACCTTTAAATAAATCTTCCCGTTGATCTTAACAATGGCGCCCTCTTTCAGATGCTGGCCTCCTTTAGCTTCTTGGTCCCCTTCGGTCACGCTAAATACCCATCCGATTTTGCCACCGTACTGATCGACGGGTTCTAAATTAAAATACCTTCCATCCTCCAGACTTGTCCGACCCCTTCTCAAAGGAATAGCGTCTTGTACTTTAAAAGCTATGACATGGGAAGGGACAGGCACTGCATCTCTCATCTCTTGAACACAATCATTAAATATCTTTTTACGTTCTTTAATATCACCCTTTAGCCTTAATTTATTCAAAAAACTGAGCTTCACGGTCATCACGTTAAAAACAGCATCAACAAAAGCGTTCCCATCTAATGATCTGTCGGCAACAATATCTACCGGGACCTCAAGTTTTCCTTCACTATTAATAGCTGCCTCAGATTCAACCACACGGAAATATCGTAACTTGTCTTTATCGTCCCATTTATTCCTTTCAGAAGCCGGCACCGGAGTGATAACAGCTATTTGGGCGAAACGGTCCTGGTTCTTCTGTATCCATGCATCCAATAACCTGGCGCCACTGGTGATGGGAAGTTCCTTGCTTCCGGTAGATTGCAAAGCTTGGACAAACCGGGCTTGGCGCTGGCGGACTTGGCTCTTTTCTTTTACCACGACAACAGGCGGCCCGGCTAACACACTTATTTTTGTTGCTTCGTCCCATCTTGCAAAGATCTTTTCAATCCCATCTTTTATTTCTTCCGAAAACTCCCAAACGCCGCTCTCTTTCTTTTTTATAAGCTCCCTGGCAAAGGCATACAAGTTTACGGCTTCATCAGGGCTGGACAATGAGGCAAACATCATCTCCATCACCTGCGGCTCTTGGGCACGGTCAATATGGAAACGCTCATGGAACTTTAAGACAACCCGCTTAACTTCGCGGCCGGATTCCACAAGGTCCCAATGCATGAAAAGAGCGTTTTGTTCTTTTGAAGGCGCACCCGCAAGGCTATAAATTCCTCTAAGATTTTCAACCAAAGCAGGCATGGGCATAACACAGGAAAGCGTTGATCGGCGCGGGTCAAGAACAACGATCAATGGAATATTTTGCGTCAGTATTGTGGGAAGATCCAAGTGTTCCTTTAAAAGTGCATTGATGTCCTTTTCAAGATTTCCCATTTCTCTTTCATCAAATAACCCGCCGGACGTTAAATATTCCACTCCGCCCTGCACCGCCAAAAAAGTCCCTTTGATAACATACCGCCCGTTTTCATAAGCCAAGACCACCAACGGCTTGTCCTTGCGCTCCTGCGCCATGATATTAATGTGTTGTTCTTGCTCATCAGCCAATTTTCCCAGCTCTTGAGCTAAACGTTCAAACCGAACTTGTGCTTCTGCTGGATTATCTATTAACAAATCTCCGGCTCTGCCTATTTCAGCTAAAACTTGTTCCACTGTCATCAGTTTTTGTGGTTCAATGGCAAGCGCTTCTTCTTTGGGTGGCAGGACCTCTTTTGTTTCAACAGATTTTCGTTGAATGCTTTCTGGTTCTTTTCTTTGCTCAAGCAATGCTTTAGGCAGAACTATCTTTTTGTCCTGCTTGAGCTTTTTGACCAATCCTTTGATCAAATCTTCATTTTTACTATCACAAAAATTATCAACGGGGACATCAAACAGTAATTGAGCCAGCTTATTGTCTGTTTTAGGAGCATATGCGTACCAGCAATAATAGGACTTGGGCCGGTGCGGGCCTGAGGCTGATAAGAAAAAGCCTAATTCATTTAATGTCTCCAGCAATTCTTGAGCCTTTTCAACGGAAATATCTCTCTTGACCTTGACTACACTATCGATTGCCTTTAACGTCAACCCTTCAGGGGCTTGATTATTCACGATAGCGGCAAAGGCATGGACATGCCATGGCAATCGAGAAGCAATCCACATTTTTCTACCTTTCGTCCGGATAGGAGATTTTGTTGAAGGCATCGCGGGTGCCCCGTCAACAGCCAGCCTTTCAAAATCAAATCTCAAATGGTTTTTAAATGATTCTAAAAACCTTTTCCCCAAGCTGGGATCTGTATCGAGAGCTAATGATGTTATGCTCCTGATCTCCCCAGGCGTAAATCCCTTATGCACCTCATTGATAAAATATTCCAGGTCCCAAAAACCAAGATGGCGCATAAGGGTTTGATAAAAAACACTTGTCCTGACCCACCAACGACTAAGCCAGCGCAGCCAGCCTGGTAAATTGGATAAAAAGACATAGATAGCCCGATGTTCCATGGGCATGGCCGGAGCGTCTTTTAGCTCTTGTTGGTCCTCATCACTATCTTCCCCTTCTTTATTCCCAGTGCCTTGCGCATGTATTCTTAATGTGATCTGGTCACCATCTGCTAAGCCATCGATCCATCCATCTTGTCTTTTTTCTTCATCTTCTCCTGATCTCTTAAGATATACCGATGCCCCATCTGGAAAGCGCTCCAATCCTAAACTATAGAATAATGCCTGGGAATTATTGTACTCAGCAGCATCCGCTGATTTCCTGTCCCATATGATTTCGTAGGAATGATCATCACAGACAATGACCTTAAGCAGGAATATATACGGCTGGCCGGATTTATAATTCTTTACTATTGCTTGCTTATCTAAACGTTTTATCAGTTTGATTGATCCGCTGACATCTATTGCTGAATTAATACCAATGGTGATTCTAATAGTATCAGGCAAAATCTGTGGTTTAGGCTGTGGTTGGAAAGGCATCAAGGCTACTGGTGTATGTGGTGTTTCTCGCCTCGAATGTTGCATCGCTTCTGGTCTTGACTCGCCCGCCGACTGAGGTTTAGCTACAAGCACCGGCTTGCGTGATGTTTTCTTCAAAGCAGGTGCGGATTTGAAAAATGCTTCGGTTGCTTTTCTGATCTCGTCCTTACGCGGCCCTTCATACCCTAACAATGGCGAAACACTATCTGCCAAAACTTGGGTCTTTAAATCTTGGGGAACTGCCGATGTCAATACATGGAGGATCGCCAAATTAGCTAAAGAATGGCTTTGCAGTGTCGTAGCTGCTTTTAAACGTCTTGTATAGACCGCAATAAATGTCCTGATATTTGCTTGGTCCCTATCGAAAAATGCCTTTATCTGTGCTGTTGCATCGTCTATCTCTTCTTGTCTTTCTTCTACTAAACTTGGGCATAACAAATTAAGCATTAAATCCATGCGAGCGATATATTCTTCTTGATCGTCGATTTTTCCTTCAAGTGCTCTTGGGCTATGATCTTCAGTTGGGACGATCACCTCTGGAGCTATAACGGTCTCCTTATCAACCCGGACAGTACCCTCTTCATCTTTTTGGGCAGGCACTTGTACAGCTTTCCTTCCTTCTTCCGGACGATTATCCATAACATGTGCTGCCTCCCATATAGGCCTCAAGTATTTCAAAGTCTCAACTATTGCGCTATGAGCTTCTGTTTCATAAGTTTCTTTCTTCAAAGCATCGACTAAAAGTCCATAACATTCCAGGGCTGCCCTGTCAAAGGCCCTGATAGCCCTTGCCGCAGATGCCTTTACAAGAACATGCGGGCTATTTAAAAGTTCCTTCAATTGAGGCAGGGCTTTAATTGCTAAATCATATTTTTTCTTTGTTAGTTCTGCCGTTTTCCGTCTACGTATAGATATCGCTATCCCATCCCTTGTCCTGGATCTGTATTTTTTCTTGATCTCTACGATTTTCTCTTTCCAAAGCCAGAGTAGGCCAGCTAATTCATCTGCTGCCAAAGCACAAATTTTAGGAGACCCATCATGCAATAAAAGCAACATATCCGCCACTTGAAGCTCTTTTTGTTCTCTTAAAAATTCCAAGGCTGTTAGGCGTAACCCTTCTTCTTTGGCGCCAAGTTCTTGGCGTATAAATCTAAGTGCAACTTTCTGCTCCTCAAGCAACATATTTTGATAATTAATCGTCATTGTTATAAGGGTATTACCTTCATCGGAAGAAGGGACCTGCGCTTCTCCATAATTGTCCGGAGTGAAAATCTTTGGGCTCTCGGGCCAAACAGCAGGCTGCTGATCAAATTCATCTTCTGTCATAGGTGGAATTTGTTCTAGCAAGATTGGTCTATCTGCATCAGCTTGTGCTGTTCGCTGTTCCTCTTTTGCCTGCAATCTTCCGATCCGTGCAGCGATATCCGCACAGCTCTCTTGCGCCGATCTAAAGCAGCGTGACGTCACCTGGGACTTGGCCTCTCCTATTTTCTGAAGGATAATTTCTTCATCACTCAGCACTCTTTGCGGTAAGATCGCGGGTTCGGTGGGCACAATTTTCTGAGAAGATCCTTCTGAAATTCTATGGACTTCAATGGCCATCACCACTAATCTTCCTCTGTTAGCAGCATCTCCATGATGGACAACAACTCGCCAAGGCTTTGCCCATTTATTTGCTGGGCAAAGACCTTCCCCTACTCCCATGGCAGCGACAAAAATCCGGGGAAGGCCGATGATCCTCCATAAAATCCAGGGCACCCAAAATGTTGCTGTGTTCATAATACGGAGTATTAAAAATACCAGATTATTGACAAAATGTACCAGCATGGCCTTAGGAAGACTGTTCGCGGCGTGTTTCTCAATATAATTACGCAGGTTTTGCAGGGCTTTGCGGTCCCAGGGGAAGTGATGTTGGACCCAATTTTGACCGGCAAGAGGGTCGGCTATAAAACCTCGTTCATAGATGGGGACTTCCTCAAAAGGGGCCCAGATAAGGGCCAAAAATGCTGACATCAAAAATAGGCCCATAGCCGCTGAAATTCCAAATTTAATCGCAGCAACAAACCCAAGCACCCCTCCAAGGGTGGCAAGAGAATATAAAACAACACCAACCCCTGCCCACCAGAAAATTTCAAAGACTACTCGTAAAGAAGGCAGCATGGCGGGCTTCTTGATATCCAACGGCATGGCGGGCAGGTCGGGTTGATCCAAGCCCGCGATGCTTTTAACAAGCTCATCTGTGGATGACAACAACGGCACCTCGTCCTCCGTACAAAGATCATCTAGCTTGGAGACCATGCATTTGAATTCTTTCAGATAATACTCGTTGAATTGCAATGGATTGATCCCCATTTCTTTTGCCCAAGAAGAAAATATCTTGTTTCCGGAATCTAATATTTCCTTCGCATATTTCCCTTTCCCCTTCAAAGACTCCTGGCGGATAATATACGCCAAGACTACCTGTAGCATCTGCGCGATATTTAAATCCGGCGTTTCCTTGTGCTGGTTAAAAATAAATACAGTGTTGATAAGAATACGGTACATCGAGCTTATGATCTCTACGAACGGCACGGGCACTTTGGTGTCCTTATACGAATCCCATTTATGGAAAATCTCTAGAAAGTTGTGCCTTTTGATCACTTCCTGGCTCAGTTCTTCCTTTGTGCCATCCTTGTATTCAACGTATACGGTTGTTGGCGTGCCTGAAAAATCCAACTTCCCTAATTTAATAAGAGCCAAACCTTTAAATAATTCTTCTACCTCATCATTATTTTGGATATTTTGGTGAATCTCTTCCATGACTTGATTGGCTTGCGCATCCCTGAAATCCTCAAACGTCGTGGAGAAACGTTTCACAAGTCCCCCGCTGGTTTCCAGGCTGCGCACCGGGATCTCTTTGGCGTTGTCTTGCTTGACCGCTTCAAAAGCGATCTTTATAAATCCAAAAAAATCATCAAAAGCTTTTTGTAATTGGTTCGGCAAAGGCGTGCCGAAGGAAATGTCTTCTTTGAGCCATCTTTCAAGAAGCATCAGGCATTGGGCAAGACCGGTAAAGATCAAGACAATAGAGCCTCTTTCATGGTCCGACGATATCGACAAGACCTTTTCCATGTTTTTCAAATGGTAGTCGACAACGTCATAGATATCCTGTATCTTTTGCCTATAGCGCGAAAAATTCTTCTCGTTAATGTCCTTTGATCCTACCGTGTCCAGCAAGCTCCTGACAACTTTAAGCATATGGCCCATCCAGACCCCGCCGTCTGCTTCGCTGATAGACAGTCTGGCAGAAGACAATGTCCTGGAATAGTTGCCGGCAAACACCACTAATTTGTCATAACGGTCATTAAATTCCTGGAGAGTGCTGTAAACACGGATGAAAACATCCATTTTAGCTTCCATTTTGTTGACACGCTGTTCAAGACCGGATTTACAACGCTTGAAATTACGGCTAAAGATCAAATCTTTAAATGTTTGGTCGATGGCTCTTTCCTGGCGTTCAATGCTTTCACGCAGTTTAGGACTGACCATCCTGAAGTTTTTAAGCTGCTGAGCTTTCCTCTTCATAGCGTCTAATGCAAGCTTAAACTCATTGATCAGTGCGCGATTATCGCGCAAAAATCCTGTTGATATAAAAAGCCGGTTCGCCTGTGACTTTAAATCTATAAATTCCGCATATGATAAATAATAGAAGTTATTCTCATTGTCCTTTATCAAGTCGAGTTGTGCTGCTACCCCGCGCAATTCTTTGATTATTTCCTCAGCCCAAGTCAGCCATTGCCCATAACCTGTTTGATGCAATAGCTGTATATAATCTTGTGTTACCACCACCCTCGCGGCCATAATATTGGCCTTGACAACTTCTGCGGCCAAATTCAACTGCCGTTCCATGCTTTCGATCTTCCCTATATAACCGCCTTTGCCATTCACTCCCCGCCTCACGCGATAAAGCCTCTCTCTGTCCGATGTCATTTGGCGCCTTTCCTGCGGCGTCATTTTACCGGAGGAACAGGCCAATATTTTGCCGGCATCCGTTTCAAAATCTTCTATTTGCTTGCGGATCCATGTCCTGTTTTCGTCAAATAATTTTGCTTTTCCGTTACCGTTTCCTTCTTGAGCCAACCACGGGACCAACAGCTCGATGAGCCTGTCAATGTTATCGCTGCGTTTGCGGTCCGGGTTGATTTGTGTATAAAGCCTTAATAGATCATTGCCATAAGCAGGTTCTTCATAAAGTTTTTCCTGGTCTCTGTCGGGCGCCTGCAAAGCTTGGGTGATGGGCTTATGGGTGTCTTTAACCAAAGACATTCCCAGGCGGGCATAGACTTGTTCTTTAAAACGCTCTTGAATATCTTCCTTGGAAGGCAACTTTTGTTCCGGGCTTCTTGGCAGGATCCCCTCGCATAAAACTTCCTCTATTTTTCCGGCTGTATGCTCATCGGGTGGCAACAATAAATAAGCCTGCGTGATTAATAGATCTTCAGGGCCCAAATTAAATCGCGCGGCAATGTCCGTCGTGATTTCTGCCGCCCGGCCGCGCCATTTTGAATCCAACTGCTTGCTTTGGATTATCTTTATCCTTAAATACCCTTCAAATGCCTGGCTGAATTCTTCGGTACGGGTGAAATTGCCCGTGCTCAACAACCGCAGCGCCTCTTGGGCGGCCTCTTTGTTCAATTGCTCATAATTTTTTATATATCCGGATGCTTTGTTCCATGATTTACGGATGTTCAAGACCATATCCTGGGCATCCTCGGGGATTTTACCTGCCCTGCCCAAAACAATGTCCAATTTTTCCATCCAGGGTTTTAATATCCCTGCTTTATGGACCGTCCACTCACCGGCAATGGCGGCCTGCAGACCGGCTTCCAACAAAAGGGCAGACTGGATATAAATATTAGCATAGCGTATATAGGCATCATCATTCTGCGGAAGAAGTTCCATGCCACGGCAGCTTAAATCCAGAGCATCGACGGCATGATGGACAGTCAAAAATCCATACTCCTGATTTAAAACCGGAAGATGTTTCTTATACCCCGCTTCCTTATAAAGGTCGGTCATCAATATTTCCAGAGAAGCCCATTCCGAAAACGTACGGGCCACTTGGGCCCTGGATGTCTCCGGGTCTTTTCTGAACATTTGATTATATTGGTCAATATTTTGCGCGTATCTTCTTCGTGACGAAGCATACAATCCGTTGATTTTCTGGATCACGGCAAGCGCTTCATTGATCGGGATGTCCTTGGAACGGAAAACATAGAACTCCCGCCGCGCCAATTCACGGTCCAGATCGCCTTTGGCCACTCTCAAAGAGCGTTGTAAGGCAACGTTTTCAAAGCACACTTCGTCGTCGCTGAATTCTTGTAACACCTTTGCGGCTTCTTCAAAATTGTTAAGATGCAGATAAGCCAATCCCGTTTCCAACAGATATTTTTTGTCTTCCTGTTTTATTTCTCTTAAGGCCAAAAGCGTATATAGTTGCCTGGTATACCAATCCCTCGCCAATTCGCCGCGGACATGGGCCATTTGGTCGTACAAACGCGCGGTCTCAGTTAATACATTCTCTAACTCTCGCAAACGCTCTACCGGCGCTTTTTGCCCAAGGGCCCAGTCTTTCCAATAATAGCTCAGTTTAATTAATTGAGCAGAGCCTAATGCGCTCTTATTCCCCAACGCGATCAAGTCAGGCCCAATTAAAAGCCGGTGTACCTGCGAGTTCTCGCTCATACGACGGACAAGGTCTTTGAATTGAGAGTCCAATTGTTCCAAAATGGCCCTGACGGCCGGGTTGTCCCCAAAAGTCATCGCTAAAACATCCTTGGATTTAGGGATATCCCTTGCGCTATGGTCGATGGGGCGGGCACGCCTGGATATAATTTTAAAAATTCGACGACGGTGCCCCACAGGATACTTGTCACTACAAAGAAACACATTTTGCTTATGGGTGGTATATTCCAGGGCGGCTAAAAGTTCGTGGGCAACATCATTGACGGTGGCTTCCCGGGAAAGATAAACATCGATCCGACCGGGGACTTCGTCTAACCAAAATGCCGGGAAATGGCTCTGCGGCGGGGCGCGCAAGAAAATAACATGGGTTGAATTTAAAGAAAACATCTTGCCCGTTAACTGTGTATATAAGTCAATCCCCTCTTGGATCATAAACGCCATCCCCGACACATCCCTCCATCCCCACGGTTGCGGCAAGGCCCTCAAACGGACTAATTCAGCGACAATAGCCTTGCGCGTCGCGCCACTGGCGCTATGGTCGCTTGGCATGAAGGATGGTTGAGATGACCGCTGACACGCAGTAGCCAAAACCTGCCCATACACCCAAGCCCTGGCCTGAGTTTCTTCATCTTGTTTGTGATTGATATTCATCAATCCAAGTGCTCCAAGCCTTTTCTTGATCTGGAACACAGGAAATATCAAGACAGGAATATCCCCGAAATGCCTGGGGGTCTTTTTATAGTGCTGATATTCGCTGATCAAAAGATGGCCGCCGTCTTTTAAGAGAGTTTTCACATTAGACAATGAATTCAGACCGATAATCCCTAAGCATTCATTAAAAATGATCAAGTCAAATTTCCGCCCCTTTAACTCAAGAACACCCTGGATATTCTTGCCATCAGATTGGAATACTTCATGATTATTGCCCTGAGCATTAAGGACAAGAGCCGCATTATTTTCAAGGCCCGTAACGGTAAAACCTGCATCATGCAAAGCTTTTTCCAAGTCCCCCTTCCCTCTACCCACCGAGAGGACAGTGCCGCCATTGCTAAAAGTTTCCTTGATCCAATTCACAAAATTTTCTTGGTAGGAAGGCTTGTCTTTGGTTGATTTTCTATCGAAAAATTTCTTGAGAAGGCCTTTGCCAGGCATTCTTGATACCGCTTGTTTTTGTTCCGCCGCCACTTCTGCCCGCGCTGGATTTATTTCAGGACCTGCTGGTGTTTCAGGCGCAGATGGCCTTTGCGTGTTGGCTAATATTGATACTGCCGGAGTATCGGGAGCCTCTTTTGACTCTTCTTGACTGGATGGAATTGTCTTCTGTCCGTAAACCCAAGCCCTATCTTGAGTGCTTTCATCTTGTTTGTGATTGATGTTCGTCAATTTGAGAGCTACAAGCCTTTGCTTGATCTGGTGAACATGAAATATCATGACAATAACATTACCAAGATGCCTAGGGGTCTTTTTATTGCGCTGATATTCGCTGATCAAAAGATAACCGCCGTCTTTTAAGAGGGCCTTCACATTAGACAATGAATTCAGACCGATAATCCCTAAGCATTCATTAAAAATGATCAGGTCAAATTTCCGTCCTTTTAATTCAGGAACTTCCTGAATGTTCTTGCCGTCACTTTGGAACATCTCAAGACGATTGCCCTGAGCTTCAGAAACAATAGCCGCGTTATTCTCCAAACCTGTCACGGTGAAGCCTGCTTCTTGAAGGGCCTTTTCCAATACCCCCTTGTCTCTCCCCACCGAGAGGATGGTGCAGCCATTGCCAAAAGTTTCCTTGATCCAATTCACGTAATTTTCTTGATAGGTAGGCTTGGCCTTGGTTGGTTTTTTATCGATAAATTTCTTCAGAAGGAGGCCTAGGCCAGGGATTCTTAATCTTACCTGTTTTTTATTTCCTGCCAGCTGTTCTTGACCCGGCGCTTCCTCTGCCTGGGCTGTTACTTCTGCCAACTCTATTTTCAAAGCAACCTGCCTCTTTTGCAACTCGGCCAACTGAGCCTTTTTTGCTTCATCTTTCTCACCCTCTCTTGCTGCGTCGGCTAGCGTTGCTTCTTGCTGAAGCTTTTTCTGCGCACGCTCTGCCTCCTGACGATTATTTTCTAATTGGGCCAAATATCCAAAGTCTTCCGCGAAACTTTTATCAAGCGGGAAGGGCATGCTTTCCCCAATCCCTTCCATTGATGCGAGTGACGCCTCTCTTGCCGCGTCGGCTAGCCTTGCGGCTTCATTTGCTTTCTGTCTAGCATTAGCTGCTACATCCTCAGTATTTATCACTACTGAGTGTGCGGCATGGTGTGCCACTGCAATTTCATTCGCTTTCCTTCTAGCTTCAGCTGCAGCTTGCTGGGCATCCAGCACTGCTTGGTCAGCAGTTTGTTGTCCATTTGTAGCTTGACTTGCATCGAATGTAGCTCTATCTACTACCCGTTGGGCATCCACTACTGCTTTATCCGCTGCATATCGTTCTATTGAGATTTCTTTTTCATTTATTTTGGCTTTAATTGCTTCTTGCTCAGCGACTAAAGCTGCCGTCTCTGCTTCTTGCTCTACTTTTGCGGCTTCGTTTGCTTGCGCTCTGGCTTGCTCTTCTCTTATCTGATCTTCTACGGCTCTTTTCCTGAGAGCTTCTTCTTTTTCTGCTTGCACTGCAGCTGCTCTGGCTTGCTCTTCTCTCATCTGATCTTCTGCGGCTCTTTTCCTGAGAGCTTCTGCTTTCTCTCTGGCGTCTTCTTTTTGAGGCAATGCTGCTTGTTCCGGTGTCGATTGATCAGAGATCTTTTTCTTTGCCTCTGGAACACTTTTCTTGCGTAATAATTTTACTCCCACTAAAAGCATAATAGTCGCTAAGCCTGGCAATACCCACGGCCAGTTAATTGTTTTCGCCGCTGGTGTTGTTGGGGCCGTTGTTACTTTCGACGCTGGCGGCACATTTGTTTTTCCCGTGGCTGGCAGCACATTAGTTAATTCCCCAGTTAGAGGCACATTCGTTACGATCGGCGCTGGGGGCACATTCGTTGCTTTTGGAGCTGGCGGCAAATTAGTTATGGTCAATGCCGGTGGCACATTTGTTACGATTGGCTCCGGTGGGACATTCGTAATATTCAATGTTGGTTTATTAGTTATAGGAGTTTGTTGGATCACTGGCGGTTGATGTGTCTCGTTCTTAAAAGGAACAATATTAATAGCTACAGACGTCTGCGGATTATATACATTAGTAGCGGATACCTCCTGGGCTTTTGTGGGCATTGAACCAAAAAGGGTAAAAATTGACGTTAAAAGAGCGGCAAATACGGTGACCTTTTTCAATACCGCTTTTACGAAACTTTCTTTGCCGGTATTTTCTCCCTTCCCGTCATCCAGGATCTGTCCGGAAGAAAGATGTAACGATAGGAGCTGTGAATAATGTTGCATGTCCTCAAACTTTTCAAGGGACACGTCATCAAAAACGATATGGCCCATGTCCTCATTGTCAAACTGCTTAAAGATCCCAAACAGTTGTGCCAACTGGCCCCTTGTCATCCGGCCGATAGGGTAACCCAATGAAATATGGCCGGCAAATTCTCTCTGCCTCTTGGGCTCACTCGTATTAGCCTTGATCTCTGCCTCGATCTTAAGAGCCTTTTCCAGCTCTTGGCGATCATCAAACCAGACAAGTGGTGACAAGGCTGCCAGACATCCGAGGCTACGGATATGACCACAGAGTGGCGGCATATTATTCGCTCTCAAATTTAAGAATGCTCTTCTGACCTCATCCTTGCGTTTGGAAACGTGCGCATCGGTCAATTCCTCAAGCGCACTGTCTATATCACAGATCGTCATGTGTAGGGTCCCTGGCTTAAGCCAGGCCATGAATTGTCCCAGACCTAATTCTTCAACTGCTGTTTTAAGCCTTTCTTGCAGATCAATAAGAAGGCCAAGCGCCGGAGAATTCTTTGAAATGGTAGCAACGACTGTGATCCCAAGGAATTTCTGGGCTTGCCCATCAAGCGAGAATTTTGCTCTACGAGCGATCGTTTCAATTCTTTGGTCAGATGTATCAAGAAGACCTTCCCTGCGCTCCTGAAGTCTGAAAAGATATATTGCATTATCCTTACCATGTTCCTTAGAACTTTTTAATTGCTTATAGGCTTCCACAGCCTTCTCAGGCGCCACTGTCGCGCTTGAATCATTATTTGTCGCGATAAGCCTGCCATAAGCATCAAGGATTTCGTCAGGAATCCGGACCTCAACGATCCTGCCTTCTTGGGGGTAGACCATAAATCTTTCTACTTCGCCAATCGCCCGCTTTCTTATTTCGACAAAATCTTCTGAATTTAAAGCAATGACCGCTTGGGGACCGTCATAAACAAACGGCGCATAACTGATGGCTTTAAGACCCCCCGCTCCCTGCGGATATTCCAATGGATACTTCTTCAAGAATGCGGCCTTGGCCCTGCGCTGTAAATAGGGCTCCTGGATCAGGATGACCGTTTGAGGACGCAAGTCTTCCTTCTTTAAAACAATAGTGCCATAAAGAACGTTTTCAACTGTGGTCGTCGACTGCGCTTCAACAAGAATAGCTTGCTCATCCACCCCTTCTTCTATTAAGATCGCACCATAAACGATCCCCTCAGGAATTGGCAAGAGATACCGGGTTTGGGGATCTAGCAGCTTATTGATCACAAGTTCTTCTAAGGAAATTTGACCGCTCTTTACATTTTTGATCTCTAATTCTGTTAAATATTTCTTGTAAAACTTGGACCATTCTTTCTGCTCATCTGATAATTTCCCTGCTTTATGTAAGTCACTCTTTTCCAGGTCCCTGCCCCGGTAAATATTGAACCGTCGCTCAATTTCTTCCCAAAGTTTAGCCTCACCTTGATTTTCTCTGATCTTGATTAAATTATCTAGAATTTGATTGACCCGGTTTTCCACTTTCTGTGTCATCCATGAATTTTTACGAAGGTCCGTTAAAGTTGCTGTTTCTCTGCCAACGCCGCCGGTAACAAAAACTCGAGTCTCGCTTTTGCCCCCCAAATCTTTCCAAAGCTTGGCAGCCACAATTGCCGGACGCGAAAATTTGCTCCCAAACAACCAGATGAGGTCAGCTTGTTGCGGAAGGGTCTCTCTTTCGGCTGTCCAATCAACGATCAACTGAACATCCGCCCGCTCAGCTTTCAGCACAGCAGCATGTGTCAGCTCTTGCCCAAGATGATCATCATCCTTATTGATAATCCCTTGACACAAAGCCGCAACTTCGCGTTTTCTATTGTCTTCATGACTTAAATTAAATTTATTCGTGGCACCTGTTTCATGGACCAGGGATAAGGCTTGTTCTAAAGAGCTGTTATGTTTTGGATATGCATTGGAGAGGATGATATTTTCTTGGGCCTCAATCATGGCTGTCGTAGCAAGGAAGCCTTGCACGGGCCCAGCGCGAACACGGCCTTGCCGCACCATCATCAGAAAATATTCTGCTTTATCTGCCTCATTCATAGCGTTCATGGCCTTAACAGCTAAAACAACGGACGCGTCGGTTTCCTTTAATATAGGGAAGGTCTTTAAATCATGCCTGGCTAGCTCTGTAGCCGCTGCCTGGGCAGAAACCATCGGCTGACCGGGCAGAGGACGGGTAGTATCTTGTGAAGATGTCCCTGGAACAATCTCTTTTAGTCCTATCATTCTTCCGTGTAAGAATTCCGGAACCATTATTCTGGCGGTAGGATTATGTTGATGATACTTCTTGATCAATTCATCCACCTTGATATATTCTCCTGTTAGGCCTTTTAATTCAAACCCGATAATTGATAATTCCGGCTTTCTGGTCCAATCATCAAATATTTGGGCTTGAATAGAAGTCAACCATCCCATGGTTTTCTCTTTTAATACTTGTATGCCATTCGGAGCCACCAAAAGCATTTCTGTTACTGCCATATCCGTGGTCATAGGATCAGCCAGGTTTTCATAGGGGACATGAAATAAGACTACCTGCCGGGAAGGATCTTTCTTGGCTTCCTTGATCAATAAAGCCGCGATAATAGTTTGTATTGCGCGTCTTTCTATCCTTAATTTATTGGGGATGTTTCCCATATAGCGATGCCAAAAATGATTGGCAAATACATCTGCGACAAAATCTTTAGTTATACTCCCATCACCTTCACCTAAAAGGCCCCTTTCATTGAGCCGATCAAGTATGAATTGATAGGCTTGGGCCAAGTCTAGCCGTCCTTCAGGAATATCTGAATTTGCGGCCGCTTTATCGGATCCTGCCGACTCTTTAGACATGGTCACAGGAGGAACAAAATTCACTAAATGGGTGAAGGATAGCTCCTCTTCTCGGAACGGTGAAATGAAAATGCTCATGATCCCATCCCCATACAAAGCTCTTAACGAGTCATGCCGCTGACGTCCGCACACAAGAATTATTATCTTATCACCATTTTGGAACACTTCCTCCATCCCCTTAATATGCATGGTATCCTTAAAAACCTTCCCTGATAAAGGGTCTTTAAATTCGAAGGTGTCATCAAAAGACGTAACAGCCAGCCCTTGAATTTTCCCATCAACCGGGGCCAAAATTATTTTCCCTTCATTTTCCAGCCTTTTTAGATGTTCCTCATTCCTAAAATGATAGGTTTCTCCCATCCTATCGTTCTTTTCCATGCCACTGGCTGAAAACGGAACAAAATATTCATCTAAATTCTCAAAGAGTTGAATAAATCTTTGCCTTATAGTGTTCTTGCCAACTCCAGGCGGTCCGCTTAAAATGATGATCTTTGCTTTGGAGTCATAATTACCAAGATCAATACTCCTTAATATCCACTCTAAATCTTTCACATTAACGTCCAAGTACGGCAGATCAATTGCCTTCAACAAATTCCGGAATATCCTTAACGCAACTTCTTCAGCCAATTGATCCATTCTCTGTTCATATTCCTTAGTATTTACCCATGGATTCTCCAAAGGATTTTGTGAACTATTATACTCGTAACGATTGGTAATCAGCCTAAGCCCTTCTTCGATTTTCTCCTCAAACTCTTGCTGTTTTGTTGGTTCGAAAAATTGCACTATCCTTATCCCTTGATTCTTCAACCTCGTTGAGACTCTAGCTATTGCTTCTGCCTCTTTTAATTCCCTGGCATGGATCCGCAGTCCCATTTCCAGGGTCACTTTTGCCGACAAGATCTTGAAGAGTTCCTTGATCGCGCCGGACATGTACTGATCGCTGAAAGGTGAGATAAATATACTCATTATCTTGTTACCATACATTCGACTCAGTTGTTCAAACCATGCCATGCCGCATTCCAAGATCACTATCTTAATGCCCTTTCTTACAGATTCTATCCCGCGCACATACACTGTTCCTGTTGTCCTGACTTTGGTACCGGGATCAACATACACAAAAGTATCATCAAAATTCTTTATTGCCAGACCTTGCAATTCACCATTCACTCTTGCCGTTAGGATCAAATGGTCTTTTTCTAATTTGCGTAAATGTTCTTCGTTACGATAATGATAATTGACCCCCATCTTTTCCCCTGGACGGATCCCCCTTGTATGGAATAAGACAAATCTGTCAATCATCTCTCCATATTGGAACTTCTGCAAAAATTCAACGATCTTTTCAGAATTGTCTTGATAGGGACTAGTCTCCAGGGCTTTCTTTATGCTATTGATCTCAACAGCTAAATACCCTTCTATCCCAATTGTCCCTTTCATGCTCTTGTTCTGCATCAACCAATCAAATATTTCACCCCCGCGAGGCAGATTCGTCTCAAAAGTTACCCTGCTAATCTTCCCGTATTGTTCCATGAAATTATCCCAAATCGCCCCCTTGCCTCCGCCAGGCGGGCCGGAATAGATCGCTATCTTCGCAATACTATCCCCGCTCAGATCTTGCTTCTTTAACATTTCAAATAATGCCCCCGCACTTGCTTTATGGGGGACATTTAACCCGAGAGCTGTGGCCAGATTTCCAAAAATCGCCTGCGCGAACTCCTCTGTCAACCTGTCTATCGTTGCCTTTATTTCTTTTTGATCAATGCCCCGTTGATTAACTAAAATCTTCCGATATTCATGTAGTCGAAGAACCTGCCAAATCGCTTCCTTGACCCGCTTGAGCAATTTTATCTGGTCAGTGGGTTGATAGAATTCCTTAATATCCTCGTTTCTATTTTGCCTGGCCTGACTATCTATCTTGACTGCCAACGCTTCCTTACATTCTCGTGAATGGATCCTTAAAATTACTTGGGTACCTATTAACGCCTCCATGGCCTTCAGCCATTTACGGACCAACTCTTCCCTGCTTTTATTTTGTTCATCAGTTTGATTAAATCGGTGGGTAGCTCCTATTTCGTGGACAAGACTCAAGATCTGTTCTTCAATGTCAGGATCTCTATCACAAAGAATTACGTTTTCCCTGCCATCGATTTCCCAGGTCGTTGCTAAAAACCCTTGCAGGGGACCCGCGCGAATCCGGCCTGCTTTGGCCAACCATTCAAGCTCCTCAGCCATATCGTCATGTTTGATGGCCTTCAATGCTAACATCGCCACCCTGACCACGGCGCTATACTCATCTAACACCGTAAATTTATCAAAGTTCTGCCCGGTCATTTCTGCAGCCACAGCCTCGGGGGAAGCCATCGGCTTACCGGGTAACGGGCAAGTGTTATCTTTCTTTAACTGCAGTCTGGTGACAAAATTTTCCACATGAGAAAACGATAATTCATCCTCACTAAAAGGTGAAATAAACAAGCTCAGTATCTCATCCGCATACTGGGAGCGCAAAGACTCAAACCATGCCAGGCCGCATTCCAGGATAACGATCTTGTTGCCCTTGAAAACTTCGTCCATACCGCGGACCTCTGGACCATCTTCGTTTTTGATTACCTCGCCTGAAGCAGGATCTTTGAATTCAAAAGGATCCTTAAATGAAACAACAGCCAATCCCTGCAATTGATCATTGACTTGCGCGGTAATGATCTTGCCCTCTTCTTGTAATTTCAGCAAATGCGGATCATTCCTGAAATGATAGGCCCTCCCCATCTCTTCACCACCACGGATGTTCCTGGTATGGAACAACACAAACCTCTCTACCAGGTCTCCATATTGTTGGATAAAGCCTTCCCAGATCGCCCCTTTGCCCCCTCCGGGCGGACCGCTGTAAATGACAAGCTTGGCTTTTGTTTCATATTTGCCCAGATCCAAACTTCTGATAATTTGGGCCAATTCATCGGCCTTTGTAAGTCCCTTATAATCGACCTTAATGTCATCCAATAAATTCTTGAAAATG
>Ga0182030_10005299_pt1 | contig 27427 bp, 26 predicted proteins | sample 812S3MmetaG_FD_121299 | JGI IMG/M metagenome (GOLD analysis project Ga0182030, IMG submission 121299) | Permafrost microbial communities from Stordalen Mire, Sweden - 812S3M metaG (Illumina Assembly) | ecosystem: Environmental > Terrestrial > Soil > Wetlands > Permafrost | place: Sweden... | reverse complement strand
GACTCTCGAACGACGGACACCACACCACCGCACACCTCCTTGTCGGACTTCCATCCGAAGAAGGCTCTCCGGACGTTCAGTCCAGGTGGCGGATCACCCATGTAAGTGCCGTACGGGGCCATGCGCTGAGGGGTCCAACACGGCGAAGATAGCGAGGGCGTCCCACGATGGGCAGGCGGTCCAGCAGCCCGGAGGGACCTGGCAACGCCCGCCCATGTGGGTTCAAGCGCTCGCAGTTGGGGCAGCGTTGGATCCGGGTCTGTCAGGGGCAGTGCGGTAGTTACGACTAGGGTCTTCGCCCGTGGGTTCACTAATAAAGAAGCGGCGCAAGAGAATGCGCAAGAAGAAACACAAAAAGATGTTGAAGGCGACTCGTTGGCAACGGCGGGCCGGTAAGTAGCGGTGGGCCGTTAGTCGAGAACTTTCGCTGCCCGGTCCATGACCTCGGTATCCATGGGGTCGAGGTAGCACTTCATGGTGGTGACGGGGTCGGCGTGGTGCAATACCTTTTGAATGTCAAGGAGGTCGAAGCGGTGCGATCCGTCTTCCCCCTTTTCCCTGTGGAGAATCCCAGCGGCACTTCGGCGCAGATCGTGCGGAGAAACGTGGCCGAGTCCGGCCCTGCGAGCAGCCCCAGTGACTATGTTCCAGATTGCCGCCCGTCCATTGGCTCCTGGGGCAAGACCAGCTCCGTATTCGATGCGATGGTGATCGCCTTTGGCCGTGCGGCCGGGTCGGCGTCGGCAAATGAGACGCGCATCGGCGGGGGGTTCATTTCTGAGCAATTCTCGGTATTCATTGAGATAGCGCCGGAGAGAATCCACAGTCTGCGGGCCTAGGGCGATGTGGAGTGGCTTGTAGCGCTTCCCGGTCCAATAGAGCGTTGGGTGATCGGTGTCCAGGTCCCGCAAGTTTCCGATTTCTAACCCAACGATCTCCTGTGCCCGCACACCAGCGAGACCGAGCCGGATAACGAGTTCGTCCCTGCGGCCCATCGGCGTGTCTTCCAGTGCGTTTAGGAGGGTACTGAAAGCCTCCTCCTTGGTGAGCCAGCGAGGAGGATTCTGGGATTGGGCCTTGCCATAGGTGGGGCGGAATTGGCGTAGAGGACTGTCGGAATCCGTCAGGTATTCGGGGGCAGGGGCTGAAATACCTGATCGTGCACACCAACGCAGGAGAGCGGCGACAACGGCGGTGCGGCCTCGGATCGTGTTGTTCGCAAGAGTGCGCCCAGAGTCGGCACCAGCACACCAGCGGAGTACGTCTGTGGGAGTCAGGTCGTCAAGTGTCTGGCACCCATGATCTCTGACCAGCCTGAGCAAGATGTATTGATTGCGCTCGACTGTGGTGGCGTTCGTCCAACGTTCACGGCAGAACCGCCGGATAAGATCCTCGGCAGATTCGGGGTCAGTCGGAGCGGAACCCGTGCCTGGAACCAGGCGAATTATGGGATCTCTTATTTCTTGATCAGTGATCCCATGTCGTGCGGCAGGCTAGCGGTCCGACGGGCTGACTGCCAGGTCAGTCGGCTGGCCGACGCTGCTGGAAGGTGCAAATCATGGACTTTGAGGTCACTGGACTCGATCATGTGCAGTTGGCCATGCCCGCCGGGGGTGAGGCCGCCGCCGAAGCCTTTTATGCCGGCCTGCTCGGCTTCACCCGGATTGCCAAGCCAGAACCGATGGCCCAGCGGGGCGGCTGTTGGTTCGAGGCCGGGTCGACGGCACTCCACCTGGGTGTCGATCCTGACTTTCGCCCAGCTCGTAAAGCCCATCCGGCATTGCGGATCCGCAATTTGTCGGGCCTCGAGGCACGGTTGGGGGAGGCGGGAGTCGAAGTGCGGCCCAACCAGGATCAGCCGGCGGGGGCTGGGGCCTACGTGGATGACCCATTTGGGAACAGGATCGAGCTCATCAACGCCGACTGAATCTTGGCTGACCGGGGCGCTTGCTCTCGCCGCCGGGAATGCCCAACGGCCGCCGGTTCAGGCGGCGGCCGAGGAGGGAGGGGCGCCGTCGGGAATGGACTTGCCTCCATTCCCGACGGCATCACCGATGCAAACCTGTGGGAAGAGGGGGGGCTCCCAACGGTTGTTCCGGTGTACTGCGAACTGGAACCAGTGTGCACCCCGCGGGTAAAGGCGAGGTGAGAGTTAGTTAAGAAGACCCGAAGAATCCGTTGGCGGCGCCACAGTCGGGAGGCTGAGCGACATGCGGGTACCGCCCCCTTCGGCGGCCTCGGCCCGGACGGTGCCGCCCTCGACCTTGACCACTTGAGCCACGATGGCCAGGCCAAGCCCCGATCCGGGGAGTCCACGGGCTGCTGGGGCACGGTAGAAGCGGTCGAAGACATGCGGCAGGTCGTCAGCGGCGATGCCAGGGCCGTGGTCGCGCACCGTGACCTCGCCGCTTCGGCAGGTCACCGAGACCGACTGTCCTTCGGGGCTCCACTTGCGGGCGTTGTCGAGGAGGTTCCCGATGGCTCTGGAAAGGCGGTCGGGGGAGGCGTCGACCCAACATTCCTCTACGGCCACGTCGAAGGTCACACGCTGCGTGCGGCCGTGGGTGACGGCCAGGGTGACGGCATCTTGGACCAGCAGGTCGAGGCGGAGCGGCTCGGTCGACACGGGGAGCTGGTCCCCTCGGGCCAACTCGGCCAGGTCGCCCACCAGATCGGTCAGCTCTTGGAGTTGCACCAGCACATCATCGATCAGCACGGAGCGGTCCGCCTCGCTGAGCTCATCGACCCGGCGGATGACTTCGAGATTGGTCCGGAGGCTGGTGAGAGGTGTGCGGAGCTCGTGAGATGCATCGAGCACCAGCCTGCTCTGAGCCCGGCGAGATGATTCGAGGGCCTCGAGCAGCCGGTTGAATGTTCTTCGCAGGCGCCCGAGCTCATCGGGACCGCCGGGGGAGAGGCGTTGCGAAACATCGGTGGTTTCGGCCAGATCTTCCAGGGTGTCGGTGAGGGAATTGAGGGGCACTAGGGCTGTGCGCGCCACCAGCCAGCCCAAGAGGATGGCCAGCAGGACGCCGGTGAGTGCGACCCCGCCCAGGACCAGGCCGAGTCTGTTGAGCTCCTGGGTGGCGTTGAGCAAGGTGACGATCTGGAGCGCACTGGTCTCTTCGAGCGGTTGATTGTCGAAGGTGGCGGTGGCCGGAAGGGGCTCAACCAGTTCCCGGAACTCGTTGCCGTTGACGCTGACCGTGGTGAAGAACCGCGGTGCTTCCCCGGCCGCCACTGCACGGACCTGGTCGGTCACCGGAAGGCCGCCATCGACCAGCACGGTGCCCGAGGAACCCACGATCTGCTCCTCGGTGGCGTTGGTGGTGGTCAGCGCGTTGCCAGCCGTGATTTTGGCCACGGCTGCCGTCAGCGAGTTGTCGGCCGCTTTGACCAGGGTGTTACGAGCGGCCACATACGAAGCCGTGGATGCACCCAGGACCGCCACAATGACGGCGACAGTGGACGCCAGGACGAGCCGAGTCCGAAAGGTCACGCGTCCCGCAGTATGTAACCCACCCCGCGGACGGTGTGAATGCATCTGGGCTCGTTCTCGAGTTCTGTCTTGCGACGCAAGTACCCGACATAGACGGCAAGCGAGTTTGTGCCCGAATCGAAGTCGAAGCCCCACACTTTGTTCAAGAGGACCTCTCGGGTGAGGACTTGTCGTGGGTGCCGGAGGAAGAGTTCGAGGAGGTCGAACTCAATCCGGGTCAGCGTGAAGGCCCGATCGCCCCGATGAGCTTCCCGGGTCGAGAGGTCCAAGGTGAGTTCCCCTACCTTGAGCAGGCCGCCTTCGCCTTCGAACCTTCGCCGCAGGAGTGCTCGTAATCGGGCCAGGAGTTCGGCCAAGGCGAAGGGCTTGACAAGGTAATCGTCGGCTCCGGCATCGAGCCCGTGGACGCGGTCGTCGATGGCGTCCCGCGCCGTCAGCATCAGCACTGGGGTGTCGTCGCCGGCCGCCCTGATGCGGCGGCAGACCGATAAGCCGTCGAGGTCGGGCAGGCCGAGGTCCAGCACGATGGCGTCGGGCGGAGTCAAGGCCAGGGCTTCGAGGGCCTCGCCCCCCGAAGGCACCGTAACTACGTCATAACCCTCGAGCCTCAGCGCTCGGTCGATGGAACGACGGACGGCGTGATCATCGTCAACTACCAGGATGCGCACAACGGAGGCAGCCTACGGCGTGCGTGGGGGTTGGAGGGGGCGCGTGGCGGTGGGGCCTGGGCGCCGGTGCAGTGCACCGGCGGCTCGTGGACTCAGGCAAATACTTTGGCTCTCTGCTTCGGTGTCTATCCTCTACCACGCACCGGCCTACGAGGCGTGAGTCCGGTGCGACCTATTCCGGGGTAGTTCAATCGGCAGAACGTCGGCCTTTGGAGCCGGATGTTGGAGGTTCGAGCCCTCCCCCCGGAGCAAAGCGGTGAGTGTGGCGGAAAGTGGGGCTCATCGGATTTGGGCGGGGTGCGTTTGTCCTTGCCCGCCTCACGCTCGCGATGTGCTCCTCGATCTGTTGTCTCCAGTCGTGCCCGGCGCTTCGCATGACCGTCTCGTGGCACTCAGCCTTCGGGAGGCCGCAATGTTGCCATCGGAGACCCATCTGAGCATTCAGGAGTCGCTCTATCCTGACCTCACCTGCTTTGGGTGTGGCCGCGCCAATCCTGATGGGTTCCAACTCCGTGGTTATCGGGACGGTGACGAGACGGTGGCAACATTTGCACCACGTCCCGAACACGACACCGGGTTTGGCTTCCTCAACGGTGGGATTATTACGACGGTACTGGACTGCCACACGGCGGCCGTTGCTCGGACCCGGCTCATTTCCGAAGACCAGAATGAGGTCGCAAATGTGTGGAAAGTGGCGACGAGACACCTGCAAGCAAATCGTCATCGTGTAGGTAGTAAGAATTCGCGATCTGGGAAGTCCACTAAACAGTGAAACGTTGGGCGTGAGTCATCCGCATCGGGGGCAACCAACTCAGCGCGGCAGACGGCGACCATCACGAAGAGGAACTTCGTCAGTAGGTCGAGAGCACTATTGAACGCGGGCGCTCGCCACAAGGGGCTCTACAGGGGGAGTTTCATCCTCAATCACACAAGTTTGCCTCTCGATGTTGCCCAAGCGCCCTTCTGCCCGCCGCATCACCCTGTCTCCTCAAATCCCGAGCTGCACGCAGTAGGTGGCGACTCAGTCGGGCGGATGAGTCAAGTCGTATTGCATGAGCACCAGGCTGAGCCGCTGGCCCCACTTGTCGCCAACGCCGGGCATGCGTCCGACCTCCACGAATCCCAGGCGGGCGTGAAAATCAATCGATCCGGGATTGTCGGCATCAATGGCTGCCACCATCACTCGCTTGCCCGAGGCCTGAGCGTCGGCAATAAGGGCCGACATGAGCGAGCGCCCGACTCCACGACCCGAATGGCTTTCGGCCACGTGGACCGAGTGTTCCACCGTGAAGCGATACCCAGGCCAGCGCGTCGAATCTCGAAAGTCGCCGTAAGCCGCCCAACCGACGACCATTTCGTCATCAATGGCGACCAACACCGGCTCGCCAGCCTCCTGGTGGTGCTCCAACCAGACCTGTCGATCGGCCAGCGTGTGCAGAGTCTCCGTCCACTCGACGGTGGCGGTCTCGATCAACGCATTGGCGATGTCGGTGATGGCGGGCAGGTCAGATGGAACCGCCGGCCGGACGATCAGCGCCACTGCTTCCGTTTGTTGCGCGCCGCCAGCTCGGCCAAGTATTGGTTGTAGGCGTCTCGTTCAGCATGGGCGGTTTCGGCTTCAGAAGGTTCGCTCGATGCATTGCCCGCTACTGCAGCTACGGGCACCATCGTTTCGGGGGGAGGAACTTCGTGGATGAGGCGCCACCACATGTAGATGGCGTATCCGGCAAAGAATGGCCACTCAAACACGTAGGCCCAACTCAATTCATTGCCCCCGACGGCGCGGCGAATCTGCCAGAGGCACAGCGCAGCGAAGGTCGGAATGATGACGATGATGATGGCGTGGAGGCCAATGGCCCTACGTGAGAACCACATGTGCGTGTCCACCGCTAACTACTCGGCCGGAGAAAAGAGGAAGTCCGAGAGGATGGCGGTCAACTCAAGGGGTCGGTCACCTTGGATGCTGTGGCCCGCACCTTCGACGCCCACCACAGTGCAAGATGGCTGTCGACGGAGAAGCTCTTCCACATCTTCGTCACTGACCACTGACCAGGCCAGCCCCCGCACCAACATCAGCGGCACGGTGAGGTTCGAAATGGCGCCCCACCAGTCGCCGAATTCGGGCCGTTGTCCTGCCGCACCGGTGCGGAACCGGGCGTAACGCCAGACCCAACTCCCGTCCTCGCGCTGCACCGCGTTGTGCAATATGCCGCGTCGTAATGACGCCTCTGTGCGGGACGGGTTGTGCTCAATGGTGCGAGCCAGGAGCTCGTCGAAGTCGGCAAAACTCGACGGGCCGTCGATGAACGAGGTGATGGGCGCTGCCTTCTCTTGATTCACCCCAGGAGTGACGTCGACCAGCACCAACGAGCGGACGAGCTCCGGGGCATGGGCCGCCAAGGCGATCGACGACAATCCACCGAGCGACATGCCGACGACGCCGACAGCATGTGGTGCGAGTTCAGCTATGACCCGGGCCAGATCGGCCCCATTGGAGGTGACGGACAGCGATCCATCGGGGCCCCCATCGGAATGGCCATGTCCTGGGAGATCGATGGCCAGCAGCGGGCGATCGAGGGCCAGGGCCACGGTGTCCCAGGTATGGGCGTTTTGCGCTCCGCCGTGCACCAGGACCAATTCCGGAGGCGACGTGCCCCACATCAGGCTGCTGACCTTTCGACCGGGTGACACCTCGACGTCGACCCGGCGCACCGACGGGGGTCCTGGGTAGGGCAGGTTGTACTCGGCCGCATTCTCGGAAAACAGCCCGAACTCGTCGTACGGGATCACGCCCAGGAACAGTATCGGTCCCGATGCCCACACTGCTCCGCCCGGTGAGGTAAGTATGGCCCTATGCATGAACGCCGACTGTCTGCTGTAGTCCTGGCCGCGGGCGAAGGAACTCGCATGCGCTCCGAGCGGCCCAAGCCCCTGCACCAGTTGTGCGGCCGCCCGATGGTTCTCCACGTCCTCGATGCCATGGCCGAAATCGACGTCACTCGTGTCGTGGTCGTGGTCGGCCACCGGGCCGATTGGGTGACCAAGACCTTGGTGCAACATGCCCCACCCTCTATGGAGATTGAGTTCGTGGAGCAAGAGTCGCAATCGGGCACCGGCGACGCCTTGGCGGTGGGATTGACCGGGCTGCCCGATGATGACGACGAAGAAGAGGACGTGGTTGTCCTTCCCGGCGATACACCGCTCCTGCGTCCGCAAACCTTGGCCGCGCTGGTCCGCTACCACCGGGCTGGAGATGCCGGCGCCACACTGCTTACCGCGCAAGTGGATGATCCGACTGGCTACGGCCGGGTGGTCCATGGCAAAGACGACGTGGTCTGCCGGGTGGTCGAAGAGGCCGACGCCACCGACGAAGAGCAAGCGATAACTGAGGTCAACACCTCCATTTACTGTTTTCGCCGTGGGATTTTGGCGCCGGCGCTCCGGCGCATCACGCCGGCAAATGCCCAAGGCGAGTACTACTTGACCGACGCCGTGAGCGTGCTGTTCAGTGCCGGGTATCGGGTGCAGTCTCTGGTGCTGCCCGACTCGATGGAAGCGGCCGGGGTGAACGACCGAGCCCAACTTGCAGTAGCCGAAGCCGAATTGCGTGACCGGATCAACGAGCGATGGATGCGCCGCGGCGTCACGATGTGGGATCCCGAGCGGACCTACGTGGACGCTGAAGCGGTCCTGTCTCCCGATGTGTCGCTGCTCCCCGGCGTCATTCTGCGAGGGCGTTGCCGCATTGGCGAGGGGAGCGAGATCGGACCCAACTGCATCCTCACCGACACCTCGGTGGGACGTCAGTCCGTGATTACTGAGAGCACGTGCGATCGGGCGGTCATCGGCGATGAGGTGCGGATTGGTCCGTACGCCGTCGTGCAGGCGGGAACCGAAATCGAGACGGGTGCCGTCATTGCGCCACATAGCGTGGTCACTCCGGAGCACTAGAGCCGGACCCGATGGAGGACACGGCAGCGCCGGTGACCCGGGGGACGCCATAGGCTTGGCCGATGCGCAATGCCCCCGTGACGCGGCTCGCTCAGGCGAAGTAGCGTGGGACGAGTGGAGCTCATCCCCCGTCGGCGCCTCGAGTTAGTCTCCGGACGCTCACACCCGAAGCTGGCGCAAGATATTGCCCAGCACCTTGGGGTCGAATTGGGCCAGGCCAACTTGCGCGAATTCGCCAATGGCGAGATTTACTGCAAGTACGACAGCTCCATTCGAGGCTGCGATGTGTTCATCATTCAGACCCACGCCGGTCCGGTGAACGATTCGCTCATGGAGCACCTCATCATGATTGACGCCGCCAAGCGGGCCTCGGCCAAGCGCATCACCGCGGTGTGTCCGTATTACGGCTACTCCCGCCAGGATCGAAAGTCGACCGGGCGTGAGCCGATCACGGCGAAGTTGGTGGCCGACATGTTCTCGGCCGCCGGCGCCGACCGGGTGGTCAGTGTGGACCTACATTCCGGGCAGATACAAGGTTTCTTCAACACTCCTTTTGACCATCTGGTGGCTGCCCCAGTGCTCGAGGCATACATGCGCGAGAAGTTCAGTGGGGACGTTGTCGTGGTTGCTCCCGATGCCGGTCGAGTCAAGGTGGCGGAGCGATACAGCCAGCACTTGGGGTTCGACCTCGCTCTGGTGCACAAAACGCGTCCGCGGGGCACCCACAATGAAGTCAAGGCACTCCACGTGGTCGGCGACGTCGATGGCCGCCATTGCGTGCTGATCGACGACATGATCGACACGGCCGGGACCATTTGTGCGGCGGCCGAGCTTCTGTCTGACGCCGGGGCCTCGGAAATCTCGGTCATGGCTACCCATGCCGTGCTGTCTGACCCGGCGGTGGATCGCCTCAAAGCGGCGCCGATCTCCCGGGTTGTGGTGACGGACACCCTGCCTCTGGGCGAGGACCGGTACTTCGACAAGCTCGAAGTGCTGTCGGTGGCCAAAATCATCGCCGATGCCATTGACGCAGTCTTTGAGGACACGTCGGTCTCCGAGCTCTTCGGCGGCGACAACCTGGTCTGAGCGGGGGATTCGGGTCGTTCTGACCCCGGATTGGTAAGCGTTTTTCCCTCGGCTACGCTGGTATGCCGCTCGCCGGAGACTGCTACGCCGCACCTCCGCACCGTTTTGATCCATTTTGAGGAGATTTGTTATGGCTGATGTCACCCTTACTGCCGAGGTAGGACGCACTCTCGGTTCGCGCGCCACGCGCCGCTTGCGCCGTGAGGGAAAAATCCCCGGGGTCATTTACGGGCACGGCACCGACCCGGTATCCATCGCCGTCGTAGCCCGCGAGCTGCGGATCGCCCTCAACGGAGAGGCCGGAGCCAACCAGCTCCTCTCGCTTGAGACCGGCGACACCACCTACCTGGCCCTGGCCCGAGAGATGCAGCGTCATCCCATCGCTCAGACGGTCACTCACGTCGACTTCCAGATTGTGAGCCGCGATGAAGTCATCGCCGCCGACGTGTCCATCGTCCTGGTCGGTGAAGCGCTTGAGGTGCATCATGGCGACGGGCTGGTCGACCAGCAGATGTTCACCTTGGCCATCAAGGCCCGCCCGGCCGACATTCCGATCTCGCTTGAGGTTGACATCAGCGACCTCACCATCGGTGCGCAGTTGCGCGTGTCTGATCTCACCTTGCCGACCGGTGTCACCACCGAAGTCGACCCGGAGACGGCCATCGCTATCGGCCAACCACCACGAGTGGTCGCACTCGAGGCGGAAGTCGAGGGTGGCGAAGAGGGCGAAGGCGCGACCGAGGTCGGCGCAGAAGCTGCCGAGGCGCCCAGCGAGGAAGGCTAAGCCCTGCGTCGCGTGTTCCCCCGGTCCGAACGCCGGGGCGCGACGGCGGATTGGTTGGTGGTCGGGCTGGGCAATCCAGGATCAGAATTTGCCGGAACGCTCCACAATGTTGGTGCCGACACAATCGAACTGGTGGCATCCCGAGCTGGTGCCTCACTACGTGCTGAGAAGGGTTTAGCGGCGCGCACGTGCACGGTGACGCTCGGGGAGGCGCGTGTCGCACTGGCCATTCCCACCACGTACATGAATGAATCCGGCGTGGCGGTGCGCGGTCTGGCCAAGCGCTTCGGGATCGACGATCCACTGTCCATGATCATTGTGCACGACGAACTGGATCTGTCGCCGGGAACCGTTCGGGTGAAGTCGGGCGGAGGGCTGGCCGGCCACAACGGCCTGCGATCGTTGCAGGCTCATCTCCACACCACCGACTTCGTCCGTATTCGCATAGGCGTGGGCAAGCCGGCCAGTGCGGCCCAGGGGGCGAACCACGTATTGAAACGACCGCCCAAGGCTGTGCGAGTCCTGCTCGATGAGGCGATTGTCGTGGCGGCCGACGCCGTCGATGACATTGCGCGCCACGGGATCGATGCGGCTATGCAGACTTGCAATTCCCGCCCCTGATGTCCGTCGCTCCCGCCGGTGGTGTCCTGAGCGCCCTTCCGTCACTGCTGCGGATCGACCCGGCGCTGCCGCATGTGCTCGGCTCGGCCGACGCCACCTTGGCCGTGGCGGCTCCGGCCCAAGCGATCCTCCTGGCTGCGTTGGCCAACTTCACGGAGCGGGCGCCGCTGTTGGTCGTCACCTCCACCGAAGTGGAGGCCGTGCGCCTGGCCGACGACCTCGCGTGCTTCTTGCCACTTCAGCTCGACGGCGAATCAGACGGTGTCACGGTGGGTCAGGTTGATGGTTCGGTGGTGGTCCTGCCGGCCTGGGAGACGCTGCCCTTTGAACGGGTGAGTCCCGAGGTGGAAACCATGGGGCGACGCTTGGCCCTGATGTGGGGGCTCACCCACGACGGTGACGAGGCCGCGCTGGCCCGCACGCCGCGGATCATCGTGGCTCCGATTCGTGCCCTGCTCCAGCGCCTTGGTCCTTATCGTCAAAGTGCGGCACCCGTCATCGTTCGGCCCGGGCAAGAGTTGGCCGCCGATGAGTTGATTGCCCACCTGGTCGGAGCTGGCTACCGCCGGGAACATCAGGTCGAGCACAGGGGGGAAATCGCCGTGCGAGGCGGCATTATCGACGTCTTCCCTTCGACCAGCAATATCCCGGTGCGCATCGATCTGTGGGGTGACGAAGTGGATCGGTTGACGGCCTTCGCCATCAATGATCAACGATCGACCGAGACTCTTGATGCCGCCGTGCTGTTCGGCTGCCGGGAAATCACCCCCACCACCGAAGTGCGGAACGCCGCCACCGCCCTGTTGAAGAGCCAGCCCTGGGGGGCGACCCACTGGGAACGCTTGGCGGCCGGTGAGTCTTTTGATGGCATGGAGTCCTGGTTGCCCTACGTGCATCCCGAGGAAGAGTTGTTGCCCGACCTGCTGCCACCCGGATCGCAAGTGGTATTGGTCGAACCCCGGCGGATCAGGGACCGGGCGGTCCAGTTGCTCGATGAAGAGGCGGCCCTGGCCGAAGCGTTGGCTATGACCTGGGGCGTCGAAGGTGGATCGGAGGAGGGATTTCCCCGCCTCCACCTCCCGTTCGAGCGCCTCTTGGCTGAGTCCCAAGCCGGCGTACTTTCGATGCCCTCTACTCCTGACGGCCCGTCGACTGCCTCCATGACGGTGCGCGGCTTCAATCCGGTGGCTGGAGATCTGGATCGCCTGGCCGGTCAGGTCAGCGAACTGGTGGGCGACAAGTTCGCCCTCACCTTGTGTGCGGCGACGGCCCCGGGAGCGGAACGCCTCTCGGCGGTACTGGCCGAAGGTGGCATGCACGCACCTTCGGTCGACGCGGCAACCGGCACCCCCGGTGCGGTCGTCGTGTCGGCCGCTCTGTCGGCCGGGTTCATATTGCCGGACTGCAAAGTGGCCGTGCTGGCCGAGTCTGACATCTCGGGGCGTCGGTTGCCGCACCGACGGGCCCGGCCCCGGGCGCGGGCCACCGACGGGTTCTTCGATGACCTGGCCATCGGCAGCTTCGTCGTCCACCGCCAGCACGGCGTAGCCCGCTTCGAAGGGGTCACCTCGAGAACCATGGGCGGAACGACGCGCGACTATTTGATTCTGCAGTACCGAGGTAGTGATCGCCTCTATCTGCCGGTAGACCAGATCGAAGCCATCACCGCTTACAGCGGCGGTGAAACGCCGACCCTTTCGAAAATGGGCGGCACTGATTGGCAGCGCACCAGGGCCAAGGCGCGCGACGCGGCCAGCGAAGTGGCGGAAGAGCTGGTCAAGCTTTATCGCCGACGCCTTGAAGTGGAGGGATACGCCTTCGGTCCGGACACGCCGTGGCAGCACGAAATGGAGTCGTCGTTCGGCTTCGTGGAAACCGATGATCAACTTAAGGCCATTGCTGACGTGAAGGCTGACATGGAGCAACCGCGACCCATGGATCGCCTGATCTGTGGCGATGTGGGCTTCGGCAAGACGGAGGTCTCGGTCCGAGCCGTGTTCAAGGCCATCCAAGACGGCAAGCAGGCGGCCGTGCTGGCGCCAACCACCTTGTTGGCCAGCCAGCATGCGCAAACGTTCGCGGATCGCTACGCCCCTTATCCGGTGCGGGTGGAACTCCTCAGCCGCTTCTTGTCGCCGCCGCAACAACGCAAGGTGATCGCCGGATTGGCCGACGGCAGCGTCGACGTGGTCATCGGGACGCACCGCCTGTTGGGAGAGGACGTCGTCTTCAAGGACCTCGGCGTCCTGGTGGTGGATGAGGAACAGCGATTCGGGGTGACCCATAAGGAAGCGGTCAAGCGAATGGCCGAAGGTGTCGATGTGTTGACGCTGACGGCCAGCCCTATCCCGCGCACGTTGGAAATGGCGCTGACGGGGATACGTGACTTGTCGATGGTCAACACGCCGCCAGCCGATCGGCGCCCGATCCTGACGTACGTCGGCGAACACGACACTGCCGCGGTGAGTGAAGCGCTGCGTCGCGAGTTACTGCGTGAAGGCCAAGCGTTTTACGTGCACAATCGGGTGTCGGACATTGAGGCGGTGGCCCGACAGGTGCGCGCACTGGTGCCGGAGGCCCGGGTGGCCATCGCCCACGGGAAGATGGACGAAGGGACACTGGAACAAGTAGTGCTCGATTTCTGGGAGCGCCAGTACGACATCTTGGTCTGCACCACCATCATCGAATCGGGCATCGACATGCCGTCGGTGAATACGCTGGTGGTCGATCGGGCCGACCTCCTCGGATTGGGGCAGCTCCATCAGATCCGGGGACGGGTCGGTCGCGGCACCCAGCGGGCCTACGCCTACCTCTTCCACCCAGCCGATCGCGTGCTCTCCGAACAGGCCTACGAGCGACTGCGAACCATTGGCGAACATACCGAGCTCGGATCGGGGTTCAAAATCGCCATGCGGGACTTGGAGATCCGGGGCGCCGGCAACTTATTGGGGTCCGATCAGTCTGGTCATATCGCCGCCGTGGGGTACGACCTCTATGTGCAACTGGTGGCCGAAGCAGTGGCCGAAGCCCGTGGGGAAGCGCGTCCGACGCCGCCCACCGTGGCGCTCGATGTACCGGGCGATGCTCATCTACCCAAGGACTACGTCACGGCCGAGGATGCCCGGCTCGAGGCTTACCGGCGGCTGGCGTCGGCGACTACAGATTCCGATGTGGCCGATATCGGCGCCGAGTGGGTCGACCGCTACGGGCCGCTGCCCAAGGCCGCACTGGGGTTGTTAGCCCTGGCCCGACTGCGGACCTCCGCCATTGCCCGAGGGATTCACGAGATCACCCAAAGCACGGTGCGACCCGGCGGCACTCGCCAACCGGTGGCTCGGATTGCCCCGGTGCATCTCGCCGCCAGCGCTCAGGTACGCCTGCGACGCCTCGTTCCTGGTGCCACCTACCGAGAGGATCTGGGCCAACTCCTGGTTCCCATCCGCATGGGCGGCCTGGCCGCCGATGTGGTGCGAGAGCTGCTCGAGGACCTGGTCCCACCAGGTGATTCCGAAACCGGCGAAGGTTCCTTGTAGCATGCGGCGCTCGTGAAGCGATTCATTCTCGTCCTCGTTGTGTTGGCCGGCGGCCTGGCTTGGGCCTGCCTGGCTATCCCCGCCAATGCGGCGACGATAAGTGGCCAGGACCTTACGTCGTCGGTAATCACGCAGAATGATCTCAACGCCGACATACACGCCATCGCCAGCAGTCCGGACTACCAGTGTTTCCTGGCGGCTCAAGAATACGCCGGGAGCAACGGACAAGAGACTCTGCCACCCATTGACGGTGCCGGACAGACTCCTGGGAGCTCTGCCAACCCGACCGCGACGACGGCCTACGTCTCCCAATACCTCGGAACCCAAATTGGCCACCAGCTGCTGATCAATCTGGCGACGAAGCAAGGGGTGAAGCCGACCACGGCCCAGGTGAATGCCGCCAGAAAGTCATTGGTCTCCCAAGCCCAGCAAACGCTGACCGAAGTCTCGCAAGTGGAAAGTGAAATCACTCCCTGCGCCGATGCGGGGGCGATAACCGGTGCCACCGTCATCAACAGCATGCCATCGTGGTTCAACAATCAGACGGCGCAGTTCAATGCCACTGTTTTGGCACTGGAGTCTCACCTGGCGCCCAGTACGCAGGCCGACTTGATGAAGTACTTCAACAGCAATCGGCACGACTTTGACAACGCTTGCGTCACCGTGGCCGCCTATTCCACCGAAAGTGACGCTGCGGCGGGCTTGGAAAAGGTGAATTCGGGGACCCCCTTCGCGCAAGTGGCCGCCGCGGCCACCACGGGGAGTGGCCCACAAGGCTGTGACATCTTGTACGGCTTGGCCTATGAGATCGACCCATCGCTACTGGCGCTGAAGGACAACATGGTCTCAACCGTGCTTCCCTATCAAAGTTCGTACATCTTGTTGGAGATCACCTCAAGGTCGCCGACCACGTTCGCCAAAGCTGAGTCGGCGGTGCGCGCCGCCATCGGGCAGGCGGGAAACTCTGAACTCAGGCAGCTGCTCGACGCCACTGAACTCAGCAGCCATACCCACGTGACGATCGATCCTCGCTATGGCACGTGGAAGGCGACTTCAGCCCAGGTATTGGTTCCCACCGTCCCTCCGGTAAGCGATGTGTTGAATGCGCCGGCCAATGATCCTTCGGCTATCTCGACTGCGGCCTCGTCGACCGGCGGTGCCTCGACACCGGCCACGGGATCGTCGGGCTAACTCGTGGCTGGGACCGATGCGCGTCCCCACATCACTGTGGTGGGCCTCGGGCCAGCGGGTGCGGAATACCTCAGCGGCGACGCCTTGGCTCGGATTGCCGACGCTCCGAAGGTGGTACTGCGCACACGTCGTCACCCTGCCGCGGCCGGATTGGAGCACGTCGATTCTTTCGATCACCTCTACGACAGCGCCGACACCTTTGACGAGGTCTATGGCGAGATTGTCGAGGCACTCGTTGTGCTGGCCGAGCGCCATGCTCCGGTGTCCGTCGTCTACGCCGTCCCCGGATCACCGTTAGTGGCCGAGCGAACAGTAGAACTCCTCCGCGCCGATTCGAGGGTGGACATCACGATCATCCCGGCTCTTTCGTTTCTCGATCTGGCCTGGGAGCGCCTGGGCATCGATCCGCTCAACGTTGGGATTCGCCTGGTCGACGCCGAACGATTCGCCGAGCACACCCACGATGCCGACGGCCCCATGTTGGTGGCCCAGTGCTGGTCGACCACAGTGCTGTCCGACATAAAGTTGACGGCCAACGACGAGGACGCGCAGCCGGGCGTATTCCTTTTGCATCACCTCGGTCTGGACGACGAGCAGATCGTCTCAGTCGACTGGTGGGACCTGGACCGAACGATCACTCCGGACCATCTGACGTCGCTGTTCATTCCAGGGAATCGCATCGGAGCTTCGCCGGACGAGATGGCGGAGCTCGAAGAACTCGTGCGGACGCTGCGGGCGGAGTGCCCATGGGATCGGGTGCAGACCCATGCCACGCTCAAGCCGCACTTGGTCGAGGAATCCTATGAAGTGTTGGACGCCTTGGACGATTTGTCGGGGCCCGACGAAGCAGCCGCCTTTGTGCACCTAGAAGAGGAGTTGGGAGATCTCCTCTTCCAGATCGTGTTTCACGCTCGATTGGCCGAAGAAGAAGGTCACTTTGATCTGGCCGACGTGACGCGAGGCGTTCGCCAGAAGTTGGTGCATCGGCATCCCCACGTGTTCGGTGACGTCGATGCAGCCACGGCCGATCAAGTGGTTTCGAACTGGGAAGAGATCAAGAAGGCAGAAAAAGGTCGCGCCAGCATCACTGATGGGATTCCGAACAGCCTCCCCGCACTGTTGCTTGCCACCAAGTTGCAGCGCAAGGGACTTGTCCTCGATCTCTCGGCCGCCGACGCTGTCGATGCGCCGGGATTGACGGAGCGAGTAGCGGCATTGGTTCGGTTGGCCGAGTCCAAGGATTCCCCGGCGGACGCACCGGTCAAGGATGGCGAGGCGCTGAATGAGGTGGCAGTAGGAGATCTACTCTTCGATGTGGCGGAACTCGCCCGGCGACTAGGCGTCGATCCTGAGCAGGCCTTGCGATCTACTGCGCTGCACTACCGAGACCAGATTGTGGCCCGAGAGATCGAACGAGCGAACACCACTCCTGATTGAACTCGGCCAGGGCGGGAAGCGGTGCGGCTATTGGTCCGCCTGGTCCTTAAAGATCATTTTGCGAATGGTCGGTCCGACGACGGGAAGCGATGTCATCGTGGTGACAAGCCACTCCGATAGTCGGTAGAACCGACGGTCTCTGATGAGCTCAAGTGCTGCCTCGGCTTCGTCGGCTTTTTCTTTGCGTTCGGCTGATTCGACTCGCAGATCAGCGACAGCGTGATGCAGGCGATCAAGTTCGGCCTCCGTCTTGGCCAGTTTGGCCTCCATGTTGAGACGGAACGATTCGGCGGCGAAAAGATCATCTTCGAGACGGCTGGTGTAGGCCACCAAGGTGTCGGCGTACTTGGCCAGGTAGTCCGTGTCGGACAGGTCGCCCCCATCATCGTCGGATAGAGGCAACGGACCGGGGAGTGGCAACGGTCGGGACTCGCCCAAGCGGGCTGCCTCGGCGATGGCCTGAGGATTTTCTTGGTCCGGAGGTTGATGCAGCGCCAGGGCTGGAGCCCAACGCAGACGCAGACGCTGCCGATTTCTCTCGGCCAAGAAGGTGCGATACGTATGGGCGGTGCTTGAACCTTCGCGGTGCACCACCGTCGAGCGAGGTTGGTAGAGGGTTTTCAGGCCTCGCGCGGCAATCTGGAGGCAGAGGTCGACGTCCTCGCAGTAGGCCGGAAAAAAGCCTTCGTCTAGACCGCCAATGGCTTCCCAGGAGTCCCGTCTCACCAACAGCGAAGCCGCGCTGCAGTAGTCGACTCGACGTAGCCGAAGGTCGGGAGATGATTTGGGCCTCGTCTGATACCCGAGGAGCGTGGTGGCACCATCGGACCAGATCACCGCCCCTTCTTCTTGAAGCGTGCCATCTTCAAGCAGGATGCGGCTCCCGACGGCACCGGCTTCATTGTCGCCCATCGCCGCTTCGAAGAGCGCCTCCAGCCACCCTTCGAGCACGATCGCGTCGTCGTTGAGCAAGACCAGGAATCTCCCCCTCGCGAGTGCTGCCCCCCGGTTGCAAGCGCCGCCGTAACCGGCGTTGACGGGAGAGGTGATCACGCGCACTCCGACGACCGCACGAGAGAGTGACTCGAGGAACTCGTCCGTCGGCTCGTTCAGGGTCACGATCACCTCGTAGGAGACCGACTTGATCTGCGAAAGGAGGGAGGCCAGGCAATCGACGAGATAGGGGGCCGACTTCCATCCCGCGATGATGATTGAGACTGTCGGGTCATCAACGGGTGGAAACTGAAGTTGCAGTTCGGAGCCGTCCTGTTGGTGGGATTTGGCTGCCGATGAGGACACGTTGCTCGCTTCCTGGTGTGGGGGACACGCCGGCAGAACCTGAGCATGTCGACGTCGGTCACGTTATCGCACGGTGTTCGTATCTAGGGGCAACGAAATGAGTGGATCGTGTGCATCTCGAAGCCTGGTGGCGTCCGCAATCGCGACGTGCGCACCCACTAGTCTTGTTCTCCGGTGTCCCACCAGGGTCGACACCGAGGGAGCGATGTAGTGAGCGCCATTGAGCAAGTGATCGGGCGAGAAGTCCTTGACTCTCGGGGCAACCCGACTGTGGAAGCCGAAGTGATCCTCAGCTCGGGCGCTCGCGGTCGCGCTATCGCGCCTTCCGGAGCGTCCACGGGAATACACGAGGCGGTCGAACTCCGTGATGGCGGAAGTCGATTCGGTGGCAAAGGCGTGTTGGAGGCGGTGTCGCACGTCAATCGTGGAATCGCCGACGCCTTGGAAGGGCTCGACGCTCTCGATCAGCGGAGCATCGACTTCACGATGATCGATCTGGATGGCACATCCGACAAGGGAAATCTTGGGGCCAACGCCATGCTGGCGGTGTCCCTGGCCAACGCCAAGTCAGTGGCCGATGAACTTGATCTCCCGCTCTATCGCTCTATCGGTGGCACCAACGCACACGTCCTCCCGGTACCCATGTTCAACGTCCTCAATGGCGGCGCTCACGCCACCAACTCAGTTGACTTTCAAGAGTTCATGTTGATGCCGGTGGGAGCCGCCTCGTTCAGCGAAGCCCTCCAGTGGGGCAGTGAGACCTATCACGCCCTGCGCTCAATCTTGGCCGAACGCAATATGGCCACTGCGGTGGGTGACGAAGGGGGATTCGCTCCCGATCTGGCGGCCAATGTGGACGCCGTCGAACTGTTGGTGGAAGCGATCGAGCGGGCTGGTCGAGTCCCCGGCGACGAGATTGCTCTCGCCTTGGACCCGGCAACCAGCGAGCTGTGGGACAACGGGACGTACGTCCTGGCTGGAGAGGGTCGCAAATTGAGCGCGGACGAGATGGTCGCCTATTGGGTGGATCTGGTCCAGCGTTTCCCCATCGTCTCGATTGAGGACGGCATGGCGGAAGAGGACTGGGACGGTTGGTCGAAGCTGACTGCGGCTCTCGGTCACAAGGTGCAGCTGGTCGGCGACGACATTTTTGTGACCAATTCGACCTTGCTTGAGCGAGGCGTCCGAGAACACGTGGCGAACTCGATCTTGATCAAGCTGAATCAAATCGGCACCCTGACTGAGACCCTGGACACCATTGCCTTGGCGAATAAGTCCGGGTATCGAGCCGTGATCTCGCATCGCTCCGGAGAGACGGAAGACACATCCGTCGCCGACCTGTCGGTGGCCGTAAACGCCGGACAGATAAAGGCGGGTGCGCCGGCCCGATCGGACCGGGTGGCTAAGTACAACCAATTGCTTCGCATTGAAGAGGATTTGGGCCAGTCCGCCTCTTTCCCTGGCGGCACCGCCTTGGCCGGCGCGGCGGGTGGCGTGGGTGTCTAGGGCGACTCGAACTTCCAAGCGGGCCAAGGCGGCTAAGCCGGCGAAGAAGCAACCAACGCGGAGTCAGCGCCGGAGTTCGCGCGAAGCACGTCGGACGCGACTCGTCCTGGCCGGCGCCGTTGTCGTTTCGGTGGGCATTTTGGTGGCGTGGTTTCCCGCCAGCGCGCTCGTTCACCAGAAGGCGGCTTTGGCTTCGCAGAACAGCCAGCTGGTCCAGTTGCGTCAGGAAGACACTGCGCTGAACCAAGAGCACAAGAACCTCAGCGATTCCGCCGAAGTTGGACGCATCGCCCGAGAGCAGTACCAGCTGGTGAGTCCCGGCCAAGAGGCCTATGAAATTTTGCCACCCGCCAGCACGGCACCAGCCAATGCGCCCTATGCCGGTGACCCGGGCAATAGCGCACCGGTTGCGCCCTCGGCCGCATCGGAGCTTCCGCCAGGATCGGTAGCGACGACGACCCAACCAGCAGCGTCGGGAACTCCCGCCACGGGATCTGTGAACCACAGCACCGAATCGAGTGCCGGTGGACTGATCACTCGCATGCTGCACTCGCTTGAATTCTGGCGTTGACCGCTGAGGGCGGGCATGTAGGCAATGGTGAGCCCACGCCGGCTGACCGAGAAGTCGTCACACATCTCCTGGGCAGAAAACCCACCGGTGCATTCACCGTGGTGGTGCGACGTCCCAACGGCCAACCCATGGTGATCGCCAACGAGCCGCTGCTGCTCGACGGTACGCCGATGCCCACGCGCTACTGGCTGGTCGACCCCGAGATTCGTAACCGGATTGGGCGGCTTGAGGCCGAAGGCGGGGTCAAAGAAGCCGGGGCAGAAGTCGACCCGGTGGCGCTGGCGGAGGCGCACGAGCGCTACGCCGCCGAACGCGACGCCCTGCTCTCTCCGCAGTGGCAGGGACCACGACCGAGTGGCGGCGTTGGGGGAACGCGACAAGGCGTGAAGTGCCTGCACGCGCACGTGGCCTGGTGGTTGACCGGCGCCGATGACCCTGTTGGGGCGTGGGCGGCGCAACGGATTGAGCTGTCGCGGGACCAGCGAGACTCGTCACCGAGCAACTGACTGGCGAGGATCGCGAACTTACGTCAGTGCGAAGCTGGTCAGAATCTGATTCGCCGTGGCGGCATCTCCGGTAGGTACCACCAAGTCCAACTTCACGTAGCCGGTGACCGTGGTGCCGTTGTGGGTGACGAGGATGGTTCCGTAGTTGGTATAGCCGCTGGACTCGGTGGTATTGGTGTAGAAGATCTGCCACGGGGCCACCGTCTGGGTCACGGTCGCCCCCGAGGGGAGCACATTGTTTGGGTCCGGTGTACCGGAGGTGGTGGACGACTCCACGCACCCCTCGCATCCACTCAACAGCACAGTCAGAGATGATTTTGCGTCAGTCGGATCGGACCAGACGTTGGTCTGGTGATCTGACGGCACCGACGTGTTGGCAAACACCCATGACGCGGGCAATGAGACGGAATAGGTGCCTCCGGATTGGCTACGCGTCACGAGAGGTCCGAGTGATTCGGCGACAGTGGTTGATGTGGTGGTGGACGGAACGGTCGTCGTCGTGGTGGTTGACGCCGATGTTGTCGTCGTGGAGCGCGAGGTGTGCCCGGTGGTGCCTGTCGTGTGGGGCGAGCCGTTGGAATGAGAGCAGGCTGAGCCCAGGAGAGCTAGGCCGATGAGCGCAGCGGTTAACCGTGTCTTTGTGCTCAACCCGTCACCGCACTCTCATTCATTCGGCCGTCGCGAACCGAGTCCCAAAACTACCAGTCTCGCCCCCGAATTCTTGGCTCTTTCCAGGATCGATTCGCTAGGACATCAAGCTTTGTGCGATGCCATCGAGAATGTCGGTCTCCGATGCCATGCACGTGTCGAATCCGAAGTGCTCCATAACCTGTCTCAGGACGTAGGCCCCGCCGACGATGACGTCGGCGCGCCCGGGAACCATGCCGGCTCGCTGGGCGCGAGCAGCCGAAGATTCTGCCGCCAATGTGGTGCACCATCCGGCCACGGCATCGCGGCTCAGCACCGAATGGTGGATGCGATCGCTGTCATACGCGGGCAGTCCCAATTCGAGTGCGGCGAGAGTGGTGACACTGCCGGCAAGACCCACAAAGCGGCACCGTGTGGTCAATTTTGCCAGCACAGGGAGTGAACGGGTGGCTTGCTCGATCTCGCCGTCAATGAATTTCGTCATGTCGGTAATTTGGGCGCCGCCAGGCGGATCGTGTCGGAGGAAGCGCTCGGTGAGCCGGACACAGCCAATGTTCATGGAGTAGGCCTGAACCGAACCGTCGCGTTGGGTGACGAGTTCGGTGGAACCTCCTCCTATATCGATGATGACATCGTCACCATCGAATGGGGCCAGTCCCGCGGTGGCGCCGGCGTAGGCCAATTCGCCTTCCTCTTGACCCGACAAAAGTTCGGCCGGGAAGCCGATTGCTTCGCTGGCGGCCCGCAGGAACATGTCGCCGTTGCTGGCGTCCCGCACCGCTGATGTGGAGACCAGCCGGCCCTTGGTGACCCCGGCCTCGTCCATAACCTGACGAAATTCGCTGAGGACAGCTACCGTCCGCTCGATGGCGGCTGGGTCGAGGCGCTTGGTGGCATCGACGCCTTGCCCGAGGCGGGTAATGCGCATGAGACGCACCAGTGTGGAGCCATCCGGGCCAGCCACCAGGAGCCGGGTGGAATTCGTGCCGCAGTCGAGCGCGGCGACTGCACCATTTTGTGCTTCTGACATGGGGATTTACCTATTCAGGGGGAGAGGACGGCGAGGTGTGCGCCACGGCTGCACCAATCGTAGGGAGCGTGATCTGAGTGGATTCCGTCGCACCCGCTTCACGTTGGCAACATAGCGGCAACCTGTCCCGAGGCCGGTTGCGTTGGCGCCGAGGAGGGTCCACCTGCCACGATGCGCCGGTGCCGATTTCCGACCGCCTGCTCATGGGCCCGGGCCCGTCGAATCCCTATCCCGAAGTCACGCTCGCTCTGGCCCGCCCGGTGCTCGGTCATCTCGACCCCGAATTTCTCGCCATCCTTGACGAGACCAACGATCGCCTTCGTCTGGCCTTCGGCACGTCCAATGCACTGACGCTCCCCATCAGCGGTACCGGTTCGGCCGGGATGGAAGCCTCCTTCGTCAATTTCGTCCGTCCGGGCGATCCCGTAGTCGTCGGCGTCAACGGCGTGTTTGGGCAACGGATGTGCGAAGTGGCGAGCCGGCTGGGTGCACAAGTCATCGCCGTTGAGGCCCCTTGGGGAACGGCGATTGATCCGAGCGATCTGCTTGGGGCGCATCCATCCCCGACGATTATCGCAGTGGTGCATGCGGAGACGTCGACCGGAGTGCGCAACGAGATCGCGCCGCTGGGTGAAGCCAAAGGCGGTGCGCTCCTCTTGGTCGACATGGTCACCTCGCTCGGAGGTATTGAGGTAGCGGTCGATGACTGGGGAGTGGACGTGGCCTACAGCGGCACGCAGAAGTGTCTCGGCGTCCCCCCCGGCTTGGCCCCGCTCACCGTGTCGGCGGCCGCTCGGGAGCGGATGGTGGAACGGCCATCGAGTTGGTATCTCGATCTCAATCTGTTGTCGCGCTACGTCGATGGGGGGACCGAAGGCGGGCGGGTCTATCACCACACGGCTCCGGTCACGATGATCGGCGCACTCCATGCCGGGCTGGGCGCACTGTTAGATGAAGGTCTTGACGAAGCAAAGGTGCGCCATGGCGAATGCGGGCAACACCTGCAAGACGGCCTCGAGAAAATGGGATTGGAACTCTTTGCCCAAGCGTCGAACCGGTTGCCCCAACTTACGACGGTGCGTGTGCCGGCGAATCTGCCGGCGGGGATGACCGAGGCGGACTGCCGTCGCCAACTGTTGATGCGTTACGGGATTGAGATCGGGGCCGGAGCCGGCCAGTTGGCCGGTCAGGTATGGCGCATCGGGTGCATGGGTCACACCGCGCGCCTGCGCAATGTGCTGACATTGCTCGGAGCGTTAGAGGAGGTGCTCGGGTCGTGAGTGCAGCGCGGGCAGTTCGCCACCCCCCACTTGAGCTGCGCGGGCATCGCGTGGTGCTGCGCCCTCTCACCGAATACGACTTTGACGAATGGCATGCCGTGCGGACCCGCTGTGCCGACTGGTTGTTGCGCTGGGAACCACGGCCCAAGGGTGCACCGGTCCCATCGGAGGACCGGCCGAGCTTCGCCGCGCGTTGCGGGATCCGCGAGCGTGAGCGCCATTTGGGCAGTGGGTACGGCTTCGGCATCTTCGTCGGTGAACGGTTTGCCGGTGAAGTGACGTTGTCATCAATCCAACGCGGCCCGTTCCAAAGTGCCTTCATCGGATACTGGGTCGACGAGTCGCTGGCCGGTCGGGGCTTCGTGCCCGAGGCGGTGGTGGTGACCTTGCGGTTCGCCTTCGAGGCGATCTCTCTCCACCGGGTGGAGATCTCGATCATCCCGCGCAATGGGGCCAGTCGACGCGTCGTGGAGAAGCTAGGGATTCGCGAAGAAGGCATTGCCGAGCGATTCTTAGAGATCGACGGCGTCTGGGAAGACCACATGCGCTTCGCCATCACGTCCGAAGAGTGGGCAGTTCGGGAGGCGGAACTGGTCGCCGATTGGTTGGAGTAGAAGCCACAGCGCCCGTCTCGGTGGAGCGTCTGGGTGGCCGTCCTTGACTATTACGACTTCCGTAATAGTATGGACTCAGACGATCGATAGGACTGAGTCATGGCGTCAAAGCGACTGGGTCGCACGCAAGATGCAACAAATCTGGTCCTGACCAGCCTTTCGGCCGGGCCGAAGCATGGCTACGCCATCATCAAGGACATTGAAGACATGAGCGGCGTTTCGTTCGGACCCGGCACCTTGTACGGCGTGTTGGCTCGACTCGAAGAAGAAGGGCTGGTCGAACCTTTGGAGGCGGACGGCCCCCGCCGCCCTTACCGAATCACTGCCTTGGGGGCAGCCGCACTCCGTGAGCGCCTTGAGGCCAACGTCAAGGTGGCCAACATTGGTTTTGCTCGATTAGGGACGCTCGGCTCATGAAGCGCTCCACGTTGGTCGACGCCGCCTTCGGTTGTTACCCGGCGTGGTGGCGGGAGCGGTACGAGGAAGAGGTGCGGGCCGTATCGAGCGATCTCATCGAAGCGGGACGATCGCCGTTTCGGGTAGCGATCAACCTCTTCGGTGGTGCGGTAAGGACGGGCACCTTCGCCAAGGGTATGCCCAAGGTTTATGAGCTTTGGGCTACCCGCACTCGGGTCTCGATTGCCTCGGCCACCCTGCCCTGGCTCCTCATGGGTCCACTTCTGCTCATCATGACCAGTGGGCAGAGTCTGCATTCATCGTTGGGTCGAGTCTTGCCGCCATCGCTGCCGATGTTTGGTAATCCCGATTTGGAGCTCATTGGGAAGGGAGCGGGACCCTTTGTATTGGCGCCCCCGCTCGCTCCGGCGGCGTCCACGGTCATCCATGCCGGTCTCGCCATCTCAATCCTGTTTTTGGTCACCTTCGTGGTGATGATTGCTGGATGGAGTTCCTTGCGGGAGGCGATTCGATCCTCCGACGCCACCAATCGGCGCCGGTTGCGCTTGCTCGTTTGGGTCCCTGCGGTGTCCGTCCTCCTCGACATTGCGCTGAGCATTGTGCAGAGCAAATCCCGTCCTTCAATCTATGGATCTCTCACGCCAAACGGTCCGTCGGTGGCTCTCAATGGCCATCAGGGCGTGGTGCATGCCTTGGGCATTGTGCTTCCCATTGTGGCCATAGTCGGGTGGTTTCTTTCGATTGTCTGCATAGCCATAGCCGCCAAACGAGTGAACGCCGCTCCAGTCGATCTGCGTTTTGGGCGTTCGGTCTCCGTGGTCGTGGCGTTCCTGCTCGCCTGTCTCTTGACGGCCTATGTGGCGTGGGGCATTGGTCTCGTCATGCAAGCGCGAGAAGCGGCGCATGGCAGCTTCACCACTCTGTCTTATACACACCAAGGGCTGTGGATCCCCGTGGTGGTTCTGCTTTCGATCACCGTGGTGGCGTCGGCCTTCTTTGCCGGCACGGCGCGCCGATCTTGGAAGGTGATTGCGTCAGACCGCTGGTCGGCCGGGGCGACGGCGCTGCACACCTGAACCGAACTTCGTTGCCGTACCTCGGGTACGTGCGGTTGACTTGCACTCGTGGCTGTCAAGAAGATGCACGACGGGGAAGTCGATATTAGCGAAGCGCTGGTGCGCCAACTCCTGGTGGCCCAGTTTCCGCAATGGTCCGATCTGCTTCTCACCGAGGTGCACTCGACGGGCACGGTCAACGCCATATATCGCCTCGGTAACGATCTGTGTGTCCGACTCCCGCGGGTTGCTCGAATGGCCGGTGACTTGGAGAAAGAACTTGAGTGGTTGCCTCGCCTGGCCGGACAGGTGCATGTGACTGTGCCCTTCCCGGTGGGGAGGGGCGAAGCGGAGTTCGGATATCCGTTTACGTGGGCGGTCTACCGGTGGATTGATGGTGGGACATTCGTAACCGACGGGAGTAAGAACGAATTGGATCTGGCGATCGATCTCGCGCAATTCGTGAGGGAACTTCGAGCAGTAGATCCGGCGGGCGCGCCGCCATCAGGACGTCTTCCCTTACGGCAACTTGACCAAGCCACTCGGTGGGCCATTGGCTTCCTCCATGATGTGGTCGACACCGGCGCGGTGAGCGCGGCCTGGGAGGTCTCGCTTGCCGCAGCCGAATGGAACGGCGTGTCGTGTTGGCGGCACTGCGATCTTTTGCCGCCCAATCTGCTGGTCGAGGGCGGACGCCTCAAGGCAGTCATTGACTTTGGGAGCGCAGGGATCGGTGATCCCGCGCTCGACGTCATAGCAGCGTGGAGCGTGTTCGCCGAGGAGGGGCGGTTGGCATTTCGGGAAGGTCTTGGGGTCGACGAGGGCACCTGGACCCGAGCGCGTGGCTTCGCGCTACATCAAGCTGTGTTCATCATGCAGTACTACCCAAAGTCGAATCCGGGGTTCGTCACCATGGCCCATCGCACGGTCGACCAAGTACTGGGCGACATGGGAATGTGATGGACGGCACGCTGGCTGGAGCCAAGACTGCATCGACCAGAACAGAGAGGGGGGCGTGAAGGTTGAGCAGACGACCACATCTGTTTGATTCCGTCGCTTTCTATTGGGGGATATTCAGGACACGGACCCACCCACGCTGGCAGGGCCACATCGTCCGTCCGTTGGTGGGCTGGTTTGCCCATCGCCGACTCTTGTCGTTCGATGCCGTTCTGCGGCTCGAATGGTCATTGCGTCGGTTGTTGGGCCAACCCTTGACACGTCGAGAGTGGTCCCGGATGACCTTCACCGACAAGGTCAATTATCGGCGGCTGCGCGATCACGATCCGATCCATCAGGTTTTCTGCGACAAACTCAGGATGCGGGACTATGTAACCGAACGTCTGGGGCCCGGCAGCGTGCCTCGACTGCTGGCGGTTGGTGAACACGCGGCTGAGTTCCGTGAGATGAAGGGCCCCTTTGTGTTGAAGCCAAGTCACGGGTCCGCCATGGTCAACGTGCTCACCGAAAGCAGGACGCTGACCTCCGAAGAGCGAGACCAGGCCGATGCGTGGCTCACTCGAGATTTTGCCTGGGGCGGCATCGAATGGGCGTATTTAGCAGCTCGACGGGCGCTGCTCGTGGAAGAACTCCTCCTTCCGGCCCATGGGGTAGCTTCATTTACCGAATATCGATTCATGGCATTTCACGGCAAAACCGAGATGATCCACGTTGATGCCACAGAAGATGGAAGTCGCTATCGAGTGCTGCGAAACCCCGACTGGAGTCCGATTG
>Ga0182030_10005298_pt1 | contig 27427 bp, 19 predicted proteins | sample 812S3MmetaG_FD_121299 | JGI IMG/M metagenome (GOLD analysis project Ga0182030, IMG submission 121299) | Permafrost microbial communities from Stordalen Mire, Sweden - 812S3M metaG (Illumina Assembly) | ecosystem: Environmental > Terrestrial > Soil > Wetlands > Permafrost | place: Sweden... | reverse complement strand
AGATACGCCCACACGTCCTCGGCCTCCACGTCGGGAATCTGGATTGTTGCCGGGAGCAAAGGCATTTCGTCCGCGATGGTGAATTCCAGTTCCACCGATCGCACGCTGCTGAGAGACTGATACTGATAGCCGACGTTTTTCACGAGTCCCGAATCCGCAATGCGTTGTGCGGCTCTGCGCACCGCCGCTTCGTTGACCTTCATCCCCGGATGCAGACCCGAAAGATATTGCACGGAGGGCGCCGCCAGCCGGGATCCCGTCACGGTCAGGCGTTCGATGGTGACAATCTCGTCGGCTGCGCTCGCGGCAGCAGCAGACGGCGCGGCCCTCTGGATGTACGAAGCCGGCTTGGGCGTCACGCCCTGAGCATAGAAAACGCGCTCGGGCAAAACTCGCGCGGGCGCAATTTCAACCAGCAACGCGCGGGAGAGCAGAAAACTGATGCCGATGGCGGCGGGGAGCATCCTCTCTAGTCTACGACTGCCGTGCCGGATGGTGCGATGTTCGGACCATCCCGCGTTGAGCCCCATGCGTGAGCGTGGGGCTTAAGAGTTTGAGTGTCGGCTAGCGGCTGCCGCTCGAAAGCTTGCGATAATACTCGGCGACGGATTGTTGATATCCGGCCGGGACCTTGGTCGGATCCGGATTGCGGATCGTGCCGCCGCGGCCTTCTTCCAGCTGGCGGCGCAGTTGCAGTTCGAGCAAGTCCACTTGGCTGACCAACTGCTGGTGCATCTGCTCCACCAGCCCGGGATTTCCAGGGAAGCGGCTGGGATCGAGATTGCGCATCTGATCGATCAGCGCCTGCAGCTCTTGCTTGGCTTCCGGACTATCCTGCACGGCGGAGCGAACCTGATTGAGAAGGTTCAAGCCCTGTTCGATTTGGCGCTGCGTATCGGCTGGATTCGCCCCGCGTTGCGGCGCGACCGCTTGGCCGGTGATGCGCGTGTTCCCCGTATCCCATCCACCATTGATGCCGTTGCGATTGGTCCCGCCGCCACCATTCACAGCACCACCAGCGACACGATTCCCCACCTCGCCGGCTTGGCCACCTCCGGCTTGCGGATTGCCTTGGCCATTCTGCCGGCCGCCCTGCTGTCCGCCTTGACCACCCTGTTGTCCAGCTTGACTGCCCTGCTGACCGGACTGCTGACCGGATTGCCCTTGCTGTCCCGGCTGTCCGTTGCGCGAGAGCTCACCGGGTTGATACTGCTGTCCTCCTGGTTGTCCATTGGGCTGCTGTCCGGCGCGCGGACCCTGCTGATTGTTCCGTCCGCCGAGGCCGTCGAGTTGATCCCGCAGGCGCGATAGATCGTCCATCGCGCGGTTGATCGCCGTATCCTGCGACGCCTGCTGTGTGGTGCCCAAATCGCGCGCCGCCTCGCGGACCTGTTGACCCAGTTTCTGCAGGTCGTTGGTCATCGCGGTTTCCAGAGGATCGGAGAAGTTACCGCTGCGCAGCCCGTCGGAGCTCTTTTGCAGGCGCGTGCCCAGATTGTTTTCGTCCAAGCCACTAATCGCCCCGCGCAAGGCGTTCGAAGCCTTCGGTTGCGTCGGCGCAAGCTCGCGCGCCGCCCCGCGCAATTGCTGGGTCAGACGCCCCAGATCGTCGGCGACTTTTTGGCGATCGTTCACCATCTGGTCGACTTCCTGCGCGGTCGGATATTTCGGACGCCCTCCGTTACCCGCCGCGTTCTGCTGCGCCACCATATCGCGCACCTTGTCCGCTTGCTTCTTCTGCTCCGCCGCCAACTGCTCGGCGGTTTGCGCCATGGATCCGAGACGGCCCGCGGCGTCCTGCTGCTGCGCGCCTCCCAAAAGATCCGTCGCTTCGCGCAGACGATCGGCGGCTCGGCGGGCATCGGCCGCGCTGGCATTCGGGGATGCCGCGCGACGCATATCTTCGTTGGCTTGGCGCAAGCGGTCGAGCGCTTGCTGCGCGGCTTGTTGACGGCTGTCGGCGGCTTCTGCGGATCTTTGCGGATTCATGCCGCTGTCTTGACCGGATTGCCCGGGTTGTCCGGGTTGCCCGGATGCCTGCCCACCGCTCGCGCTTCCACTGGAACTGCCGCTGCGGCCTGCCGATCCACCGGACGACGCGCTGGATGATTGTCCTTGCTGTCCCTGTTGGCCGCGCTGCCCTTGTTGTCCTTGCTGACCCTGTTGTCCGCCTTGCGCTTGTTGGCCCTGTTGACCCTGTTGTCCGCCTTGCGCTTGTTGGCCCTGTTGACCCTGCTGGCCCTGTTGCCCTTGCTGACCTTGTTGTCCCTGCTGGCCGCGCTGCTGCTGCTCCATCTGCCGTTGCAGCTCTTCGGCCTCGCGCTGCAACATCTCCTGCTGCCATTTCTGCTCGGCGGTTTGCTGGGCGTTGCGTTGCTGTTGCGATAACGCTTCTTCGCGCTTGGCCAGCTCATCGAGCTTTTTCAGCGCGTCGTCGATTTCCTGCGCGCGTTGTTCCGCGCTCGTCGAAGAGGTTTTGCGAGTCTCGTACTGATTTTTTTCCGTATCGAGTTCCAGATCGAACAGAGCCGCCAGATCGCGAGCCGCTCCGCCACCACCGCCTCCTCCTCCGCCTTGCGCTCCAAAGGCCACTTGAATTTGCCGGAAGGTAGCCTCGGCGCGCAGCAGGAATTGGAGCGCCTTCTGCTCGTTCGGAATGGCCTCTTTCCACTTCATTTGCTGCAGTTGTTCGGCGGCCGGAGCCATGGCCTTCGAGGCTGCGATCATGTCTTTTTGGAAGTCGTTGATCGCTTCCACGGCGTCGGTCAGCTCGCGCGCCTGCAAACGATCGGCAAGTTTGACGGCCTGATCGTGCAACGTCGCTTGCGATTGCGACAGCAGTTTCGCGATATCGACGGCCTGCTGCACCGTCGCGTGCTTGTCGCCCTGCTGCTTGAACGTCGCGGAAATCAGTTCCTTCTCGCGCTGCGAAATCTGCGGCGCTTCATCGCCACCACCGCCGCCGCCTCCACCACCACCGCCTCCGCCGCCCGATTGCGACTGCGAAAACTCGCGCTCGAACGGATCGGCCTGGATGAACATTATATCGGTGCGCGTCTCGGCGTTCGCGTCTTTGGCGGAACCGTAAACGCTCACCAGATCGCCGGGCACCAGCTTGAAATCTTCCAGCGCAATGACGGTCGAGCCGTCGGCCTGATGATCGCCCTTGCGCTTCAGCACGTCGATCGTTTTCTCGTCGCCGCCGTTGACGGAATAGTGCAGTTGGAAATCGCGCAGTCCGTATTCGTCGCTGGCCCGGGCCGCGACCGTGACCTCTTCAATCGGACTCGCGTGGAAATCGCCGCGCGGACGCACCAGCGAAATCTGCGGCGGCACCGCCTTGCGAGCTTCAATGAAAAAATCTTCCGTGATGCGAACGGGCTGTCCTTCTTCCACACCCGCGACGTGATACACGCCGTCCTGATCCATCTTGACGCTGGCGCGATAGACGTTATTCTGTCCACCGGTGAGTTGGATCTTTTGCCCGCTATCCAGTTGGATCTGTCCGCCGGCGAGAGGCCTGTCGGTGGAAACTTCGAGCTCGGCTTGCGTGCCGGCGACGGCGCGCAGATCGCCGCCGCGCTCTTCTACTTCAGACGGCATGCCGGTCCATGAAGGGTAGCGATAGGTAACGCGAATCTGCTTGACGCTAGGCAAATCCGTCACGCGAATGTTGTAGTGCTTCGAAGTCATCGCCCCTGCGGTGACGTAATATTCGACGTTGTCCTGCAATCCCGCGAAGAGAAACTCGTAGCCTCCGGCGAAATTGCCCGCCGCGGTGCGCTGCATCGCGATCTCTTCCCATTTCGCGGAGTTTTTAAACTTCGCATACAACTTGACGGCGGGCGAACTGAGGCCGGAAGGCAGCGCCGATATCAATTGATCCGCATGGCGGCGCACGGTGGCATCGCCGGGACTGACGCGCAAGTCGTAAAGTGCCGGCTTGTCTTTGTGCTCGCCGGTCCACAGCAGGGAAGCGCCATAACCCAGGAAGCCCGGGCCCGCCGCGATCATCCAGATCAACAGGAGCAATGCTCCCGCGCTCGCGCCGAGCGAGACTCTCAACTGACGATCGGTGACCAGTTGCTGCGGCCCGGCCGTCTGCGCGACGGAGAGTGTGTCTCCCGCTAATAGTTCGATGAAGGGATCACGCCCATCACGTTCTGTAAACGTCACCAGGCGCTGCTGGAATTGTGGAAACGCCGCTTCGGCGGTTCCCACGGTTCTGCGGCGAGTGAGGCGTCGCAAGGGCAGCCACAATCCGGCGGCGACGGCCGCGGCCAAAATCAGGAGCAGCGCGAAACGCGCGGCGGTGACGCTGCCATGCGAAAAGGCAAGCGCGTTGGCGATGACGACGAGAACCAGCGTCGCGAGCAGGGCGCTGCCTGTGAGGATCGCGGCCCCGCGGAGCGCAGTGCTCCAGCGCAGGCGCTCTTCCAGTTGCGCGATGTAGGCGTGCAGTTGTTCGCGGAGACTCATGGAACCTCCTACGGCTTTAACACATCAAGGATAACGCAATTGAACACTTACGATCCCTCTCGCAACGTTCCGAGATAACGGCTCGCCACCGCAGATTCGGCCAGCGCTGCGATCATCACCAACAGCATCACGGTCCACCAAAAACTTTCCGGCAGCTTTTGCGCCTTCGCGGGAGTGGGCGACGCGCTGGCATTCACCGATGCCGGTTGCGCCTGATCGCCTTGGCCCTTCCACAGAGCGATCACATCGTTGGGGATCACGTCGAGATTCGATTCCTTCGGATCCGGATTCACGCCCACTTCGTCGCGGCGGCCATTCGCCAGGCGCAGTTCATAATAGCCGGCCTCGGTCAATTGGAACGATTGCGCGGAGGCGGCCTCTTTCAAAGTGAGAGGACGATTACCCTCGGGGTCGGTGACCTCGACGGCTTGCCCTTGTTCCTTGGCCGTGCGCAGCTCGAGAAATGCATCCACGGGATACGATCCTCCCTGGCGTCCGCTGCCTGCAAGGTACAGCGACACCTGCTCGATAAAGGGAACGAACGCCGGTTGCAACGGAAAATCGTTGGTCAGGTTATCGAGACCTGAGGTGAACAGCACGACGCGTCCTTCGCCCAGGCGCTTCTCCAGCAAGAGCGGCGTTTGATCGCCAAGGCGCACGATCACGCGAGCGGCGTCGGGGCCTGTGCCGGCGTCCACATTGAGAGCGTAGAAAAATTTCACGCCCGGCCAGCCTTGCGCTTTCGCTACCGCGGGATACGACGAGTCGCTGGAGCCGACGCCCATGTAACGATCCGGAATGCGCGTGTAATCGCGCGTCTCCGTGACCCGCGCGCCGAAGATTGGAACCTGCGTGCGTGCTCCGGCCGACGTGCCGGTGGCGATGAGCACGCTGCCGCCATTGCGAACGTATTCGGTGAGCGAGTGCTCCAGCAGCGGCGGCACGGTGTTGACGTCGGAGAGCACGACGAACGCGTAGTTCGAAGGCTTGCGGTCTGCCGCCTCGTTGACGTTGATCGATTCGAGAATGAACGCCGATTGCGCGGCGGCCGCGAGTGCAGTTCCGAAATACACGGTAGAACGCTGCTCGTTGTAATTGTGGACGAACAGAACTTTTTGCGGATCGGTGCGCTCGACGGCGAAGTGGCGCTGGTCGTCGGCCGCGAAACCGTCGGCGCTATCGATTTTCACTTCGCAGCGGCTGAATCCATAAGGAACTTCCAGTGCCGGAAAATCGACGGTCGCGCGTCCATTTGCCGGAACTGTCACTGTCTTCGTCGCCGTGGTTTTTCCATTCACGACGAGCGAAACGGTGCGTTGCGCGGCTGGAGTTCCAAAACCCGCGATCACCGCTTGCGCATGCACCGGCTTCGCGTCCTTGCCCCACACCTGTCCGGGAGCATCGACCGATTCCACCGTCCAATTCGGCTCGGCCTTGGTGACGACCGCATGCGTTTCGAGTTTGACGTTCGCGGGCAGCGCCATATCGGAGAACGTCGCCGCCAGGTCGGTGCGCTGCATGTCGGTGAACACGTGCAGCTCGATCGGCGTGCGGACGGATTCGGCCATGGCGCGAATGGCGCGCGCGAGCTCGCCGAAATTTCCGTGGCCATCGCCGGGCTGAATCGCCTGCACGGCGGCACGCAGGACCGCTTGATCTTCAATCTGCTGCGTCTGCAGCCGGAGCTGCGATCCGAAGGTCGCCACTTGCGCCCGTGCCGCGCCCTTCGATGACAGCACATTCATCGCGGCGGTTTTTGCGTCGGCCAGACGAGTCCCGGCACGCATGCTGAACGAATTGTCCACCACCAGCAGCACCAACCGGTTGCTCGCCATGGCGGACGCGTCGCGATTGAAAAAGGGATTCGCGAACGCCAGAATCAACAGCACCAGAAAGAGCAGCCGTAGCGCAAGCAGCAGAATATGATCCAGCCTGCGATGATGCGCCGACGATTGCACGCGCGATTCGTAAAGCATCAAAGACGGGATTTGTTTGGGCGGTGTCTTGTGCCGCTTCAACAAATGCAAATACAGAGGCAGCGCAACTCCCGCGAGGCCGGCCAGGAACCATGGTGCGAAGAGGCCCATTTTAGTCGCGCCCTCTGCGCGGGGCGACTTTCGTGTTCGCTTTCATCCGAGGCACTGTCTCTCCAGCATGAACAGGCATTGTATTTTAACTCCGATCCTGTGGCTGTTTTTTGCGTACGGTGTTCTTGCGCTCGCCGGGGTCCGCAAAGCCGATTCGGCGCTTGGGGACTTCCGGAGCTGGTTCCTGGAGTTTTTCGATGTAATCGTAGATCTGTTGAATGTGTGCGCCGTGTTCCTGTTGCGTATGTTCAACAAGCTCTAGCTTCCGAGCCAGGTCCTGGTGCGTGGCCAGGTATTCCCGTAGACGAACGAACGCTCGGATGATTAAGATATTCAATGCAACCGCGCGCTTGCTGGTGAGGACGGACGAAAGCATCGCCACGCCGTGCTCTGTGAAGACATATGGCGGATAGCGGCGTCCGCCATGGCCGGCGTTTGAGGTCACAATTTGTGACCTCAAGTTTTCCAACTCATCGCTGTTCAATTGAAACATGAAATCCAACGGAAAACGGTCGAGGTTCCGGCGCCCTGTCTGATTCAGTACTTTCGTGGGGACTTCATACAATTCGGCCAGGTCGCTATCGAGCATCACTTTGTGGCCGCGGATCAGGTAGATCTTGTGCTCGATGAATTCGACGTAAACCACCGGAGCTCGGCTTAATAATTTCGTCGCCATCTTTAAACCGTAACCGCCCTGCTAGACGATCCCCCACTCCCGCCGCAGCCACCACTCCGAAAAACGCAGCAGCACCAGGATGAGAAACACCAGCGGTAAATCCCACAGTTCTTTGGTTTCGCGTACCGTCACGCCCGCTTCGGAAAAAGGAATCGCTGCCGGAAGTTTGCCGAGCTCGGCGGGCGTCCAATATTTTCCGCCGGTCTGCGCGGCCAGACGTTCCAGCAATTCCCGATTTTGTTCGGTGTGGAAATTTTCCGCGACGCCGTCCATCCGTTGGAACGTCAGCACGTCGCGGCCGAGTTCCTGCGGCTTGCCTGCTTTCGGGTCCGGGCGCTGGGCTGTCACCTCGGTTAAATACGCCCCGATCTTCGGAGCATTCCACGTCGCTTGGAACTGTCCCGGATTATCGGGCACCGGAGCCATTTCGACCAGCGCGCTCACGCCGCTTGGCCCCAAAATGTGCGCTTCCACCTTGGCGTCGGGCGCCGGATTATATTGTGGATCGCGCACGTCGGCCGTGATCGTGGTCGTTCCGTTATCGAGCAGCATCTGCGCGGGCACCGACGCGGTGACGTGGCCCGGCGTATCGGACACCACCCATCGCAACAACTGTTGCCAGAACAAATCGTGAGCGGTGTCGCCCAGAGGAGAACTCATCTGCCAGCGCCAACTGCCGCCCGTGGCCATGATTCCGGTGCGGCCCCGGCCGAAGTTTTCGGTAATCAGCAGCGGCAGCTTGTTGCCTTCGGGCGTAATCATGTTCGCAAGCACCGTCGCGCCGGGCTTGGGCGTACCCGGATCCTGGTAATCCATCAGGTACGGCAAGCTCTTCCACTTGGCCGCATTCGCCGCGGGATCGTCCACCAGGCGCGTAATAATGTTGTCGACGCCGGCCGGTGCAATCTCGGCCGTGGTATGAACGGTGCCGTTGCGCGGATCGGCCTCGCGCTGAAATGTTCCCGGGCGCGTCGGCAGTGTAGTGGGAAATAGATCGGTGAGCTTGGACGCATTGTAGCCGCCGTCGGCCAAGGCGAATTGACCGCCCAGCAGCAGCAATCCTCCTCCGCGGCGATCGACAAACTGGCGGATTAATTCCTGTTGGTTTGGCGTGAAATAGCCCGCTTCCACCGAGCCGATCATCAAGCCTTGATATGCGAAGAGATCCTCGGGGCGGGAAGGGAAGCCGTCGGCGAGTTCTTTCGGATCGTTGATGCCTTGGCGATAAAGTTTGTTCTCGCTGGTGCGCACCATGGAGACGATCTGCACCATGCGGTCGTCCTCTTCGGCCTGGCGAATGAACTTGTATTCCCAGCGCGGTTCGCCCTCAATATAAAGGATGCGGCGCGGTTCGGCGCCCACGTTCACCACGCGGGTCAACATATTGTTCGACGTGTTTTGCTCGGTAGGAAGCTGCGCGGCCGCGATTTGCAGCGTCTTCGCGCCGGCGTTGCCGATATCGAACATCAACGTCTCGGTTTGCTGATTGCCGTCGGCACCAAGCGTGACCGTGCGCGCCGCGAGCACCTTGCCCTGCTCTGTACTGGTGTGACCGGTGCTGGTATCGCGAACCGTGAGGTCGATTTTCGTGCCCGCAAAGCCGCGCTGATGGAAGGTGATCTTCGCGGCGATGCGCGATCCGGCTACGGCGCGGGGAGCGACCACGACATCGTCGAGTTCCAAGTCGTGTTCCGCGCGTTCGCGTCCGAAGCCGATGGTGTGCACCGGGATGTGGCGCGCGCGCAACGTGCTGATGACGTCCGCGCTCATGCCTCCGGTGTTTTCGTCGCCGTCGGTCAGCAGAACCACGGCGCCGATCGGCAGGTCCGAGGTCTCCTGGCTGAATTGCTTGAGGCTGTCGCCCAGGCGCGTGGTGGACGCGGTGGGCTGCAACGTTTTGAGATCGTCCGCGGTATTGGAATCGAGCCGAGTGGCCTTGTCGTCGACGCGGTAGAGACGGGTTTGAAACGAACGCTTCAGGCCGTCGAGCAAACCGCTCTGCAGGGCTTTCACCGCTTGGGCTTCGCGCGTCACGCCGTCCTCTGTGACGGCCATGCTGCGCGAATCGTCTACTAACACGGCGATGATATTTTGCTGCGGCTTCAACTGCGAAACGGTGATCGCGGGTTGCCACAGCAGTACCAATAGGATGGCAGCCAGCAGCGTCTGCAAGCCCCAGATGATCCAGGATCGCCACCCGTGCAGGATGGGCGCTGCCTCCGTCATGCGGGAGCGGATCAGCCACGCCAAACCCGCGGCCGCGGCCACGATGAATAACACCAGCAGCCACGGCGGCCATGCGCCCAACAGGGCGAAGTGGCCTTGTGCGTAAACCGAGCGCGGATATTTAAAAAGGAACTCGAACATGTTAAGAATGAGGCTCAGCACCGGCCCATAGGCTATTCGCGAAATTTATGCAGCGGCTTTGTGAGGCTCATTCCTAGTGGGTCATCGCGTAGGTAATGTAGTTGAGGACGATGCGAAAGGCAAGTCCGGAAAATTTCTCGGGGTACTCGGGACTGTCGGCCCATTCCCACGCATCGCCCAGATGCATATTGGCGCAGATCGCGACCATGATGCGTCCATGCTCGTTGCGGATGGCGCGCCACTTTGGAACATATCCGTCCTTCTCATACGTGCGGCCGGTGTTGACGTAGACCTCGCTGGGGATTTGGAACTTCTCGTTGATGTCGTAGAGGACGTGGTAAATCTCGTCGTCGTCCCGCAGATCTTCCACCGGACTATTCGGCAGCACCATGCGCATTCCGGCCATGAAATGTTCCCAGTCGTCGGTGCCGTGGAAATCGTCCACCATGAGGAAGCCGCCCTTCAGAAGATAATCGTGCATGCGCTTGGCTTGCTGGGGCGTGAACGTCCAATTGTTGACGGAGACCGCGTAAATCCAGGGATAGTCGAACAGATGATCGCTATCCATATCCGCGACGTTCAGCGGTGACGGCGAGTTGATGTGGGTCAGGCGCCGCAGCGCGATGAGGCAATCGTTATCGGCTTTGGGATAATCGCGCGCCCAACCGCCGCGGAAACTGCGATATCCGAAGCTGCTGCCGTTGGCGTAGCCGGAACTGTACTGGAGCCGCGTCCAATAGAACTCCGAGGGCACGCTGCGGCCGTAGTATTCCTGCCGGCCATAGCCGCCGAACTGCAGTGCGGACAACCCGACGCTGAGCGTAAGAAAAACGACCAAGGCCGAGATCGTATGAAGCAGCTTCATGTATGAATTACCTCGGATGTGTCTTGCAGGATAACAGATGTGTGACAGCATCTCCAGCGGTGGGGGATGCGGAATCGCGGTTCGTTCTTCGGGATAAGTTTCCGCTCCGGCGTCGCACTCACGAGTTGGACGGACGACATTCCTGATTCGTTTCGCGATCACAGCGAACAAAACGAAATATGCGGCACGCACCGCGTCCCACCGGCGCGCTTGCACTCGTCCAGCGCTTTTTGCAGCGCTTCTCGCTGGTCCGTGGACGTTGCAATTCCGGTGATATCCCGATCCGCGGCCAGCGCTCCGCACTGCTTATTGAACGTGGTCTTTACCACGCACGCCTTGCCGCGCTGGGCGCAAATCGCCAGCGCTTCCCTTTCCGCCGCGGCCTGATCGTTCTTGCCTTGCGACCACCCGGCGCCCATATCGCCGCTGCTGTAAGCGATCGCGCCCCACGAGGTCGCCCTCGGTGCAGGCGCGGGAGCTGCCGGCGGATGGACCGACGTTGTAGACGATGTGCTCCCCAGATCGGAGTCGCCTGTCGGACCCGGGGAAGAGCAGATCGAGGCCTGCACGGTGCACATCTTGCCGGCTCTAGTGCATTCGGCGAGCACGCGCTGCTCCGCATTATATTTTGAGCCGGAAATTCCCCAAAAAAGTTCCTTGCCGGTCGTCGCAATGGCGCCGCAGGTATTGTGGAAGCTGGCCTGGATCACGCAGTTGGCTCCGCCCGATTTGGCGCAATATTGCAGGGCCATTTTTTCGGCCGACGCTCTGTCAGGTTGGTTGTAGGACCACCCGGAAATCATTTCTCTCAGGCTGAAGGCGATGGCTCCATGCGCGGGTGCCGCGTTCTTGCCCTTGCATTGAATGTTGCACATCTCAAAGCCGTGACTGTTGTTGAAGCCGCAATTTTGGTTTCCCATGCCACCGCTAAAGCACCCGAGACTTTGCATACAGTCCGTAACGCAATCGCCGCCGTCGGCTGTTGTGAGGAAGGTGGGACGGACCAGAAAAGCGGCGGACAGCAGAAACAGGACTTTCATTACGCGTTTCATAAAAGATCCTCAAATCGACTACGGCCAGGATCGTTCTAAACGGAATCAACGTGCGTCGCCGGAATCCTCACGTCACGCTGCATGAGCGTTACCTTGATCGGGACCGTCGTCCCAGGATCGCCAAACCGGCGAGACCTGGGGCCAATAAGAAAAATGTGCCGGGCTCCGGAATGGAGGAAGCGAAGGGGGTGATCGTAGTACCGTTCAGCGCACCGCCGCCCTGGCAACCCGCAGTAATGGTGTCGTCGCCTGCCAGTGTCACCGAAGCCGTTGTCGTCATGAGGCTCCCGCACGGATCTGTTACGCCCGTGCCCACAGTGATGCTGGTACTTGCGAGAATATTTCCATAAAATATAGAGGGACCCGAGGTTCCACCGAGACTCGCGGATGCCGTCGTCAGCCAATACACCCCGACCCCGGCGCCTGAACCGTCATTGATCACGGTAACAACCGAGCCGCTTGCAGTATTGAGCGAGCTCGATTCCAGGAAAACCCACAACGCATTGGAGTTGCCTTGAGCGTCGAGAGTGAGAGTTGTCGTGAGGGTCAACGCCCCAATGGAATAGACGCCCGGCGTGAGCGTTATGCCATTCAAGCTCGATTCGGAAATGACCGGCGTCAGGCCGCTGAGGGCAGTGATCGCGGTGCCTAAGTCGGCTTGCGCCGAAGTCTCGGCCCCGGTAGGAAGCGTTCCACTGTTGTATACGGTTCCGCCAAAATCCGAGAAACCTGCTGGATAGCCGGTGACCGCGGTCGCGACGCAACAGCCGCCCACACTCCCCGAGACGACCGACCCGGTACCGTTCACGGCCACGCCCGCACCGCCCAGAATCGCAAAACTGCTCGCCGTTCCAAGGATCGGGCCTGCTGATAGATGGGCCATGGAAAACGCGGCGAGCGGGATCGTGAGGACGATCCGGGCCGCGCATCTCTGAAACGTGTTTGTCAGAAATGTATTTCTCATGTGGCTCCACCTCAATTTATACTAAACCAACTTGCTTAACGGAGGAAATAAATAATTCTCCCCGTCTTTCTTAGCCGAGTTTGCCCACGTGCGCTTCGAGCAACAACCACGCGCGGCTGCCGATCGCTTCCTTCCAGTGGGCGTAGAACGGACCGAGCTTTGCGCGGAAAGAGGCCACATCGGCGTCGTTGAAAATCATCCCCTGTTGTGTCAGCTTCGGACGCAGTTCCTTGTTGAGCGCTGCGGTGTCGGCGCGCTGCAGGCGCACGAACTTTACGACGTTGCGCGCAATGGTCTGGCGCACGTCGCCAGGCAGCCCCAGCCAGACTTTCAGATTCGCGAGCGCGTTGTAGCCGGACCAGCCGTGGTTGGTCATGCTCATGTACTTCTGTACTTCGTAGAGATGAAATAGCTCGGCGACGTCCAGCGGATCTTCCTGCGCTTCCACCACGCCCGCTTTCAGCGCATCGTGCATCCTATTAATGTTCATGCCCATAGGCTGAGCGCCGAAGGTTTTCCAAAATTCCAGGTACGCGGCGTTGCCGGGCGCGCGAATCTTCAGACCCTGCAGATCGCTCGCGTCGCGGATAGGATGCGTGGCGGAAGTGATCTGGTGAAATCCGTTTTGGAAGCCGCCGCGCGGGAACATGTGAACGCCCTTGGCTTTCAATTCTTCGCCCAGGTAATCGCCGAGATCGCCGTCGATGGCCTTGTATACTTGCGCTTGCGAACGAAACGCGAATGGTGTGGCTTGCACATTGGCCGCGGGCACGATCGACGCCAGACCGTTTCCCGCCAGCGTGTAGAATTCGAGATCTCCCTGCAGCAGCAAGTCGAGCGGATCGGGATCGCCATCTTTAAAATGATTGTTCTCCGGAAAAATATCGACTTGCACGCGCCCGCGCGTTTCGGCTTTCACCGCGTCCCACATTTGCGTCAGGCGCTGGTGCAGGGCGCTTTCAATGGGCTGATTGTGATACTGCCGCATGTGAAAATCGGCGGCAGCGCCGCGCTTGAGGATGAGGATTCCGCCAGCCGCGGCGAGTCCCGTGTTGAAGCGCCTGCGGGTGATGGATGTACGAGTCATCATGGATTCCTCCGTAAAGTTGTTTCTTAATTGTTCCTTGTCTATTGTGGACCGGCCGGAGGACGGCTGGAGCTGGTGGGTTTCTCCTGGAGGGCAACCTGCTGTAGCATTTCTGTATGCGGCGTTTAACGCGGGACTTTATGCAGAGACGCGATTTTCTAAAACTTGCCGGCGTAGCGGCAAGCGGTTCACTCATGGGCCAGCAGATGCAGATGCAATCCTTTCTGGGGCCGGCCCCCACGCAGGATGTCGCCAAGACCGATTTCACTTTGCAAATCGGGCCAATCGCGGTGGAGCTCGCTCCCAATCGCATCATCAGCACCATTGGCTACAACGGCATTTCGCCGGGTCCTCTGCTGCGCATGAAAGAGGGCGTTCCCGTCACGGTGAACGTCGTCAACGATACGGACGTGCCGGAGACCGTGCATTTTCACGGCTTGCTGATTCCCTCCGACGTGGACGGATCGGAGGAAGAAGGCACTCCGGTTGTGCCTCCTCATGGGAAGCGCACGTATAAGTTCACGCCCACGCCCGCGGGGACGCGCTGGTATCACACGCATACCATGTCGATGGACGATCTGCATCGCGGCAGCTACACCGGCATGTTTGGGTTTCTGATTATCGAGGGAGCGAACAATCCCGGTAATTACGATCACGAACATTACTTGGCATTGCGCGATTGGGAGCCGTATTTCAGCGGTCAGGCGATGGACAACGACGACCTCGACGCGACCGGCCCGCAACCGGAAAGACCCAAGGTGATGGACACGCGCCAGCCGGGGCTCGAAGTGCAGTCCGATATTTATTCGATCAACGATAAGGCGCTCGGCGCCGGCGAGCCCATCCGCGTAAAACAAGGCGAGCGCGTGATGTTTCACGTTCTGAACGCCAGCGCCATCGAGATCCGCCACCTGGCGCTACCCGGCCACAAGTTCAACGTCACCGCGCTCGATGGAAATCCGGTGCCGGTGCCCGCCGCGGTGGACGTGCTGATGCTGGGTCCGGGCGAACGGATCGACGCGTGGGTGGAGATGAACAAGCCGGGAGTGTGGATTCTAGGGGCTCCCGAGGATCCTGTGCGCGAAGGCGGCCTCGGCGTGGTGATCGAATACGCGAATCAACATGCCACGCCGCAGTGGATCGCGCCGCCGAAATCCACTTGGGATTACACCATCTTCGGCAAGCCTCCGTCGGGCCCCGCGCCCACGGAAAAACTCGACATGACGTTTGAGAAAGTGCCGCGCGGGGCGGGGAAGTTCAACACCTTTACGGTAAACGGCAAGGTGTATCCCCACGAGCAGGAGTTTGTGCTGAAACAGGGCACTCGCTACCGGCTGACGTTTCACAACGCCACCGACGATTCGCATCCGCTGCATGTGCACCGGCACCAATTGGAGATCGCCGAAATCTACGGCAAGGCCACGTCCGGTGTCATTAAGGATACCGTCGTCGTTCCCACTTACGGGCGCGCCAGCGTGGACTTTACGGCCGATCAGCCGGGCCTGACGTTATTCCACTGCCACATTCAACAGCACATGGATTTCGGATTCAAGGCCCTCCTGCGCTACGCATAACGCCCTACGCATAAAGCACCAGGAACCCGCCATTCCCCGCTACCCAGCCGAACGACGGCGTCGCCACACCCCAGATTCGAATGTCACGGAATCGGGGCTGGCGGCGCGGCCGGTTCGGCGAAGAATCGCGCTTTGCATGGCTGCTAGGATCTGCGGACCGGAAGCTTCTCCTTTGACAAGATATCCGTCGGCGCCGCCCCGGATCACCATCTCAACCGTTTTCTCACGACGGTCCCCGGTGAGGACCACCACCGGCACCTCCGGAGCTTTCTTCCGCACCGCCAGGTAACTGTCGTAGCCGTCGCACTCCGGCAGTCCCAGATCCAGAAGCACAACATCGACGCGGAATTCTCCCAGGAACTGCGCCTTGCCGAGATGCGCGAGACCATCGACCAGCCGGCTCGCCCAATCCAGCCGGTACCGTCCTTGCCCGAATTCCTGAAGGTTCGTCTGGATGAGCACCATTTGCTCGGGATCATCCTCAATCAACAGCGCGTGCGTCATCGGCACCGGGTACCGGCTCGTTTTGGCCGGCATCGACGCGGGATCTTGGGCAACACCGTATGCCGTCATGAAATGTCTCCGGGCTCCGTCTAAGTCGTATCGGAATCCCAACGTCGGTCTTTAGCCAAATTCTACGGTTTCTGGCTCCTGACTTCTGAATTCCTATGGAAAGGGTGCCCTCTGGCGCAGGTAGAGGAGCAAGTCAGTCGTGAGCGGAATGACACGCAGGGCGGCTCGGAAGTGCTTTCGGAATGGCCGGGACAGCGCACGAGGCCTCGCCGCCTTGCTACTTTCCTGCTTTGGTCGATCCCGCCGGCTTCTTTTCCGCCATAGGCACCGGATCCACCTTGGTGCCTTCGCGCGCCAGCTCGCCGGGATTCGGAATAATCAGGTCGCCGTCCGTGAGTCCCGCCAGCACTTCGAGGCGCGCGCCAAAATCCCTGCCGATCTCGATCTTCTGCATGTGGACCGTGTGGTCCGCTTTCACCACCGCCACCATCGTTCCTTCGCCCAGTACCACCAGCGCATCGCCCGGAACCAGCAGCGGCGCATTCGCCCGCGTGTTGTTGAAATCGACGGTGGCGTACATTCCCGGAAGCAGCGTCCCGTCCGCGTTCGGCACCTGGATTTCCACCAGCAGCGTGCGCGTCGCCGGATCCAGCGATCCCGTATTGCGCGCCACGGTTCCCGTGAAACGCCGCCCCGGCATGCTGGCCACGCTCAGCTTCGCCGTTTGTCCCACCTGAATCGATTTCGCGTCGTTCTCCGGAACGTTCACGTACAGGCGCAGCGTGTTGGTTTGCGCCACGCGGAACAGCAGCGTGTTGCCGCTATTCACCAACGCGCCGACGTCCACGTTGCGCTGCGTAATGACCCCATCGAAGGGAGCCCTCACCACGCGATACTTTTGCACTTCATCGAGCCTCGCCAGATTCGCTTCCGACGCGGCAATGTTGCTGCGCTGCGCCGCGATGGCCTTTTCGAGCGCGTTCACGTTGGCCGTCTGCGCCAGGTATTGCGTCTGGTATTGATCGTTTTCCTGGCGCGAAACCACGCCTTGCGCCGACAGGTTCGCCCACCGCTTGGCCGTCACGCGCGCGAGTTCCATATTCGACTTGCCCTGCTCGTAATTCGCCTGCGCCTGATCGAGCGCCGCTTGCGCCTGCTGCAAGTTCGCTTGCGCCTGCCGGATTTGCTGATCCACCTCGGGAGCCTCGATCTCCGCCAGTGGCTGCCCCGCGCGCACCCGGTCGCCGATGTCCACCATGCGGCGTTTGATGTAGCCGTCGGCGCGCGCCAGAATCGGCGCTTCCGTGCTGGCCTCGACGTTGCCCGGCAGCTCCAGTTCGCTCTTCCCGTCGGAGCGCGTCACCTCCACCACCTGCGCGCGCGGCACGCCCTGTTCCATTTCTTTGGCTTCCACCGATAGCTGGGTGTTGCGTTTCTGCAGCGGCAAATAGCCCGCGAAAAACGCGATCGCGAGCAGCACAGCCGCGCCCAGGAAGATCGACCAGATGGTCACCGCACTCGGATTCCACGGCGTCTTCATGGGCGTTGCGTGGCCCGCGCCTGCGTCTCTTTGCCGCAGTTGCTGGCGCAATTCTTCCACTTCACGGCGGAGTTGTTCTTCGGTACTCTCGGCTAGGCCGGTTGGGCGATTAGGCATGTTGTCGGGTTCGCGTCGCGTCATTTCTAACTAAATAAGTCCGGTCTAACTAAATAGGTCCAGTCCAAAACTGCTACGAAAACGAAGGTCTCCCGTCGAATTCCGCAACTTCCATCCCGTCGTCCTCTACAAGGCGTTCGTGATCCACGGGAGGTTTCGTGCGCAGGTACGTATAGATGATCGGCACTACAAATAAAGTCGTTACCGTGGCGAACATCAGGCCGCCGATCACCGCCCGCCCTAGCGGCGCGTTTTGTTCGCCGCCTTCGCCCATCCCCAGCGCCATTGGCAGCATGCCCAGCACCATCGCCGTCGCGGTCATCAGCACCGGCCGGATTCTGGCATAACCCGCCGAAAGCATCGCCTCGCGCGCGCTCGGTACCGAATTTTTATTTCCTGATCCGCGTTCTCCATTGGCGAACGTCACCATCAGAATGCTGTTGGCGGTGGCGACGCCGATGCACATAATCGCGCCCATCAGCGAAGGCACGCTGAGCGTGGTTCCCGTGACGAACAGCATCCATAAAATCCCGGCCATCGCGCCCGGCAGCGCCGTCAGGATGATGAACGGATCCACCCACGATTGAAAATTCACCGTCATCAGCAGATACACCAGAACCACGGCGAAAGCCAACCCCAGGCCTAGGCGCACGAACGACGATCGCATGGTGGCGATTTGCCCGCGCAGATCAAGCGTCGTGCCGCGCGGCAACTTCTTCTGTTCCTCGCGCACGATTTTTTCCACGTCCGATCCCACACCGCCCAGATCGCGGCGCGAGACATTCGCGTACACGTCGAACACCGGCCATACGTTGTAATGATTCACGATCACCGGCGTTTGGCTCCGTCCCACCGTGACCAGGTTCGAAAGCAATTGCGTACTGCTGGTCATCGCGCCCGGGTTGCCGTACGCCTGCGACGCGCCGTTCGGCGACGTGCCCACCGACGACGGCCCCGCCGCCGAAACTCCCGCCTGCGAATTCGCCGTCGTGCTATTGACCGTGTTCGTTGCCACCGAAATCGGCGTGCGCAGCAGTGCGTCCAGCGTATCCACGCGGTATTGCGGCGTCTGCACGCCCACGCTGTAGCTGACGCCGTTCGCCCAATTCAACCAGAAGTTGGGCGCCAGGGTTCCGTTGCCGCTCAAAGAGATCAGCATGTTGTTGGCGACGTCGCGCTGCGTCAGGCCGAGTTGCGAAGCCTTCACGCGATCCACGTTCAGTTCGATCTCCGGCTGGTCGATCACCTGATGCACGTGCACGTCGGCCGCGCCCGGAATCCGCGCAATGCGCGCCGCTAAGCTTTGGGCGATCTTGTAGTCGGCATCCGCATCGCGGCCCACCACCTGCAAATCGATCGGAGCCGGCAATCCGAAATTCAAAATCTGACTAGTGATGTTCGCCGGTTGAAAGAAGAACACCATGTCGGGGAACGCCTCGTGCAGCCGCTTGCGCAGCTTCACTTCGTAATCGAATGTGGAGCGGTGATTGTCCTTGTTCAGCGCGATCAGGATCTCGCCATCGGCGCTCGAAATGGTCGGAATATCGCCCTGCGCCAAGCTGGCCCACGCGTTCGGGATGCCGATGTTATCGATGATCGATTCCAGCTCGCGCGCCGGAACCACGTCGCGGATTTCTCTCTCGATCGCCGAAAAGCGAACTTCCGTTTCTTCGATGCGCGTTCCCGCCGGACCGCGCGCGTGCAGCTTCATTTGTCCCGCATCCACGTTGGGGAAGAAGTCCTGCCCTACCAGGAAGACCAGTCCGAAGGACGCCGCAATCGCGAACGAAAACGCCGTCAGCACGCGTCCGCGATGCCGCAGCGACCAATCCAGCAAACCGATGTAGCGGAACCGCAGCTTCTCGAAAAGATCGTTGAAAATGTAATGCGACTGCCAGATGAATCCCGTGCCGCCTTTGGTTTCGCCTTCGTGGCCTTGCCGGTACAGCTCCACTTCGGACTTCAACATCGCGCGCACCATGGTGGGGATCAGCGTGCGCGAGAGCAGATAAGACGCCAGCATCGCGAACACCACGCCCATCGCCAGCGGCGTAAATAAGAACCGCGCCGTTCCCGTCAGCAGCAGCACCGGAACGAACACGATGCAAATGGCGAGCGTCGAAACGAAGGCTGGCAGCGCGATTTGCTGCGCTCCATCCAGAATCGCGCGCACCAGCGGTTTTCCCATGCCCATGTTGCGATGAATATTTTCGATTTCCACCGTCGCATCATCCACCAGAATACCGACCGCCAGCGCCAAACCTCCCAGCGTCATCACGTTGATCGTTTCACCGAGCAAACTGAGAATCCACAGAGACGTCAGGATGGAAAGCGGAATCGAAATGCACACGATAAGCGTGCTGCGCCAGCTTCCCAAAAACAGCAGGATCATCGCCGCCGTCAAACCTGCAGCCAGCAGCGCCTCGCGGATCACTCCCGTGATCGAAGCGCGCACGAAGATCGATTGATCGTTGAGGACGTCCACCTTCAGCTCCGGCGGAAGCGTGGCCAGAATGCGTGGCAGCGCGGCCTTCACGCCGTTCACGATGTCGAGCGTCGAAGCCTTCCCCGATCTCGTCACGCCCATCAGAACGCCGCGCGTCCCGTTCGTGCGGACAATGTTGTTCTGCACGGAAAATCCGTCGCGCACCTGCGCCACGTCGCGGATGCGCACCGTCGCGCCGTTCACCGTCTTCACCGGCAGGTCGTTCAATTGGTCCACCAGCAGAGGGCTGCTGTTGACCTTGATCTGGTACTCGGTCTGTGCCAGCTTGGCCGTGCCCGCCGGAAGAATCAGGTTTTGCAGGGTCAGCGCGTTTGAGACGTCGGAGGGCGATAATTGCTTCGCGTACAGCTGCCCCAGATTCAGATCCACCATGATGGAGCGGTTCTTGCCGCCCGAAGGGTAGGCCACCGACGCGCCCTGCACCGTGCCGAGCTGCGTGCGGATAAAGCTGTTGCCGAAATCCGAGATTTCCTGTTCCGTCAGCGTCTTGCTCGATAGCCCCAACTGCAGAATCGGCACGCTGGCGGCATCGTATTTCAGGATGTTCGCGGGGAAAATTCCCGTGGGCAGCTGACGCAGCGTGCTCTGCATCATCGCCGTCACCTGCGCCACGGCCATGTCGATCTTCACGTTCGGATGGAAATAAATGCGCGTCACGGAAATCGCGTTATACGACTGCGATTCCATGTGTTCAATGTCGTTGACGTTCGACGTCAGCTGGCGCTCGAAAATCGTGACGACGCGCTTTTCCATCTCCTCCGGCGAAAGCCCCGAGTATTGCCACAGGACGCTCACGATCGGGATGTCAATATAGGGGAAAATATCCACCGGCATCGTGACGATGGCGGTGCCGCCGAGGATCGCGATCAAAATCGCCATCACGACGAACGTATATGGCCGGCGTAACGCAAGCCGGACGATCCACATGGTCGGTCTCCCTTACACGAACGAGTATGTTGTCCCGGCGATTCCGTTACGCGAACGCGGATCGCCCCTCCCGGCCCTGCCTGGCGGAGTCATAAACCCCTGCGCAAGCCGCAGGATTCTGTCGTTAACTAACGAGTCGACCGAAGAATCGGGACAACATAACCATTATGCCATCCGCAAGTTCTAGTGGTGGGTCAGTTTGCGAGGTGGGGCAAGCTTTAGCTTGCAGCGAGCTTCAGCCCGCTTGTGGGGCAGATTGAGAGGCTGCTGAAAACTCAACAGATCCCCGCTCCATCACTGTCGCGGCTCCGTAAAGCGCTGATCGCGATGAAGCACCAAACCGAGCCGCGAGAGTAATCGAGCGGGGTTTCCCGTTTCTCAGCAGCCTCCTACAACCGGCCTCATAAACCCAAACGGACCCACGACGGACTTTCATTGTCGCAAGGCGTCTATTGTCGCAGGGCCGCTTAGCGATCCGTATCCTCTTCTGCTTCGGCTGCTCCAGCCGGACCCGCAGCCAGCGCCGCGGCGATCAATTCCCGCGCGCGGTCCGCATCTTCCGCGGCCACGCGGACTTCTTCGCTGAAAGTCGGCAGGGGGCTGTCTCCCACCAACACCGTCTCAATTCCGTTCGACTCCAGCAGTTGCTGCACCGTGACCGCTTCCATCCCCTCGACGCCGCCCGCCGGTTGTTGAAACACCGTGACTAGGTCGAGCTTGTGAGAGGGATTTCCGTCTGGCTGATTCGCATTCGATTCCATGTTCTGAGCATACGCTCTCCCGTGTCGCTGCGCCAAGCATTGGTAGTGTGGACGGGCGAAGTAGAGCAGATTAAATGACGCCAGAACGTCGGACGGAGATTGCACGAAAGGCGAGTGCAGCGCGTTGGAAAAAGAAAAACGGCAACGTCTAGAAGTTGCTACAATCGCAACTAATGGGCGTTGCCGTTTTGCCTTGAAGGGGCAGCTATCCGAAGTCCACGCTCGGATAGTCGGACGGTGACTCTTAGAGCGTCCCTTCCAAAAGGACGCACCTTGAGTTTCAGTTCTCCGGACTGACTCGGGATCGTTCACAGCGGTCCCGAAATTTAACCCGGAAGACTGGAGGTAGACCAGATGCGCTATGTCATCGTTCTGGTCGTCAAGGTGGCTGACGGTTTTGCCATCATCATCTTGATATAGCCTCTAGGCCCTGGACCAGTTCTCTGGCTCCGGGGCCTTCTTTTTCGATTTCAAAGATCAATTTTTGCTTGACACTAATTCAAGAGTATACGCCTGTTATACACAAAAGCAACTACCAGGGTGGGCGCGGGCAGTCAATGCAACACCGCGCCAACTGGAGGTTTGGACTGTATCCGCTCGAACCGTTGCTAAACCTATGCAACATTGGCATGCCGTCACACCCATCTCGTATCCTCCCAACGACCACATTACCCAAGCATTCGCCAATCATGCTCCCCACATTTAAGATGTTGTGTTCGCGGCGATTCCGTGCAATACTACAAATGTAGTTTTTGAGTTTTGGCATCTTTTGATAGTCCGGCCCAACCGCCTTTCGTCCGATCCTGCCCCGATCCCCTGTTTTGCAACTCCAGAAGGAAAGTAAAGATGAAAAATATATTTGTAGGAAACCTCAGCTTCGGCGCGACTGAAGATGCGGTTCGATCCATGTTCGAGGCACACGGCACTGTCGATCGCGTCAGCATCGTCACGGACCGTGAAACCGGACAAGCCCGCGGGTTTGGATTCGTTGAAATGAGCGACAACGCTCAGGGCGATAAAGCAATCGCTGCTTTGAACGGCGCGGACCTTGACGGTCGTGCATTGAACGTCAATGAAGCTCGTCCCAAGGAAGATCGCGGCGGTGGTGGCGGCGGGCGTGGAAACAGCGGCGGCGGTTTCGGCGGTCAACGCCGCAACAATCGTTACTAATCCTCTCCACATCGTAACGAACGAAGGGGTGGCTTGCTCTGCGGGCCGCCCTTTCATCGCGTTAAAATGTTACCCGCATCACAACGTTAAGAACGACGGAAGAGGTCCGTCAACAATATGATCAGAAATGGCATGAAACCCGCAGCTCGTGAATCAAAACCCGGCGAGGATGAAAAGGTCGCAGGCATCGAAGTCTTTGGAACCGTCGTCGAGAAATTCCGCGCCGGAATGTTCCAGCTGCAATTGGAAGCAGGCCAGAAAGTGCTGGCCACACTAGCCGGTAGACTCCGTCGCAACCGCATCAAAGTGATGAACGGCGATCGCGTTACCGTGGAGCTCTCGCCCTACGATCTCACCAAGGGCAGAATCACGTACCGCCACAAGTAACCGCCCGGCCCCAGCGGCCACGTGTGTGGCGTGCGGCTTCAAGCGCCCCCACACTGGAGAAAACTTGGCCCCGGGGAGAGAGAACCGGGAAAAACAGAACCGGGAAACAAAAAATGTTACGCTCGTTGCATGCCCGAGCAACGACACCCCGACGCGCAATTGCAAATTGACGAATGCGTTGCCCAGCTGAAGTCCAGGATTCCGCCCATGGAACACGGCGCGCTGGAATCCCGGATGGAAGAATTACTCAACGATTCAAGCGCCAGTGCGGACGAAATAACTTCGATTCTCCTCGAGGAGTTCGACCCCGAACACAAGTAAGCCGCAGCGATGGCTTACTTCTCCACTTCACCAAAACGCAAATATGTTTTTTCAAATTCTGCCTTGAGTGCCGGGTTGGGTGCGCTGAGGCCATCCACCACCTGTTTCCCCCACTCGAAATACTGCTGCTTGCGTTCGTAGTCCCAACCGCGCGGCGGGCTCGTGAGGATCGAACGCAAATTTGAAATCTTGTCGGCCAGCTTGATGACTTGTGCCCGCACCGACAGCTTCGGCGCATGTTCAATCTGCAGGCGCTTCCGTACTTCCTTTGGGAGCGACTTATCGTCCGTCACTTCCAGCACCAGATCGGTTACGTCCTGCCCGAATCGGTCCGTCAAATCCTCCGCCGTGACGCCCACATCTTCAATCGCGTCGTGCAGCAGCGCGGCCATCAAAAGGTTGGCGTCCGGTTCCGCCAGCGCCGTGGAAACCAGGTGCGCCACTTCGATCAGGTGATTGACGTAGGGCTCGCCGCCTTTGCGTTTGTGGCCGGCGTGTTTTTCGGCGGCGTATTGGGCTGCTGCCAGGACCTGTTCCACGGCTTTCATCGTCATTCGGTACCCCTTATCAGTCCAGTGTCCCTTATCAGGATGAAAGGCCGCCGCGGGCTCTCCTCTTACCGGTCTGTCTTCATCCGAAACTTGATCTTCAATTCTTGTGTGGGAATGGTGATGCGATACGCGGCCACCCCGCTCGCATCCAATAAGTCGAACCGTCCTCCCAGGCTGGGCGCACCATCCTGCCCGCCCAGGAACATCACCGATCGCTCCGCCACCGTTCCGTTCGCTGGAACACTGTCCTTGTTCCACTCCCATCGGCCCGCTTCCAACTTCGTCGGCGCGCCGATCGCGAAACGCATCGTCACCGTCAGCGTGGACGTCCCGTCTCCAAATTTCACCCGTGCGTCCAGCCGGTCGCCATCCCGCGTGCCGCGCAGCTCCGCCAGCGTGAATGCGGATAAATTCTCGCGGCCATGCAGATCCTCCACCGGCGGCTTTGCCGCTCTGGAGCAGGAGCCAAGAAAAGCGCACGACGCAAGAAGAACGCAGGAGATAGCGCAGGAGATAACAACCCCGCACCAATACGACAGGCGTCCGAAGGCAGGGCGCATCGTCATTGCTCTCGCAATTCCTGCGCTTCCACCACCGCCACGGCGACCATGTTGACGATGTCGCTCACCTCCGCGCCTCTCTGCAGAACGTGAACCGGCTTCGAAAGCCCCATCAGAATCGGGCCGATGACTTGCGCTCCACCGATCCGTGCCAACAGATTGTACGCGATATTGCCGGCTTCCAGGTTGGGAAAAATCAGGATATTCGCCCCTCCCCGCAACTCACTAAACGGGTACGTTTCCTTGATGATTTCCGGAACCACGGCCGCGTCCGCCTGCATTTCTCCGTCCACCATGAGCTCCGGCGTTCTTTGCCGTACGATCTCTACCGCCTTCCTCACTTTGTCGGTCACGGGATGCCTCGTGCTCCCGAAATTCGAAAATGACAGGAACGCCACCCGAGGTTCGACATCGAATCTGCGCGCCATATCGGCGGCACAAATCGCGATTTCCGCCAACTCGTCGGATGAGGGTTCAATGTTGACCGTGCAATCCGCCAGAAAGTAAAGTTTCCCGCGAGGACTGATGAGCAGGTAGAGCCCGGAAACCTTGCGCACGCCCTCCCTCATCGCGACGAGCTGTAGCGCCGGACGAATGGTCTCGGGATAGTGATGGGTCAATCCCGAAATCATCGCGTCCGCTTCGTCCAGGTGCACCATCATGGACCCGAACATATTGGGATCGAGAATCAATTCGTCGGCCTCATTGCGAGTGACTCCTTTGCGTTGCCGGATCTTGTACAACTCCGTGGCATATGCGTCCAGCCGTGGCGACGTCTTCGGCTCCACGATGGGAACGTCTTTCAGATGCAGACGCAATGTTTCGATCTTGGTTTGAATCCTCTCCTGGTTGCCGAGCAGGATCGGGCTCGCGATCTGTTCGTCCATCAAAATCTGGCACGCGCGCAGAATCTTGCTTTCCTCGCCTTCCGGAAAAACCACGCGCATCGGCTTGCTGCGGGCCTTGCGGAGGATCACGCCCATCACGCCGTGCGTGGTCCCAAAGCGCTTCTCTAACTGATGTCTGTATTCGTTGATCTCAACCGGGATGCGCGCTACGCCGCTCGCCACCGCTGCTTCGGCCACTGCCGACGCCACCGAAATCAGCACGCGAGGATCAAACGCCTTGGGGATGATATAGTCCCGCCCGAACTCCAGCCGCTTGACGCCGTAAATCCGGCACACCGAATCGGGCACGTCTTGCTTGGCGAGCTCGGCCAGCGCGCGCGTCGCCGCCAGTTTCATTTCCTCATTGATCGTGGTGGCGCGCACATCCAGTGCGCCGCGAAACATGGACGGAAATCCCAACACATTATTCACTTGGTTCGGATCGTCCGAGCGTCCCGTCGCCATGATCACATCCGGCCGCGTCGCCACCGCCAGCGGATATGAAATTTCCGGATCGGGGTTCGCCAGCGCAAACACGATCGGCCGATCGGCCATCGCCAACAGCATTTCCGGAGTCACGCAGTTTCCCGCCGAGACGCCGAAGAATACGTCGGCGCCCTGCATCGCCTCGGTCAGCGTGCGCAGTTTGGTGTCGACCGCGAAGCGCGCCTTGTACCGATTCATGCCTTCCGTGCGGCCCTGGTAGACCACGCCCTTGGTGTCGCACATGATCACGTTCTCGCGGCGCACTCCCAGGCGGATGTAATGCTCGGCACACGCGACCGCCGCCGCGCCCGCGCCATTCACCACCACGCGCACCTCTTCGATTTTCTTCCCGGCAATCTCCAGCGCATTCAGCAGCGCCGCTCCCGAGATGATCGCCGTCCCGTGCTGGTCGTCGTGGAACACCGGAATCTTCAACGTCTTCCGCAGTTCCTCTTCAATCTCGAAACATTCGGGAGCTTTGATGTCTTCGAGGTTGATGCCGCCGAACGTCGGCTCCAGCAATTGACAGGCGCGAATGACTTCTTTCGGATCCTCCGTCGCCAGTTCGATGTCGAAAACGTCCAGGTCGGCGAAGCGCTTGAACAGTACCGCCTTGCCTTCCATCACGGGCTTCCCCGCGGCGGGTCCGATGTTGCCCAGCCCCAAAACCGCCGTGCCGTTCGTGACCACTGCCACTAAGTTTCCCTTGGCCGTGTATTTGTAGACCGAATCCGGATCGCGAAAAATTTCCAGACAAGGAACGGCAACCCCCGGCGTGTACGCCAGACTGAGGTCGCGCTGCGTCAGGCACGGCTTCGTTGCGGCAATCGCGATTTTTCCGTGCGGATTCGCCGCATGGTATTCCAGGGCATCTTCGTCACGAATCATCGGATCACTCTCCTTGGCGTTCGCCGCTGCGACGCCGCGCCGCTCATCAGCATAGTTGCGTTTCGATTACCAGTATGAACGGTACCTATCGAGGGCGTCGTCCAGGATATATCCGTCAATGGAAGACGAAGCGCTCGCGGAGGCTGCCGAAAAACTCAACGGGTCCCGCTCCATCACTGTCGCGGCTCCGTGAAGCACTGATAGCGATGAAGCACCAAACCGAGCCGCGAGAGTAATCGAGCGGGGTTTCCTATTTTTCAGCAGCCGCTAGCAGCTGCGGCGAGTTGCTAACCCGCCCAGTCTTCTTATGAGATGCCCGATAATGGACCCATGCGACCCATTCTTCTCTTGCTCTGTGCCGGGCTTTGTACCGAGGTCTTGTTCGCCGAAAGCGCCGCTGGACTGAAGTGGACCCCGCCCGCGGGATGGAAGAGCAGTGGGACCACTTCCATGCGCGCGGCCACCTATCCCGTGACCCCTGCGCCCGGCGACCACGACCCCGCCGAATGCGCCGTGTATTTCTTCGGCCAGGGTCAAGGAGGCGATATACAATCCAACATCGACCGCTGGGAGGGGCAGTTTCAAACGACGTCAGGCAAGCCTGCGCCGGCCAAGGTCGCGAAGCTCACCATCCATGGTTTGACCGTCACGACGATTGACGT
>Ga0182030_10005296_pt1 | contig 27430 bp, 28 predicted proteins | sample 812S3MmetaG_FD_121299 | JGI IMG/M metagenome (GOLD analysis project Ga0182030, IMG submission 121299) | Permafrost microbial communities from Stordalen Mire, Sweden - 812S3M metaG (Illumina Assembly) | ecosystem: Environmental > Terrestrial > Soil > Wetlands > Permafrost | place: Sweden... | reverse complement strand
TGCGGGTGCGGGTGCGGAATCGCGCATCGACGTGCGGCGAGTACGACGAGCGCTGGGGCCGTCCTCGTCAGCGACGCCGTAGCCGATTAGCACCGGCTCGCGGCGCTGTTCGACGGTTACATCATGTCTCACTTGCTCCTCGAACGACTGCGGCGCCAACTCGCCGCCGACCTCAAAAGTGACGAGTGGCTGGTTCACCTCCATCGTGTCGCCCACGTCGCCGTGCAACGTGACGACGGTGCCAGCGAAGGGGCTCGGCAACTCGACGACGGCCTTGGCGGTCTCGACGTCGACGAGGGCCTGATTCAAGACCACGACGTCACCGACGCCAACCTTCCACGTGACGATCTCGGCCTCGATCAGACCTTCGCCCACGTCAGGCAGTAGAAAGACCTCGCGACTCAACTCTCGTATCCCATCACCCGGTCCACCGCATCGAGCACACGGTCCACCGACGGACGATAGTCCTCCTCGATCCGCGCCGGCGGATAGGGCACGTGATAACCCGCTACTCGCACGCCCGGCGCACGAAGCGAATAGAAGCAGCGCTCGGTGAGTTCGGCCACGATCTCAGAACCCACCGAGGTCGAGCGAGGGGCCTCCTGCACGACCACCAGGCGACCGGTCTTTTCGAGCGAGGCCACAAGCGTCGGGAAGTCGATGGGCGCTATCCCGCGCAGATCGATGACCTCCAGGGAGACTCCCTCGTCCTGAGCCGCCTCCGCGGCGCGCAGCATCGTCTTCACACTCGAGCCGTAACCCACCACGGTCACGTCGCTGCCCTCGCGACGAACCACCGCGTCGTAGAGGCCGTGCGGCGAGTGCCCAAGGTCCACCTCGCCCTTCTCCCAGTACCGACTCTTGGGCTCACAGAAGATAATGGGGTCGTCGCTCTCGATGGCCTGCTGAATCATCCAGTAGGCATCATGGGGCGTGGCGCACGACACGACTCTCAACCCGGGTGTGTGGGCGAAATAGGCTTCGGGACTCTCAGAATGGTGCTCAATCGCACCGATGCCACCTTGGAACGGGAGTCGGATGACCAGACCCATGGTGTAGACCCCATCAGAACGCTTGTGCAATTTCGCTACTTGGCTGACGATCTGGTCGAAGGCGGGAAACACGAAGCCGTCGAACTGCATTTCGCAGACCGTGCGATACCCGCGGATAGCCAGGCCGACCGCCGTGCCCACGATGGCGGATTCGGCGAGAGGCGTGTCAATCACCCGATCCTGTCCGAAGTCCTTCTGCAGTCCATCGGTGATGCGAAAGACACCGCCGAGCTTGCCGATGTCCTCGCCCATCAACAGGACCTTGGGGTCCTTCTCCATCGCGCGACGCAATCCTTCGTTCAGCGCCTTGGCCATGGTCATGGTGGTCGTGGCCATCAGTGCGCACTCCCCTGGGCCAATAGCTCACCCATCTGACGACGGCCCTCGTCGATCAGGGGGTGAGGTTCGGCGTACGCGTGGTCGAACATCGACAGAGGGTCTGGTCGCCCCATCGCCAAGACATCGTCGCGCAACTTCAGGGCGAAGGCCTCGGCCTCCTCGTGGATAGCCTCGAAGGCCGCAGGCTTGGTCTGGTACTCGCGCACCAATAGCGACTTAATACGTTCGATCGGATCGCGATGCTTCCACACCTCGACCTCGGCGTCGACGCGGTAGCGCGTCGGATCGTCGGACGTCGTGTGCGCCCCCATCCGATAGGTGTAGGCCTCGATCATCGTCGGGCCTCCGCCGGCGCGCGCGTTCTCCAGCGCGGCCTTGGTCACTTCGTAGCACGCGAGCATGTCGTTACCGTCCACGCGAACGCCCGGGAAACCGAACCCGCGGGCGCGTCGAAACAGCGGCACCTTGGACTGGGTCGAGGAGGGCGTCGAAATACCGAACTGATTGTTCTGACAGAAGAAGACGATGGGTGCGTTGAACGATGACGCCCATACAAAACTCTCGAGCACGTCGCCCTGGCTTGATGCACCATCGCCAAAGAATGTCAAGACTGCTTCGTCCGCGCCGTCGCGTTGAATGCCCATGGCGTAGCCCACCGCGTTGAGTACCTGGTTGCCTAACACGATCGTGGGCAAGTGGTGACGGTACTTCTGCGGGTCCCACCCACCGTTGCTCACGGCACGAAAAAGCCGCAGCAGATTCTCCGGCGGCACACCTCGGCACCAGGCGATTCCGTGCTCACGATAAGTGGGGAACGTGAAATCCATGGGAGCGAGCGCGCGACCGGCGCCGATCTGGGCACCCTCTTGTCCTTGGATCGGCGCCCACAACGCCAATTGACCTTGACGCTGCAGCGACGTGGATTCGTTACAGAGTCGACGCACAATCACCATGTCGCGGTACATCGACAGGATCTGCTCGCCCGAGAGGGTGCACGCGTAATCGGGGTGAGCGACCCGCTCACCTTCTGGTGTCAGCAACTGGACTAGTTCCTCGTCGATCATCAACGCTCCTTCGAGTCCCGCTCTCGAAATACCCTACTCTCGTAGCATGTGAGAGTGCCCCGGCTCCTCGTGGACTGGAGTCCGCTCAAGCAGAATCGTAATTTTCGTCTGCTCGTTATCGGCCAGTTATTCTCACTACTCGGTAGTAACGTCACCATGGTCGCCGTGCCGTACCAGGTGTACCGCGAAACGGGCTCGAGTCTGTGGGTGGGACTAGCCAGTCTGATCCAATTGCCCTTCCTCATCGCCGGCTCGCTCTGGGGCGGCGCCTACGGCGACCGCTACGACCGCCGCCAACTTCTCATCGTCGGTTCGGTCATCTCGGCACTCGCCAGCGCGGCGCTCGCACTCAATGCGGCGCTAGTGCACCGCGACCTCGCGGCGCTGCTCATCATCGCGGCCTTCGCGGCAGCGACGAGCGGATTCTCGGGACCCGTGCGCCAAGCCGCCATGCCGACCATGCTGCGCGAAGACCAGCTCGTCAGTGCGTACTCGCTCTACCAGATCGTCGTGAACATCTCCGTCGTCGCGGGACCCTCGCTCGCCGGCCTCCTCCTGGCCTCGGTGAGTCTCTCGTCGTGCTACATCGTCGACGCCGTCACCTTCTTGGTGCTGGCTGCAGCGACCCTCTTCATGTCGCCGTTGTCGTCCCCGCGCACGGACGACGCTCAGAAATTATTCAGCGCCATTTCCGATGGCTTTCGCTACGTACGACGCCACGCCGTTGCCCAGGCGGTCTACTTCGCGGACCTCAACGCCAATGTCTTTGGACTACCGCGTGCCTTGTTCCCCGCCATGGCCCTGACGGTGTACCACGGCGGGCCCCGCACCCTCGGACTGCTCTACGCCGCACCCGGTATCGGCGCCCTCGTCCTGGCGACCTTCGCCGGATGGATCAACCATGTGCAGCGGCGCGGGCGCACGGTCCTCATGGTCATCGTGATCTGGGGGGTCGCCATGACAGCCTTCGGCATCGTGCACCTCCTATGGTTCGGCGTCATCATCTTGGCCCTCGCTGGCGGCATGGACATGGTGTCAGCGGTGCTGCGCTCCACGATCCTGCAGCTCGCCATCACCGACGAGTTCCGCAGCCGTATCTCGGCGATTCAGATGGCGGTGGTCACGGGCGGACCACGCCTGGGCGACGCCGAATCGGGAGTGGTCGCGGGCGTCACCTCTACCGAATTCTCTATCGTCTCGGGGGGGCTCGCCTGCATCGCGGGCGTCGGTCTGTTGGCGTGGCGACGGCGAGACTTCTGGCGCGAATCGGTCTAGCGCGCCCGCAGCGCAACCTTGGACTTGTGGCCGTTGGTGACCGCGGCCAGTTGACCACAGGCCGCGTCGATCGAGCGTCCGCGAGTATTGCGCACGGTGACGTTGATTCCCAGCGACTCCAGTCCATCGCGGAACTCACTGACGCGCTGCGAGCGCGAGCCCATCACCAAGTAGCCGGGCGTCGGATTGAGTGGGATCAAGTTGACGTGCGCGCGCAGGGCACCGGCGTAGTCGGCCAACTCGTGCATGGCCTGATCGGTGTCATTCACTCCATCGATGAGCGCCCACTCGAAACTGAGTCGACGTGACGTCGTGGCCAACCACTTCTCGCAGGCCTGGCGGAGCCGCTCGAGCGGGTAGCGACGGTTGAGTGGGACCAGTTCGTTTCGCGTCACGTCGTTAGCGGCGTGCAGGCTCACGGCCAGGGTCAGGGGCAGTCCCTCGTCGGCCAGACGCTCGATGGCCGGCGCCACCCCGACGGTCGAGACGGTGAGATGGCGAGCGGACATTGCGCGATACTCGTGCAGTCGACGTACGACGCCCACGGTGACCGGGTAGTTGGCGAGGGGTTCGCCCATCCCCATGAAGACGACATTCGAGAGTCGGCGTGGTGCGGCGGCGCGCGCGGCGAACATGACCTGTTCAATCACCTCGCCCACGCTCAATTGTCGAGAGAATCCCGCTTGACCAGTGGCGCAGAATGTGCAACCCATGGCGCAACCCGCCTGCGACGAGACGCACACCGTCACGCGATCGACGTAACTCATGAGGACTGTCTCGATGGTTGCTCCGTCGTGCAGGCGAAATACCCATTTACGCGTGGCCCCCAGGTCGCTAGCGACGTCATTGGCCACCTCGAGCGCCGGCGGGTACTGCTGCGCGAGGCGCTGGCGGAGTGCCTTGGGGATCGTGGTGATGCCACTGAACTCGAGTCCTTCGTCCCATAGCCCTCGCCACACTTGATCGACTCGGTACCGCGGTTCGTCGACCAAAAGCGCCGCCAGGTCGTCGGGACTTAATTCGTAGACCGAGGGCACCACACCACGCTAGGCCACGCGCGGCGACGCCATTCGCGCGATCTCCTACCGGACTCTGCTTGACTCGAGGTGGAGTTCTTGCCAAAAGGAGTGCCATGCAACTACAGAACACCTCCGCCCTCGTTACCGGTGGCGCCTCGGGACTGGGCGAGGCCACCGTGCGGGCCCTGGCCGCGCGAGGCGTCCACGTCGTCGTCGCCGACCTCAACGAGGAGCGCGGACGAAGTGTCGCCCAGGCGGTCAACGGGCTCTTCGCCGCGTGTGACGTCACCAACACCGAACAAGTCATTGCGGCAATCGACGCGGCCGCGAGCTTGGCCCCACTGCGCAGCGTGGTTAACTGTGCTGGCATCGCTTGGGCGCAGCGGACAGTAGGCAAGGATGGCGAATACGCCTCCGCGCACGACCTGGACGTCTATCGAAAGATCATCGAGGTCAACCTGATCGGCACCTTCAACGTCTGTCGCCTCGGCGCAACCGCGATGGGTCGTAACGAACCCGACGATGACGGATGTCGGGGAGCGATCGTGAACACGGCGTCGGTGGCGGCTCAGGACGGCCAAATCGGCCAAGTGGCCTATTCGTCCTCCAAGGGCGGCATCGTCGGGCTCACGTTGCCACTGGCGCGCGACTTGGCGGCGATCGGCGTGAGGGCCAACTGCATCCTGCCCGGGCTCATCGACACGCCCATTTACGGCTTCGCTCCCGAGTCCGAGGACTTCAAGGCGAAATTGGCCCAGGGCGTTCTCTTCCCCAAGCGCCTCGGTTTGAGTTCGGAGTATGCGTCACTGGCCATCGAGCTCTTAACCAACGCCTACATGAACGCCGAGTGCGTACGCCTCGACGCGGGCGTGCGCCTGCCGCCGAAGTGACTCAACCCACCACGTCGCGACGCGAATAGCGCCACAGGCCCAGCGCACCAATACCCGCTCCCACCACGCTCACCCACGCCAGACCCGTCAGATCAACTGGTTGCACGGGGACCGCGCGGATGTAATGGAACGGGTCGCAGGCGAGCGCCCAGTTCGGCCACTTGAGAATGGGGCCGAGAGCCTGCACTACGTACGCCACCAAGATGAACACTGATCCCACGACGAAAGATGACCGTGGCAATCGGCCCACCAGCCACAGCGCGACTCCCACAATGAACGGAACGAGACCCAGCGAGCTCGCAATTGCCTTGAACACCGTCGAAAGCGACATCGGCGTACCGCTGAGCCGCACGCCCAGCCACATCGACAGCGTCGTCACGCCGGCGGCGACGACTACCGCGAGAAGGCCGGACGCGAGCACACTCGCCAGCCACGTAAGTCGTCGGGGCCCGGTGGCCAGGGCTACATCGAGGCGCCCCTTCACTTCGTCGCTGGCCACCGTGGCGATCCAGGTGAACACGAGATAAGTGAACGCCACCGAAATGGCCGCCGTGACGAGGGCCACGAAACCGACACCCGTGACCATCGCGCCGTAGCCAAAGCGCTTGAGCAACGCCACGTACCCCGGATCGGTCTGTGCCAAAGACACCAGAGCGTGTGTCAGATATCCGAGTATGCCTCCGAAGATGGCGAGGCCGCCGGTCCACCAGCGCCAGACGCTCGAGCGCTCGCGCCACGCGAACGTCCACGCCGATCCCAAGAGGAAGGGCTGGGGTGGTGCCGAGTCCGGATGGGTCCACAAGGCGCCGCCCGCGTCGCGTCGCCCCTGCAAGATCACGACGACGACCGCGATAACCATCGGACCCACCAGCGCCGGCACGAGTGCCAGGGGATTGGCGTGCTGGAACGCCCCGATCTTCTCCACCCAACCAAAGAAAGTCACATCACGTAGCCATTCGGTCGAGACCGTCGAATCTGCCACCATGCGAACGAAGAACGCAGCGATGATGATGGCGATGGCCGCCTGGCTCGCACTACGCCGCGGCGCCACGAACTGAGCCGCTAGGAGTCCGATTGCCGCTCCCGACCAACCGGTCGCCAGGACACCCAGTGCGAAGTACGCCGAGCCGGCAGCGCTTTGGCCGCCTGCGAGAAGGACCAGCCCCGACACCATCGCGACGACCACGACCGACAGCGCGAGTATCAACGTCGTGGTGCGCAACACCGAGCCGCGATCGCGTCGCCCGATCACCAGTACGTCCCACGAACCGTCATCCTCGTGGGCGCGCGTGAGCCGCGTGGCGAGGAGGGCGGACCACACCGCCACCATCAACAGCATGAACGCGCCCATCTTCCACACGACGAAGACCCCGCCAGTGTCCAAGTTGGCCACGCGACCATATAGGGCAGCCACTGCCGGGTTCTGCACCAACGGCTGCAAGGCGAGCATCCCCACCGCTCCGCCACTGGCCACGAACGACCGCAGCCCGACTTCGATGACCGCCGCGATCAGGACGGTGATGATGATCGTGCTGGAGCGGGCTTCGCGCCATACAACCGCACGCACCGTCGTGAGGGGGCGACTCATGCGGTCATTGACTCGTCGTAGTAGTTGAGGAAGATCTCCTCGAGCGACGCCTCGCGCCCGTGCACCGCCGTGATGTTCCTCGTCGCGAGGGCGGCGAGGAACGCCGTCGGCGCGCCCACCACCCGCACGCGCACCCCGTCGGGCAACTCCTCAACGTGCGTCACGCCCTGGACGCCTGCGAGGTCACCCACCTCGCCCACCACATCGAATTCGACGCCGACGCGCTTTTGCAGGTCCGCCACGTCAGCGACGGTGAAGAGCTTGCCCGAACGAATCATGGCGACCCGATTGCACAGATGTTCGACCTCACTCAACATGTGCGAACTCAACAAGATGGCTTGACCGCGACTGCGCGCGTCGACAATGCATTCACGAAAGACCCTCTCCATCAGCGGATCAAGCCCCGATGTTGGCTCGTCGAGCAACAACACCTCGGCGCGGGTCGCGAACGCCCCGATCAAAGCGACCTTTTGACGGTTGCCCTTGGAATAGGCGCGCAAGCGCTTGCGCGTATCGAGTTCGAAGCGATCGACCAGCTCCTTGGTGTAGGCGGCGTCGGTGGAGCCGTGCAGTGATGCCAGCAGTGTCAGCGTGTCCTCGCCCGTCAACTGTGGCCATAACGACACGTCACCTGCGACGTAGGCCACCCTCGCACGCGCCTCGTCAGTGCCAGCCGGGTGGCCGAGGACGGTCACGGTGCCCGACGTCGGTCGCAAGAGACCTAGCGCCAGTCGCAAGGTGGTTGACTTTCCGGCACCGTTGGGTCCAAGGAACCCCAGTACTTCGCCGGGTTCGAGACTCAAGGTCACGTCGTTCACCGCCCGGGTCGTGCCGTAGTCTTTGACGAGATGTTGGATGTCGAGAGCAGGTGAGGTCACCAGTCGAAGTTACCGTGCCACGACAAGAAACTTTCGACCCGACAACGATTACGGGAGAGGGAGGTCATCTGGTACCAGGCTCAAGCGAGGGGCGTTCAACGTCGCATCAACGTCCTTGACCGGCGACACCAGCGTCCAATGTCGACCCACTGGGCAGAACTGTGCGCGATACCAGCCCAAGCGGATCGCCTTGATCGACACCCCAGGCACCCAGATGGTGCGAAAAAGATGGCCTTGACGGCACCGCACCAGGGTTCGCCCCCCGATCCCCGAATACCCGCGTCGACGTGCCACGATCGTGGCCACGACGTAAAAGACCACGACGGCTACCAGGGTCCTTCTTCTCTTCGCTGACGTCTTAGGCCTCTTCATCACCATCTCTTCTCATTCGAGCGTTGGTACCCAACGGACGACTCCACCTTCTAGTGAGGTGCTGATGGCAAACTCTGCCGCATCTGTCCGCACTTCGCGGAACCCTGATGCGCCAGCCGCCACCCCACCGTGAGCGTAGCCATCGTGTGCACCACGCTGCGCGCCTGAGGTGGTGACCTTGGCCCCTACGCGTACGCCCGCGCGAGCAGCATGCTGGAGAGGGATGGCCATAGCCATCCGGATGGAGCGGAACCGATGGAGTTCGTACGCTGGTTCGACAAGATTCGCCTCGACGATGCACCACTAGTGGGAGGAAAGGGCGCCAACCTAGGTGAGCTCACCGTGGCGGGGCTGCCGGTCCCCCCCGGTTTCGTCGTCACCTCCGAGGCTTACCGCTACGCAATCGGCCATGCGGACATCGCTGAGAAATTGGCCGCAGTGCTCGCCGGAGTGGATACCGCGACCACCGCCGACCTGACACGCGCGGCCCACGAGGCCCAAGCATTGGTGCATTCGATTCAGATGCCCGAGGACCTCACCTCGTCGATACTCGAGTCCTACCATCGTCTCGATCCCAACGCCCGCGTCGCGGTGCGCTCCTCGGGTATCGGCGAAGACGCCGGCGACTCGTCCTTCGCCGGTATGAACGTGACCTACACCAACGTCAAGGGTGACCAGGAGTTGATCGAGAGCATCGTGGGCTGCTGGGCGTCGCTGTACGGCGCCAGGGTGATGTCCTATCGGGCGACGCGTGCACTGCACGACGTGCCCTCGATGGGTGTGGTGGTGATGGAGATGATCCCCTCGGAGCGTTCGGGCGTTATGTTCACCGCCGATCCGTCCACGGGCGACACCGGCAGGATCGTCATCGACGCGGCATTCGGTCAGGGTGAGGTCGTGGTGAGTGGCGAGGTCGAACCCGACACCTACATCTTGTCCAAGACCGGCCCGACCTTGCAGCACGTGCGCGTGGGCACCAAGGACTTCAAACTCGTGCGCGGCCCCGACGGCAAGGACTTGCACGTCGATCTCAGCCCTGATGAAGGCAGTCGACGGGTCTTGAGCGACGACGAGGCGATTGAGTTAGCGAAGTTGGGACTCGCTACCGAAGCCCACTACGGCGCGCCCCAAGATACCGAGTGGGCGATTGCCGGTGGGCGCCAATACCTGGTCCAGTCACGACCTATCACCACTCTCGATCAGCGACGCGAGGCCCAGGTCGACGCTCCTTCCACCGACAGGGCACTAGTCCGGGGGCTCGCGGCATCAGCCGGTCGCGCGTCGGGAGCTGTTCGCATCCTCGAATCCGCCGACCAGGGCGACCAGCTCATCGCCGGTGAGATTTTGGTGGCCAAGATGACCAGTCCGGACTGGGTGCCGACCATGCGCCGGGCCAGCGCACTCATCACCGACGGCGGCGGGATCACCTGTCACGCGGCCATCGTGTCGCGCGAACTGGGAGTTCCCTGCGTGGTGGGCGCTCGCAACGCCACGACGGTGTTGCGCACCGGAGAGATCGTGACTGTCGACGGCGCCGAAGGTGCGGTCTACGAGGGTGACCTCCTCTACCAGCCCGGGGCGGCACCGGCCTTACTGCGTACCGCAGTGACGATGTCGGCGACTCCTGCACCGCCCTCGGGAGCTTTGCCGTTGGCCACGCGACTCTACGTCAATCTGGCCTTTGCCGAGCACGCCGAAGAAGTGGCCGCCCTCGACGTCGATGGGGTCGGCCTGTTGCGCGCCGAGTTCATGGTGACCGACGCCCTCAACGGAGTGCATCCCAAACTCCTCATCGAGAGGGGTGAGCGAGCGGCGTTCGTCGATGCGATGTCCGCGTCGCTACTTCGCATCACCCGAGCATTCGCCAACCGTCCAGTGGTGTATCGCAGCATCGACTTTCGCAGCAACGAGTTCTCGAATCTCGAAGGTGGAGAGCGCTTCGAACCCGTCGAAGACAATCCAATGATCGGATACCGTGGCTGCTTTCGTTACGTGCGCGACCCCGAGGTCTTCCGACTGGAACTCGATGTGCTCGAACGAGTTTTTGAGGAGACACCAAACATCACCTTGATGATCCCCTTCGTGCGGACCCGCTGGGAACTCGAGGCGTGCCTCGACATCGTGGCGAGTAGTCCGGTCGCGGGAAAGCTCCCTCTCTGGGTCATGGCCGAAGTGCCCTCCGTGGCGTACCGGATTCCCGAATACGCCGATATGGGCATCACCGGGGTCTCCATCGGCAGTAACGACCTGACCCAGTTGATGTTGGGGGTGGATCGCGACTCCCAAAAGTGCGCTGAGCTCTTCGACGAGTCCGACGCCGCAGTGCTGGACACGATTGAACGGATCATCACTCGGTGCCACCAAGCGGGCATCACGTCATCACTGTGCGGTCAAGCACCCTCGAACCATCCGGAGTTCGCCGAGAAACTAGTTCGCATGGGCATCACCTCGGTTTCGGTGAATCCCGACGCGGTCGACGCGGCGAGGGCCTCGATTGCCCGAGCGGAGTGGCGAGTGCTGCTCGAATCAGCCGACCCCGAACACCGCGCACTAATCCACTAGCCCCACGTCCTCACATTCACGGCCCAGCGATGGCGTCGAGTTCGGCGATGTCCTCGGCCGACAGCTTCAGCGAGGCGCCCGCCACGTTGTCACGAAGATGGGCGACTGAGGACGTACCGGGGATTAGCAAGATGTTGGGTGATCGTTGCAACAGCCAGGCGAGCGCCACACCCATCGGGGTGCTCTGACGGCGCTCGGCCACCGTGGCGAGTTCGTCGGACTGCAACGGTGTGAACCCGCCGAGCGGGAAATACGGCACGTAGGCGATGCCCTGCGCCGCCAAAGAATCGATCAGCTGGTCGTCGGCACGATTGGCGATGTTGTAGAAGTTCTGCACGCACACCACTGGGGCAATCGCCTGCGCCTCGGCAATCTGCGCGGCCGACACCGTGGAGACGCCCAAGTGGCGAATCACGCCCTCTTGCTGCAGCGCAGCGAGGGCGCTGAACTGCTCCTGCAGCGATCCATCCTCGGGGGCGCTGAGGCCACCCATGCGCAGGTTGACGATATCCAACACATCAATCCCAAGGTTTTCCAGATTGTCGTAGACGGCCGAGCGCAATTCCTCGGGCTTGCGGGCGTGGGGCCAGCCCCCCTTTTCGTCGCGGCGCGCGCCCACCTTGGTCACGAGGTGCAGCGCGTCGGGGTAGGGGTGCAGCGCCTCCTTGATGATCTGATTAGTGATGTGCGGACCGTAGAAGTCGCTCGTATCAATGTGATTGACACCCATCTCCACCACTTCACGCAGGACCGCAATAGCGGCGTCACGGTCGGCGGGTGGACCGAAGACCTGCGGTCCGGCCAACTGCATAGCGCCATATCCCATACGCGTCAGCGTGATGCCATCGGCCACGGTATAGGTGCCCCCGAGGTGCGACGTGTCGTTAGTCATTCAATATCCCTTCGTCGGGCCGGTCACGATGACGTCGCGACGAGGAGAGTGATCAACCCTCGCGCAAACAACGCACGTCAGAGAAGTGTCAACCGGCGTGGTCGAGCCTAACGGCGCGTCGCGCGCTCGATGCTCACTCGTGGGCCAGTAGGTGGCAATTGCATCCTCCTTTGCAAAGGTCGCTACTAAGGATGCGAATTGTGTGTCAATTCCGTTGAGTGTTGAGGTTGGATGCCATTCTGAGGATTGCTAAAGGAACAATTCCCATTCTCACCTCGAGTCGAAGGTGCCTATCAGCTCCGCGTTGAGATGTGAGGATTTCCAACTTACCGTTCGTGACCTCAAGCAAGACTCGGGACTCGAGCATCGCCCACGGGGTTACTTCAACCCAACGGCGCTTGGGTGGGGCTGTCGTCGATCACCGACGAACTGGGTCGCCCCATGGCTCTCGAGATCACCGGACCCCTTATGGCCAAGGCGGACCGTCGAAGATCATGACTTTGGCTGGCCTCAACAACACGTCTGCTCGCCGTCGACACTTTCACTAGCGGAGCAGTTGACTCGGGGTCGCACGGTGTTTCGTGCGTCTCGTCAAACTGCAGACCCGACTGGTCAATCTCGAGATTGCCACGCTTCGCTCAGCACCTTCTAGCGCGAACTTTATTACGACGCGGTCGAAACAGGGGGCAAACACATTCTCATGTCAATCGATGACCTGCGACACTGCCGACATGGTGACGAATTTTGACCGCATGTCTACATTGAACGCCTGAGCGGATTGCACAGAAGATTGGGCTTTAGGCTAAATTACGAACGTGACAATCGTTCGTCGTGGCAGTTTCGTCTCGCGCCAGCGTCGGTTACGAAAGTCTGTTTCGATCATGTCGAACTCGCGTCCAAGATGGTAAACGCATCAGATCATCAATCAATATCAGTCGTTGTCCCCGTTTATAACAGCGAAGAAACGCTTAGCGAGCTAACAGCACGAATCATCGAGGTGCTTGGCCCCCGTAACGCTCCTTACGAAATAGTTCTCGTCAACGATGGAAGCAAGGACGGGAGCTGGGAGACGATTAAGCGTCTCTCTGCTGAAAATCCGCAAGTGCGTGGCGTTTCGATGGCGAGAAACTTTGGCCAACACAACGCGTTGCTCGCCGGAATCCGTTGCGCGAGCTACGAAATTACCGTGACCATGGACGACGACCTGCAAAATCCTCCCGAAATGATTGAATTACTCGTGGACGAGCTCGCCCGCGGAAACGACGTAGTCTACGGGACGCCAGACAAGGAGCACTACACCCGGTTGCGGGGATGGCTGACGGGTGTGGTGAAACGAATTATTACGCGCGTCATTGGTCTTGAATCCATGAAGGACATCAGTTCCTTTCGAGCGTTCCATACTTCGATACGAGACGTATTCAGTGATTTTGCGGGATCTTTCGTTGACATCGACGTTCTCTTGAGTTGGGGCGCTTCGACGTTTGCGGCAGTTCCGGTGCAACACGATGCACGTGAGACGGGTGAATCCAATTACAACTTTCGAAAGCTGCTGCGACACACCTTTGATCTCGTGGCGAGCTACAGCGTCCTACCTCTGCAGTTTGCGAGTCTCATCGGAATAGTCTTCACGCTTCTCGGTATTTGTATTTTTCTTTATGCCGTTGTTCGATTCTTTGTCGCAAGCCACCTTCCCGGCTTTACGTTTCTCGCGTCGATGATTGCCATCTTTTCGGGTTCGCAACTTCTTGTCCTCGGTATTTTTGGCGAGTATCTCGGCCGCATCCATTTTCGGGTCCTTGAGAAGCCAACCTATGTCGTCAGAGATATTTGTCCACCCGCAGATATCGTCCGGTCAGCGTGAACGCTATGGCACCGGTCCTGACTGTCCCTTTCAATCGAGCAACAACCGCAATCAAAAGTTACGACTATGTTCGCAATGTTCTTGACCATGGTCCACTTGCCGGTGGTGGACCATACAGCAAACGATGCGAAGCCCTCCTCGCTTCGCAGATCCAAGCTCAGGCAGCTCTCCTGACATCCTCATGTACCGATGCACTTGAAATGTCTGCGCTATTGCTCAATATTGCGCCTGGTGACGAAGTCATCATTCCCTCGTTCACGTTCTCGTCCACAGCGACGGCCTTCACCTTGCGTGGGGCCGTTCCCGTATTCGCCGATATCCGACCGGACACGATGAACATTGATGAGACGAAGATCGAGCATCTCATCACTCCTAAGACCAAGGCGATCGTCGTGGTTCACTACGCCGGAGTCGGCTGTGAGATGAGCTTCATCTCCTCTATCGCCAGTGCGCACAACATCCCCATCCTCGAAGACAACGCTCACGGCCTGTACGGCACCTACCGTGGGCAACTGCTCGGCACCATTGGCTCCTTGGCGACGCAAAGCTTTCATGAGACCAAGAATCTGTCGTGCGGTGAAGGAGGTGCGATTGTCATCAATGACATCTCCTACCTCAGCCGAGCTGAAATCCTTAGGGAGAAGGGGACGAATCGTTCTCGATTTTTCCGAGGAGAGGTCGATAAATATACGTGGGTCGACAACGGTTCTAGCTATCTTCCGTCTGAGATTACGGCAGCGCTTCTTTTGGCTCAGTTGGAAGAGGCCTCCTCGATACAGATGAAGCGTCGCAACTTGTGGCAAGGATTGTTCGATTCAATTGGCCCCTGGGCTGATCGTCGTGGAATCCAAATGCCGCACGTGCCCAGCTACTGCGAACAAGCATTTCACATGTTCTACCTCGTGATGCCTTCTGAGAAGGCACTCGTCGACCTGAAGAGGCATTTAGCATCACGCGGAGTCCTTGCCGTCACTCACTACGTGCCGCTTCATTCCTCTCCATATGGCGTCGCCGTGGGACGCGGCGAATGTCCCATTTCAGACGACATCAGTGCCCGCTTGCTCCGCCTCCCCTTTTTCACGGACATGTCAAGGGAGGAATTCGAAGTGGTTGTCGCTGCCGTAACGAGTGGCTGATTGAGCACCTCGTCTCCTGCGTGTCACCCGACGTCTGTGAACCTAATTGGTCGGTTTCGACCGTAAATGCGCTTCGATCACCTCGCTACGGGAACCTTGCCAACCACGCTGGCCTGTGCAGTGGCGCCTCCGTTGTTGGACATGGTCTGTCCTGTAAATATTTTTATCAGAGCCGTACCGGCTGAGTCCGTTTCAACGAGCGACACGGTGAAGTTGCCCGCCCTTCGATAGACATGCGTCGCCTCCGGAATTACGGTCGCCGTTTGCACCCCATCTCCAAAGTTCCATGCGTAGTTGGAGATGTATCCCACCGCGACACTCGAACGCGACGCGTCAAAGTGCGACACCGATCCGACGGGAGCGAATGAAGCCGACAATCGGGTGCGGGGCGGTTGGTCTGGCGTAAATGCGACACCGGTGGGATGCACGCCGACGGCTATCGGATCGCCAGCGACGTTCGGGCCCACCGATATCGGAGTCACTTCGTCGCTGCCTCGATCGGTCACGTAAGCGGTGACGCCATCGGGGGCGACCGCAATACTGTCGGGATCCCGTCCCACCGTGATAGTGCTTCCCGCCACGAGATTGGCGACCAGTATCGGCGTCACGGCATTGCTCGCGCTATCGACTACGAGGAGCGTCGGCGTGGGTAGCGTGTTCGAGATCGCCAGACCTGTTGGCTGATTGCCGACCTTGATCTCCTCTCCAGGCGCACGTGTTGCGACGGTGATCGGAGTCACGGAGTCGCTACCACTGTTTGCCACAAACAGACTCCGACCGTCAGGAGTTATCGCAATTGCATCGGGGTCCTTGCCTACGGCGATTGGGGTCTCTGGTCGGTCAGTCGCAACAGATATGGGAGTTACCGTGTCGCTCACGGAGTTGGTGACATAAACCGTCGCTCCGTCGGGAGAGATGGCGATTGCCGTGGGGTATCTTCCGACGGGGATCGATCTGCCGGGAGTATTGGTCGCGATGGTGATGGGAGTTACCGTGTCGCTCACGGAGTTGGTGACATATGCGGTAGTCCCATCAGGTGTGATTGCGATGCCGGTTGGATTCTTCCCCACTGGAATTGGCCTGCCAGGAGTATTGGTTGCAATCTCGACTGGGGTCACGGTGGCGTCCGCGGGATTCGTGACGTATGCCGTTCTTCCATCCGGTGTGATTGCGAGGGAGCCTGGAGAATTCCTTACCGCTATCGCTTGTCCAGCGGTACCTGATTCCTCTGACACTTGCGTAATCGAGTTGCTACCCTCGTTGGCGATATAAGCAACGGAACTTCCCGGTTCGGCGAACGATTTCCAGTTAACCACCATGAACGTCGCGACACCGATGACACTGGCCACGAGACAGATAGAAACGACGATCGTCCCAATCGGCGATCTCGTCGGGAGCGTTTTCCTCCCGCTCGAAATCGCGCTATGCATTCGGAGACTCGTCTACGGCGATCAAGACGCCACGCTGAACCGTGGGCGTTCGAAGATCATATTCACGACGCACGGTCCTACCTTCACTAGATTGGACTGCGCATCGGCTCCCGTGCCACGAGTTAAGAGTGAGCACTGCACCTAGTCAAAACTTCCCGTCGCGAACCAATGCGCAAGATAGATGAATCCTTCAAATACTTGGGCAAAAAACACCAGGGCAATAATTCCTCGTCGAATCGACCATCCGCCTGATCGCCATGCGGAGACAATCGCGGCAACCAGAGCGACAAACAAGATGTACTGCGTGACGATGGCGGCCCATGTGAAATTGCCATTCGCCGCCGCAGGCCCCGATTCGGCCAATATCGCATACTGCGCTAGGCCGACCGCCGCCAATGCGAGAGCGTATTGGACGGCTCTGTTTCGCCTCACCGTCGCTCCCCCCAACACCAGGGCAGCGAGAGGGAACGCGTAACTTCTCAAGAGCGCAATCGGAACCGCCGTAAGGAGGTGCGCGTTCCCAACGAAAAGCCCAAGCTCTCCGTATCGGTAGCTCAGAAACAAATCCCACACTTTGAATGGTGCAATGCTCGATCCCGACGACGTCCCCAGACGAGAACCGCTCGGGGCCGCGACGTAGACGTAGAAATACTGGGCGCCCAGAACTATGCCGACGGAAATCGTCAGTGCCCAAGCGCGCCACGTCTCTTTTCGCCATCCGAAGTGCACCAGTGCCGCCACGGGAAACACGCACACGAAGCACATCACGAAACTCGGTTTGGCAGCGATATTGAGTGCGCCCAGCCAGAGCGACCACCACAAATACTTAGTGGAAGCAGTCCTCAGATAGAGCAGCGATGCCCAGAACAGACCGACCGCGAAGGGCATCAGAACAATCGTTGTCGCGTTGTGCCACACGTTCGCAGGAATCTGTCCGAGATACCTATTGGGTCCCGGAAAGCTCACCGCGAACATGCACAATCCGGAGGCGATCGTAGCAATGACTAGGGGAACACTGCTCGGAGACTCAGAATCGAGCCAATCGTTTTCGGTCAATACATATTTGGCACTGAGCCAGACTTTGGTGCCGACCGCGACTGCTAAGACAAATACAAGACTCAACCTCAGGTCTATCCAATTTGAGCTAAATCCGGCGAATACCGCATTGAGGACATAGAAGAGAAAATTGCCAGGAAAGATCCAATTCTGCATGCCGGACCTGGTGAAGATCCACTCGGAGTGAAAATCACTAGTGAGGTTCTTGCTCAGCGACCCAAAAAAAATCGCCGCAGAAATTAGGAAGGCAAATGCACCCCCGACGAGAGCAGCCTTGCGGACCTGCTTCTTCCACTGATTGCGACGGATTCGAACGGAGGTACGAGAATTGTGCTCCCCCGCTGGTTCCGTTTGGATTGTTAGCATTTCACCATAAAAAGCACTCGGCAGATGGTACCTCACTATCGAAACGTCCTCGAAGACCGATCCATCGTCCAAGTGCCGCACAGAATACGTTTTTACGGCGAGCCGCAGAACGTGTCATAGCAACTCCCCCTCTGGCAGTTGCGCTCGTGAGACTTGAACTCCCACCGATGTCGATGATCACCTGCCGGAGAATCAACACCTCCGCCAATGCGTAATCTGACGTCGTCGACTACTTCGACCCCACGGCTCGAGTTATTAGCTACTTCTCGGTCTGGTCGGACCCGAGGCTTCGTGACAGCGGAGACGGTCGCTCTAGATATTTCTCATCGGGGTGTTCAAACCCGAGACGACGGTAGAAGGGAGCGGCGTCAGTAGCGTGCAGCATCCATCGAAACATCGCCCCCTCACCGTCTTCAATCATGAAGTTAACAACGGCGGCTCCGAGTCCAACGCCTCGAGTTTCTTCAAGAACAAAGACATCAGCTAGGTAAGCAATGCCAAAACCGTCGGAAACCGCGCGGGCAAATCCGACGAGCCGACCACTTCCAGTTTCGTACGCGCCAACGACGCGCCACGCTCGCGAAATCTGAGCCTCGACTTGCGGTCTGGTACGCCAAAGACCCCAGTAGGCATCATTTGATAGAAACTCCCAAACAGCATCACGGTCAACACGATTCGGGTCATCATCAATTTCAAATCGGTCGAAGCTGATTTTCATGTCCGAACCACTATGCCACTAACGCGCAACATTCATCATTCATCGAACGGTGCCTCGTGGCCACCAATCCGCTGCCGTAATCGACCACGACCGGCCGATGAGCACCGCGGGTCGTGGAGAGGCCCTGATCTGTCTCGATTGTCACGCCGCCGGTGTTTCCACCCCGCGCTGACGCCACGGGCCGCCCGCTCCCGCTGATCTCGATCACGCACTCGAAGTTGGCCCCGTCGAGATCGATGGTGATTTCCTTCATCGGACCGACAGAGTCTGGGCGCGCCAGCATCAGTTGGGCTTCGGGTGCCAGAGGAGAGAACAGAAGAGAGTGCAAGTTCCGTCGGTCGGTGCATGGCTCCTGTCATGACGTCCGTTGCCGCACGGGTGGATCATTGCGCGAGACGACAGCGACGCTTGGTTTCACTCTCTCTGAACTCTCACTACTCGTGTCCGATCAAATCCCAGGAGTCGAAGGACCGCCGTGTCGGCGAGTCGGCCTAGGCCTCAGATCTCGGAGCGAAAACAGTTCTGTCAAGCACTAAGAATCGCACCACCCAAAGCAAGATATATGCGACCATCGCTCCAGAAACGACCAAGGCCGTCTGGGCGCCACGACCCATGTTGAGCGATGAACCCAGGCGACTAGCCAGCACGACGGCGCCCGAGGAGAGTAGCCATCCAGCGAGAGTTAACACCCAAAATGGGACGATCTCGGCATAGAACTGTGAACGCCCAGTGATTCGCCACACCCAGCGTCGGTTAACCATATACATCGGACCAGTTCCCAATAGCACGGCGCAAAGATTTGCAACGAACGCGGAGAGTCCAAAAATATCAAAACCAATTGCGAGTAAACCCATGCCGAGAACGGTATTGAAAACTGACGCGAGCATGTACCTGATCACTTTGTGCCGAGTCAGATTCATTGACATCCGATTTACAGAAGATATTCCGCAAATGATACTTGCGAAAGCCGACAGTGTGTTCTCAGGGCTCACCCAAGGTGTGCGGCGCCCGTGTGCGCCCGGCCACGCCTGGCGTATCGACGAAATTCGGCCACGTCAAACTTCGTGAAACACGCTGCCATACATTGCCACGGGTGACCGCCCAAGCACACGCTCAGGGTCGAATTCCTCAATCCAGCTAGTTCGGACTGAATAGTGCCCGACCGGCGCGTTGACGAGGAATCGGCCTCGCGGTCATGACGCGCAAATCTAATTCCCCACTTCGTCGGCCGAAACCTTCGCATTGATCAACCGTGAGACCGTGTGCCGTTACAGGATTGGTAAGGGAAAATCAGATGATCAAGTTATCTAGAACGCTAGGTTTCTGCTTCGCCAGACAACACTTGAACCGCGAGGCGTGGACCAGCGTCGAACCATCGCACGCCATCGTGTACACAATCGATCACAAGTACATAGGCTCCTGGTTCAAGGGGCGCCTGGATCACGATTGGTTGAATCAGTTCATCGCCAGGTTTAAGGTCGGACGCGAATGACGCCCAATTTCCCTCGGCGCGCAGCACGAGATCCTGATTGTTCGCATCGGCCTGGAACCAACGAGAACCGAGTGCAATCTTGGGCTCGCGAAGAGCTCGGGGCCACACCTCGGTGCCGCTGTTTCGAATAAGCGTGGTTAGAGCTCGCTGCTCTCCGGCTCGGAATACGCCGATTTCACGTCTCGGCCCCAGAGCCCAATGCAGCAGTGTCACGGATGCGGAATAGGCGCTCGAAGGAAGGATACGACCAGGCCAGAATCGCACGATCTCCTTGGAAGTGACGGTGCCAGCCAAATGGCGTTCACCTGGCTCAAAGGGATCGCTGCTCCCGATGATCCGGCCATTTGTCGTATCCGCGTCAAGGACGCTCTCAATCATTTCGCGGTCTTCCTTGGGTATCTCGACCGGCGTGCCGGTTTCTTGCAACTCCGGCAAATAGTAAACGGCGTTGATTGATCGACCATCGGCGAGTTGACTACTGCCGTACGAGTCGTAGTACGCGACCTTCTTGCGTCTCGCCTCGAGCGAATTGATCAAGCAGTCAAGGTGATACATGGGTAAATCCACGAACCGATACGGTTCGACCAGTAGCGCCGCCTGATGCGCTCGGCCGCCAAAATGCAAGGTCGCTGGATCGTTGCGAAGAAGATTGATCTGCCAGTCTGGATGCCACGGGTATTGGTCGATCCAATGGTCAGAATCCGGATAAACCCATCTCCGAGTTATCGAATACGAGACGATGTCGGGCGCTTCGATGAGACTTCGCAAGTTATTGAGAAGTGCCGTACTTGGCACTTCATCGTGGTCCGTCACGAATACCCAATCACAGGTGTTTTCGATCTGATACTGCCAAGCGCGGTACTGCTCGATGATGAAATCGGATCCCATCTCGCAAGGGATGACCCGGTCGGCCACTCGGTTAATCCCATCGAGTTCGCTTGGCAAGAATCGACTATTGACGAAGGCAACAATTTCATCGGCGAACGGTCGATATAGCGAAAGAATCGCCTCGAGCCTGTCGAGCGGCCCGTTCGAAAGACAGCGTACAGAGAGCGTCGTCATAATTGAGGATAGAGCGCCGTCACCGAGATCTTGACGGACCCACAACGGCTGGACCGACATTGCGTTTTGATGATCCGTAAGGTGATCGTGTGTCCATAGAACCTCAGCGTAGCCCCACGATTGTTCCACTTCAGGTTCGCGTCCCAGGCGAGACCGAACTGGGGTAACCCTGGTCGGCGGGATAGGGCGCGACAACCATCGCCAGGAGGGAGCAGATTATTCTTCGCGCATCTTCCTAAGGTGACATGGCCCATAGCGGCAACCGAATGGAGATGTCGAACTTCGAAGATGCAGTTGTGCGAAGGGTCCACACCTTCGTGGGTCGCGTCATCGGGGCGAGAAAATATGAGGCGCCAGGTGGAACAACCACGTCCTACAATCTGACTATGGCCCATGGTCACACTCATTATTACGGTGACATCATTGACGTAATGGGTCGATCGACCTTCGCGTCCACCGAATCGATCTGGGTTTAGTGGAGAGGCTCCGAACGCGCTTAGCTCGCCGTGCGCGCGACGTCATGGGCATCACTGCGATGCAGCAGCGCATCGACAGTCTCGACGAACATCTGGCTAGTCCAATCGATCTGATCTCGCCGGTGCTTGGGAGGATTGAACACCTGGCACATATCGCCAACACTGGCGTCCACCCCCGGCGCTATCGAGGGCCCGATCAGGCGGTCCAACACCTCCTCCGATTGCACTACCGGGATCTCATCGAGGCTGGACGGCCGTTGCCGTCGTTCGATGACATTGAGATGCGGTTTTACTCGCAGAATGGGGAGGACGGCATCATTCAACTGTTGATCGAGGCTGTGGGCACCAAGACCAAACGTTCAGTAGAGATCTGCGCGGGTGACGGAATCGAATGCAATACGGCGAACTTGCTCGTCAACCATGGTTGGACTGGCCTCCTCATCGATGGCGGTGAGGATATTGTCACGCGTGGACGAGAATTCTATGCGTCGGGAGCTGAAACGTGGATCCACCCCCCGACGCTCAGGCAGGCGTGGGTGACCGCGGAAAACGTCAACCAGCTAGTCGAAGATGCTGGGTTCGATGGAGATATTGATCTCTTGAGTATTGACTTGGATGGCATGGACTACTGGATCTGGAAGGCTCTCGATTGTGTAAGGCCGCGCATAGTCGTGGCCGAATGCAACGGTGTTTGGGGGCCATATGAGTCCCTAACTGTTCCCTACTCACCGAAGTTCGCTTGGGAGAATGGGAGTGCGTACGTCGGAGCGACGATTGCGGCGATGTGCAAGCTCGCAAAGGAGAAGGGCTACCGGCTCGTCGGCACGCAACGCTATGGGTTCAATGCATTCTTCGTTCGCGACGACTTGGCCCGTGACACGTTACCTACAGTCAAGCCCGAAAACTGCCTACTTCATCCTCACAGCCGCGAGAATCCAGCGAGATTGGACGAGGTTAGGGATCGTCCGTGGATTCGAGTATGAACCATGGGCATCTGCCAGGTCTCCTCGAGTCTCGCCGATCACTACTAGGCCAACTACGCCACTCGCGAGGAGTTTCGCGAGTGGGCCAGTTGAGTAGCTCGACGCAGACTGGAATCACGTCTTAGCGAACTTATTTCTTGCTCGCACATCGAAGAGGAGAGGACTCTTCCACTCCCAAGACGCTCACTGGTGCAATTCGGTTCGGCGCATCGTTCAATCGATTGTGAGATTGCCTTCGGAACTGAGAATGCAGCTCCGTCACCTACATCAAAAGTTGCTGGTGTCCGCGACGTTGTCGAAGCGTGCAAACTCGCCACGCCATGTGAGGTGCGCAGTACGCGTCGGTCCATTGCGGTTCTTGCCGACGATGATCTCGGCCTCGGACTTCTTGTCGTTGGGCACTTCACCGTATTGCTCGGCGCGAAACAAGAACAACACCACGTCGGCGTCCTGTTCGAGCGATCCCGACTCGCGCAGATCACTCATCATCGGGCGCTTGTCGGCGCGCTCCTCGAGCTTTCGCGAAAGTTGCGAGAGGGCGATGACCGGACAACCCAATTCGCGGGCCAAGATCTTGAGGGCACGGCTCATCTCGGACACCTCAACCTGGCGGTTCTCGGAGCGGCCGCGCGAACTCATTAACTGCAGATAGTCGATGATCACGACGCCGAGGTCACCGTTTTGCTGCTTGATTCGGCGCGCGCGCGAGCGCACGTCCATCACGGTCAGGCTCGGATTGTCGTCGATGAACACCTTGGCCGACTGAAGATAGCCAAAGGCATCCTGAGCGCGATTCCAGTCGGCGTCACTCAAGTCACCGGTGCGCAACTTCGACGAGTCAATGCGCGCCGTCGACGCCAGGATACGTTCAGCCAACTCTTGTCGGCTCATCTCCAACGAGAAGAAGAGCGCCGGACGATTCACCACGGCACCGACGTGGGTCAGGATGCCCAGTGCGAACGCTGTCTTACCCATCGCGGGGCGGGCGCCAACGATCGTCAGGCTGTGCGGCTGCAGGCCCTGGAGAACCAGGTCGAGCGAGCGATATCCCGTCTCCAGTCCGTTGAATTGACCACGGGTCTCACCGCGCTCCTCCAGGATGTTCGCCTCGGCCACCAGTAGGCGCTGCAGGGGTGACACGGTGTCGATCCGGTTAGTGTCGCCGATCTGATTGATCTTGCGCTCCGCATCATCGATGAGGCCCACGACGTCGTCGGTGGCCACGTAAGAATCATCGACGATCTCGCCGGCCACCGCAATGAGTCTGCGTTGCTGCGCCTTCTCGTGGACGACCTCGGCGTAGTGACGAGCATTCGCGGCCGACGGCGTGTTCATCTGCAACGACGACAGCAGTCCCACCTCGACGGCGGCGGCGCCCTGCTCCTGCAACTTCGCCTGGACCGTGACGTAGTCGACCGGTTCGCCGGCGTTGGCCAGGGCCAAGATGGCGGAGAAGATCTGTGCGTGTAAGGGCCGGTAGAAGTCCTCGGGCTCCACCGTCTCGTACGCGATGGACACCGCTTCGGGTGACAGCAACATCGCACCGATCAGGGACTCCTCCATCTCGATGGCGTTGGGGGGAACTCGTCCCGGCGACGAAGGAGGGCCGGAACGGCCGCGGTCGGATTCGAGTTGCGTCATGAGACCTCAACGGTCGTCGATAGAGCCTGTGCTTCGCAAGAACAACAACGTGGGGAAATCCCTGTGCGTAACCACATGGTCACATGATGACAACCAACTGTCACATCAATGCGACAGAGCACGAGGCCGGGGCTCACGGCCCCGACCTCGATACGCTCATCGCAATATGAGAAACGTGGCGTTACTTCGCCACGACCTCCACTTTGATGGTGGCGACGACGCCCTCGAAGAGGCGAGCGGACACGGTGGCCGGACCAACTTCTTTCAGGTGCTCATCCATGATGATCGCGTGGCGGTCCAACGAGATGTTGGTCGCGGTACGCAAGGCGTTGACGATGTCTGCCTCGGTGATGGAGCCAAAGAGGCGACCGTTGGAGCCGGCGCGAGCAGCGACCGTCACGGTGGCGGCCTCGATGACGCCGCGCTGGGTCTCAGCCGCAGTGCGGCTCTGAGCGTCACGCAGGTCGCGGGCCTTGCGCATGGACGCGGCCTGCAACTCCATGGTGTCGTTCGCCTGTAAGGCGGCGCCAGTCGGCAGAAGGAAGTTGCGGGCGTAACCCGACTTCACCTCGACGATGTCGCCACGGCGTCCCACACCGCGAACGTCGGAGCGTAGAAGGACCTTCATTCGCCCGCCTCCTCGACCTCAGTGACGATGGCTTCTTCAATCACGTCAGCCAGCGTCGCCTCGACTTCGCTCGAACGCTCAGCGCCGTCGCGGTCGGGTCGCGGTCCGCGAGGACCACGGTCGTCGCGACCTCGACCACCGCGACGCTCCGTCACGGTGCGCTGCGTGTAGGGCAGCAGCGCGAGTTCGCGCGCGGTCTTGATGGAGTCCGTCACGTCGCGCTGGTGCTGTTGGCAGTTGCCCGACACCTTGCGGCCACGAATCTTGCCGCGGTCCGAAATGTACTTGCGCAGCTGCGCGAGGTCCTTGTAGTCGACCGATCCGACACCATGCTGGCAGAAGGAGCAGGGCTTCTTCTTGGCACCGCGGCGGGTATCGATCTTCGGTGCCCTCTTGGGCAGGGTGGGCATATTCTTACGGGGCATTAGAAGGGCTCCTCATCAAAAGCGTAGGTACTGGTGGGTTCGTTGGTGCGTGCGGGGGCGGGACGGTCGCTGTAACTCGACGATCCGCCTTCGCCACGGGGGGTGCGGGTGACAACGGCGGTCGCCCACCGCAGGGACGGGGCAATCTCGTCAGCCACGATTTCGAAGGCGTTGCGCTTTTCGCCGGACTCGGTCTCCCAGGAGCGCTGCTCCATGCGACCGGTGACGACGACCCGCGCGCCCTTGGCGAGGGAGGAAGCAGCGTTCTCGGCCATCGGGCCGTACGCCGAGACGTCGAAGAACGAAGTCTTCTCCTCCCACTCTTGGGTCTGACGATTCTGCCAACGTCGACTCACGGCGACGGCGAGTCGCAGCGCCGCCTGTCCCGAGTTCAGAAACTTGAGTTCAGGGTCGCGGGTGACGTTACCCACGACCGTGATGGTGTTATCGGCCATTATTTCTCCTTAGTCGCGAAGCGTCCGAACCTACGCCTGGGCCGTGACACGGCTGGAGTTGGCTCGCTCGTTGCGTCGCAGGATCTTGAAGCGCAGGACTTCGTCCGACAAGGTGAGGATTCGGTCCAGTTCGTCGACCGTCGTCGGCTCACCGGTGAACTCCACGAGGACGTAGTAGCCCTCCTTGCGCTTGTTGATCTCGTACGCCAAGGGACGCTTACCCCAACGGTCGATGGTTCCGGGAGTCCCCGAGTTCGATCGGATGGTGTCGAGCGCTCGGTCGAGAGCAACTTGGATGGACTGCGCGTCGACGGCCGTGTCGAACACAATCATGGTTTCATAAGGCCTCATGGCCACTTTCCTTTCCCTCTGGTCCGGACAAGTCCGGGCTCTGCGGAAGACAGAGCAGGGTATGTGGTACTTCCCCGCGCTTGCGAGAACGAAAAGTCTATCCGACAACCAAAAAAATGGCTAGTCGAGTAATTCGCTGGGGTTGTCGTAGGACTCGGCGTCGCTAGGAAACGTCCCGGATCGCACGTCCTGGGCGTACTTCGACACCGCCTCGGTCATCGCGGCGCCCAAATCAGCGTATTGACGCACGAACTTAGGGTGCTGGCGCTTGGTCAGTCCCAGTAAATCATGGATGACTAGGACCTGACCATCCGTATCGGGTCCCGCGCCAATCCCGATCGTCGGAATGTCCAACGCCTCCGTCAACTGCGTGCCCACTGCTCGCGGCACGCCTTCGATCACCAGTGCGTAGACACCTTCGGACTGCAAGATCAAGGCGTCCTCGAGTAGCAGTTTCGCTGCGTCACGGGTCTTCGCCTGGACTTTGTAGCCCCCAAATGCCAGCACACTCTGGGGCGTGAGACCTAGATGGCCCATGACGGGTATCTCGGCATCGATGAGTGCTCGCACGACTTCGCGGCGAACGGCGCCTCCTTCGAGCTTGACACTCTGGGCACCGGCGCGAATGAGTTCACCAGCGTTGGCGACCGCCGCATCCGTCCCGACGTGGTAGCTCAACCAGGGCATGTCGGCCACGAGATGGGCATGGGGTGAAGCCGCGGCCACCGCTCGCACGTGGTGCGCCATCTCGGCGACCGTGACGTGCAGGGTGTCGTCATGACCGAGAACCACGTTGGCGAGGGAGTCCCCCACCAACAAGATATCCACGCCCGCCGCATCGGCGTAGCGAGCGGTCGGTTCGTCGTACGCGGTGATCATGACGAGAGGTGCGGCGCCGTGGCGACGCTTGCGCGTGCGTAGCGTGGGCACGCCCGATGAAGTCATGAGCGGCTCTGCTTGGCGATGACGCGACGAGCGACGCGGCCACCCGCGGACCACTTACGCACCAGATGATGGAACGAGCACCCGGTGCACACCTCGACGGCGTAGCACTGGACCGGCTCCGCGCGGCGCTCGAGTTTGAGTAACTCCGCGCGCGAGGAAGGACAGGTGCCCCCTGAAGGAAGGCGCGCGCCGAACACGTAGGTCACCTCGACCAGTTCGACGTCCGAGCACACGGGACAGGTTTCGCCGGTTGAACGTCCGATGTTCTTGGCCGCGCGCATCAACTCGGGGTGGGCGTCACAGACGTCACTGGCGCGCAACGTACCCGCGGCGATCTTGGCCAACAGGGCGTGGCGAACCAGACCGAACTCAACAACGGCTCCGTCGGCCGTGGAAGTACGAAAGCTCGAATCCATTAGCGCCGACACTACCAATCACCGTTAAGAATTGGACTTTTCGTCATCTGGTCGTTAC
>Ga0182030_10005295_pt1 | contig 27433 bp, 24 predicted proteins | sample 812S3MmetaG_FD_121299 | JGI IMG/M metagenome (GOLD analysis project Ga0182030, IMG submission 121299) | Permafrost microbial communities from Stordalen Mire, Sweden - 812S3M metaG (Illumina Assembly) | ecosystem: Environmental > Terrestrial > Soil > Wetlands > Permafrost | place: Sweden... | reverse complement strand
GGGACGCGCACTACGGCTTTGCCTTTGGCGGGAACTTCGACGCGGACGTTGCGCTCTCCGCTGGATGAGCGCAGGGTGACGGGAACCTCGCACCAGGCCTCGCCGAGGTTTTCAATGGTCACGGCGGTTACGGTCTGGTCGCCGAGAGTTTTGCGCATGTAGGCGGACTCCACCTTGAGTTGCGGCAGTCCATGGTCGCGATAGACCCAGTCATCGAAGAAAGTCTCAAGGCTGCGATGGGCGGGTAGTTGCGCCTCGATGAGGCGTTGCATGTATGCGCTGTCGCGGTCCTCTGACGCGCGGTAGTTGGATAGCGCAATCTGGAGCGGGCGGTCGCCCACCATGTCACGCAGCATCCACCAGACGTAGGCGGCCTTGGTGCGGAAGAAGACCTCGTCAGCGGTGGTGATGAGGGGTTGCAGTCCGATGGGTTCGACCTGGGGCTCGGCGACTTGGGGCGTAGTCGCTCGGGGCGTAGGGGTCTGGGTCGAGGCGGTCTGGGACTCGCCGGTCTCGACGGCGGCGGTGCTGTGGGATTGCGCCTCTGCGACCTCAAGGGCGGAGGAAAACTGGCCGAGGTAGCCGATGGCGGCGTGACGTCCGGCCTGATGCTCGCGCACAAGGGCCTGGGCAAAACCTGTAAGCCCCTCGCGGATCCACGGACGCGGGGATTCCAACATGGAGTGAACGACGGGACGCGTGAGCGCGACCTCGGCTGCGGCCGCCTGCACGGTACGCATGGGGACGAAATAGTAGGAGCCCACGTCATAGGGCAGCGCGTTGGGATCGGTGAGTTCGACGAGCACAACCTTGGTGCGCGGGGTGCCAAACCACTCCTCGAGCGCGGGAATCACGGCTTCGGTGGCTGCCATGTAATCCCTTGCGAAGTTGGTGTGGTCTGCGGTGTAGTAGGCCGCTACGCGCGGCCGGTCAGTGGTTTGACCAGGATCGGGCAGCAGCACCAGCGCGGGAGTGTCTCCGCCACGAAAATCGGCGATCAACTCTGTTCCGGGCTTGGCTTCTGGATCGCTGGCCACGAACAGGAACTTCGATTCATCGCCTTCCGTGAGCGGGGCTCTGGTTACGCGCACGTGCAGCAAAGACGTGGCCTGACGCTGGCGCCATTCACGCAAGGTTTCAAAGAGTTCATTGCCTCGGGCGAGGTTCGCAGCCTCCATTGCCACGGGATACCAGGCGACGAAACCGGCTCCGCGCAGGGCGGTAAAGCTGTCACTGATTTCGTCCCAATCACTGCGGGACGCGACCTGCCGAGGAGTTCCGATGCGTTCGAGGCGGGTGGCATCCTTGGTGATGGTTCCGGAGTAACGCACGGTGAGGCGGACGCTTGCGCCGGGAGCGACGGGCTTATCGAGCATGACGATGGCTTCGCTGAGCGCGCCGGTGTGGTCGATGTCACTGGTGTACGTCTGCTGCAACCACTCGACCGGCTGCGAGCCTGCGAGGAGCGAGAGCCAGTGAAGCGAGCTCGAGAGCTGCAAGACAACTTCGCGCTGCGGCAGTTTGGAGATGTTGCGCAGCTCTACCGTGCCTTCGGCGGCGAGACCGTGCTGATGAGGATCAAGGGTGACCTGGAGGTCATAGCGCGAGAAGGCGAAGGCGCTGCGATCCACGGCCATGGCGGGTAGAGCCGCAAGCAGACAGAACAGGAATGCCAGAAAACGACGCGACGTTACGCGCAACACCAAACGCGACCACAGGCTCAACACTAGTCCTCTTTCCGCTTCTTGGCAGGCTTTTTGACCGCGGGCGCGAGACGCTGGCGGCGCTGGCGCTGCACTTCGTACATCACGATGCCTCCTGCGACGGAGACATTGAGCGACGCGACGGCACCCATCATGGGGATGGAGACCAACATGTCACACTTGCGGCGCACGAGGTCATGCAGGCCTTTGCCTTCGGCTCCCATGACGATGGCGCAGTTCATGTTGTAGTCGATTTCGTCATAGCTCTTGTCGCCGCGCTCGTCGAGTCCGACGACCCAGACGTTTTCTGACTTGAGATCGTCGAGGGTGCGGGCAATGTTGACGACGCGGGCGATGGCGAGGTGCTCGCTGGCTCCGGCGGAGGTCTTGACGACGGTTCCGGTAATTCCGGCGGCGCGACGCTCGGGAATGACGACTCCATCGACTCCCGCGCCGTCGGCAGAGCGGATCAATGCGCCAAGATTGTGCGGATCCTCGACGCCGTCAAGCACAAGCAGGAAGTTGTACTGGCCATGCTTGTGCTCCAAGAGTTCCTCGATGCCGGTGTACTCCTTGCGCGAGGTTACGGCCATTACGCCCTGGTGGGTGTTGGTGCGCGTCTCGCGATCAATATCCTCGCGGGGAACGGTGCGCACGGTGATGCCCTGGGCTCGGCAGTCATCGAGAATGCTCTGCAAACGGTTGTCGGTGCGGTCCTTAGAGACCGCTACGTAATCGAAGCGGCGTCCTCCGCGCTTCAGTGCTTCGCCAATGGCATGGATGCCGTAAATTACTTCGCTCATAACCTATCTAGTGTACGGCACGGGGGCATTGCCCTCATTGCGAAATCCGAGGGGCGGAAATGGGAGGCTGGCGGGAGATAACAAAACCCGCCGGTGGGGGCGGGTTTCGTTATGAAACGAACGAATGAATGGATAAAGCCAGCTCAGCTAGGAATTCGTGCTATTTCAGTTCTTCTGCTTCTTTTTTCAGGGAGCGAACCAGAGTTGCGAAGACCTCTGTGCAATTGGCTCCTTCGTTCAGGGCTTTCTCGGCTGGCCCAAAAATGCGGTCGGCTTCAGGACGCATGGCTTCGCGAATCTGGTCGCATTCGGCTTGCCATGTTTTATTGTGGAGCACGTGCAGGAACGTGTGCGCTACACGGGAGTCAAGATGCTGCTCCTTGCAGAACTTCACGAACTCAACACAAGCTCCTCCACGCGGCTGACAGGCGGGCGATTTCTGCTCGTCGAGAACCACAACTGTCGAATCAGGAGTCTTGGTCGTCATAAGGATTATAAGATAATCGCGTTTTGGGGCAGTTGCGGTGACATCACTCACAGAATGGGGTGACCGGTGATATCTGAGCCTGGGACTAAGGGCACGGGGCGGCAGGTTTCCAGTTCTGGCCGGTGGCTGCTATTCTTTGAGTACGGATTCAATTCCAGGAAACGGTTGGGGAGCAAAGACATAAATGGCAAATAGCCTAGAGGGGCGCGTGGCTGTAATTTTTGGCTTGGCCAACAAGCGCAGTATCGCGTGGGCCATCGCCCAGAAATTGCATGACGAAGGCGCGCAGATCGCGATCACTTATCAGAACGAGCGGATGCGCCTGGAAGCAGAAGAGATGATCACGAGTCTGCCGGGAGCCGGCGGCTTCCAGTGCGACGTGACCAACGACGACGAGATTACCGAGGTCTTCCGGCAGATCAGCGCGCGCTACAACGGCAAGATTCACACGCTGGTACACTCGGTGGCGTTTGCTCCGGCGGAAGACCTGAAGAACGACTTTCTGCTGACCAGCCGGGAAGGATTCCGGATTGCGCATGACATCAGCGTGTATTCGTTGATTGCGCTGTCACGGGCGGCCGAGCCATTGATGAGCGAGGGTGGCAGCATTATCACGCTGACCTACCTGGGCGCGGAAAAAGTGATGCAGGGCTACAACGTGATGGGAGTTGCCAAGGCCGCACTGGAAGCGACGGTCCGCTATCTGAGTGCATCGCTTGGGCAGAAGAACATTCGGGTGAACGCGATTTCGGCAGGGCCGATCCGGACGCTGGCGGCACGAGGCATTGGGTCACTGGGAGACTTCCTGAAAGTTGTCTCCGAGCGCGCGCCGTTAAAACGCAATGTGGATCCGGCAGAAGTTGCGACGACGGCGGCATTCCTGGCCGGCGACGGCGCGAGCGGGATTACCGGCGAAGTGATTCACGTGGACTGCGGATATAACGTGATGGGGTACTAAATTCTTGAGTTGAAACAAAGGCCGCGTCCGGAATGGGCGCGGCTTTGCTGTGCGCGGTGAGATCGGCCGCGGCGAAAAAGAACAAGAGCAGAGTCAACAGCCCCGGGTTAGCCAAAGGAAGCTTCGCAGCCGGGTACGCGGCAACAGCCGCCGCTCCGGCCGCGGGCGCTCGGCGCTAGGTGGTGAGGCGTACGGTGCGTTCATCGTGCTCGACGCGGCGGATTACGATTTCGGCGTCTTTGTGCTGGAGGATGCGGGGAAACTTCTCGCCCCACTCGATGAGCAGGACGTTGCGCTCTTCGTGCATGAGGTCTTCGAGGCCGAGAGAGTCGAGTTCGCCGGGTTTTTCAAGGCGGTAGAGATCGATGTGGAAGACATCTTTGTCAGGCCCGTGGTACTCGTGGATGAGGGTGAACGTGGGGCTGGTTACGTCATCGGCTTCGGCGGCTCCGAAGCCTTCTGCAATGCCTTTGACGAGGGTGGTTTTTCCGGCACCCAGATCCCCGCGCAGCAAAACCAGACGAGCGTGGCTGAGCAGGGGCGCGAGTTGGCGTCCGAGCTCGACGGTTTCATCGGCGGAGTGCGAAGTGAAATCGCGCGTCATTGGCGAAATCATAGCATCGCGGGGTGAACATACGGTGCGGAATATGTCAGCAGAGCCGAATGTTTTTCTGCTTTGCGCGCTGGCGCAGAAGACGGAAGGCGATGGGAATGAATCGCAGCAGGTCGGTGGCGACAAGGGCCTCCGGGCCGGTGTGAATGCAGGCGGCGTCACCGGCGAGGCCGTGAAGGAAGACAGCGGCGCGTACGGCGAGATCGAGGCGTGCGGGAAACTGAGCGATGGCTCCGGCAATCATTCCGGTGAGGATGTCGCCGGTTCCTCCGGTGGCCATGCCGGGATTTCCGGTGGCTACCACCCAGGTTTCGCCATTCGGATAGGCGATGACGGTTCGAAAACCTTTAAGGACAAGAATGCAGCGGTAGCGTCGGGCGAAGTCGCGGGCGCAAGCGACACGATCTTCCTGAACCTGGGCGACGGTGCGTCCGGTGAGGCGAGCCATCTCGCCGGGATGGGGAGTGAGAGTCAAGGGGCGAGAGCCGGATAATTCCTGGGGAGTTCCGGCATAGGCGTTGAGGCCGTCGGCATCCAGCACGACGGGGGCGCGCGCGCCTTTGACGAAGCGGCGGACAAAATCAGCGACTCCGGGACGCTGCGAGAGGCCGGGACCGATGGCGAGAACGCTGCGGGACTTGGCGAGTTCGAGGCAATGGGCGACATCAGCGGGAGTGACGTTTGAAGAGTGAGGGTCGCCGAGCGGTTCGGTCATGAGCTCAGGGGCGAAGGATGCGACGGCGGGCAAGACAGCGGCGGGAGTGGCGACCGTTACGAGTCCGGCACCGGTGCGCAGAGCAGCCATGGAAGACATGGCGGCGGCGCCGCTTTTCCGAGCGATCCGGCGACGACGAGGACGTGTCCGAAGCGTCCCTTGTTGCTGTCAAGCGGACGCGGAACGAAAAGGGAGGCTACCTCCTGCGGAGTGACCGCATGGAGATTCTGGGCTGAGACAATGGCGTCATCGGGGGTTCCGATGGGAGCGACGACGATGGGGCCGCGAGTGAGCGCGGCAAAGAGGTGCGCGGGCTTGGGCGCGGTAAAGGTGATGACGGCGCTGGAGCGGCAGAGCGGAGAGTTCGGATCGGCAGTGGCCGAGCCGGAGGTGGAGTCGGCGTTGGCACCGGATGGCAGATCGACGGAGAGCACGGGCGCGGAAGCGGCGTTGATGGCCTGAATGGCAGCCTCGGCGAGTTTTTGAGTGGGCGACGCATCGGCGCGGGGCGCGTATCCGGTGCCGAAGATGGCGTCAACGATGAGATCGGCTCCGGCGAGACTGCGGGGAGATTCGCGGGCAATCTCTTCCGATCCAGTTAGAACGATGGGCCGGAAAGGAAGACGCGCCAACATGCTGGCGGCATCAGGCTTGAGGCCTTCAGCGGAACCAAGCAGGAGAACTTCAACAACTTTGCCCGCGCCATGAAGTCGGCGGGCGGCAACGAAGCCATCGCCGCCATTGTTGCCGCGTCCACAGACGACGGTGATGCGGTTGGCCGAGGGCCAGTGCTCGCGGGCGAAATTGGCTACGGCGGTTCCGGCGTTCTCCATAAGGGTGAGCGAATGCACGCCGTACTGCGCGGTGGTGGCGCGGTCAATGGCAGACATTTCGGCGGCAGTGGTGATTTTCACTTTTTCGCTCCGGCCAGAATTTCCAGTTCACGCAGGCGGGCAGGCTCGCCCATAACGATAAGATGATCGCCGGCGGAGAGAAGAGCGTCGGCGGCGGGACTATACTTCATCTCCTCGCCTTCACGCTTGATGGCCAATACGGTGATGCCGAGATCGTGGCGAATTCCGGAAGATTGAAGGTCTTTGCCTACATAGATCGAGGTGGGCTCGATGGTGAGCTCCTCCAGTTCGAGGTTGAGCTCGTCACTGCGGACGAGGGCCACTTCAAGAAAATTAATGATGTGGGGGCGAAGGAAAGCCTGGGCGATGCGGAATCCGGCGAAACCGTAAGGGGAGATGACCTGGTCGGCCCCTGCGGTGCGCATGTGCTTTTCGGCGCCTTCTTCACTGGCGCGGGCGATGATCTTGAGGGTGGGGCTGAGGCTGCGCGCGGTGAGCACGACGTAGGTGTTGGTGGCGTCGGTGGTGGTGGCGGCGACGAGTCCGGCAGCCTCATGAATGTGGGCGGCGAGCAGTTGCGCCTCGAGAGTGGCGTCGGCGTGAACGACGAGCCAGTCGGTTTCCTGGCGGATTCGGAGGGCCTTGGCCTCATTGCTCTCAAGGATGATGAACTGTGCGGGCTTGCTCTCAAGTTGACGAGCGACGGCACGGCCCACGCGTCCGGCGCCGCAGATGATGTAGTGGTCTTTCAAGCGCGCGATCTCTCGTTCCATTTTCCGCCTGCCAAAGTAGTTGTTGAATTCGAATTCGAGGAGCGCCTGACCGAGGGCTCCGAGGATGAGGAAGACGAGGCCGACACCGGTGAGGATAAGGCCTACGTTGAAGTAGCGTCCGACCTGCGAAAGGGGATGCACCTCCTGGTAGCCGATGGTGGTGAGAGTGACGAGCACCATGTAGAAGCCGTCAAACCAGCTCCAGTGCTCGATGTAATGGAAGCCAGCGGTGCCGATGATCGCGACACACAGTAATGCAGCGGACAGGAGCTTTAGATTTCGCAATGCTCGCATAGGCGCTCTGGCGGCGATTGTAAACGCAGAGGAGATGGGGAAGGAAGGTGCAAGAGTGGTTCCTTTGCGACGGACACCCTGTAATTGGGGGCTCGGCGATTACGCTAGATATTTTGGCGGCGGTTAGATCCTTGACTTCGTTCAGGACCCTTCCACTAGAACAGCCCCAACAGTTCAGGCGCTAGCGGCGGCTGCGCAGGAGCAAGGGGATGGTGCGCAAGGAGGCAATGAGCCGGCGGACGAGACCGGGGGCGTGGATGAGGTCGGCGAAGGCCGACATGGGGGCGAAGTTGGAAGCATAGGGATACCACCAGAGCTTCTTCATGCGGGGAACGAGATCTACGTCGAGATAGCGGGGACGGACAAGTTCCTGAAGGCCGAGGCGTCCGTGGGTGCGTCCGATGCCGCTCTGCCTGAAGCCTCCGTGAGGAGCAGCGCTGACGGCAAAGCCGGAGATGAGATCGTTGACGAGAACTGCACCGGAGCTGACACGGTGGGCGACTTCGGTTGCATGGGCAGTGCCTCCCCATACACTGGCGGCGAGGCCGAACTCACTGTCATTGGCGAGGGCGATGGCTTCTTCATCACTGCTGAAAGGCGTGACAGGGAGGACTGGGCCGAAGGTTTCCTCGCACATCAGGCTCATGCATTTGTCGACATCCGTAATGAGCGTTGGGGCGTAGAAGTTAGGCCCGAGTTGTGGCAAGGGCGCGCCGCCGGTTTGCACAATGGCTCCGAGTGTGCGGGCTTCCTCGACCTGCTTTCCGACAATCTGGAGTTGCTTGAAGCTGATGAGCGGGCCGAGATCGGTATCTGGAAGCGAGCCGTCGCCAACCTTCAGTTCAGCAATTTTCTCAAGACACTGGGAGATGAACCGCGGATAGATGCTGCGGTGGACGTAGCAACGCTCGACGGAAATGCAGGTTTGTCCGGCATTCATCATGGAGCCCCAGACAGCAGCACTGGAGGCGGTATCAACGTCGGCGTCATCGAGGACGATCATGGCATCTTTGCCGCCGAGTTCGAGAGTGACGGGCAGAAGGCGCTGGGCGGCGGCGACGGCGACACGGCGTCCGGTGGCGACGCTGCCGGTGAAGATCAGCTTATCGATGGCGCTGGCGATCAGGGACTGGCCGGTAGGGCCGAGTCCGGTAACGATCTGGAAAGGGCGTGGAAGAACAGTGAGGCCTTCGGCATCAAGGGCGGCGGAGATGATGCGGTCGAGCTCAAGGGCAGTTTGCGGAGTGAGTTCGCTGGGCTTGAGGACGACGGTGTTGCCGGTGACGAGAGCGGCGAAGGTGTCTGCGGCGGGGATGGAGAGCGGGTAGTTCCAGGGCGAGATGATGCCGATGACGCCAAGGGGCTCCCATGAAAGCTGTCCGCGCTTGAAGCGCAGGGCAGGGTTGGCGTGGGGGACTTCCTGGGTGCGCAGAACCGAGGCAGCATCTTCAGCACAGAAGAGAGCGGCATCGGCGGCGACCATGATGTCGCTTAGAAGCGCTTCTTGCAGGGGCTTGCCGGATTCGGCGGTGATGACACGGGCGAGCGCGTCTTTCTGCGCGTTGAGAAACTGGGCGATGCGCCGGAGGACAGCAGCTCGGCGAATGAGCGGTAGCTGCGACCACCAGGATTGAGCATAACGGGCACACGCGACCGCGGCCTGGACGTCTTCGGCAGAGGCTATGGGGAATTCCGCGAGAGGCTCTCCAGTGGCGGGGTTCGCCGTGGAGAAACGATCCCGTGAACCGGACTTGCTGACGAGATGAATGCCAGGTTCCATCAGGGAAAGTTGTACCTCAATTTAGATGCGGAGGGAAGTAGAAGGTTTGAGGAAAAAGTAGGGGGAACTGCCGGACCTTGTCAGTACTCGACTTGGACGAGGTAGAGGCCTTCGGCGGGTGCGGTGGGTCCTGCGGCGCGACGGTCACGCGCGGCGAGGATGGAGGGGATATCGAGGGGCGCGATGCTTCCCTTGCCTACCAGAAGAAAGGTTCCGACCAGGTTGCGAACCATGTGGTGGAGGAATCCGCCGCCGCGAACGATATAGACGAACTCATCGCCGTGGCGCTCAAAGCGGGATTCATAAATGCTGCGGACGTTGGTGGTTTGCGGCTCGTTATGGTTGGAAACCTCGGTGGCGACGGCTTCGACGAGGCGAAGAGTGCGGTCAGGATCAACGGCGGCGAAAGACGTGAAATCGTGCTTCCCGGTAACGAGCGCAGCGGCCTGCTGCATGGCAACTTCATCGAGCGGATACGGATGGTGAGTGACGTAGCGGGCAAGGAATGGCGGAACTACGTCAGCACGCCAGATTCGATAGTGGTAGGTTTTGGCGCGGGCGGAGTGGCGGGCGTGGAAGTCGTGCGGCATTTCTTCGATCGCCAGCACGCGAATGGCGGCGGGAAGCCGGTCATTGAGCACGACGCGAAAGTTGGCGGTGGGAATGCTGCTAGAGGTCTGAAAGGTGGCGACCTGCGCGAGGGCGTGGACTCCGGCATCGGTGCGTCCGGAACCCTGCGGGAGCAGACGCTCCGCGGTGAGACTCTCAATGGCGTCGGCGAGCGTGCCTTGAATTGTGGGCTTGCCGGGCTGGACCTGCCATCCGTGGAAGGCGGAGCCGTCATAGGCGAGAGTGAGTTTGAGAGTTCGTGGAGGCATGGTCGTTGGGCAGATCCCTGCAGGGTTAAGGGTGGCGAGTTCTGGGAGCAAAGTCAATGGAAGAGGGAGGTTGACGTCAGAAGTAAATGGCGCGGAGTCGCGGAAGGATAGTGGGCCTGAGCTGGTCAGCTATACTCGACGTTTGTGCCGATGGCCCTCCGGTCGCTGACAGCCGGGGCTTAGCGTCGGGTACGGGCCAACCGATGGCCCTCCGGTCGCTGACAGCCGGGGCTTAGCGTCGGGTACGGGCCAACCGATGACCCTCCGGTCCGCTGACAGCCGGGGCTTAGCGTCGGGTACGGGCCAACCGATGACCCTCCGGTCCGCTGACGCCGGGGCTTAGCGTCGGGTACGGGCCAACTGATGGCCCTCCGGTCACTGACGCCGGGTTTGCAAAAGTTTACAAGGGCCGGGAACTTGGGATGGGAAGATTGTACACAGGTGGATAGGCTCCGCGGCAAGAATCAGTTTTGCTGCAGTGCTCCTAAGCCGTTAAAGAAATTGAATGTTGTGCGGAGAAGAAGAAATGCCAGTTTCACGTGATATAGAAGGGTTGCGACAGATGGCTGCCTGGGGGTGCATGGTTGGCCTGTTGTCTTCGAGCCTGCTGGCTCAGACTGTGCAGCCGGCGGCGGTTCCCGCTGCGCCTGCAGTGCAGCAAGCCGAGTATCCGGCCCCGCTGGCGCAGTACACCCAGCCGGCTCCGGTTTGGAGCGGAGTAAAGCCGTATGCGCAGCACCTGCTTCCACAGCCGGTGCTGAAGAACAGCGACAGGCTGCATGAGTTGATCAAGGCTGGCAAGTTGATGCTCAGTTTGAACAGCGCGGTGGCGCTGGCGCTGGAAAACAACTTCGATATTGCGATTGCACGCTACAACCTGGACATAGCGGATACGGACATATTGCTGGCCAAGAGCGGCGGGACGGTGCGCGGCGTTTCCACGGGATTGCTGACCGGGACACCGGGAGGCAACGCGACCTCGACCAGCACGGCGGGATCGACGGGTAGCGGTTCAGGCGGCACGTCGACGGGCGCGGGCGGAGCAGCGTCAGGCTCGGGCGGCATTGTAGTGTCGACGCAGAATTCGGTGGGCGCACCGATCGATTCTTATGATCCGGTGCTGACGGGAACCGTTTCGATTGACCACTCCTTAATCCCTGATTCCACTCCGGCGCTGTACGGAGGTCTGCAAGTCTACCGGGAGAACACGAACGTTTACGACTTTCAGTACGCGCAGGGCTGGGCAACGGGCACGCTGGCGCAGGTGAGCTTCTCAAACCAGCGGCTGGCAAACAACATTCCGTTTGGAGCGACTGAGTTCACCACGCAGCCGGAGATTTCAGGATCGTGGCGCGGGACGGTGCGGCAACATCTGCTGCAGGGCTGGGGAATCGACAACAACCGGCGCGAAATCATTGTGGCGCAGAACAGCCGGAAATCCACGGACGCCAGCTTCAAGGCCCAGGTGATCGCGACGGTGGCTCAGATTCAGAACATCTACTGGGACCTGGTGAACGCCTACGAAGACTTGAAGGTGAAGCAGACGGCGTTGGAATTTGCACAGCGCACGTTGAACGATAACCAGACGCAGGTGAAGATCGGCACGATGCCGCAGATTGAAGTGGTATCGGCAGAGTCGTCGGTGGCGGCAGCGACGCAGAACCTGATCAATTCGCAGACCAACCTGCAATACCAGCAACTGATCACGAAGAACGCGATTGCGCGCAACTTCAGTGATCCGGCGTTGACGGCGGCAGAGGTCATCCCGACCGACACGATGGTTTTGAGCAACGAGCCTGTGCCTCCGGCGGAGGAACTGGTGAATTATGCGCTGGCCAACCGGCCGGAGCTGCTGGAGAGCGAGCTCAACCTGCGCAACAACGAAATCAACAACAAGGCCGCGAGAAATGCGCTGCTGCCGACCCTGGATGCGGTCGCCTACTACGGCGCGAACGGACTCAACAACAATTACGGAGATGTTTTCACGAACCTGGTGAACCGGAATGCGACGGACAAGGGCGCGTATCTCTCGCTTTCGGTGCCGATCCGCAACCGCTCGGCGCAGTCCAACCAGATCCGCTCAGAGCTGGAATACAGGCAAAATCAGTTGAACTTTCAGCAGCAGAAGAACCAAATTAACTTGCAGGTAAGGAATGCGGCTTTTGCCCTGCAGCAGGCGCGGGCGGGAGTGGAATCAGCCCGTGCAGCCCGCGACTTTGCCCAGGAAAGCCTAACATCGGAGCAGACAAAGTTCCGTCTCGGCGCCTCCACCAGCTACCTGGTTCTGCAGATGCAGAGCAACCTGACGCAGGCGGCTTCCAACTATGTTGCAGGGCTTTCGACCTACGAAAAGGCGCGGGTAGCGCTGGACCAAGTGACGGCGACGATTCTGGACCGGAATGGGATTTCGATGGAGGACGCAGCCAGCGGCCGAGTGGCCCATATGCCCGCGATTCCGGGCTTGCAGCCGAATCTGACGCCCTCGACAGTGAAACCACAGCCCACGGCAAAATAAGTTGCTAACCTTTCTCCGGGAGGGGCGTCTATCACGTGTAACCTCCTGATAAAACCTTTTAGGCCGGGCGGGTTCCTCGAAAGAGGGCCCACCGGCCTTAACTTTTTGCCGCTGGACGGAGCGGTTCCCTGCCCATCGTCGATTCCCCTGATTGTTGCCGAAAGATGAGCCCTTGCGCGGAGCAGGGGCTTCGCATATGCTACGGAGTTCTTCGCGCTGCTGTGGGGCGGCGCGCTCCCCTTAAGACAAAAAGCGGTGCGGGCCCGAAGTGGGAGGGGTGCGCATCTGAATCAGAGTGAGGGCAAAAAGATGGCCGAAAAAAAGAGTGCTGCGCTGAATCCGGTAGAGGAAGTACTGCGAGGGCGACGGCCCAGTGAGAGCGAACGGCGCTGGGCAGAGACTACGCTGACCCAGGCGCTGGCGCGGCAGCCGGAGAAACCGATTGGCGCCCCTACTGGAATCAACGCGGATGAAAACGGGGCGGCGCGGTTTACGACCATTTCGGGGATGCCGATACGGAGGCTTTATACGCAGGCCGATCTACCTGCGGACTGGTCAGAGGAGAAATACCTGGGCTATCCGGGTGAGGCTCCATACACCCGCGGAGTTCATGCTACGGGTTACCGGGGCAAGCTGTGGACGATGCGGCAGTTCTCTGGATTTGCCTCGCCGGAAGAGACCAACGCGCGCTACCTGTATCTGTTGGAGCACGGAAGCCATGGGCTGTCAGTGGCTTTCGACCTTCCGACGCTGATGGGCTATGACAGCGATCATCCGTTCGCCGAGGGCGAGGTGGGCAAGTGCGGTGTGGCCATCGACTCACTGGAAGACATGGAGATTCTGTTCCGCGGCATCGATCTGGAAAAGACGACGGTCTCGATGACGATCAACTCGCCGGCCAGCGTGCTATGGGCCATGTACCTGGCAGTTGCGGAGAAGCAGGGCGCGGACTGGAAGAAGATTTCCGGCACACTGCAGAATGACATTCTGAAGGAATACATTGCACAGAAGGAATACATCTATCCGCCGGCGGAGTCGATGCGCCTGGTGATTGACACGTTCGAGTTCGGATCGATCTACACGCCGCGCTTCAATACGATTTCGATTTCCGGATACCACATACGCGAGGCGGGCGCGACGGCCTTGCAGGAGCTGGCGTTCACCATCTATGACGGCGTGGAGTACGTAGAATGGGCGCAGCGGCGGGGATTGGACGTGGACGAGTTCGGACCGCGGCTGAGCTTCTTCTTTAACGCGCACAATGATTTCTTCGAGGAGATTGCCAAGTATCGGGCGGCGCGCAAAATCTGGTATCGACTGATGAAAGACCGCTTTGGAGCGAAGAACGAGCGCACGTGGCTGCTGCGCTTCCACACGCAGACGGCGGGAGTTTCCCTGACGGCGCAACAGACGATGAACAACATTGCGCGAGTGGCGATCCAGGCATTGGCCGGAGTGCTGGGGGGAACACAGAGCCTGCACACGGACAGCTACGACGAGGCGCTGGCGCTGCCCACGGCGGAAGCGGCACGCACGGCACTGCGCACGCAGCAGGTGATTGCCTACGAGAGCGGCGTAGCGAATACGATTGATCCGCTGGCAGGATCGTACTTTGTGGAGCGGCTTACGCTGGACATGGAGAACGGTGCGTTCGAGTACTTTGAGAAACTGGACGCGATGGGCGGCATGGTGAAGGCCATTGAGCATGGATTTCCGCAGAAGGAGATTGCGGAGGCGAGCTACCAGTTCCAGCGCGCCAACGAGGCTCGCGAGAAAGTTACGGTGGGCGCCAATGAGTTTGTGATTGAGGAAGACGCGCCCAAGGTTCTGTACATTGGCGAGGGCGTGGGCACACAGCAGACGGAAAAGCTGAAAGCGCTACGCGCGCGGCGTGACAATGACGCCGTAAGACGCGCGCTGGACAACCTGAAGAGCGCGGCAGCGCAGACTCCCGACGCGGGGCGTGACGGAAAAATCTCAGAGGCGAACACGATGCCCTACATTCTGGATGCGGTGCGAGCCTATGCAACGGTGGGCGAGATCTGCGAGGCACTGCGCGAGGTGTATGGAACGTACGTAGAGTCATCGTTCACCTAAAGGAAATGATGATGGCAGAGAACAAGGCAGCGGCAGCGGTTGAGCCATGGATGCGTGGGACGCACGAGGAAGTTCCAGCAGTACCGCGCGCGGTGATTCACGCTTTGGAACTGGCACGTGAAGACGTACAGCAGTGGTGCGGGCACCTGACGGATGATGAGTGGAATCTGCGTCCGCAGGGATTGGCTCCAGCGGCTTTTCAGGTCAGGCACATTGCGGGCAGTATTGACCGTCTGCTGACCTATGCCGAAGGCGAGCAGTTGACGGGCGCACAACTGGAACAGATGAAAAGTGAGATGGACTCGAAAGCAAAGGGACAAGAGATTATGGCCGAGTTCGAAGCTGCCCTGACGCAGGCGGAGAAGCGAATCCGCGCCTTTGCGGGCAGCGATCTTGAGGCACGGCGCACGCTGGGACGCAAGGCACTGCCGACCTCCGTGGGAGGCCTGTTGGTGCATGTGGCCGATCACACCTCGCGGCATGTGGGACAGGCGGTGGTGACCGCGAAACTTGCGGTGGCATCGCGAGGAGTATTTTAGGGGCTTTTCACCACGTTCAATCGATGTGCGGTTTTCCGCTGGACAAAGAAGGTGCTTTTTGCATTCGCGTAAGCGAGCAGGGCGCGGTATGATGAAGACGGAAAATCTCAATACGTAATACAGGAATCTGCGCACCTATATGGCAAACGAAGGCAGAATTCGCGTACTGGTGGCGAAGCCCGGACTGGATGGACACGACCGGGGCGCCAAGGTGATTGCCCGCGCCTTGCGCGACGCCGGCATGGAAGTGATCTATACAGGACTACGGCAGACGCCGGAGATGGTTGTGAACGCAGCGCTGCAGGAGGACGTGGACGTGATCGGCTTGTCCATTCTCTCGGGCGCGCACAACGCGATTGTTCCGCGAGTGGCGGAGCTGCTGAAAGCTCAAAAGATGGACGACGTGCTGGTGCTGGTGGGCGGCATCATCCCAGACCAGGACATTCCCGCGCTGAAAGCAGTGGGGGTGCGGGGAGTCTTCCAGCCGGGCACTCCGATGGATGACATTGTGAAGTTCATTCGCGAAAACGTGAAGCCACGCGGAGTAGTCGCGTAAGAGCAGCGTTGGCGCAAGCAAAGTAGATATCAAGCGGCGCCTTGTTTCTCCGGACCTCTCCGGCAAACGCGGCGCCGCTTTTCGTGCGCAGAATAAATTTGATAGCCCTGACAGCTCCGCGAGCTCTGCGGACTGCCAGGGCGTGGTTATGGAATGTGGCCATCTGACAGATCGTTCTCCTTCGATGCGCCCAAGACCGAGAAACGATAAAAACCGGTCTCCACTCCGTTTATGTACCTAGTTAGAAACCTTGCGATCAAGAAAGTTTGCATGAAATCGTATTCGGCTGTTAACCCGCTTTCGCCATGTTCTCTTCTACTTCCTTCGCTCCCTTGGCGTAGAGCACTTCTTCATCGGGGGCAAGCTGGCGGAGCAATCGCAGAAACTCACCGGCATGGACGCGTTCCTCGTCGGCGATGTCCTTGAGGACTCTTACGGCGAGTTTGTTGTCAGTTGATTCGGCAAGCTGCATGTACATCTGCGTGGCCTCATACTCTGAAGCCACCATAAAACGAATCGCCCTGATGAGCTCCGCATCGGTGAGCTTACGAGTGTTGGCTAATTCTGCAAATGGAGACCCAAACGCCGGCATAATGATTCTCCTCTCCTCTGAACCATAGACGGCAATGTGGGAGGGAGACTGTGCTGTTCTGCTCACTGTGATCTTCACAAGGCCGGGGGGCGACGCAAAGTCAGCGTCCTCAGGTCCACCAAAGGAAAGCGAATCTGGGCATCCGGCAATATTGCTTGTTCTCTCCGCCTCTTGTAGGCTGGTCCGTTTGCATCTGACTCTGGTGTGAGGAGCACGATGAGCGAGCGGAAAGCCACTTCCCTGCACAATCCACTGACAACAGCGATCAAGACTGACGCTCCGCGCTATGGGCGAAACGCGGAGACCATGCGGGCGCTGGTTTCAGCGCTGGGTGCGGAGGAGAACAAGATTCGCGAGGGCGGCGGCGCGAAGGCCGTGGAGGCGCAGCATCGCAAGCAGAGGCTGACGGCGCGCGAGCGGATTGAGTTGCTGCTGGACGAAGGCACGGAGCTATTTGAACTGGGGCTGCATGCGGCACACGGCATGTATGAGGAGTGGGGCGGGGCTCCGGCGGCGGGGGTGGTTACCGGACTGGGACGAGTGCATGGGCGGCTGTTCATGCTGATTGTGAACGACGCGACGGTGAAGGCCGGGGCATTCTTTCCGATGACGGCGAAGAAGGTGATACGGGCGCAGAATATTGCGATTGAAAACAGCCTGCCAACAATTTACCTAGTGGATAGCGCGGGAGTTTTTCTGCCGCTGCAAGAAGATGTGTTCCCAGACCAGGACGACTTTGGGCGGGTCTTTCGCAATAACGCGGTGATGTCCGCAAAGGGGATTCCGCAGATCACGGCAATCATGGGAATGTGTGTGGCGGGTGGAGCGTATCTGCCGGTGATGTGCGATCACATTTTGATGACGGAGGGCAGCGGACTGTTTCTCGCCGGTCCGGCGCTGGTGCAGGCAGCGATTGGGCAAAAGGTGAGTGCGGAGGAGTTGGGCGGCGCAAAGATGCACGAGGAGATCAGCGGCACGGTGGACTTCCGCGAGGTGAACGACGAGGCCTGCATTGCGCGGGTGCGCTCACTGGTGGAAAAGATGGGCGCGCGGGCGGAAGCTCCGTTTGATAGACGTGAGTCGGTGGCTCCGCTGTACAAGGCGGAAGAGTTGTATGGGATCTACGAGAGCGACACGTCACGGCAATACGACATGCGCGAGATTATTGCGCGCGTGGTGGACGGCTCCGAGTTTGACGAGTACAAGGCGGGTTACGGCGAGACGCTGCTGTGTGGATATGCGCGCATTGACGGACATGCGGTAGGAATTGTTGCGAACCAGAAGATGCACGCTACTCAGATTGACCACAATGGAGACAAGCGCACGGAGTTCGGCGGTGTGATCTATACGGAGAGCGCCGAGAAGGCGGCGCGCTTCATCATGGACTGCAACCAGGGACGGATTCCGCTGGTGTTTCTGCATGACGTAAACGGCTTCATGGTGGGCCGGGACGCGGAGTGGAGCGGGATTATCCGTGCCGGTGCAAAAATGGTGAACGCAGTTTCAAACTCCGTGGTACCGAAGATTTCCGTGATTGTGGGCGGATCGTTTGGCGCAGGACACTACGCGATGTGCGGCAAGGCTTACGATCCGCGATTCATGTTTGCCTGGCCGACGGCACGCTATTCGGTGATGAGCGGCGAAGCGGCGGCGAACACGCTGGTGGAGATCAAGGTGAGGCAACTGGAGCGCGAAGGCAAAGCCGTGGACGAAGTGGCACGCAAGGAATTTTACGATTCGATTCGCGCGACTTACCTGGAGCAGATGAAACCGCAGTACGGCGCGGCGCGGCTGTGGATCGATAAGATCATCGATCCGGCGAAGACTCGCGAGGCGCTGGCGTGGGCGCTGGCGGCGGCTCGGTGCAATCCGGTGGTGGAGAAATTCAGCGTGGGCATCTTGCAGACGTAAGCGCATGCGTGTGAGCTGGATGTATTCTGAGAGCTTATGAGCGAGAACAGTGTGAAGATCGTGGAGTGTCCGCGCGATGCGTGGCAGGGACTGTCGCGGCATATTCCGGCGGAGGCGAAGGCGGAATATTTGCGCGCGCTGGTAGCAGCGGGATTCAAGCAGATCGACGCAGTTTCATTTGTGTCGCCGCAGGCAGTGCCGCAGATGGCCGACAGCGAAGATGTGCTGAAGCGGCTGGACCCTCCGGACGACGTTGAGATCATTGCGATTGTGGTTAACGACAAGGGCGTGGAGCGGGCGCTGGCTACGGATGCAGTGCGCACGCTGGGTTTTCCGTATTCGATCAGCGAGACGTTTCTGAAGAAGAACCAGAACCAGACGGCGGAGGAAAACAGCGACGCGCTGGAAGGGGTATGGCGCAAGGCCGAAGAAAATGGACTGGGGATGGTGGCCTACGTTTCGATGGCCTTCGGCAATCCGTATGGCGAAACGTGGAACGTGGATGAGGTTTTGCAGGCGGTGCAGAACATCGCCGACCTGGGAATTCAGACGGTTTCACTGGCAGACACGGTGGGCGTGGCGACTCCGGAGATGGTGACAGAAATCGTGCGGGCGGTGGTGGAGGAGTTCGACTACATTGAGGTGGGCGCACACCTTCACGCGCGGAAAGACCAGGCGGAGGCAAAAGTTCTGGCTGCCTATGACGCTGGCTGCCGGAGATTCGATTCGGCGCTGGGCGGGCTTGGCGGCTGTCCGTTTGCGCAGGACGCACTGGTGGGAAACGTACCCACGGAAGTGGTGCTGCGCACATTGGCCGCGCACGGTGCGGAGCTGCCAGTACGCAAGCCGCTGGAGGACGTGCTGCGGATGAATGAAGATATTGCGCTGAGGTTTGCAAGGTAAGTTGCGAGGCATGGGCCGGACGTAATCATCTTCTTTGGTGCGGCGCAATCCAGCTTGGGTTACAATCTCGCCGAATATGAAACGCACTGAACATATCACCCTCGGCCTGTTGGCGGGCATGGCGCTGGCGTTTACCTCCGGTTGTCATCGTCCGCCGGAGCGGCGCAACTGCGTTGACGAAACGGGCAGTATCACCACTGACCAGAACTGTCAGTTGGCGGAGCAGCGGCGGCGCTCAGGCTTTATTGGGCCGATGCCCTACTACCATTACCTTTACGGCGGCAGCTCGGGAGGACACATTGGCGACCGGGTGGTGAACGGAAATCCGATACCGGGGATGAGCAGCGGCGGCGGATTTTTCGGCGGGATCGGCGGCATTGCGCGCGGAGGCTTTGGCGGCACGGGCAGCGCAGGCAGCGGCGGCTCGGGAGGCGAGTGATGGAGCGGCACAAGGTTACTCCCCGCGCGGATTGGAAGCAGAAGGTCGAAAAGGTTGGGCTGGTCTTCCACACGCTGGACGATGGCAGCGGAAGTTATTGGGATGAGTCGGCGTATTACGAGTTCACATCGGCAGAGGTGGACCGCCTGGAAGCGGCGACCGAGAAGCTCCAGGATATGTGTCTGGCCGCCGGGCAGTACATCATCGACCACAACCGCTGGAGCGATCTCAAGATTCCGGTGGAGGCCATTGCAGCGATCAAGAAAACGTGGAACGACGAACCTCCGGCGCTCTACGGGCGATTTGACCTGGCCTACGATGGCAAACAGATCAAGCTGCTGGAGTACAACGCAGACACTCCCACGGCGTTGCTGGAGGCGGCGGTGGTGCAGTGGTACTGGCTGCAGGATGTGTTCCCCAAGGCCGACCAGTGGAACTCGATTCACGAAAAGCTGATTGCAAAGTGGAAGGATTTGAAGGACTACGTGAGCGAGCCGGTCAGCTTTGGCTACTCGCCCACAGTGGAAGACGAGTTCACCACCGGATATCTGCGCGACACGGCCGAGCAGGCGGGCATCAAGACGCAGGCGTTGAAGATGACAGACATTGGATTTGATTCCAGTACATTTACATTCATCGATCTTGAAAATAAGCCGATCAAGACGATCTTCAAGCTGTATCCGTGGGAGTGGATGCTGAAGGAGAAATTCGGTGCGCGGGCGCTGGACTTCATGGACAAGGTGCAGTGGATTGAGCCGATCTGGAAGATGATGTTCAGCAACAAGGGGCTGCTGGCGATTCTGTGGGAGATGTATCCGGGAAACGAACTGCTGCTGCCGGCGTATCTCGATGGGCCTCGCGAGATGCGCGACTATGTGCGCAAACCGCTGCTAGGGCGTGAGGGCGCGAACGTGCAGGTCTTCCGCAACGGCGAAAAAGAGCAGTCGTATGGGCCGTATGGCGAAGAGGGATTCGTGTACCAGGCGCTGGCACCGATTCCCTGCTGCGATGGAAACTATCCGGTGCTGGGTTCGTGGATGATTGCCGATCAGGGCGCGGCGGGGATGGGCATTCGCGAGAGCGAGACGATCATTACGAATAATCGAAGCAGGTTTGTGCCGCATCTGTTCAGGTAGGAGAGCTTATGAAGACCCAATGCCCAAGATAATTCGATTGGCGGTACTGTTTTTACTTACATGCGCTGGTTGGGCTCAGGTCGTTGCCGATCCCTCGCACAGCCGGCCTGTTCCGGTGTGGCAACCGCCCACGTTGCAGCTCCCCGATGGTCTCCTGCGAGCGACTATTCCAAAGCCGATGGCGGGGTCGCTGATTGTGGGTAAGATACCCATCATCCTTGAGGAAACAAAGCTCGCTGACGCGCAAAAGCTTCTCGGAGGGACATTCGGGCATAGAGGCGATGCGGGCGATGCCCTTGAGTGGCTCTGTTTTTATGGAGACGATGTAGATGGGCGATGGGTGCTCTGGCTTGAGAGCGACGAGGTAGGCGGCGGTATGGTCAATGGCTTTGCTTTGCAACGGATCGGCGGTAACGCAAAGGTGGATCGGCGCTGCCGGATGTTACGAAAAGACAATGGTGAAGTCGAATTACCCGTTTCGCTGCGACTGGGCATGACACAAATGCAGGTACACAGAGCTCTAGGGGAAGCTTCCCTCAAGTACCGGAACATTCTTATCTTCGATCACGAGCACGCTGAAACAATACACAAAGAACCCTACACAGTGTCGAATACGGTCTACATTGTCCTTCGCAAGGGCGCAGCGTGGTCTATCCAAGTATGGAAGATCACCGTGTCCTAAGCTTCGATTACTCGCGGAACCCTACAAGTAGCGCACTATCCCTTGTCAACGATTCTTGCCAGATTTCTCATTGGTTGCCGAACTGCCGTGCCGGAGGGTAAGCTCTTTCCGCCATGTACACGACACTCAAGCTGACATTTGAATCGAAGATTGCGACTCTTACGTTGAGCCGCGCGGAGAAGCGCAACGCGATCAGCCATGCGCTGATTGATGAATTCCTGGCGGCGCTGGATGAGGTGGAGCGCTCGGCGGCAGTGGTTCTGATTGTGGCGGCGGAGGGCAAGGCCTTTTCGGCAGGGATGGACCTGGAGAACTTGCAGTCCTTGCTGACGCATACGGCCGAGGAGAACCATCGCCACAGCGAACGCATCGCGACGCTCTTCCGCTCGCTCTACGATTTTCCGAAGACGACGATTGCCGCAGTTCACGGCGCAGCCATTGCCGGTGGCGCGGCGTTAGCGACTTTGTGCGACTTCACGCTGGCTTCTACCGAGGCGAGTTTTGGATATACCGAGGTGCGTATCGGATTCGTCCCGGCGATTGTTTCGGCATTTCTGATTCGGCAGGTGGGCGAGAAAGACGCTCGTGACCTGCTGCTGACGGGGCGCATCATCGGCGCGGAAGAGGCCTTCCGCATGGGACTGGTGAACGAGGTGATCGCGCCGGAAAATCTGAGAGCGCGGGTGCAGCGGCTGGCGGAGCAATTGCTGGAGAACTCTCCGGCGTCTTTGCGGGCGACCAAGGCGCTGCTGCGCGAGTACGGGCGCGAGGCGATTGGGCGCGATATTCGCGGCGGTATGGAGGCGAATGCCTCGATGCGGATGAGCGCTGATTTCCAGGAGGGGATAAAGAGTTTTCTGGAGCGGCGGAAGCCACGCTGGAGCGAGTAGGGACCGTAGTTTGAATGAGAAGAACAACTGCAAGAGCAAAGTCAACGACCCCACCTTAGCCGCGCAAAAGCGGCGCGTCGAAGATGGGGCACCCGTTCACCTGGGGCGCCCGAGCTCCATCAATGTTGTAACCTAACTGGATGAGCACAATTTGCGAGACGACACTGCGGGTGCGCTACGCCGAGACCGATCAGATGGCAGTGGTGTATCACTCCAACTACATCATCTGGTTCGAGGTGGGGCGGGTTGAACTGCTGCGGCAACTGGGCTTCAGCTACCTGGAGATGGAACAAGACGGACTGAACCTTCCGGTGGTTGAAGTGAAGTGCCGGTACAGGCATCCGGCGCGCTATGACGATGAAATCGTGATCCGGACACGGTTGTCACAGATGCGAACCTCTCTGCTGGGCTTTCACTACGAGCTGCTGCGCAAGGCCGATGGGCGATTGCTGGCCGAGGGCGAAAGCGTACACCTGGTGGTGGGACGCGATATGAAGCGCACGCACTTGACGGGCAAATATCTCGCGGCCTTCCACGCTGCGGCTGAAGTTGCGCAGCTCGCGACGCACGCCGAAGCGCAAGCCGCGACACAGGCTGAAACGAAATCATAAAAGGGGAATCCATGGCTGCACTGCACTTAAACGGAAATGATCTGGCGCTTGAGAATTTTGAGCAGGTGGTGCTGCATCGGCAACCCGTGCTGCTGGAACCAGCGGCCCGGGAGCGCGTGATGCGGGCGCGCGAGGTGGTGGACACGCTGGTGTCGAGCGACCGCGTGGCATATGCGATCACGACTGGAGTGGGACACCTGGCCGATGTGCGAATCTCGGCTGACCAGGCGCGCGAGTTGCAGATCAACCTGGTTCGCTCCCATGCGGTGGGAGTGGGCGATCCCTTGAGCGAGGCGGAGTCGCGGGCGATGATGCTATTGCGCGCCAACTCACTGGCCAAAGGGTTCAGCGGCGTGCGTGCGGTGGTGATTGAGACGCTGTGCAATATGTTGAACCGCGGCGTGCGTCCGGTGATTCCTTCGCAAGGATCGGTGGGAGCATCGGGCGACCTGGCGCCACTGGCACACCAGGCGCTGGTGCTGATCGGCGAGGGCGAGGCCTGGTACGAGGGCCGCCGCATGAGCGGCATGGAGGCGATGAATGCGGCGCAGATTCCGACGATCCGCCTGGAGGCGAAGGAAGCAATCTCGCTGATCAACGGAACGCAGGCGATGCTGGCCGTGGGATCGCTGGCACTACTGCAGGCGCGGACGTTGGCGGCCACGGCTGACGTACTGGGCGCAATCTCACTGGACGTGCTGCAGGGCACCGACGTTGCCTTTGACGAGCGGATTCACCATGCGCGTCCCCATGCCGGGCAAACCCTGGTAGCGAAACACATGCGGACCATGCTGGAAGGCTCGCTGCTGCGCGAGCGGCACCGCGACTGCAAACGGGTGCAGGATGCCTACTCGATGCGCTGCATTCCGCAGGTGCATGGGGCGGTGCTGGATGTGCTGGACTACGCGCGGCAGGTCTTCGAGATTGAGATGAATTCGGCGGTGGATAATCCGCTGGTCTTCGTCAAGGCGCCTGCTGCTGGAACAAAAGCGAAGCCGGGAGATGCGGTGGAGGGTGAAGTGATTTCCGGCGGCAACTTCCACGGTCAGCCAATCGCCTTCGCTCTGGACTTCATGGCGATTTCGATTTCGGCGATTGCAGGGATTAGCGAGCGGCGCATTGAGCGAATGGTGAATCCCGCGCTGAGCGAAGGACTGCCGGCCTTTCTGGCTCCGGGGGCGGGATTGAACTCAGGCTTCATGATGCCGCAGGTGACGGCGGCGGCCCTGGTGAGCGAGAACAAAGTGCTGGGACATCCGGCGTCGGTGGACTCGATTACGACGAGTGGAAACAAGGAAGACTATGTTTCGATGGGCATGACGGCGGCGCTGAAACTGAAGCGCGTGATCCAGAATGTGCGGTATGTGCTGGCCATTGAGGCGTTGGCCGCAGCGCAGGCGGTCGATCTGCTGGCTCCGTTGAAACCTGGAAAACGCGCGCAACAGGCGTTGAAGGAGATTCGCGCGGTATCGCCCACGGTAATGCAAGACCGGTCGCTGGCGCAGGATATCGCCAAGGTTTCAGAGGTGATTCAGGCGGGGAAGATAGCGGTTGTTTTGCGCTGAGACAGTAGCATTTCTACAGCTTTCGGGATACGGCGGGGCGGCAACTATGGATTCCGAGAGAAAGAATCCACAGCGATATGTAAGCTGATGAACAGAAACGGTTTGTTATCAGCACAATTGGCTGGTGAATTGCACTCACTTGGGTATTCACGTCGTTCTTGAGTCTTCATTGTGGAGGCAAGGGCGATGGGTGCGTGACCCGGAGCTATGCATGAGAGTGTGATCGTTCCGGCGTTGCCTGTAAGTCTTGTGCACAACTTGCCATCAAGGTCAGGGAACGGTCTGCACAGAGCCAACCAGAGGTTGGCTCGTTTTTTGCGCCAATTTTCAGAGCCGGATTGCAAGCAATAACGCTGGCCTTGAGGCTTGTGGAATCAGTATAGTAAACAGCGCGGCGAGGATTATGAACATAGTGTTTTCTCCGGATTTTCGCTGGTTATTTCCGGTTTTTGTCGGCTAGCAACAGGATATTGCAGAAGATTAACCGAAATTCTTGTTGACACATAGACGGGAAACCCTCAAATTACAAGGGTCATCTGGTTACCAAGTCGATGCGTATCGATTGGGGTTCTGGCTGACAAGGAGTTTGCCCCCGCTCTGGCGGCTCCGTACAATTCGCATGGCAGCTACGACTTTAGCGCCCGTGGATTCACGGGATGTGGTTCGTTGCGATGATTGCCACCTGGTCCAGTTCCGGACCTCAAACAATATTTGCCGCCGGTGCAAGACTTCTCTGGATGAACTTCCAGAGGTAGTTCCCATGCATGCGCCGGTCACAATGATGACGCACACGGCGGAGACGATACCGTGCCGTCAGCTTCCGGTTGCGGCGGCCATCCGTTCTTTGCGGGTGCGGGCTGGACTCAGCCAGCGTCAGCTTGCTCTTCGCATGAGCGTTCCGCGAACCTATGTGTCCAAGATCGAAAACGACAAGGCGTGCCCGACCCTGGGTTCGCTGGAGCGGCTGGCCGGAGCCCTGCGGGTACGCATCAGCGACCTGCTGACAACCGGACGGACGAACGAGGACGATATCCGCGAGCTTTCGCAGGACGAGTTCATCGCCGGACTGATGCCCTATATGCGCAGGCTGAATGGCGTGCAGTGGATGAGCGTGCTGACCCAGGTGCGCGAACTCACGGCGATGCCCCGGCGCTCTGCGTAGGACGAGTAAGCGATGCCCACTCCGGCTGCGGCCGGGGCGGGCGGCAGTGCGAGCTACTGATCCTCGGGAAACTAAAATGAGGCCGTGCGCTTCCTAAGGAATACCGGTTAGGAATGTGGGCAGTTCATTTGCGCCCAAAAGCAATTTCACGCAGGCTTCCCGGCGAAGCTGGCGCAGTTCGAGAGGACATAACGATGGTTGACGCGAATGTCTCCACGTGTGCAAACCCGGAATGTGAACACGAGTTCAAGAAGCTGGGCGAAGGCAGACTGTACGTGCGTCGGCCTGAAAAGGGCGACAAGGAATCGACTCAGAAGACGCTATGGCTGTGCGCCACTTGTGTGGAGCACTTCGATCTGCGGTATGACCGTCGCAAGCGGGAGTTTCACCTGGTAAAGCGCCGGAAAGCAGCCTGAGACGCGACTCCTCTGGGGCACAATCCATTGCAAGAAGCCGGTGCGTGTGCTAGTTTCGAGATACTCGTTTTTGAGGAAACGCTTTGCACACCAGCGTCCCTGCCGGACTGACTCGCAAGCAAGCAGAACTATTCGCCAAGCTTGATCCAGAACGGCTACCACAACACATCGCAGTCATCATGGACGGCAACGGGCGCTGGGCCAGCCGCCGCCATCTGCCGCGTATCGCAGGACATAAGCGCGGAGTTGAGGCCGTACGCGACGTCATCACGCTGGGCGCGCGCATTCATCTGCCTGCAATGACGTTATATGCGTTTTCGGCGGAAAATTGGAAGCGTCCCAAGACTGAAACCAGCTTCCTGATGGCGCTGCTGCGCACCTATTTGAAAAACGAAGTTCCGCTGATGAATGAGAACAACATCCAACTTCGTTACATCGGGCGGATCCACGAACTGCCTCCAGAGGTGCAGGAGCGAATGGCCTGGGCAACGGAGCAGACGGCGCAGAACACGGGGATGATCATGACCCTGGCGCTGAACTACGGCGCGCGGGCGGAATTGATCGATGCCTTTCAGTCGATTGTGCAGGCGGCGGCCAGCAATGGTGGACTCGAACACCTGGTGATCGACGAGGAGATGGTTTCACGGCATATGTATGCCTCAGATCTGCCGGACCCGGACCTTGTGATTCGCACCAGCGGCGAGATGCGGCTCTCCAACTTTCTGCTCTGGCAACTGGCTTACACGGAAATCTACGTCACCCAGACGCTTTGGCCGGATTTTGACGGCAACCATCTGCTGGAGGCGCTGGCAGACTTCCAGAGACGCGAACGCAGGTACGGCAATGTGGGTGCCGCAGTTTAGGAACTCTTCTCTGATCCGGTGAATTTTCACTCCTGCTTTGCTTCCTGAGCGTGCCAGAGGTACTCTGCTGGTATCCACATGAAAAGAATCCTTACGGCTTTAGTCCTTATTCCGCTGGTACTGCTGGCCGTTTTACGCGCGCCGCTTTGGTTATTTCTGCTTATCACGGTTGTGGTGGCTCTCGCGGCGGTCATGGAATACCTTGGGATCGCGGCCAGCTACGGCCTGGAACCCTTCCGTCTGTTGACCTATATCTACACGGCGTCGCTGTTTATTGTGTATTACTACGCGGAAGGATATGGCGGCGGAGCGTTGATCGCAGGCATTCTACTGATTTTCCTGTTCGCGCCGTTTCTTCTGATGGCCAGTGCCATGGGACGGGAAGATTTGAAGACCGCAATGCCGGCGGCAGCGATGAGCTACCTGGCGCTTCCCTACATCGGACTGCCACTGCTGCTGATGACCATGTTGCGCCAGAGCGTGCGGGGCTGGGTGTACGTGCTGTTTACGTTTTTCGCCGTTTGGATGGGAGACACCGCAGCCATGTATGTGGGAAAAAGCATGGGGCGGCACAAGTTGTCTCCAAGGATCAGCCCCGGAAAAACCGTGGAGGGCGCGGTGGCTTCGCTGGTGTTTTCCGTCGGCGTCTGCTGCCTGTTCGCGCATTACGTTCCGGAGATTGCGGCGTGGTTTGGCCG
>Ga0182030_10005293_pt1 | contig 27435 bp, 22 predicted proteins | sample 812S3MmetaG_FD_121299 | JGI IMG/M metagenome (GOLD analysis project Ga0182030, IMG submission 121299) | Permafrost microbial communities from Stordalen Mire, Sweden - 812S3M metaG (Illumina Assembly) | ecosystem: Environmental > Terrestrial > Soil > Wetlands > Permafrost | place: Sweden... | reverse complement strand
CGCCCTCTTCATCGAGTCGAAGGTCGATCGCCCCGGGACCATCCAAAACTGGACACTCGATATTCAGCGCCAACTGCCCTTCAATGCCATTGTCGATGTGGCCTACGTTGGCGGTCATGGCGACCATCTGCAGGCATTCCTGCATGACCCCAACCAGGGCAACCCGAGCAACTTGTCGCGTGGCGCATGTTTGCAAGTCGACATTACCAACCAAGCGACAAGCCCGGTTTGCGCAGGTCAGGCCGCAGTCGCAGCACCCTATCCCGGGTTCAGCGGCTCCGTCTCCCAGGCCCTGCGTCCCTTCCCGCAGTATGGAACCGTCTCGGTGGATTCAGCGACCATGGACGATCCCTTTGGCGATTACACGTACAACGCCATGCAGGCTCAGGTAACCAAGCGTACCAGCGCCGGGCTGACAGTGTTGGCCAGCTACACCTGGTCAAAAAACCTCACCGATGCCGATTCGGAGTATCCGAGCGAGGCCGGCTGGGAAGGGAATGGGAATGCGGGCGCACAGAACGTCTACAATCTGAAGCCCGAGAAGGCTCTCAGCTCGTTTGACATCCCGCAGCGCGTCGTCCTGGCCTGGACTTACGATCTGCCCTTCGGCAAGGGCAAGCAGTTTGCCAATCAGGGTGGAGCTGTCAACGTGCTGGCCGGTGGATGGAAGATTGCCGCCGTCCAGAAGTATCAAAGCGGCACCGCACTCAGCGTATCCTCGTCGAACTGGACCTCGGGCATCTTCGCGGGCTCCCAGGGCGCAACCGGCGCCGGTTCGGGCCGTCCCAACATCGTTTCCGGACAGAGCGTCGGCGCGCTGCACGGCAAGTACGTCTGGGGCAAGAGCCGCATCCTTAACCAGGCTGCCTTTGCTCCGGCCGCCAACTTTACCTTTGGCAACGCGCCTAAAGCCCTTGGGATCCGCGAGCTCTTCAACAAGTCCGAGGACTTCAACGTCACCAAGGCCATCCCCATGTTCACCGACCGGGTCCACACCGACTTCCGCGTGGAGTTCTTCGACCTCTTCAACCGGCACCAATTCACCAACTTTGACACGTCAGTGAGTTGCAGCACCTCGGCGACACAAACCTGCAGCCCGCTGGTCAATACCAACACAAACTTCGGCAACGCTGGGGGCCTTGCCTATGGCCCGAGAAACATCCAGGGCTCTTTGCGGGTCACCTTCTGACGCCTCCCAAGCAAATCAGCCCAGTTACGCCTGAGGTCTGAAAACAACCCAACACTCCCGGACCTCTACAACGAGGTCCGGGAGAATTGTATTTTTGCGCGCAACACAAACCAGAGAGCAGCCAAAGAGCAGTGTGATCGGTCTATTAGAAAAATCGCCGTATGGGATCACGCAATGGCATTCAGTGACGTGAAGATAAACTACCATCAATCCATGTTTCGCATCCGCCGCCGGCGATTTCCGGTTTTCGCTGCAGTGATTCAGATGGCATGCGTGCTCTCGTCAGCCGGCACCGCGCAGGTTATCGATTCACCGATTCAGGCTCAAGTCCAGGAACACTTCCAGGCAGCGCAGCAGGCGCAGCAACGAGGGCAGCTTGACGCCGCGGTTGCCGAGTACAACCAAGTCTTGCGGCTCCAGCCCCGGTTACCCGAGGTTTATGCGAATCTCGGCCTGGTCTACTACGCCCACGGAGAGTTCGAGAATTCCGCGAAGGCTTTTGCTTCGGCTGAAAAACTGCGCCCCGGAATGCGCGGCGTGAGTCTTTGGCTCGGAATTGACGAAGTGAGGCTGAACCATCCGGCGCTTGGCGTAAATCATTTGCGCGAGGCGATTCGCCTTGATCCGAGGGAAAAGCTGGCCCAGAGCTGGCTGGGAACCGCGCTGTGGGATGCGGGGCAAACAGACGCGGCTTTGCTGCAATTACGCAAGGCAGCCGCGCAATTCCCCGACGATCCCGATCTGCTCTTTGCGCTCGGCGAGGCCTACGGAAAGTCCGCCAGGCAGCAGTCGGAGCAGCTTCTCGAAGACTCCTCGGGAACGGCGATCTCCGACCGGATTTACGCCAGCGCGTATGTTGCGGAGCGCGATTGGACCAAGGCCGAAGGCCATCTTCGCCGCGCCATCGAGCGCGATCCGCATTCGGTCGACGCCCATCTGGAACTCGCCGAGGTCTATCTCGAGGAAGCGAACCTGACCGCTGCGCGGCCCGAGCTGGACCATGCGGCGGCATTGGCGCCAAACTCTGCCGCCGTGCTGGCTCGCAGCGGAGAGTTGCTGGTTCTTACCGGACAACAGGCGGAGGGCCTCTCCGGCATCGAGCAGGCCATGGAGAGAGACCGCAGCGAGGCGCTCGATGCGCTGGGGCTTCCTGCGAAGGACCGCATCCAGGGCAATGGCGCAAGCGCCGGCCTTCTCGCAATGCTTCACGAGGCAGTGGAGAAACTGGAAGCGATTGAAACTCCAACTCCAGCGGGAAAGGCCGCGCTCGCAGCCTTGCACGCTCGGCTGGAGGACATTGACGCCTCGGAGCAAGCCTACCGGCGGCTCGGCGCTGTTCCAACAATCTCGCGGCCGACTGTCAATGCTCTTGGGCAGGCGAAGGATGCATTTCACCAACATCGCTATGACGATGCCGAGGCCGCGCTTCTTCGCTGGCTGGCAATTCATCCCGGCGATCTTTCCGCACGTTATGACCTGGTTGCCGCGCGCCGTCAAATCACTATGGAGCAGATTGCGCGTCTGCTTGCCGTCGCACCGGATTCGTATCACGTGCATCAACTCCTCGGCCAGCTTTATGCCGACCGCGAGGAAGATGAAAAGGCACTCTCCGAATACCTTGCCGTGGCCGCGGCTCGTCCCGATCTGCCCGATGTGCACTTCTGGCTTGGCCACCTGTATTGGAAGCATGGCGACGCAGACCACGCGTTCGCGGAGTTGACGCGGCAATTGGAACTGGATCCCGGTCATCCCGAGGCCAACGGAGAACTTGGCGCTGTGTTGGTGGCCGAACAGCGTAACGAGGAAGCAATTCCGCATCTTGAGTTGGCGATCCGCGGTAAGCCCGATCTGTGGCCCGCCTACTCGCAATTGGGGCGCGCATACGCAATGGAGAAAAGCTATGTCCGGGCCGAAGAGGTGCTGAGACGAGGGCTCGCGCATGACCGCGATGGCTCGACGCACTATCAGCTTGGGCAGGTTCTGCGCGCCGAGGGCAAAACCGCGGAGGCCGCCCACATGTTCGACCAGGTCCGCGCCATCAAAAGCGAGCAATCTGCCTCGCCCTCTGGCAATAACCGCGCAAACGATGGAGAAATGCAATGAGCCGCCCTTTGACCGTCGCGCCTGCGATTCTTCTCCTCGTACTTGTTTCTCCGCTGCGGGCCCAACCCACGGCGCTGGATGAGGGCGTGAAGCTGATCCGCGAAGGACATTTCGATTCCGCGTTGATCAAGCTGGAGGAAGCGCGTCGCGCGTCGCCGCGCAATGCCACGATTGAAAACCTGCTCGGAATTACAGAGACCAAGCTCGGCCACCCGGATACGGCCGATACTCACTATCGCAACGCAATTCGCCTTGACCCGTCACAAGCCGGGCCGCACCGCAATCTTGGCTTCAATCTGCTCACTGCGAGAAACTATGCCGGTGCGGAGCCGGAACTGCGCGAAGCATCCCGGCTGAGCCCCGGAGATCCCTTTGCCCACTACTATCTGACGTTGCTGGCGCTCGCAACGAATCATGATGCTGAGGCGGTGGAGCAGGCCTCTCATGCGGGCCAATTGATCGACAACGATCCTGAAGCCGGCGCGGGTTTGATCGAAGCCGCCGTTCGCCTGGCGCGCGTGGACGCCGCCGCCACCCGTATTAGCAGCATGGAAGAGGCCAACCAGCTCTCGCCCGATCGAGAGTATTCCATCGCGGTCCTTCTCAGCCAGCGCGGGTTCTATGGGCAGGCGGTGCATTGCTTCCAGCGAATTGCAAAACTAGACCCGTCATGGGGGAATCGCTACAACCTCGCGCTAGCGCTTCTCTACGACGGCCAGCCAGCGGAGGCATCGACGCTCCTCTCGGCGCTGCACACAGAACGGCCAGCACACGCAGACACTCTCATGTTCCTTGGTTCGGCGTTCGAAGCGCAGCAAAAGATGCCCGAGGCGCTGGAAGCCTATCGTGCTGCCGCTGTGGCCGACCCCTCCAATCCGGATCGAACTCTGGATTACACGCGATTGCTGATGGACATGGACCGCTACGACGAGGCAATCGAGTTTATTCAGACTGGCATGATGGAGACTGCCGCGACTTCGCCTCTGAAACTACGCCTGGGCGCGGTGGAAATGATCAAGGGAGACTATGTCGCTGCACGCGAGGCATTCCAAGCCGCGCTCGCTGAAAACCCGGAGCTCGATGCCGCTTATGTTGGCCTGGCGCAAACGTATGCACGCCAGGCGAATGACACTCAGGCCATTCGCATCCTTGAAGCAGCGCGGGCCAACAGGCCCGGCCGATATCTACTGGAGTATTACTTCGGCCTGTTAGCCAGCCGCCTGGGCCGCGAGCAGGAGGCTCTTGACGCACTAAAACAAGCTGCACAATTGGAGCCCAATTCCCCCGATCCATCTTTTGAACTCGGCAAGCTCTACGCGTCTAAGGAAGAATGGTCTCGAGCTCAACAGGCATTTGAACATGTTGTCGAGTTGAATCCTCAATTCGCGGCAGGCCACTACCAATTGTGCCGTGTTTATGAGCATCTCGGGCTCCGCGACAGAGCCGAACAAGAAGCGCAACAAACTCAAGCACTCAAAAGGAAACAACAAGAAGATACGCTTCGCAAGCAACGGGAGCGAGGTGGAAGTTTTCAGCCGCAGAACACTCTCGCGCCTTCCAACCAGCCATGATCTTGAAGACCAGTGGCGATCGCCTCTCGTTGAATCGTTACTGCGTTACTTCTTTGCCTGCGACGAAAACACGCGGCCTCAATGGACCTGCGATGAAGTACGCAAGCTCGCGGTAATCGATAAACTCATGGATCAGAAAATCGGCATTTTTGCCCGCTTCCAGTGACCCTATCCTGTCTCCCAGGCCAAGGCTGCTCGCGGCAGTGAGCGCCTCGGCAGGGCTCAGGCGCATCTGCAGGCAGCCCAGCGAGAAAATGAACGGCATTGACGCGACCGGAGACGAGCCTGGATTGAAGCCGGTGGCAAGGACAATTCCCAGACCAAGCTCGATCATCTTCCGCGCCGGCGGTGACGCCAGGGTACGCGACGAGAAAGAAGCAGTAAGATATGGAGCGGAGGCAAAGCCGATGCTGATCGTTCACGTGCATGTACACGTCAAGCCTGAGTCGGTCGCAGACTTCAGGGAGGCAACCCTAGAGAATGCCCGCTTGAGTGTTCAGGAGCCTGGGATTGCACGCTTCGATGTTGTCGAGCAGCAGGACGATGCGACTCGGTTCGTGCTGATCGAGGTCTACCGCTCTCCGGGAGCAGCGGCCGCACATAAAGAGACAGCTCACTATGTGAAGTGGCACGATGAGGTGGCAGACATGATGGCGGAGCCGCGTCATAGCGTGAAGTACAACGATGTCTTTCCCGAACCGCTGGATTGGTAGAACCAGGATTGGCAGAACATGCGCTTCGAGTTTGCGACCGCAACGAGGATCATCTTTGGTGAGGGCACGGCTGCCAGCCTCCCCGATTTGGCTCGTACCTTCGGCTTACGACCGTTCGTAGTAGCCGGCGCTTCGAGAGAGCGTGCTCAAGCGCTTGTCTCGGCACTTTCGGCGGAGACCTTCGCGGTGACAGGCGAGCCGACAGTCGAGATGGTCCGCGAGGGCGCGCGGCAAGCGCAGGACGCCGCCTGCGATGTCGTGATTTCGATTGGCGGCGGCAGCGTAGTCGACGCCGGCAAAGCGATTGCCATCATCGCTACCAACGGAGGCGAGCCGCTCGAGTTTCTCGAGATAGTGGGAAAAGGTCGCGCGATCACGGTCCCGCCTCTGCCGTTCATTGCAGTACCGACCACGGCCGGCACCGGCAGCGAAGTCACGCGCAATGCCGTGCTGGGATCGACCGAGCATGGCGTCAAAGCGAGCCTGCGAAGCCCGCTGATGGTGCCGCGTGTCGCAGTGGTCGATCCCGAGCTGACATACGGGCTACCGCCTGAAGTCACCGCATTTACCGGCCTCGACGCCCTGACGCAGCTCATCGAGCCCTATGTGAGCATACGAGCTAATCCACTGGTCGATGCCATTTGTGTTGCCGGGATCGAACGGATCGCAGGTGCGCTGCGACGCGCGTGCCACAACGGCGCGGATCGCGATGCACGACACGATATGGCCCTGGCAAGCTTGTTCGGCGGCTTGGCGCTGGCAAACGCTGGGTTAGGTGTGGTGCATGGATTTGCGGCGCCGCTCGGAGGACAATGGAAGGCTCCGCACGGAGCGCTCTGCGCCGCGCTGTTGCCACACGGCATGGCGGCCAACGTAGCTGGATTACGCGCCCGTGCACCACAGCATCCAGCTCTCGAACGCTATGCTACGATCGCGCGACTGCTCACCGGCCGGAATGATGCCAGCGTGGAGGATGGCATCGACTGGGTCAGGGCACTCTGCGCCGAACTCGGCATCCCTGCGCTGCGTGCATGGGGAGTTACCGAAGCTGATTTGCCGGGCGTAGCTGAGAAGGCGGCGAAAGCCAGCAGTATGCAAGCCAATCCACTTCCACTTACGAAGGAGGAGTTGATTGCGGTGGTTAGGGCCGCGCTCTAGCGATGCTGGTTCCCTGGGAAATCCGATCCTGAAACGCGGTTTGGGCTGTTAACCGAGGATCCTGCGCAGCCAGATCAGCGAACCCTTGCAGACTTGCATTAAGACTTCTTAGGACTGATTCATTCCTGATGAGTCACTCGGCAGTCCGTCAGCAACTGGAGACCGTTGAACACGAACGAGTGCCCATTGTGCCCGTTCTTTCGATGTCTGATTCACCGTGACCCAAACTCACCTCAGTTGACAGGTGTTGCGTTGCGTTGGTCGAGGGTTAGGGAGTTGGGGCCGGGCGCGACCTGGACGCGTTGGGACCACACGAGCGACTGGTTGTTGTAGCGGGTGGAGATCATCAGGTAATAGGTTCCGGGGGCGATGGCGTTGAAGGTTCCCTTGCCGGTGGCATCGGCGCGGACAGCGGATACCGCGTTCGCCTTGATGGCCTCAAGGATTTTTTGGCAGTCGGGAGTGCGGTTTCCGCAGGCCTGCCCTATTGCCTTATAGGGAGACGTTCCGGGAGGGACAATGACGCCCGCCCTGGCGACGATGTCCGCAAGGCTCTCGCGGAGAAGCGTGAAGGGCTGCGCAGCAAGGGAGTTGGGAGCAGCGCCCTGCACGGGGAGGCCTGAGACGAGCGTAAGCGAAGCGTTGCCGACGGTGGCTGCAACGAGGGAGGAATTGCCGTTGTTGGTGGCTGGTGACGCGGCCGGCATGGCTTCGGCGGGAATGGCTTTGGCGGGAGTGAGCAGAGCGAGATTGCAGGTTTGTTCGGACGGGGCAAAGGTGAAGTTGTCGTCGTTGTCCTGGCCGGTGATGGAGCGCCCGTGGACCTGGTAGGAGCCTGTGCCGGGATCGAGGGTGTTGGCGGAGCCGAAGGCAAGGTTGAGGGGGTGGTCGGGCGCGGCGATCCTGATGATGGCATGCGAGCCCTCGGCGAGGACCGTGTCCACCAGCGACTTGATCGCCGTCTCGCGGCTTGATCGCACATTTCGATGACACTTGGCGGCCGGTTGATGCGGATCGCGCTCGCCGGCAACGATGGCTTCGATGATGGCCATGCCGCCGAGTCCGGTTATATCGCTGAGTACGCAGATGAATCTGTAGATTCATCTGGGTGAGCGCCTTGTGCATATGCTGCACGTGGACTGCGGCGCTGTCCACCAGGCTGGCGCGGTGACGGCTCAAGGAGCGAAGGGCGCAGATTTGGCTGTCGGGACGGAAGGAGGCTTTCAAAAGCCCCACCGCGTGAAGGTACTGCAACCACTGACAGTCCTGCACATCGGATTTTCGACCCGGGCACGTGCTTGACGTGTTTGGAGTTGACCAGGCACACCTGGATGCCGGCCTCTTCCAGGATTTCGTGCGGAGGAATCCAGTAGACCCCGGTCGACTCCATCGCTACGGTGGTGATGCCGCATCGGACCAGCCACGCCGCCATGGCCCGCAGGTCGGCGGTGAAGGTCGGAAAGCCGCGTACCGGTTGCGGATCGCGATCCGGCGGCTGCGGACAGGGGCCAGGCTGTGAGGCGGGCAATCTCCTAAACGGAATCGCAGGCCTGTCCCCGGGACCAGCGTCACCAGTGTCGCAATCACAAAGCCTGGGACCATGCTCAGGAACGGGCTACACTGCTCCAATGCGAGGCCGGCCTACTTCCCCAATCCGCTATCGATTCCAGCATAAAACCACTCGACCCGAGTTCATTCCAGATGTAACTCGCAACGCAAGTCATGATGCTCAGGATGGCACTGCAGCCCGGTAGCCCATCTTAGCAACTGGAGGAATGCCATTAGCAAAGCATTCCTTGACGCAGTGCAGATTTATTTGAAGACGAGTTCGCGAAGTTGAGGAGCGATCAGAACAGTTCGATGGCTGGCCGGCTGTTGTCGCTCTTTGAAGTACCGCCGGCCACAGTCATGTGGGTGACGGTCTGGCTGGCCATTCTATAGCTATTGAGATGGGACTCCAGCAATGTCTTGAAGGTTGTATCGAAAAGACCATCCCAGCCGGGACGATCCGGCCGTTCGGCCAACCGCAACAAGTGGTCACGCATTTCCACCAGCGCCACCTGCACGTGTTCCATTCTCTGTCGCATGACATCCTGAAACTGGATGTGTCCCATCGCCTCCACTAGATGGCTCACACTTTCCTGATGGCCCGTTTCTACGGCTGAAATAACATCAAGCTGCAATTTGCAGCCAACGCTGAAATCCCGCTGCATGTGAGTTAGGTCGGCGACCAACTCTTGCAGTGCGACAAGTCCATGCTTTTCCACAAGCGCCTTCTGCGCCTCTACCATCTTGGCGGTTACCTTAACGGCCGTTGCATTGAGCTTTCCGGCAATGTCCGCAGCCGCGCTCGCAGACCGCTTTGCGAGCGATCTGACTTCGTTGGCGACCACCGCGAAGCCGCGGCCAGCGTCGCCCGCCCTGGCCGCTTCAATCTCCGCGTTCAGCGCCAGCAGATTAGTCTGGCTGGCGATGGCTGCGATGACCTCGATGATGGGGGTCAAGGCCTCGACGTCGTCGGCTAACATACGGATCTGTTCGTAGTTGCCATGCATCTCACAGGCTTGCTCGTTCAACTTCGCCTCAAGCTTGGAGATGAGCTGGGTGTTTTGCTCCACTCGGCCATTGGTGACCTCTGTCAATGTCTTCCCGCTCTGAACGGAATCAGCGATGCGATCCATCTGACGGCTGGATTGGGCACTCAGCAGATTGAGTTGCTTGATCAGAGCGGTGATCTCGCGCTCAGATTCTGCCAGAGATCCACCTATCTGCTCGTGCATCACATCGATGTAGGGCTTGCAGTCCTTGATGTCTACCTCGACAGCCTTGTGCACCGCCAGTTCACGCGATACTTCATCGAAATTGAGTTGGCCGAAGCCCCACATGTCGAAGATGGCGCGGCGGGCCATTGTCCAGTTCCACCATTCGACGATCAGCAGCGGCACGAATTTGAGAACCGCGAGCGCTACGACGATGCTTATCCAGCCGGCGATGAAAGCCCGTCCTTGGATACGGAATAGGACTGCAAGGAACAGAAGATTGCAAAGTAGTGCAAGTGCCACTTGAAGGAACAGCCGCTTCTTAATGCGGCGTATCCGCAACTCTCGATCGTTCATAACCTCGGCTCCCAAGTCGCCACCAGTCCAATCCGCCGGACGGAGATCGTTTGAAGTTTGCGGACAGCATCGACATTGCGATTTCACGCTCCCGGCAGAATCTGTTTGATGACCTTGATCAGATCACAGCCCGATACGGGCTTGACCAGCCAGCCCGTGGCGCCGAGCCGCCTGCCCTCATCGCGCTTCGCGGCCTCGCTTTCCGTGGTCAGCGTCAGAATCGGAAAGAATCTGCATCCGGCGAGCGCACGAACCTTGCCGATCATTTCCAGACCCCCCATAACCGGCATGTTGATGTCGGTGAGGATGAGGTCTGGCTTGACTCCGCCTTTCAACTTGTCGAGTGCCTGCTGGCCATTGTTGGCGGTTTCCACCCGAAACCCGCTCATGGACAGCGTGCTCTTGAGGCTCATCACCATCGTCGGTGAATCGTCGACGACCAGAATTGTCTTTGCCATGTGAGTCCCTTAATCCTCAGGTTTCAATGCCGGTTCCAGCCATGCGCGCAGTTCAGCATTCCTCGGCCAACCGGTCACGCGCGCCTTAGCCGTCATCAGCACTTGCAGGTCGGCAGTGTGCATGTGGCCGCATTCGGATAGATCGACCTTGGCAGAAGATTTGTTCTGGAGCCATTCGAGCAGCCCTTCCGCTTCCTCCACACTTACGTCGTCGCGAAATATTGCGCGGTTCTTCCTGAATTCGATTGGCATCAGGCGATCTCCCGGATATTCAGTATCATCAACACGGAACCGTCTCCCATCAGCGCCGAACCCGACCAGGTGGACAAGTTAGATAGAAGGCCTGCCATAGGTTTCTGTATCACGCCAAGGGTTTCCCTGAATCCGTCCACCAGGAGACCCAGTACTCCGCCCCCTGCTTGAACAAGAAGTACAGATAGTTCATCGTCCGCGTTGGCCTTATGTTGAGCGGCGATTCCCAGCAGGCTGTTTAAAGCCTTCAAAGGAACGACCCGTCCTCGCAAAACCGCCGTCATGCTCTGCTTGATTCGATGGATGGAATGCCTGGGAACCCGCACGGTTTCCAAGACATTGTCCATGGGGACGCCAAAGAGTTGGCCGTCGCACTCAATGACCATGACTTGAGTCACGGCCATCGAGAGCGGCAGAGAGATACGGATCGATGTGCCCTTGCCAAGTTCACTCTCAACTATGACCGAGCCGTTTAGCTTTTCGACCGCCGTTCGCACCACGTCCATGCCTACGCCGCGGCCCGATAAGTCTGAAACCACTGCCGCTGTAGACAGGCCGGCAGCGAAGATCAGGTTAACGGCCGAGCGGCCGTCCATTCGCTCCAGAGCCGCTTCGTCAATGAGCCCCTTCTCATAAGCCTTGCGCTTGATAACCGCTGGATCAATGCCCTTGCCGTCGTCGACGATCTCGATGACCACGCGGTCGGCTTGTTGCGCAGCGCGAATCGTGAGTGTGCCGGTCTCCGCCTTGCCATTGGCCCGTCTGACTTCAGGAGTTTCGAGCCCGTGATCGAGGCTGTTGCGGACGATGTGGATCAATGGGTCGGCCAGTGCCTCGATGATGTTCTTGTCCGCCTCGGTTTGCTCGCCTTCGAGCACCAGTTGGACTTCCTTGCCGAGTTTGCGGGAGATGTCGCGCACCAGTCGTGGGAAGCGCTGGAAGACGATCGAAACCGCCATCATCCGCACCTGCATAATCGCATCCTGCATTTCGTCAGCGATGCGATTGATGACCGAGTACTGGCCCTTGATCTCACGCGAAAGCTCGCGCACGCCGTATTGCGCCTCCGCCCTCTGAGCCAGATATGGCAGCGCGTTCTTCTCGACTACGAGTTCTCCGATCAAGTTCATGAGCCGGTCGATCTTGGCCTGATCGACCTTGAGGCTGCGCGGACCGGTCTGGTTGTCTTCGGCGCGGCGGCCAAACTTGATTCCATCGTCGGCGATTGGCTTGGAGGCGGCGGATGCAGCAGCTTCCTCTTCTGCGCCGGTCCGACTTCCGTCCGCAACGGACTGTTGAACGAGTTTCGGAATGAACTGGCTCCGATGAGCATTCAGCCATTCGAGCAGCGGGAGACCGCTGGCAGAAGCAACAGCTGCCGCAAGCGAAGCGTCAATCTGACCTTCGGCTTCGGCATTGCCCAAGAAGATTACAAGATTCTTGAGCACCGCCGCAACCGCCTTGAGCCTTCCGGAGAGCCAGGCGGGATGATCGTCCAAAGTGAGGATCTGTTGTTGTGCCGTCAGAAGCCGAGTGAGCGCGGCTGCTTCTTCGATGGATTCCGGACTTCTCTCTGCCTCGGAATCCGGCGATCCGGAAATGCATTCATCTTCAATTCCGACTGTTTTCTGTGGCTCGCATTCGGAAATCGAAAGCCACAATGGATCGATAGCGACGAGCGCAACTTGATCCGGCACATAGCGAAAGTATTCGACCAACTCTTCGTGAAATGCCGCTGTCAGCAGATGAAACTTGAGCGAACATCTATAAGTGTCCAACCCGGCAAGAGGCGGCAAAGGCTCGGATGGCAGAACCCTGCCCCAAAGTAAACCCGGTGTCTGGCGGGCACGATGGAATGGATCGTCGCCTTGAAAGAAACACTCGGGCACAGGCTGATAGGAAATCCAATGGAACTTCTCTCCATCGCCGCAACGGCGGAAGGCTTCAATGCGCAGCGCTTCAGGGATCTCACTGAGCGGTGGCAATTCACTGAGTGTGCCTGCGATTGATTTCGTGGTGACTGGAGTTGACTTGGCAGTGCCGGATTTAGCGGAGTCCGGGAAATCCGCCATCAGTGCCCGTAGCGACTCGGCCAGGCGAGCAGAATCTGCTGCGCGGGAAGCATCGATGCACCCCGTGGACTCGATTTCATTCGAGAGCAGTCCGACAAAATCCATTGCGTCGAGCAGACGGTCCGCCAACTCCCGCGAGAACGTCATCTCATTGCCTCTCACTTTTCCAAGCAGGTCTTCGCCGGCATGGAGCACGCGTGTCATCTCGGGGAATGTGAATAGGCCGCTGTTGCCCTTCAGGGTATGTACAGACCTGAACAGATCGTCGATCACGCGCCGGTCATTGGGTGAGTCTTCCAGTTGCATCAGCTTTTGGCCGATGCCCTCCAGAAGCTCGCGGGATTCAGATAGAAACTGCTCCAAGAGTGGATTTTCGGGCAAGGGATTCATTGGACTGCCTCCCCAAGCATCAGGCGCGTATACGTCAACAATTGCGTTGGCTGCACTGGTTTAATGAGATAACCATTGGCGCCTGCCCGGTACGCCGCTGCCTCATCGCCCGGTGCAGATTCGGTCGAGACCATGATGGCCGGCTGTTGTAGAACCTCCCGCTGACGCAGTTCACTCAAGAATCCATAACCATTCAGCTTTGGCATATTGACATCCACGATGTACAACTCGAAGGGAGCTTCGAGGGCCTTTTCCAGCGCCTCAATCCCGTTCATCGCCTCTTCGACCGCATAACCGGCTGACTCCAAGATGCCACGGTGATACATACGCACGGTAGCTGCATCGTCGACTATCAGAATGCGTTTGGCAATCACGACTTCATTCATCATCGGGCCTTCCATCATCTGGCCTCCAGACTCTTGCGATAGACAATTGCTTCGGGGAATTTGCGCACCTCGAACAAAGACGAAATGCGGCTCATGGATTCCGAGTGGCCCAGGCAAAGATACCCACCTGGGTTGAGCGCTTCATAGAAAGTCTCAGAGGCCGTCTTGCGCGACAGGTCGTCGAAATAGATGAGAAGATTGCGGCAGAAGATCACGTCGAAGTTGCGGTAATTGAGCGTGTCGGCTGGTTCCGCTAGATTAACGCGAGTGAACTCGACCGCCTGACGGAGATCGTCGCAAAGCTGATACTCGTCGCCAACACACTTGAAATACTTCTTCAGCCACGGCTCCGGGACGTTCTGCACCGAGCGCGGCGAGTAGCGTCCGGCGCGAGCGCGGCGCAGAATGCTCGTGTCAATGTCCGACGAAATGATTTCCACATCCCACTCTTTGATGCCCGCCCAGTTCTCCAAGAGAAACATGGCGATCGAATACGGCTCCTCGCCGCTCGACGATGGAATGCACCAGATGCGGATCGCATCCGTGCCGGCTCTGCGATGGACGATCTGTGGAAGAATAGAATCCACGAGGCAGCGAAACTGATACTCTTCGCGCAGAAAATAGGTCTCATTCACTGTCATGGCATTGGTGAGCTGTTGTAACTCTTCACCCGAAGCCTGAAAGCGCAACAAAGTGAAGTAGCCGCGAAACGTACAGGTGCCGGTGGCCTCGATTCGCTCAATCAGCCGCTTATCCACAAAATATCGTTTGGATGTCTCGAAGCTAATGCCCGTGCGGCGATAGAAGAACTCCTTGAACCTCAAGAAGTCCTCGTTGGTGATTGTTGCCGGTTCCGGATGGGGCGCGTATGTGCTCATCAGCAAGTCAGATTTCTCGTATGAGTTTCAGCGCCCGATCGGCGGCAAACTGGATATAGGGTTGGTGGGCAAAGCGGGTTTTGAGATGAAGTAGCGGATCGATGGCCGCCTCGGTGCCCACTTCGCAGAGTAGATCGACTGCCGTGGCGCAGACGTTGACGTGAGCGTCCCGCTCGATAACTTCGATCAACCACTGCTCCACGTCCGGATGACGCTCGGAATTGAGGATATTGACGACGAAAATACGCACGTCCGGATCGGGATCGGCCAGCAGGGAACGCAGGATTGGCGCCACTTCGTCGCCCAGTTGCCTGAAGGCCTCGATGACATCGTTGCGCAGCGCCGCATCTTCACTGCGCAAGCAGTCGGCCAGGCCGCGGCCAATCGATGGGTCGTACAGCCGAAGCAGTGAATTCAAAATCGCTTCGCGCACGGCTGTGTTTTCCTCGCGCTTCAAGCGACTCACCAGCGCCGTTGCGGCATCAAGACAGGCCGTGATCTTTTGCGCGGCGTGGCGGCGAACGGCGGCATCGGAATCCTCAAGCGCCGCTACCAGTTCTTCGCAACTTTGCTGCTCTATCGGCTCGGCCTTATCTGCAATTCCAACTGCTTTCCCTTTGACGAGTCCCATCGTTCTTTCCTCACCGGCCAGCCCAGGTTGATAACTGTGAGGCCACTCTTTCCACCGCTAAAACCAGGCTTGCTCCACCTTTGGCGACCAACTCTGCCGGCATCCCGTAGACCACGGCCGACTCTTCCGATTCGGCAATGGTGCGGCCGCCACGCTTTTTGATCTCCGCAAAGGCATCGGACCCGTCGTAGCCCATGCCGGTCAACAGCACCGCCGTGACGCGCTTGGGATCGTAGTGTTCCATCACCGAACGTCCCAGCAGCTCGACCGAAGGGTGCCACAAAAAGTGCGCGTTCTCCGGCATGGGTAGAACGGTCAATCTGCCCGCACGGCTGGCCAGCACCATATCCGCCCCACCCCTGGCGATGTAAATCTTGCCCGATTCGATCGGCAGAGCGCAGTTTGCCTCAACCACTTGCAATGCACAACACTGATTCAGCCGCTCGGCAAAGGCCTTCGTGAATGCCGCCGGCATATGCTGTGCAACCAGCACCGGCCATGGGAAACCTGCCGGCAATCCCGATAACACAATCTCAAGCGCCCGTGGCCCTCCGGTGGATGCGCCTACCACCAGCAGACCATCGCCTGCGTCACGCGGTGCGGCCGTTGCAGAAGAAGCGGCGGCAGCCCTCTTGCGCTCCTCCTGCATTCTTCTGGCAATGGTCGCGGCGATCAATGACTTGTCTCTGGGCGCCTTGCCTTTAGGCCGGGAGCGAGCGGCGCCGCGCACCTTCGCCACCAGCTCTTCGGTGATCCGGTCAATCGATAGCGAGATCGTGCCCCCGGGTTTAGCGATGTAGTCTACCGCGCCCAGATTCAGCGCCTCAAAGGTTGCCAGCGCTCCCTCGTTGGTTAGTGAGGAGACCATCACCACGGCCACCGGACGCTCGGCCATGATGAGGGAAAGCGCGGTCAATCCATCCATCTCCGGCATATTGATGTCTAGAGTGACAACATCCGGCTGGAAATCCCGGTTTTCCCTCACCGCTTCTTCACCGTTTCTGGCCTGGCGGACCTCGAAATCCCCCTCGGCCTGAAACAGGTTCATCAGCTGCCGCCGCATCAACGCAGAGTCATCAACAATGAGCAGTTTGATCATTGATTCGCCCTCGAGATTTATCCGGCAACCGCGGCCAACGCCACCAGCTCTTTCTTCCCCATCAGGTGGGGCGGATCGAGCAGTTGCACCATCCGCTTTTGCTTTTCGAGATTGGCCATCCGGCTCAGCAACAGGCTTTGCTCATTCGAGAGTTGGGGAGCAGGTTCGATCGCCGACTTGGGAATCTTCAGTACCTCTGCCACCTGGTCGACGATGAAGCCGGTGCGCACATCGGAGATGAGAAACACCATGATGCGCTGGCGGTCGGTGCGGTCCACCTGTTTGAGGCCCAGTCGAAGTCGAAGATCAATTACTGGGAGCACGGTTCCACGCAGGTTGATGACTCCCTCAACAAACGAAGGCGCCTGGGGAACCCGGACCAGTTCTTCCGGCACACGCACAATCTCCTGAACACTGGCGATCGGCGCTCCGAACTCCTCCTTGTCAAGGCGGAAGACGACCACTTGTTCGTCGTCGTCCAGGTTATCGTCCACCTCTTTGGCTTCTGTGCTGGTCTCCAGTTCGCTCTCATTCACGGTGTTCAACGCCTCCTTGATCGCAGAATGATCGAAGAGATTGCGCGCAGTCATGATGGAGACCAGGCGCTTTCCATTGTCCAGACGGCAGATTGCTGTGACCTCGGCCAGGTTTCCCTCGCGGGCCAGCAGAGCCGGCAGCGCGTCCACCCCGGACTTCGAAACCCGGAGCACCTCGCTGACCGAGTCTACGACAACGCCCACCGAAACTCCGTTGAGCGTCAGCACGACGATGCGGCTCTTTTCGTCCAGGTCGCTGTCCGGTAGGCCGAAGATGCGGCGCAGCCTGACCAGCGGTAACAGGCGGTTGCGCAGCGTCATCACGCCGAGTACGTGCGACTCCGAACGCGGCACATGAACCACCGCCTCCGGTACCTGCACGATCTCTTGCACGTCCTCGATGGCGATGGCGTACTCCTGGCCCTCCACATTGAAACTGACCAGTTGCAATTCATCGCTGGAGTCCTCTTCCTCGCTTTGCACTTGGGCTTGCGCCGCGCCGGCTACGGAAGCGTTTTTTGTGATCGCCGCGATCTGCGTGAACTCCCGCTGAATGAGCTTGGCGAAGTCCAAAACCATGATCATCGCGTGACCGCCCGCGTCCTTGATGAGACCGGAAAGCACTTCGGTATTTACCGTGGTGCCAATGGTCCCAACATCTTCGATGTGGCCGGCATCGACGCCCATTACGCTCGAAACCCGGTCCACCACGAAGCCCAGCGGTTGACCGACGTCTATCACCAGGGCGCGTGTCGAATCGTCGTGCTCTAACTCGGGAAAGCCGAAGAGACGGCGCAGGGAGATGATCGGCAGAACCTTGCCGCGCAGATTAGCAAGGCCCTCCAGCGCCGCGGGAGCCAGCGGCACGCGCACCACTTGGGGTACGCGGATGATCTCCTTAACCGGCGACATATCGGCCGCGAAGACCTCATCTCCGGAGAGGAACGTGACAAACTGCTGAGTTCCCTGTTGCGTTGTGGAGGCGCGCCCGCTTTCGCCGCGATTCGCGCGGGACGCCTCATCCGGTTGATCGTCGGGCGCGCGCTCGTCGAGGACAGTTTCCTCGAGAAGCGCCACGCCCGCATCCTGCTTCGATATTCTTTTCGTCATGGCGTCTCCTTACGCTGCGCTCTGCAGTTCGTCCGCCAGCGAAGAGATCTCTTCAATGGCTGCTGCCAGGTCTTCCGCGCCCTTCGACTGCTGCTGAGCCGCGCCGGCCGCTTCGGTGGCTGCCTTGTCGGCTTCAGTTGCCGCGGCAGAGATCTGCTCTATGCCCTTCTTCACCTGAGCGATGGCAGAGGCGATTTCGTTGGACGCGGCAAGAATCTCCTGTGTGCCTGCTTCCACAACCCGGACGTCGCCCTCAATGGTGACGAGGTCTCCGTTTGTGGCCTTGGCCTTCTCCACCTCGGAGAGCGCCGCAACAACGATCTCGTTCAGATCGCGTCCCACCACCCCAATCTGATCCTGTACTCCCTTTACCAGATCCTTGATCCGGTCGGCGTTTTCCGATGAATCGTGAGCCAGGTTGCGAATGTCGGTGGCCACCACAACAAAGCCTTTGCCGAATTCGCCGGCGCGCGCTGCTTCGATGGCGCCATTGACTGCCAGCATGTTGGTCTGGATCGACACTGTGCTGATGGCCTCGACGATCTTGTCGATGCGCCTGGAGACCAGTTCGAGGTCGTTCATCTGCTTGATACTGGCACGAGAGGCTTCCGCTGAAGTGGAAAGACCTGTAATCAACCCATTGACGGCAGTCTTGTTTTCGCCCAGCAGGGTCTTGATCGCCTCCACCTTCTCGGCACTGGCGGTAGCCCGCTTTTGGGCAACATCCAACCCTTTCTCGATCTGGTTGGTCGCCGCGGCGGACTCTTCGGAAGCTGAAGACTGCACCTCGGCGCCCTTGCGGATCTGGCCGATTGCGGTCATAATCTGCGCACTCGAGCGGTTGATCTCCTGCACCGCAGAAGACAACTCTTCTGCGGAGGAAGCCACCTGCTCGGCGCTCTTGGCAACATCGGTCGAGTTCTTCAGATCTTCCGCCAACTCCGACAGGGCCTGGGAGGTTTGCTCGCACTCTGCGAGCGCCTGCGCCTGCTCCGCCACCGTCTTGGCGGACTCTTCGGCAGCGGAAGACTGCTCCTCGGCCGCGGCCGCAATGTTTTGCGAGCCCTTGAGGGCCTGCTGGGCTGCAACGTTGGACTGTCCTGCGTTGGTGGCAATTTCCTGAATGCCCTTCACGATCTCAACAAAGTCGCCACGGATCTGATCGAGTTGCGCCGTGATTGTCTTGCCCTTTTCCACCTCTTCATCCATGGTTTTGGAAGATGTGTTGATGCCGTCGGCGATCTTCTTGACGTCCGCCTGAATCTGCCCGACCAGCTCCTGGATCTGCTTGGCGCTTTTTTCCGATGTCTCAGCCAGAGTCCGAACTTCGTCGGCGACGACCGCGAAACCCTTGCCGTGTTTGCCGGCGCGAGCAGCCTCGATGGCCGCATTCAAAGCCAGCAGGTTGGTCTGGTCGGCAATGCGTGCCACAGCTTTGACGATGTCACCGATCGTAGCCGCCTGTCTTTCGAGTTCAACCACCATGGTCACGGAAGCGGCCTGGCGCTTTGCGGCTACACCAACATTAGCGATCAGACCGGCAATATCCGTGCCCGTGCGAGCGATCAGCGTTTGGCATACTTCGCCCTTGGCGCGGCTGACGTCGGCGCTCTGCAACTGCTTGGCGATGGAGACGCCAACCTGCTGGAACGCAGCCAGAGACTCCTGCGCGGCGCTCGATGCCTCTTCGGCGCCGGAGGCGATCTGGTCGCTGGCGCGTTTCAGTTCTTCGGCCGCGCTCGATGCCTCTGCGATGCCGGAAGCTAATTGTCCTGTGGCCGCTGCAATGCGTTCGGCCGCTTGTTGCTGTTTGGCGAGGGTTCTCGCCTTCTTGCGCTGCGCTTCCGCCTCGCGGGCGGTAACAAGTGAAGGCTTTCCATCCGCTGACGCTGAGGCTGCCTGCGCGGAAGACTTCTTGACGAGTGCCATAATCCTTTCCTTTCATGCTGCCGTTCCAGCGGTGAGTCTCTCGATTCTCTTAGGCTGGAATTCGCCGAGCTGTGAGAAGCGCGTAAGAAGCGTGTAGGCGCGGAAGAGATACGCCCAGTGGGTCATATTTCAAGTAACGGCCCAAGGGCGGGTTTTCTAGACAAAAGGGCTGCTTAGTTTTGCTCACAACCTATCCGTACTTCCAAGTCAGGAAGTGGGACCAAAACGGAACACTTGTTGCGTAATTACGTATTGGCGATCACAGCAGCGCCGAATATCAGAGTGTCGCGGATGATCTGACACACAAGTCTATTGAGCACCGGCAAAGCAATGGCTATTCCGAATCAATTGCACACTGATTCGTTTTGCAACTGATTCTCAGAGCACCTGGCCAGCAGGTCACCCTCTTGGATCCACGATGGACACGCAGGCAGGATTCCGAAGACGCGCGATGCCTTCCAGACGTTTGTGCGTTGGAGAGCGGTGGCATTCGAGGCAGATACAGTATGCTATATCACTTTGTGGGCCACGACGGGACAGGCCAGACTTCGACTCAGCCGATGCGACGTCGATCTCGGTTTCGCGTTTTCTGAAAGTGTCCGAGTTTCAGGCAGCATAAATGGTTCGCCCAAGCCGCGTCGTTCTTCCAATTGACGATCCTGAGCATAGTCCTCGCGTCAAGCAATCAGACTCAACCTGCGCAGTTCGTCTAAAAGACTAGCCTTGTCGATAGGTTTGATGAGGTAAGCATCGCAGAGCGCGTGGAACGATCCGACGACATCCTTGGGATCGTCGACTGTTGTCACCATAAGAATCTTCACGCCGTTGGTAGAAAGAACGCCATCCTCTGTTTCCAGTTTGCGAATCCGATTCGCTGCCTCCACGCCGTTCATCTTCGGCATCCTGATGTCCATGCAAATCAGGTCGTAGGGCGCGGCGCCGGCGAGTGCCATGCGAAATGCTTCCACGGCTTCTTCCCCGTCAACGGCAATGTGGCATTGGCCAAAGCGGGCTAGGAGATTCTGCAGTAGAATCCGGCTGGTGAATTCATCTTCAACGACAAGCGTCTTCATAATGCAACCTTCTTTCCTGCTTCAGGGCTTGGTATCGACTGACTCATTTCGCTTGATCGCATCCTCGAGCAGACCGAATTGACGTTCCAACTCGTCCATGCGGGAGACGACCGAGCGCCAATCCCCGGCATCGGCCGCCCTTTCCATTTCCGCTGCCAGTTTCCGGAGAGACGCGCCGCCGACATTCGCCGAGGCGCCTCTGATCGAGTGGGCCTGCCGAGCGGAGCCAGCGTCGTCCCTGTCTGCCACAAGCTTCTTCAGAGCCTGAATCTGGCGCGGGAGGTCCTCAAGAAAAGCCGCAAAGACGATCTGCGCCAGCTCATTGTCCCCCTCCAAGCGTGACAGTACGCTTGCCGCGTCAAAGACGATCGCTTCGCTGTCAGCCGTTTGAGTTAGCACGAGTGGGCTGGTCGTAGTCGCTATCACGGAATCTCCGATGGGCAACCATCTGTTGAGCGTATCCCGCAACACAGCGCCCGATATCCTCGCTAAGCCGAAGCGCCTGCTCCACCCCGTAAGCCGCGATCGAGCGCTGGCTCCGACGGTACTGCTCGGCAAGCAGGCTGATGCAAGCGCCCATGGCCGAAAAGAACACCAATGCGACCAGATCCGAGGTCCGTACAATCGCAAAGCGCCCAGTTGGGGGCAGGATGAGATAGTCCGTCCCCAGCACCACCAGTGCGGTGGCCAGCAATCCGGGTCCCAGACCGGCGAGAATGGCAGCGAAGATTACCGCAGGATAAAACGTTATATAGGTTGGCAGTTCCGGGCCAAGCCACTGAACCATCATATGGCGCAGCAGAAACGAAGCAATGACAACCACCACGGCCATCGTGTAACGCGCGATCGGTCTTTCAACCACCGCTCTTGCATATCGCGGCATCAGACCCCCAGGCGGACACAAACCGCCTTAATTTAACTGGCTGGAATCGAGCCATTCTATACAATTTTGTGTGAGTTGAGCCTCACTAGTGTCCGAGATCGTCGATTTGTTCTTCTCCAATTACCCTCAAGACTGAAGGCCGCGCCTCCGACGCCGGCCTGAAGGAAACCAGGAATATAGCTTGATAGAACGAGATGAAGGTTGGCAGTTCCAATCCGAGGCCCCGAACCATCGCACACCAAAGCAGAAAAGTCGCGGTAACAACGGCAACAGTCAGCCCGTAGCGCGCGAGGGGCTTGTGTAGTACGAGTCCGAGTGAATCTAGCATAAGATCACCATGGACACCGAAATCCCAAACCCCGAGGAACACCGCAAATCTCTTCGTCTCGTCGAGAAGTATAATTGTCTCCAATTTTGCTCGTGTTATGCAATCTAAATTTAATCAACAAGATGAAGAATTGCAGAAATGTATCCGGTTAGTGAAAGCAGCAGCATTCCACTCTGGCGGGCTGTTTCCGGATGCTGTGCAGGAACTTGGCTGCGGCCTTGACTGGTACTACAGTCGTATTTGTCATTGGAGGCGCTGGTCCGGGTCCGAAGGCTGCGGATCGATCGCCGATTTTCAGAGGGGTGCCCTCCTGCTCCCTCCGCAAAAGCTATGCGGATCCAGTTGCGCATTGCAATCCAAGCTTGCGAAATTCCGCGAATCGCGGCAACACCCCCAGCATCTCCAAGCAGACCCGATCACCGCTGTCGAGCTCAAGTCCAGTTGTATCTTGCGGATGAGCCTCCAACTCGTGGGCCAGAAGGCCCGCTACATAGACGGCAACTGTGCTATCAAAGCCGGAATGCGATATGCGGGTGAGATGGTGGTGATGTGCGATCGCCTCAACGGCAAGAGTGGGGATACCCCACAATCCAAGCAGGTAAGCGCCGATCTCCGTTCCGGAAAGCAGGGTGTCTCCGGGGGCGGAGTTCTTTGTTGCTGCTCGTGAGAAATTTAAAGTCTCCCGCGCCGTGTGGGCGAACATGCTGCGGGTCAGTCCACACACAGTAGAGAAATGGAAGCAGGGTGGCCAGGTAAGTCCGCTTGCGGCTACATTTGTCGAACTTGTTGCTCACTTTCCGGACACTATCGAGCGCTTGCAAACGCTTCCTCGGCACGTTTCGCGCAGGTCTCGACTGTTAGTCAAAGAGCGGGCTGCGTCTCCACTGGCCACTGTAAAGCATCGAAGTTCCGCAAGCCGAACAGGCAAGACCGTGCCGGTCAGAAGGTCAGCCGCGGCTGGCTGAAAAATGGGAGGCCCGTCGATCCTTCCTGAGCCTGCATTGACGCCAGCAATCCCTTGCGATTGGATTGGGGAGAAACTGACATTCCCCGATAGATGGCATGTTGTGCCGAGGCGACGGAGGTCCGTGTCAAGGCTCTTGACCGCGTAGCGGCGGGCCTTGCCCGGCCTTGACTCGGACCGCGCCTCGGCTATGCTCCGCCATTCGCGGGAATGTCATTGGAGATTTGTCGAGTGGAAAATCCCGCACTAAATAAATTTCGTTTTCATAAAATCGAAAAACAGCTTGCGCGAGGTGCTGACTAAGGACTCCCTTTTGTACTGCTGTGCTCTTCTGGGCTCCCGTCGATTCCACTACGCTCCGAGAAGTTCCGATAAGTTTCGACCGTGAGATGAAAAACAGGCCCCATGCATGGGGTTGACGCGCGTCCGAGCCCTGTCCATTGTGGATTCAAGGAGTATACGAGCCATGTCCGACTTCCCCCTGTTTTCGAACCTCTGCTCGACAGCGAGCAGGCGGCGGCCATTGTCAAGGTCCGCTTGATGCTCGTTTAGCGGAGGTGCTGTTGCAATGGCGCTCCGCTACGGTCTTCCCAAGAGAAGAGGAATGGCTTTTTGCCAATCCGGTCACAGGGAGGCCGTATTACCAGAAGAGCTTGCAGAAGTCGCAGATCAAACGGGCTGCGAAGCTCGCCGGGTTAGGTGAGGATATTGGGTGGCACACGTTTCGCCACAGCTATCGTTCCTGGCTCGATGAGACGGGTGCTCCGATGAAGGTGCAACAGGAACTGATGCGTCACGCCTCGATCCAGACGACGATGAACGTCTATGGGCGAGAGATGACAGAAACCAAACGCCGCGCAAATAGTCAGGTTGTTGGACCGGTGTTCGGCCCAAACTCGCAGGATTCGCCAGCAAAAGCAGCGCCTGCGACCGTCCAGTAAATTACAGTTCGTTCTTAATAGGGGATAACGGGGACTTACTGAAAGCAGCCAATTACTGTAAGTTGTTGATTTGATTGGTTGCGGGGGCTGGATTTGAACCAGCGACCTTTGGGTTATGAGCCCAACGAGCTACCGGGCTGCTCCACCCCGCAGTTACAGTTTAGCAACTGCGGCGGCAGGGGTCAATTCACTGGATGCGCAGGGAGCGTCTTCGATCCGGTAAACTGCTGAGAACCTTGTAACCTAGCGAGGAACCCCTCGTATGTCGCAGTCGCATCTCTATGTTGCTGTCCTGGCCGTGATTGTCGCTGCTCTGCTGGCTGTGGCAATCTATCGCACCTCCCAGGTAAAGACCAAGGCCGACTATCTGGTGGCCGGCCGGTCGCTGCCGGCGTTGGTGCTGGTGCTCACGCTGCTGACGTCGTGGATCGGCGCCGGCTCGCTGTTTGCCGGGGCGGAAAATGCTTACAGAAACGGCTTTGCGGCGCTGTGGCAGCCGGCAGGCGGCTGGCTGGGGCTGCTGCTCATCTACTTCATTGCGCCACGCGCGCGCAAGTTCGCGCAGTTCACGCTGCCGGACTTGCTGGAAGCCCGCTACAACCAGACAGCGCGGGTGCTGGGTACCATTGCCATCCTCTTTGCTTACGTGGGCATCACCAGCTACCAGTTCAAGGGCGGCGGCAACGTGCTGCACCTCATCTTTCCAGACTCGGTAACTCCGGAGCTGGGGGCCTACATCATCGCGGCCTTCGTGATTTTCACCACGGCTCTGGCGGGCATGTCGTCCGTGGCCTACATGGATGTGGCCATCGGCTCGCTGGTCACCGTGATCTCGATCATCGCCGCGCCCATGCTGTTTCTCAAGGCGGGTGGATGGGCGGGTCTGCATGCCTCGCTGCCGGAGTCGCACTTTCAGGTGCTGGGGAACCTGACCCTCGTGCGCGCCCTTGAGTTCCTGGTTCCCACCATGCTGCTGATGCTGGGTAACCAGGTGATGTACCAGAAGTTCTTCTCGGCCAGGTCCGAGAAAGATGCGCGCATCTCGGTGGTTGGCTGGATTCTGGGAACACTGCTGCTTGAGACGCTGATCGTGGCGATTGCCGTTTTCGGCTCGGCGCTCTACCCCACCGGCGAAGTGGCTCGCCAGCCCTACGAGATCATACCCTATACTGCGCGCCATGGGCTGCCCGCTCTGATGGGCGCGCTGCTGCTGGGGGCGGTCTTCGCCAAGGTGATTTCAACGGCGTCGAACTACCTCTTCTCGCCGGCCAGCAACCTGATCGAGGACGTCTTCGTCCGCTACATTTCGCCCGGCGCTTCCAACAAGCAGGTCCTCATCTTCTCGCGGCTGGCCGTGGTGCTGCTGGGCTGCTGGGCGCTCTACCAGGCCATCTACGCTCCGAGCATTCTGGAGAAGATGCTCTGGGCCTACACCATCTACTCCGCCTCGCTCACGCCCGTGGTTCTGGCGGCCTTCTACTCGAAGCGCGTCACGGCCTGGGGCGCGGTTGCCGCCATCGCCACCGGCACGCTGGTGACTTTGGCGTGGGATGTGCCCAGCGTCCGCGGCTGGTTTCCGCCGATTCTTGCCCAGCGCGACGCCATCTTCCCGGCCCTGTTTGTCGCCGTGGCGGCCATGGTGGTCGTCAGCCTGTTCACCCGCGCACCGCGGACGGAACAGTTGGCCCAGTTCTCCGATTAGGCAGGGTTGAATTGTGGCTCCCATCCTCTCGACACCAATTGGCAAAAGGATGGGAGGCCAGAAACTCAATTACCCGTTCGCCCGCTGCGCCACCAGCATGGAATTCAGAATCTCGTCCGAAACTTCCCTCACTGCCGCCGGCGAGTGAGCCAGAAACAGCGTATTCGTCTTGTCGTTCTCGCCGATCGACTTCAGCGTGTCGAAGTACTGCGTCACCAGCACCAGTTGCATCACTTCCTTGGCCGATGCGCCTTCGACCGCCTTCTGGAACTGCTCCACCGAGGTCTGCAAACCTTCAATGATCGCCTTGCGCTGATTGGCGATGCCCTGACCCTGCAGCGCTTTGCTCTCCGATTCGGCCTCGGCCTTCTTCACCACCAGGATCTTCTCCGCCTCGCCCCTGGCGTTGGCGGCCACCTGCTCGCGCTGCGCGGCGTTGATGTCGTTCATCGCCGACTTCACCTTGGAGTCGGGAACGATGTCGGTCACCAGCACGTTCACAATCTCGTAGCCAAACGTCGCCATGTCCGCATCCAGCTCCAGCTTCACCGCGGCGGCAATCGAGGACTGGCTTGCGAACACCTCGTCAAGCGTCATGCCGGGCACGTGGCCCAGAATCACCTGCTCCACATACGACTTGATCTGCGCCACCGGATCGGCGAGCTTGTAGAAGGCGTCGTACACCTTTTCCGGCCGAACCCGATTTTGCACCGAGATGGGAATGGTGACGAAGACATTGTCCTTGGTCTTGGTTTCCATGGTCAGCGTGATCTGATTCACCCGCAGGCTGACCACGCCGGCCACCTTGTCGAAGTACGGCATCTTCCAGTTGAGGCCGGCCTCGGCCACGCGCAGAAACTTGCCGAAGCGTGTGATCACGGCCACCTGCGCCGTGTTGACCGTGAAAAAGCTTCCCAGGATCAAAGACAAAACAAGGATGGCGAGAAATGCGAGCAGAACCATGAAGAGTACGTCCATTTAAGTCCTCCGTGGCCCGCCGTGGCGGGCGACGGGAGGATTATATAGGGCCGGCGCGTCAATCGAATTACATTGTGAAGTCACCGGCGGCGAGTGGCCACGCGGAACCTGGACAGACTTCCGCAAATAAATCCTGGCCGCCGTTCCGAAACGGGCTTACACTGTCCCTGTAAAAGCCTGTAAGACCATGCCCGTCGCGCAGTTAACTCTCGAAGTCCGCATCGAGCACGCCCAGTCGCTCAAGGACCGGCGTCAGGTGGTGCGCTCGCTCAAAGACCAGTTGAAGCAGGGGTTCAACATCTCGGTCGCCGAGATGGACGAGGCGGTTTCCTGGCAGTCGGCCACCATCGGCGTCGTCGCCATCTCCCGTTCGCGCGACTACCTGCATGGCCTCATCGAAGAAGTGGAGCGCGCCGCCCGCCGCATGTTGAACGAACTTGGCGCCGAGCTGGCCGACTCCTTCTGGGAGTACCTGGAAAGCTGAGGCGGCGGGTGGCCCATCCATTGAGTCGGCACAGAAGTGAGGGTGCACCGTCCTTCCTGCGTTTTTTGCCGGCAAGGTGGGACAAGACAGACATTCCGGACGTTGCTGAGGGTGCGCGAGGACAATGTGTCGCTCAGGGGATGGCGAATCCATTTTAATAGACCTCTCGCTTTTGGCTGGCAGCACATTGATTAATGTGGGAATTTGAGATGAGCATGATGGGAGGAATCATGAAACGGCTTGGAGTGCTACTGCTGGCAATATGCAGAACCGTGTATTGCTGGATGTTCTTTATTATGTCATTCTTTATTATTCATTCCGCTTACACGAGCATTCGAAGTGCGCTGCAGTCGCATATAAATGAGAGAGGGAGCATAATTGGCAGCATGATTATGGCTGTGTATGCTTCCGTCTTCGATATTACATGGTGGATGTTTGTTAGAGGTAAACCTGCTTTAAAGCAATGGGCTATTGCGGCAAACCTCATTTGT
>Ga0182030_10005292_pt1 | contig 27436 bp, 20 predicted proteins | sample 812S3MmetaG_FD_121299 | JGI IMG/M metagenome (GOLD analysis project Ga0182030, IMG submission 121299) | Permafrost microbial communities from Stordalen Mire, Sweden - 812S3M metaG (Illumina Assembly) | ecosystem: Environmental > Terrestrial > Soil > Wetlands > Permafrost | place: Sweden... | reverse complement strand
CCGCCTCTGGCAACGGCATTTATCCCGCCGGCGGCACGCTGGCGGTGGCCAGCGGCGGCGGCAGCGGCTATCTCGGCGCGCCCCAGGTCACCGTCTCCGGCGGGTCCGGCGCGAACGCCACCGCCATCGCCAACCTGACCGGCGGCGTGGTGACCGAGGTCATCCTCACCTGCCCCGGCACCAACTACCTGGCCGGTGACGTGGTCAGCTTCACTTTCGCGGGCGGCGCCCCCGTGAACCCGGCCTCCGTTTTCAACTACACCCTGGCCGCGGGTGACGTGGCGGCGAACAACGCCGGCGGGCTGACCAAGCTCGGCTCCGGCACGCTCACGCTGAACAGTGCCAGCAGCTACGCGGGCAACACGACGGTCACCGCCGGCACCCTCGCCGTGGCGGCTGACGGCGGCCTCGGTCTGGGTGGCGCGATCGTCGCCTCCGGGGCGGCGCTCACCCTCGGCGGGGGCGCCACCAACGGTTACCTCGCGCCCACCGCCAGCCTGCTCCTCGGGGCGGGCGCGGTGGCCAACCTCAACTACTCCGGGACGGACGTCATCAACGGCCTCTCGGTCAACGGCGGCCTCTCCTATCTGCCCGCCGGCACCTATGGCGCGCCGGGCTCGGGCGCTTCCATCGAGGACCCGCACCTCACCGGCTCCGGCTTCCTCGCGGTCACCACCACCCCGGCGGGCGGCGCCGTGGTCACCCTCACGGCCGCGCCGAATCCCGCGACGTTGGGCCAGTCGGTGACCCTCACCGCGGTGGTCAGCGGAGCGATTGGCGCCCCCTCCGGACGGCTCACCTTCCTGGACGGCTCCGTGGTGCTTGGCTCCCTCAACCTCAACCCTCTGGGCGTGGCGAAATGGACCACGGTGTTCACCACCACGGGTTCCCACGACCTCTCCGCCGATTACGCGGGCAACGCCACCTATCAGGCCACCTCCGGCTCGCTCGAACTGGTGATCAACCCCCGGCTCGACCTCTGGACCGGTGCCCGCAACAACGCCTGGGACATCACCACGACCACCAACTGGGCCATCCAAGGGGCACCCGCGACCTATCAGGACGGCGACTCGGTGCAATTCGACGACAGCGCCGTGGGCGCCACCGCGGTCTCCCTGGCGGCGACGGTCTCCCCCCTCACGGTGACGGTCTCCAACGCGGCCAAGGCCTACAGCCTGGCGGGAGCCGGCTCCATCTCGGGCCCGACCCCGTTGATCAAGGCCGGACCGGGCCTGCTGGTCGTCAGCAACGCGAACTCTTACAGCGGCCCCACCCAGGTGCGGGGCGGCACGCTCACCTTCGCCGCGAACAGCGGCAGCATCGGCAACGGCCTCCTTTACGTCGGTGACGACGCGGGCACGGCGGTGGTCAACCTCGCCAGCTCCGGCGTGCTCGACTTCAGCGGATCGGCTTCGCTCGGCGGCATCGCTGGCGACGCGGCTGACACCGGTGCGGGCGCGGTTTACCAAAGCTCCGGCATCCTCAACCTCGGCTCCAGCGGCAGCTACCTCGAACTCGGCGCGGGGGGGGGCGGCGCCTACGGTTTCTACTCGCTGGCCGGCGGCACGCTCAACACCCTCAACGCTTCCGGCCTGCGGGTGGGTGCCATCGGGCAGGGGGTTTTCACCCAGAGTGGCGGGTTGCTGAACCTCTCGCGCTGGCTGGCCATCGGCACCTATAGCGGCTCGGCCGGCAACGGCGGCAACGGCGTGGTCACCTTCACCGGCGGCAGCGCCTCGGTCAGCAGCTCCTACCAGATCATCCTCGGCGACAAGCCCACCGGCACCGGCGTCCTCAACCTCGGCACCGAGGCGGGCGGCGCCGCGACCGTGAGCGCCCTCTACGCCAGCGGCGCCAACGGCGGCGTGATCCTCCTCAAGGACCCGGGGGCCAGCTCCGCGGTCCTCAACCTCAACCGCGGCACCCTCCAGCTCGCCGGCTCGATCTACAAGAACAGCGGCAACGCGGTCGGAAGCGATGTCGTGAGCCTCAACGGCGCCACCCTCCAGGCCGCCGCCGACGGCCTCACCCTCATCGGCGCGGACCTGGACAGTGTGCTGCTCTACAACGGCGGCGTGGTGTTCGACACCCAAACCTACACCGACACCGAAACCGTGAACCTCGGCTCCGCGACCGGCGCCGGCATCTACCCCGCGGGCGGCACCCTGGCGATCAGCGCCAACGGTGGCTCCGGCTACATCGGCGCGCCCCTGGTCACCGTCACCGGCGGCTCCGGCGCGAATGCCACCGCCATCGCCGCCGTCACCAACGGGGTGGTGACCGGGGTTGAGCTGACCTGCCCGGGCACCAACTACCTGGCGGACGACGTCATCAGCTTCAGCTTCTCCGGCGGCGGCACGGCCACCCCGGCCGCGACCTTCAGTTACACGCTCACCGCCGCCGATCTCGCCGCGAACACCGCGGGCGGCCTCACCAAGATCGGCTCCGGCACCCTTGTCCTCACGGGCCTGGAAACCTACCCGGGCCTGACCGCCGCCAGCAACGGCACCCTCGAGGTGGACGGCACCCTCGCCGGGCCCGTGGTAGTGGCGGGCGGCACGCTCGACGGCACCGGCAGCCTGGCCGGCGCCGTCACCATCCAGCCCGGGGGCACCCTCGCCGCGGGCACCGCCGCGGCCATCGGACAACTCACCGCCTCGGGCGCGGTCACGCTCAGCGGCACGGCGGCGCTCCGCCTGGACAAGACCGGCGGCACCCCGTCGAATGACTCCGTGATCGGCTCCGCGACGATCGGGTTCGGCGGGGCGCTCCTGGTCACCAACATCACCAGCGACAACACGCCGCTGGCGGCCGGCGACAAGTTCACGCTCTTCGGCGCGGCGGCCTACACCGGCGCCTTCGCGACCTACACCCTCCCCGCCCTCCCGGCCGGGCTTTCGTGGAACACCGCCAACCTGGCCGTGGACGGCAGCATCACGGTCATCGCCGTCAGCACCGTGCCGCCCACCATCACGCACGGGACCAGCAGCGGCAACCTCACCCTCGGCTGGCCCGCCGACCACACCGGCTGGCGGCTGTTGGTGCAGACCAACCACCTCGTCACCGGCGTCAGCACAAATCTCACCGACTGGGGCACTGTGCCCGGCTCGTCCGCGACCAACCAGGTCATCCTTCCGCTGGACAAGACCAAGCCGGCGGAGTTCTACCGGCTGATCTTCCCGTAAGCGGCCGCCAGAGAATCACCAAGGCCGGGGAGGCGCGAGCCTTCCCGGCCTTTTTTTTCGTAGCGGCGTCTCGGCAGAACGCCGCTGAAATCGTCGCCCCAGCCCCCGATCCACCGCCCCAGGCGCAGGTCGTCGTTCCGGCCTCTGCCCGCGTCCGGACGGAATAATGCGGGGCTCTCGCGAGACCCCGCTACGAGATGATGGCGTAGCGGCGTTTGTGAAAACGCCGCTGATCTCTTTCGCCCCAACGGCTCCCGGACGGTTCACGGGGTACCTATCCGGCCGACTCGGGGCCCCCGGTTCAACACCTCATGGTGCGGTTTGAGGCCCGGTCGTAAAGGAAATAGTGCGGCGCCCTTCCGAGACCCCGATACGCCTTTTACTGCAAACCGGCCCGCTGCAACGGATCCCAGTAGTGCGAGTTGATCAGGGCCGCCGGCGCCCCGTCGGCGGGGTTCGCGGGGGGGTTGATCCGGTTGCTCTTCCGCGCCTCGGAGTGGCCGTCGTTGAAGGACATCACCGCCTCGCCCAGATGCCGCTTCGGTTCCACCCCCTCATAGGTCGGAAAGGAACTGACCGCCACCACCGCGGGATCCATGCAGGCCGATTCCCACCAGAGGCTGGAACTCCAGCTTGGCGGATTGCCATAAGGCTCCTTGTCGCCCACCACCAGGTTGTCCGACGGACGGACGATGTTGGCGCGACGGAACGAGACGTCCACCGGAAAAGGGATGCCGCCCACCAACAGGTCGTCCGGGCCATAGGGATGATGCCCCAGGAAATAGCCGTTGTAGCCGTAGCCGACCAGGTGGCAGTCGAAATTCCAGTTCCAGGTGGTGCCGTTGTCGAGCCGCTTGCCCGTGATGGCGGGGTCGTGGAAGACGTTGCTGCGGCCGACGCCATAAGTGACAATCGTGGTGCCCCACCAGTTCGTCAGCGACACGGTGGCGTCCGTCGTGTCCAGGTTCTGGTTCCGGTGCGCGGGGAACGTGTCGAGGTTGTCGTCCGTGTAGAACTGCATGAAGATCCCGATCTGCCGCAGGTTGTTCAGGCAGGAGGTGCGCTGGCCCTTCGACTTGGCCCGCGCCAGCGCGGGCAGGAGCATCGCCGCGAGGATCGCAATGATCGCGATCACCACCAGCAATTCGATCAGGGTGAAGCCCGTCCGCCCGCGACGGGACCGGCCAACAGTGCGCATGATGCAAATCATACCCCCGATGACCGCGGTTGTCATCCGGCGATTGCACCAGCGGGGTGGGGCTGTCCGCCGCCGCACCCCGGTCACTCCGCCGGCAGATCGTCCTCCCACTCGCCGGTGCGCAGGTAGGCCTTGAGTTTCACCCTGAGGGTCTCGCGCCCGCGATGGATGAGACTCTTGGTGGCGGAAAGGGAGCAGCCGAGCACCGCGGCGATTTCCTCATAGCTCAGGTCGTCCTGGCGGCAGAGGAGGATGGCCGTGCGCTGGTTCTCGGGCAGTTCGGCGAGGGCCTCCTCGATTTTGCGTTCGAGTTCCCCGTGCAGGAGTTGGTCGGGGGGCGAAGCCGACCGCTTGTCCTCAAACTGGTGGAGCGGGTGATCCTCATGGTCCGGGTGGGGGGCGTCGAGGGAGTCAGCAGGGTGCCGGGAGCGCCGCCGGATCTCGTTGAGGCAGAGGTTGCGGGCAATGGTGAAGAGCCAGGTGGAGAATTTCGCCGCCGCCTCGTAACGGTGCGCGGAGCGGTACACCTGCACGAAAACGCCCTGCGCAACATCCTCCGCCTCGGTGGCATCCCGCAGCATCCGAAAGACCAGGTTCATCACCCGCTGCTGGTACTTGGCCACCAATTCGGCAAACGCCGCCCCGTCACCCGCTTTGACTTTCATCATCAGGGCAGCATCAGGATCCAAATCGCCGGACATCATGTCCACTCTACCAAACACCTGAAAGCCAACAAGGTTTGCGGTAAATACCAGAAGGGCGTATGATGGCCGGCCAGACCGTTTGACGGGCCGAACGGGCCCCGCGGCCCGGGCGGTCCATCTCCCTCGTGGAAGGCGGCCACAAAACATGGCAACCGATCATCCTGGCAACCAATGGCGGGGTCTGGCGCGCCGGCGGCAAATATGGCTGCCGACGTGGCGCGGTTGCCTGCTGCTGGCCTGCCTGGCCGGCCTCGGCGCGTGGGTGCTGCTCCATGCCCTCTACCCGTTCCTCGCGGTCAGCGCCCCGGTTCCCGGCGGCGTGATGGTCCTGGAGGGCTGGATGCCCGACGCGTCTCTGCGCGCGGCGGTTGAGGAATACCGCCGGGGCCATTATCAGCGGCTTTACATCACCGGCGGGCCGATCACGCAAGGCGGGCCGCTCAGCCTGTACAAGACATTTCCCGAATTGGCCGGCGCCGTGCTGCTGAAAATGGGCATGAACAGCAACGAAATGGTCATCGTCCCCGCCCCGGGCGTCGCTCGCGACCGCACCTACACCTCCGGGATCTACCTCACGCGCTGGTGGCGGTCCCATCAGGTCGAGGTGACGCGGGTGAACCTGGTCAGCGTCGGACCCCACGCGCGGCGCTCCCGGCTGATGTTCGAACAAGCCTTGGGGGGGGGTGTCCAGGTGGGCGTGACCGCCCTGCCGCCCCTGGATTTCAACCCCGCCCGCTGGTGGCACACCAGCGAGGGGTTCCGCACCGTGACCAGCGAGGCGATCGCGTACCTCTACGCCCGGTTTTTCTTCCGCACGCCGAGGGCGGCCGATCTCCCGCCGGTGCCCTGAACGGGACTATCGAACCGGGTCGGCAGCCCGGAAGCCCCGACCACCCGCCCGCCCCCCTCCCCCACCGCGGGATGTCGCCAAAACGTCGCTCCCCGAGGCGCCCGCGGCCGGTGGATCTTAAGCCCCCATGGGCAAACGGATGAGATCCTCCACCGGCGGTCTTTGGATGGCCGGACTCTTGGCGTTGGGTCTCCTATCGCCCGGGCGGCCGGCCCGGGCGGAACAGTTCACCGTCGCGGTGCTCCCCGACACGCTGAATTACTGCGACACGGCGGATCCCGCCACCAGCCGGCAGCCGGAGAACCGGCCGGTGGCGGGCGGGGTGAATTGGAACGGCCGCTTCGGGCCGTCCTCCCCGCTGTTCGCGGGGCAGGCGTGGTACGGCGGCGCGTTCAGCAATGGTCCCGGCAGCTACCAGACCTTCGCCGCGGTCGGCAAGACGCTCCCCCACCTCAACCTGGAACTCGAACCCTCCGACGCCGCGCTGGCCTGGGCGGCGGGGATGCTGGCCGCCCACCCCGGGGTGCCGAAGATCGTCACCACGCACGAGTTGTTGAGCTGGCTGAACGACGGCACCGGCAGGGCCCTGTACTTGGATGCTGTTTGGGGACTCAGAGGGTCCTTGAACAAGGGGCCGGGGTGCGGATGGCGAGGCGCGGCTGGGTATCGGGGGAGCGGGAACCGATCCATCCCAAAGGGATAAAACCACTCAGCCCAGTGTTGGCGCGGAGCGCCTACGCTGGGTGGGCCGTCGCAACAACCAGTCCATCAACTCTGAAAGAGTTGAATCGGATCGTGCCCTGCCGCGATCGGCGAACCGGCCGCAATCCTGAATGCGCCGGTACGAACCCGCCTTCGACGGGGGCTTGAGGCAACTCCTTCAGAGTTGCGGACAGGCAGCGCGTTGACCCAGCGTAGCCGCGCTGCGCGCCAACGCTGGGCTGAGCGATGGAATCCCGAGGGATTCCGCCCGGGTGCCGCGAGCACCGGACGTCCGCTGCGCTCCATCCCGGGCCGGAGTATTCCTGGCCGCCGGCCCGGATGGCGTCCGGCATCCCGAAGCGCCTGGAGGACAGCGTATCCCGCCGCTTTGCCGCAGACTTGGTCAATGGTCCGCCACCCCAGCCTTTAGCCTTCTCCCCCCCTCCCCGCCCAGCTACCATCCCCGGATGATGGCGAAACGAGTCATTCCCTGTTTGGATGTCCACGACGGGAAGGTCACGCGGGGCGTGCAGTTCGGCAAGGCCGAGGCCGGCGGACTGCACAACGTCGGTGACCCCGTCGAGCTCGCCCTGCGCTACAACGATCAGGGCGCGGACGAGATGGTGTTCTTCGACATCACCGCCAGCGCCCAGGGTCGCGCTTCGATGGTCGAGGTGATCGAACGGGCGGCGGACCAGTGTTTCATGCCGCTCACGGTGGGCGGCGGCATCCGGACGGTGGAGGACATGTACGCCATGCTCCGCGCGGGGGCCGACAAGACCAGCATCAATTCCTCGGCCCTCGCCAACCCGGACCTGATCCGGGCCGGGGCCGAGAAGTTCGGCAGCCAGTGCATCGTCGTTTCCATCGACGCCAAGAAAACCGGTCCGGACCAATGGCAGGTCTTTTCCCACGGCGGGCGCAAGACGACCGGCTGGGACGCGGTCGAGTGGGCCAGGCGCGCCGTCGAACTCGGCGCCGGCGAGATTGTCCTGAACAGCATCGACGCCGACGGCACCAAGGCGGGCTTCGATCTCGTCATCACCCGGCGGATCAGCGAGGCGGTGGGGGTCCCCGTGGTCGCGAGCGGCGGGGCGGGCAGCCGGGAACACATGGCCGAGGTGCTGCTGGAAGGGCGCGCGGATGCCGTGCTCGCCGCCAGCATCTTCCACTACGGCACCCACACAGTCGGCGAGGTCAAACAGTATCTGGCCAGCCGCGGGATCCCCGTTCGTCTGGCCTAATCCGCCTATGGAAACCACGCTGTCCAGCCGCCTGCTCCCCATCGCGCTGCTGGTGTTGTCGAATCTGTTCATGACCGCCGCCTGGTATGGGCACCTCAAGTTCAAGACCAAGCCGCTCTGGATCGTCATCCTCGCCAGTTGGGGGATCGCCCTGCTGGAGTATTGCTTCCAAGTACCCGCCAACCGCTGGGGCAGCGCCGTCTATTCCGCCACCCAGCTCAAAATCATCCAGGAGGTGATCACCCTGGCCGTTTTTTGCGTCTTCGCCACGCTGTACTTGGGCGAGCGCCTGCGTTGGAACCACGTTGCCGCCTTTGTTTGCATTTTGGGGGCGGTCATGTTTACCTTTCTCCCACGATCATGAGGGCCATCTCCAGCGTGAACGATACTGCCCCCCGGCACCCGGCTGCCCGCCGTCCGGCCCGCCGTACGCCCTCTTTTTGCTCCTGATATGAGCTTCCTCGACCAACTCAAGTACGACAGCAACGGCCTCATCCCCGCCATCATCCAGGAACAGTCCACCGGCCGCGTTCTCATGATGGCCTGGATGAACCGCGCCTCGATCGAATCGACGCTCCGCACCGGCAAGACCCACTTTTGGAGCCGCTCGCGCCAGAAGTTCTGGATGAAGGGCGAATCGAGCGGTCACACCCAAACCGTGAAGGATGTCTCCTTCGACTGCGACGGCGACACGCTGCTCATCCAGGTTGAGCAGGTGGGGGCCGCCTGCCATGAAGGCTATCGATCCTGCTTTTTCCGCTCCGCCGGGCCGGTCGGCACGGAGGTCAAGGTCACCGAACCGCAACTGCTCGCCCCCGAGCAAATCTACGGGAAGAAATGACCGATGACCTGGTGCCATTTGGGAGCCGGGCCTACGCGCTGCTCTGCCTCCTCCTGCTGTTCTCCCGCGGGATGGATTTTCTGAGCACCTGGGTCGCCACTCCCCACATGGTGCTGGAGGGGAACCCGATCGCCAAGAAAATGGGCTGGCGGTGGGGGGGCTTGGTCAACCTCGCCATGTGCGTCGGGTTCGCCTTCTGGGAGACTCCGGCGGTGGTGATCAGCACCACCAGTCTGCTCGTGGCCTCCCGCAATTTCCAGCAGGCCTGGCTCATGCGCTCGATGGGCGAAGACCACTACCGCGACTGGTACATCGACCGGATGCTGGAGAGCAGCCTCACCCTCTACCTCTCCTGTCTGTTCGGGCAGACGGCCCTCGTCGCCGTCGTCGGCGCGGGCGTCATGTATTTCACGGGGTTGGACGGCAACCCGGTCCTCTTTGGCATCGGGCTCGGAATCATGGCCTACGCGGGGGCGGTGACCTTCTTCACCCTGCTCGGCACCTGGCGGCTCCGGCGCTCGTTCCTCCACGCGGCCCGCCGGCGCGCCCGCCCGGCGGAAACCGCCCGGATCCCCGTGCCCCCCATCCCGGTGCCCCCGTTCTACTCCCCGCCGGACCCCGAATCGCCGGCGGAATGACCCTCTTTTATGTATCAACCATCGCTTGATGAATTCCTGAAGCTGGCCGCCGGGGGGAACCTGGTACCGGTCACCCGCCAGCTCCTGGCAGATGTCGAGACGCCGCTTTCCGCCTACCGGAAGATCCGCGGCCAGGGCGAGTCCTTCCTCTTCGAGTCCGTCGAGGGTGGCGAACACCTCGGACGCTACTCCTTCGTCGGGTGCAACCCCCGGGCCGTGGTGCGCCAAACCGGCGCGCTGGTCGAAGTCATCGAAAACGGCCGCGTCGTCGAGCGGGTGGCCGTCACCCCCGGGGAGTCGGGTGCCGGGACAGCCCCGGACGGCCTCGCGGTGGTCGAGCGCCTGATGGCCCGCTTCCGCCCGGTCGCGGTCCCCGGCCTCCCGCGCTTCACCGGGGGTGCGGTCGGCTTCCTGGGGTACGAGTTTATCCATGACATCGAGCCGGTCGTCCCCCGCCCGCCGCGCGACGACCTCGGCACCCCGGTCATGTACTTCCTCATCGCCGACCAGTTGCTCATCTTTGATCGGGTGGCACAGACCCTCACGGTGCTGGTCAACGCGGTGGTGGATGAGGCCCCCAGCCCGGCCGAGGCCTACGAAAACGCGGTGGGCGAAATCGAGCGGCTGGTCGCGCTCCTCGAACAGCCGATCGAGCACAACCCCGTCACCCTCCCCGCCGAACCGCCGCCGCTGCCCTTCGAGTCGAACGTCACACCGGAGACCTTCTCCGCGAATGTGCTCCGGGCCAAGGAGTTCATCACCGCCGGCGACATCATTCAGGTGGTCGGTTCCCAGCGGTTCTCCGTCCCCGTGAAAGCCTCCCCGGTGGATGTTTACCGCGCCGCCCGCTCGACCAACCCGTCGCCCTACATGTTCCTGCTCGAACTGGACGGCTTCGCACTGGTGGGCGCTTCGCCGGAAATCCACGTCCGCTGCGAGGATCGCCTCGTCGAACTGCGGCCGATTGCCGGCACCCGGCGGCGCGGGGCGACCCCCGCGGAGGACCAGGCCCTCGAGGCCGAACTCCTGGCCGACCCTAAGGAGCGCGCCGAGCATGTGATGCTGGTCGACCTCGGCCGCAACGATCTCGGCCGCGTCTGCGATTACGGCTCGGTGCGGGTGAAGGACTTGATGGTCATCGAGCGCTACAGCCACGTGATGCACATCGTTTCCCAAGTGGAGGGGAAGCTTTCCGCCGACCGATCCCCGTATGATCTGATGCGGGCCACCTTCCCGGCCGGCACCCTCAGCGGCGCGCCGAAGATCCGGGCGATGCAGATCATCTCCGCGCTGGAGCAGACCGCGCGCGGTCCCTATGGCGGCTGCGTCGGCTATTTTTCCTTCAACGGCAACCTCGACTGCTGCATCACCATCCGCACCGCCTTGTTGAAGGCCGGCCGGGCCTATGTGCAGGCGGGCGGCGGCTGGGTGAACGACTCGACGCCCGAGGCGGAGTTCCAAGAAACGGTGAACAAGGCCAAGGCGATGCTCAAGGCGGTGGCCCTGGCCGAAGGCTTCAGCACGGGGCGGTAGCGGGGCTCGTCACTCCTCCCGCTCGCGCTCCGGCTTGAGATCGATGTAAGTCGGTTGCGCGGGATCGCCGGGGATCAGCTTCCCGTCATTCACCGCCAGTTCGACGACCTGGATCGCGGTCCGGCGGCCGGGGCCGAAATAGAACCACCAGGCGCGGCCGCCGCTCACCACCACGTCGCCGTGGCTGCCGGGGAGACGCTCGGTTTGCAGTTTCCAGTCGAGGCAGTCATCCGAGCGCCACGCCCGCATGCCATTGCTCCAGCAGTCGGCGATCAGCCAATAGTGGTCCTTCCAGTGGAATACCTTCGGCCCCTCGCCGTTGAAGTTGGTGACGCAGCTCCCCTTCGCCTGCCATGACAGCAGGTCGGGGCTGTCCGCGTGGCAGAGAGACCGCGCGGCGCGCTCGTCCTTGTACCACATCCGCCAGCCGCCGCCCGGCACCTTCATCACGCACGGATCGATGGTGCGGTCCGAACCCAGCTCCACCTTGCCGAGCGAGTCCCACCTCACCCCGTCGCGGCTCGTCAAGTGGACGATCTCGCGCGGGTGGTTCCAATCGTTGAATATCCCCGGCACGTAGCTCAGGAACATGTGGTAGCGATCTCCGCCCCAGATCACCTCGGGCGCCCAGTAGGTGAAATCGTCGGGATGCCGGTCCTTGCCGTACGAAATGTCCGCCGTGCCGCGATAGGCCCACGTCGCCCCGCCATCCGCCGACTCCGCCATGCCGATGCTCGTGCCGTGCACCCAGGCAAAACCGGGCGCATTCGTGGCCGTGGCGCGGCGCGCGGTGTAATACATGAACCACTTCCCCGCCTCCGCGTTGAAACAGAGCACCGGATCGGTCGGGGCGTCGAAGGGCGGGTCGCGGTAGAGCGGCCGGGGGGCCGGTCGGCCCGGCGGCGTGGCCGCCTGGGCGGAAGCCAGGCAGAGCAGGCTGAGGGCGCCGAGCTGGAGGCTGAAGCGCAGACCGGCCTGAACAAGTGACCACACGGCTTTCATGACCGGCAAGGTAGCGTCCGGCGGCCGCCGATGCGACTGGAAACCGGGGGCCGGCCGGCCGGAGAATGGCCGCGCTCGGCTTGACAATTCGCGTCCTCCATGCGAAAAAGGATTAACCCCTCTGGAATCGGAGGTGCCAAATGCAGACCAAAGGCAAACCATGAGACCATCAAACATGAAGATCCTCCTCACCGCCAGTGGTTTGGCGGCTCTGTCAATGTCGGCGCAAGCCGCCCTGATCAATTTTGACGCAGTCACCCCCACAGCAACCGTGGATGGTTTCTACAATGGGGGAACCGATTCTCTTGGCGGATCCGGCCCGAACTATGGCGTCTATTTTGGGCCCGCCGGCACCTGGCAGGTTCTGGGCGGTTATGGTGAAACCTCTGAACCGTTTTTTGCCTATTCGGCCACGGGAACCAGTTATGTCGACGTCAATCCGGGCTTTACTTCCTTGAGTTTCACTTACGGGGCATTTAGTCCGACCACAGTGTCCATTTTCAGCGGGTTGGACGGAACCGGGTCGTTGTTGGCGTCTTCACTCCTGCCGGCCGATGATCCTTACGCGTTTTCGCCTGCCAGTCTGAGCTTCTCTGGAACGGCCTACTCGGTCGTCGTCTCCGGGGTCTCCAGCCAATTCGGTTGGGACGATGTGAACCTCGCTATCGCTCCCGAGCCATCCACCTATTTAGCCGGTGCTTTGACGCTGCTGCCGATCGGATTGCAGAGCATCCGGCGTCTGCGCAAACCCCGGCAACAGTCCTAGCCTGCCGGTTTTTTCCGCCCTCCCACGCGCAGCCCCCCCGGGCTGCGCCTTTGTTTGTACCGCTGCAGCCGTTGGCCTTCAAGCCGCGCCAGCCCGTCGTGACGGCGGTCTGCTCCGCCATCTCATGGTGAATGTCACTCGGGGAAAAGGCCCCGGCGCTTGCGCGGGCCGCGCCAAACTGCGAATCTGAGGCCATGAGCAACCGCCCCGTTTTTCCGACCGCCGGCCTGGCGGCCCTGGTGGCCGCCGCCGCGCTCTGCGTCCGCGGCGCCGACGCCCCCGCCCCGTTCGGGCCAGTGCCGACTGAGCGCCAGCTCAAGTGGCATAACCTGGAGTTTTACGGCTTCCTTCACTTCACCGTGAACACCTTCACCGACCGCGAGTGGGGCGAAGGGGACGAGGATGAAAAGGTGTTCAACCCGACCGATTTCGACGCCGACCAAATCGTGCGGACGGCGAAGGAGGCCGGGATGGCGGGCGTGATCCTGACCGCCAAGCACCACGACGGTTTTTGCCTCTGGCCGAGCGCCTACACGGAGCATTCGGTCAAGAACAGCCCCTGGCGCGGGGGCAAGGGGGATGTGCTGAGGGAACTCTCGTACGCCTGCCGCCAAAACAACCTCCGGTTCGGGATCTACCTGTCGCCGTGGGACCGGAACCACAAGGACTATGGCCGCCCCGAGTACATCACCTACTACCGCCAGCAACTGGGCGAGCTGCTGGTGAAGTACGGCCCGATTTTCACCGTGTGGTTCGACGGGGCGAACGGCGGCACCGGCTATTACGGCGGCGCGCGGGAGAAGCGCCAGATCGACAACCGCACTTACTACGACTGGGACAACACCTGGAAACTCGTGCGCCAGTTGCAGCCGAGGGCGGTGATGTTCAGCGACGCCGGGCCGGACACGCGCTGGGTCGGGAACGAAAGCGGCGTGGCGGGCGACCCGTGCTGGGCCACCATCGACCCCACCGACCGGCGCCCCGGCGGCCGGAGCGACGGGCTCAACAGCGGCGAGCGCCAAGGCAGCGCCTGGATCCCCGCCGAGTGCGATGTCTCCATCCGGCCGGGGTGGTTCTACCACGAGAAGGAGGACGGCCGGGTGAAAACCCCGCGCCAGCTCGTCGACATTTACTACCAGTCGGTCGGCCGCGGGGCGGGCCTCAACCTGAACCTGCCGCCGGACCGGCGCGGAAAGATCAACGACCACGACATCGCGTCACTGCGCGGCTTCCGCGCCATTTTGGATGCCACCTTCGCGAAGGACCTGGCGCGCGAGGCGCGGGTCACCGCCAGCAGCACCCGGGAGGGCGGGGATCAGTTCGCCGCCGCGAATGTCATTTCCGTCCGGGAGGGCAGCTATTGGGCGGCCGCGGACAAGGCCGCGAACCCGGAACTCGTGCTGGAGTTCAAGGACCCGGTCACGTTCAACGTGGTGAGTTTGGCCGAGTACCTGCCGCTGGGGCAGCGGATCGACGCGTTCACCCTCGAGGTCTGGAAGGGAGGGGCCTGGACCGAATACGCCCACGGCACCAGCATCGGCCACAAGCGGCTCGTGCGGGGCAAACCGGTCAACACCACGAAGCTCCGGGTGCGGATCACCCAAGCCGCGGCCAGCCCCGCCCTCGCGCGCGTGGGGGTGTTTGCCGAACCGGAGCAGTAAGAGGGCAGCGGAAGAATACTCGGGGGCAGGCTGCGGCGGGGCAACTCCAAGCCGCGACTTGGCATGGAGGGGGGCAGCGGCTCAGGTTGTAGGCCGGGTGCCCTCACCCGGCGGATTCGAGCCGCCGCCGGGTGAGGGCACCCGGCCTACAATCCAACCTCGAACCTGCGCACCTGGGCGCACCACCCGCCGGGACAACCGCCGTCATTGCGGCAGCACACGCACCACGGTGGTGCGGGGGCCGCGGGCGGGCGCATTCGTCCCCTTCTGCCCGGGCGCCAGCGCCTTGAGACGCTCGCGCTCGCTCTGCACCAACTGGTCGAGATTCGTCGAGGCGCTCGGGGGCTCGGGCGGCGAGAATTTCGTGAAGGTGCCGAGCTGGGACCGCAGTTGGGCGACCGTCGCCTCGAGCAACGCGTTCTGCCGCTCAAGGGCCTCCGCCCGTGCCTGAAGACGCGCCATGTCCGCCGCATCCGCCGCGGCAGGCATCACCGAGAGCGCTTCGCGGAGCTTCAATTCGAGCAACCCCTTTTCCCCCTGCAACTGGCGGACCTGCTCTTTCAGCCCCGCGAGTTGCGCCTCCCACTCGAACGGTGGCAGGGCCTGGCTGGCGCCAGATGCCTTGCCCGTCTCCTTGCCGGGCGCCACGGCGAGCTTGGTCACCCGGTTCGTCAGGTAAGAGAGCCGGTAGCGGATGATCTCGGCATTCCAGTCGGGAAACCCCTGCTGGATGCGCTGGAGCGCCTCGCGCGCCTCGGCGTATTTCGGCAGCGCCCCGCCGCCTTCGGAGGCCAGGCCGAGGGCGTCAGCCTCCCGAATCAGATTGCAGGCCGCCAAATACTGATCTTCGGGTGGATCGCCCCACGCGGGCACGGCATGGGCGACCCCGAAAGCCACCGCCAGTGCGAACACCCTTCTCATGCCGCGAGCATACCGGGCGCGGCCGGCGGCCGCAACTCGCGCTTTTCGGTGGTGTTTCACCATTGGATGGTTAAGTTCTCCCTCATGGTGCGAAGGACGTCACTGCTCACGAGTCTGGCGGCGCTGCTGACGGCCGCCGGTGCGGTCGTCGGCGCGGACGTCGGCGCGGACCTGCCGACCAACCCGTATGCGGGCATCGCCGAGCGGAACGTGTTCCACCTGAATGCTCCGCCCGCCCCACCCGATCCCGAAGCCGCCAAACCCCCTCCGGCCAAGGTTTTTCTCACCGGCATCAGCACCTTCGGGAGGAAGCGGGCGATGATCAAGACCGCCCCTTCCGGCAAACCGGGCGATCAGGGCAAGGAAAAATCGTACCTGCTCGAGGAGGGCGCCCAGCAAGATGACGTGAAGATCCTCACGATCGACGAGGTGGCCGGCAGCGTGAAGCTGGTTTTGGACGGCGTGGAGATGACCATCAATTTCAAGGATAACGCCGTGGCCTCGACCGCCACCCCCGCCACCCCCGCCGCCCCTGGTGCCACGCCAGGCCAGCACCCCGGCGGCGGGCCGGGGACCGGCCCCGGGCGGGCAACGTTCCCGGGGATGCTCCCCGCTCCGGTCTTCCCCGGGCAACCCGCCGGCGAGCGCGCCGGTGGCGCCACGCGGCCGATCCGCGGCGGGGACCAGTCCGGGCGGCCGATGGCGGGGGCGCGGTTCGGCGGCGGTAACGCGCCGACCGCCCAGTAGCCTCCTCACCGCACGGACAAGGGGGGACGCGCCGCGCTCAGGCCGATCTCTCGCACCGGGATGCGCGGGCCGTCAGGCCTTTGGTAGAGCGGGTTGCCCGGCTCCCGGTTGATCACCCCCTCGGTGATCGCCACATTTTCGGCGGCCTGCACCCGCGGCCCGGCCCGCCGTAATGCCTCCCCGCACCGGACCAGCAGGTTGCTGCGGACCACATTCACATTCGGATCCTCCGCGAGCTGGGCGAGCGCGGGGTACCGCCGCAGGTACAGCTCGCGGTCAACGTCCCCCTTGTCCAGCGCGTCCTTCACGTACTGGCTCCAGCGCGCCGCGTCCCAGGGGCTGAAACTGACCGCCGCCGCGCAGTCGCAGAAGAGGTTCCCTTCGATGACGTTGTCCTTGCCGCCGTGGATCTGCACCCCGCCAAACCCCAGCTTGCCGGCGGAGCACCGCTCGAAGATGTTCCCATAAATCCGCGTGCCGCAGATCGCGTCATCCAGACGGATGCCCGCCTGCCCGCACTTGGGCACCTCGCCGACCGCACGCCAGTTGCCGATGTGGTGCCAGTAATTGTAGCGGAAGACGTTGCCGCGGAAGGTCGGGTTGCCGAACATGTCCGCCCCGCCCTGGTCGTCCGATTCCTGCACGACATTGAAAATCTCGTTGTACTCGATCGTGTGGTCGTTCCCCTCCACCCGCATTCCACTGCTGGCGATCTCGTGGAACCGGTTGTGCGCGAGGGTGTTTCCGACCCCCTCGAGGATCACCGCCGGAGTGTAGGTGTGGTCGATCCGCGAAAGGTCGTGGATGTCACAGTCGCGGACCACATGATCGCCGCGCGCGAGCGTCCGGCGATCGCCCCCCGCAACGTGCGCGCCCCCGCGGCCCAGCGAGTAAATATCGCAGGACTGCAATGTGTGCCGGTTCCCGCCAACCATCTCGACCCCGTTGCCCGCAAACCGGCGGATGGTGCAGCCCGCCAGGGCGCAATCCGAGCCGCCCTGGACGCTCACCGCGTCGGCGCAACCAAGGTCCCAGGTGAGCCCCTCGAAGCTCACGTGCGCGACCTGGTTCAACTCCACCATCCGCACCGGCAGGAGCGAGAGTTCGACCACCGCCCGGCCCGGATCCGAGGGCGCGTAGAGGAGGACCCGGGCGGCGTGGCGGTCGAGATACCACTCGCCCGCGACGTCAAGTTCGCTGAGCGCGTTGATCGCGTAGAAAGGCGCCCCGACGCTAAAACCATATTTGTGCCACGGCTTCGCCAGCGTGATCAAGTGCCGCGCCGGATCCACCGACTCCACGCGCTCGTACGAGTCGGCCCAGTCCCAGAACCAGTAGCCGTAAAGCAGGAGGTCGGGCTCGGCGGCCCACTTGGACGGGAGATCGCCATCGTAGATGAAACGGCCGATCTTGCTCCCTTTGCGGTCATAACCGCTGGTGCCATCCTTCACCTCGACATCCTTGATGTGCAGGAAGCCCTCGTTGGGGCCGCGCGCGAGCTGCATCGGCCGGCCGTTGAAGAACAGCTCGTGGGCGGGGTGGGTGGTGAACCCGTTGCCGCTGGCGAAGCCACCGAGTTTCAGGGGCATCAGGTTGGTGACCCCCTGGGCGGCCAGGTCCGCCACCCAGATCCGCGGGCGGACGGCCTTGGGTATCAAATCGTAGCCGTCCTCTTCGGCCAGCCGCCGCCAACCGGTCACGCGCACGCCGCCGCGGAAAACGGCCCGGCCCGGAACGGCCGCCTGGTAGCGGATGGGTGCCTCGGGGGTGCCCGAGTCCTGGGCGGCGAGCTTGAAGGTGCGCGCCACGGCATAATCGCCCCAATGGATCGCCACCGCCGCCCCCCCCGGAGGCAGCGGGCCGGCCTTGCGCCGGGCGCGCAACTCATCCCGCGCGCGCTCGAGGCTGGCGAACGGTTCGGCCGCCGTGCCCTTGCCGGTGTCGCTTCCGTCGGGCGCGACATGGAGCACCACCGCAGCCGACGGCGGCTTTGCCACCACCGGCACGGCACCCGGGGCCGGAAGTGACGGAAGGGGGGGAGGCGAAAAGAGCAGCGAGGAAGATCACGCGGAGGCGCGGGCGGTTCATGAGCAAGAGAAATACCCGGGGCGCTATCATAAGGCGAGTGAAACTTGCGCCTTCCACGGTCGCGCAGGCTCCTGAGGTCTATGCGGCTTTGGGATTTCCGCTCGAGCCGGCGGGGTGGGGACGTCTCGTCCCCACATTCAGTTCTGAGGTTCCCAACGAACCAAACCACGGTTTCGCCGCCTCCGAGGCGCGATTCCGCCTTCTGCCTCGCTGGGGACGAGACGTCCCCGCCCCTATCTCGCGATGATGGTGGACGACGCCTTGCTCCCGCCCTGCGCTACCAGGCCGAATCGTAAAACAGATCCCCTTGAGCCGGAGGCGCCGTTCCACCCGTCCCCGCGGGAAGGGCCACCCTGGAGGCGCGGCCTTGAATCGGCTGGCCGCCGTTGTCCACGCGGTCCGGGCCGAGACTGTAAAGCAGCCAGTTGGTCCCCTGCGGCCGGTAAACCAAGGGACCGTTCCCGAACGGATCGCGCGGGAGGCGGGAGAGCGTCGCTGGCACCATCGCCTCGAGCGAGGCGGGCGGTGGTTTGCCCTCCAGCCGGCGCTCGCGCAAGGCCAGTTCGGTGATGAGCAGCCGCAGGCGTGCCACGGCCAGGTCGTGTTTCTCGCTGGCACGACGCACACTCGCCCGCGCCATCCACCAACCCGCCACGAGCATGATCGGGTTCGAATAACGCCCCACCTGCGCGCGGGCGAACCGCTGCTCGTGCCGGAGCACGGCGTCCCAAGTCACCTCGTTGGTCTCCGCGGCGTTCAGGGTGGGCAGCAGGGAGCGGATCTGGCTGGCATTCAGCGAGGGAACGAGCCGCATCAGCCTGGTCTCGCCTATCGCCTCACAGGCGATGCCAACCAAGCGGTCAATGATCACCCCGTCGCTGATCCCGACCCCAAGGCGCGTCGCCTCGGCGTAACAACGGGCCGCCTCCCCCGGGCGCTGCTCGAGTTCCCGCAGCCGCCCCTCGGCGGCGAGCAGGTTGGCCATGCGCTTGAGGGCGGGAAGCGTGGTGGTCATGGTGGCGAGATTGGTGATCTCGGCCTCGACCGGCACCGCGGTGCGCCGCGCCAGCCCCTCCCGGAACCGCGCGAGCGCGGGAGCATTCGACGCGATGAGCAGGCTCAGCGCGGGCGCCTGCATTTCGGCCACGTCATCGAAGTTGCCAGCGACCAGCCCGCCGCCGGCCAGGAAATCATCGTACCCGTTGGGGTTCGGCGGGGGCGGGCCGGCGGCCGGCGGGAGGGTGGCAAGGAACGTCCCGAGGACGAACAAAAACCAAGACCGCCAAAGCCACCGCCAGTTTACGAGTTTTCCCCATGTTCGGCACCAACCCAGATGACCACAGAACCCCACACCGGTCACGATCAAACGCACCGCACCGCCGCACTCCGGGCGCTTCGCGATGCCGGGAGGCCTCCCCCGGGAGCGCCGGCATCCTTGCCGGCCGTGTGCCCGCTCAAAACTCCCAATGCAGCCGCCCCCCAAACACCGAGACCGGACCCCGGGCGCGGTTGAACGCGGGGTCGGCGATGAACTGGTAATCAACGGCGAACCGCACACCCTCGTGAATCTGGAGATCGTAGTAGCTCTCCACGATTTTCTCCCAGCCATAATCCAGGTTGCCGTCGCCGGCCAGGATCCCGCTGCCACCCGCGGCAAAATATTCCTGGTGGGACTTGGAGATGCCGTTCAGGACGCCGCCCAGCCCGAACGTGTCGCCCGCGCGTCCCCAGAGCGCGCCCTTGAGGCTCAGGCCCGCGGTCGCCGTGTAGTCCACATCGCTGAACGCCCAGGCCTGGTTCCGACCGTCGCTCCAGCCGACACGGGAAAAGGCCCCGACATTCTTCACGAGTTCCTGCTCGGCATTCACCGCGAAACCGTATTTGAAGCGGTAGGCGGCCGAGGCGAGGATGTCCGCCGGGCGGGTGGGGCTGCTGACGGCGTCCTGGTAATTCCCCATGTCCGCCTGGTTCACGTAGGCGAGCAGCCGCACGATCCCGGGATGGGCGCCGATCGTATAACGTCGCTCGAACTCCGTCACCATCCCCCATGCCTTCAGGAACGGCCCGCTATGCGCCGAGCTGTCGTAGGGCCACTTCAGGTAACGGTCCTCCCAGGTCAGCGAATTCGCCACCTCGGGCATTTGGAAAAAGCCGTAGCGGAGCGTCCAGTCCGGCTGGTTCAGCTCCGCCGCGAAGCCCGTGACAAAACCGATGGCGTCGGCGGAGTAGTCCCAGGACTCGTTGGCGACCAGGCCCCAGTTCATGAACTGGGTCCGCGCGTCGGCCGCGTAGGTATTGTTGTCGAAGATGTCCTTGACGCTCAAGCGGCCGAGGGTGAGCGTGACGCGCGACACGTCCTGCCTCCCGGGAAGGGCCAGCGGACCCGCTGCGACATCCTCCTGCTCGCCCCCCAACCCGATCGTCTGTCGGATGAACAGACGGGTGATCGACCCGTTCGGAAGCGTGGTGCCGAGGCGGACCGCCTCGGCGCTGGGAAAACCGTCGGCGCCGAGTGTGTTGTTCAGGCCGTACCCCTGCCACATCATCCCGTCCACATGCGCCTCCGCCCCGGGCCAGAGCCGGACCCCGAGCAGCACATCCAGCGAGATGGTCTCGCGCATCTGGCCGCCCGCCGGCAGGCTGTTCGTCCCGGAGTAGGCGGAATGAAACGCCGGGTACCCTTGGTAAATGTCGGTGTTCTGGACGTGCCAGTCCCAATCGCGCGCCGGGACGCGAGGGGGGGGCGCTGGTGCCACCACTGACGCCGTATCCGGGGCGTCGGGAGCCGCCCACGCGGTGGCAGCACAGGCAAGCACGGCCGCGATGGCGGCCGTTTGCGGATAAGGCCTCATATTCTGGCCGGGCGCTGGTCGGCGCTTCCCAGAAATGCGGGGGGGGCCGCCTGTCCCTCGCGGGCTCAGGCGTGCGGCAGCGGGCTCTGGACGCGGCTTCATGCTGTTTTCTTGGGCTGCGCCGGCGGTCTGACCCACTCCGCGCTCCGCGTACTTAAGCCCGTCTGGGAAAAAGTCAAGCGCCGGGCTCCCGGAGCCCCGTAGGAGCGTAGCGGGGCCTCGGCAGAGCCCCGCTGATCTCGGCCGCAACGGGGCCGCGCTTTGATTGGCGCGGAAGCCCCCCCTGGTAGGGCGGCGGTGCCCCGCCGCCCAAACATAGCTTCAACGGGGCGGCGCCTGGGAGGGCGCGGAAGGCACTGCCACCCTGTAGGCCCGGTGCCCTCACCGGGCCGCTTCAACGGGGCCGCGCTTTGATTGGCGCGGAAGGGTCGGGGGCCGCGGTGGCGGGATTTGGGCGGAGCGGCAGCTCCGCCCTACCGAGGGTGATGCCGCTTCAAAGGGGCCGCGCCTGCGAGGGCGCGGAAGGAGGCGCTCGGCCAGAGCACCGATCTCGTCCTAATAGCTGCTTCAACGGGGCCGCGCCTGCGTGGGCGCGGAAGGGTCCCCTACGGCACAGCCTCACCGCCTAATTGTTGGCTTCAACGGGGCCGCGCCTGCGTGGGCGCGGAAGGCGCGCCGGTTCCTGCTGGTGAGTGACTCCACCACGGCGCTTCAACGGGGCCGCGCCTGCGTGGGCGCGGAAGGCAGCCTCCCCGCCACCGGCGGCAAGCAAGTCGCCCTGCTTCAACGGGGCCGCGCCTGCGTGGGCGCGGAAGGTGTGAGAGTGTGACAGCTCTCACAATGCCAACATAACGCTCCAACGGGGCCGCGCCTGCGTGGGCGCGGAAGGGCGGTCCAATCAGAGCTAAACAAGGGCCTCGTGGTGCTTCAACGGGGCCGCGCCTGCGTGGGCGCGGAAGGCTGACTCCGGTTGTTTCGAGCTTGCCAGTGAATTTACGCTTCAACGGGGCCGCGCCTGCGTGGGCGCGGAAGGCAGACTTGATGCGCGCCATCGGGATGTTTGCAGGGGATCGCTTCAACGGGGCCGCGCCTGCGTGGGCGCGGAAGGTTCAGAATAGCATTGGGGCACAGAATTTTGGCAGAGTAGCTTCAACGGGGCCGCGCCTGCGTGGGCGCGGAAGGGTTCCATTTTTTGTCATATTCCACCTCCTTTGCACGCTTCAACGGGGCCGCGCCTGCGTGGGCGCGGAAGGACCCAGTTCCAGAGTTTCGTTCGCTCTCGTGGCAACGCTTCAACGGGGCCGCGCCTGCGTGGGCGCGGAAGGTGCGCCTCGTCCCCTAAAACAATTTCCCTCCTAGCACGCTTCAACGGGGCCGCGCCTGCGTGGGCGCGGAAGGCAAAGCATAATTACGTGGGTAAGCGAACGGCAAAGGGGCTTCAACGGGGCCGCGCCTGCGTGGGCGCGGAAGGATCCGTGGGCCAGCGTTACCGCGTGCCTCGACGGCTTGCTTCAACGGGGCCGCGCCTGCGTGGGCGCGGAAGGATCGGGGCGCTCATCGGGAGCGTCTCGACGCCCGCGGCTTCAACGGGGCCGCGCCTGCGTGGGCGCGGAAGGATGCGCGGGCCAAATTCGAGATTAAAACAAAACCATGGCTTCAACGGGGCCGCGCCTGCGTGGGCGCGGAAGGTCTACCGCGCAGGCAATCGCTTTGCTTGGAGGCAATCGCTTCAACGGGGCCGCGCCTGCGTGGGCGCGGAAGGCCTGGGGCTCTCGTTCCTGCCGTTCAGGTTTACCTTGCTTCAACGGGGCCGCGCCTGCGTGGGCGCGGAAGGAGGCCAAAATCGGAGATTTGGTTGTCGGCAAGACCTTGCTTCAACGGGGCCGCGCCTGCGTGGGCGCGGAAGGCATCACGTCGGTTGGGTTCTCACCGCTTCAAGCGGTGCTTCAACGGGGCCGCGCCTGCGTGGGCGCGGAAGGAAGTCGGTCACCGGACCCCCTTGGATATCATTGATTCCGCTTCAACGGGGCCGCGCCTGCGTGGGCGCGGAAGGCGACAGCGCCCGCATCGTCGCCTCGTCCTTCCCGTAGGCTTCAACGGGGCCGCGCCTGCGTGGGCGCGGAAGGACCGTCATGGCCATCGGGTCTAAGATCGCACACCCGGGCTTCAACGGGGCCGCGCCTGCGTGGGCGCGGAAGGCCCAGACCTCCTCGGCGGTGTAACCCTGCGAGATCAGGCTTCAACGGGGCCGCGCCTGCGTGGGCGCGGAAGGAACCCTAATCCAGCCAGCCCGAATCGCCTTTTTGGGCTTCAACGGGGCCGCGCCTGCGTGGGCGCGGAAGGGACGCCGCCTGCTGCGCCCGATCTCACCCCGCTGACGGAGCTTCAACGGGGCCGCGCCTGCGTGGGCGCGGAAGGTTGGTGTTTCGTCGTCCAGCACCTTGGCCGAGTTTTGGCTTCAACGGGGCCGCGCCTGCGTGGGCGCGGAAGGTTCTCCCTCTCAAACAGGCAGTCCGCGCTCTTGTTGCTTCAACGGGGCCGCGCCTGCGTGGGCGCGGAAGGGCACACGGCTGGCGTCACTCTCGCGGGGGCAGATCAACGCTTCAACGGGGCCGCGCCTGCGTGGGCGCGGAAGGTCCACCTTGGGACCACTGATTCACGCCCACGGTCTGGCTTCAACGGGGCCGCGCCTGCGTGGGCGCGGAAGGGGGAGCCGGCGCCTCCGGGCTTCGACGCCACCGACCGCTTCAACGGGGCCGCGCCTGCGTGGGCGCGGAAGGGCCCCTTGCTTGGGGTTGGTGTGTTCTGCAACTTCAAACGCTTCAACGGGGCCGCGCCTGCGTGGGCGCGGAAGGTCTGCGCCGGGCCGAAGTCCAGTGCCGGGCAGGCGCCGCTTCAACGGGGCCGCGCCTGCGTGGGCGCGGAAGGCCCGCGCCTGAGTTGGCTTCCAGGCGCGCGGCCTTGGGAGCTTCAACGGGGCCGCGCCTGCGTGGGCGCGGAAGGGACCACCTGGCCAATGCAGGCTTGCGGGTCCAGCATGGCTTCAACGGGGCCGCGCCTGCGTGGGCGCGGAAGGGAATTATGAGCGGTGTAAAGTGAAGTCGTTATGAAGCTTCAACGGGGCCGCGCCTGCGTGGGCGCGGAAGGCGCCTCAATCAGCCGGAGCGTCCAGTCATGCCACTCGCTTCAACGGGGCCGCGCCTGCGTGGGCGCGGAAGGGACCACCATCACCGCGCCGTTCACCGTGCCAGCCGTCGGCTTCAACGGGGCCGCGCCTGCGTGGGCGCGGAAGGCTCCACAACCCATGATTTATGGACGACACACTCCTGCTTCAACGGGGCCGCGCCTGCGTGGGCGCGGAAGGCCACCGCCGTCGCGTGGCGCACCTTGCTGATCTCAGTGCTTCAACGGGGCCGCGCCTGCGTGGGCGCGGAAGGCGCTCGTCACATCGGTCGATCCGAGTGGCCCGAACGATGGCTTCAACGGGGCCGCGCCTGCGTGGGCGCGGAAGGGGCCGGAATCTCTCTCTCTCACCCGGGAAAGGGCTGGCTTCAACGGGGCCGCGCCTGCGTGGGCGCGGAAGGTTTCCGCGGCCAACGAGGCCGGGGTGAATCAGCACACGCTTCAACGGGGCCGCGCCTGCGTGGGCGCGGAAGGATGATCTGCTGCTGTTGGTTCGTGCAGGACGTGGCGGCTTCAACGGGGCCGCGCCTGCGTGGGCGCGGAAGGCCACCGCACCGGCGGAAACTACATCATCGAGCTTTTTGCTTCAACGGGGCCGCGCCTGCGTGGGCGCGGAAGGCCTATCCCGAGAACCCCAGCCAGGTTCGCCCGGCCTGCTTCAACGGGGCCGCGCCTGCGTGGGCGCGGAAGGCTGACCGCCTTTAGTGCGAGCGCCAGCCGCAGAGCGAACGCTTCAACGGGGCCGCGCCTGCGTGGGCGCGGAAGGGCCGGGAGGTCTGGAATGCCGGGGCGACAAATCAGGGCTTCAACGGGGCCGCGCCTGCGTGGGCGCGGAAGGCTCCGCTCAGGTTCATGTTGTTTTCACTTGACGTTTGGCTTCAACGGGGCCGCGCCTGCGTGGGCGCGGAAGGGCCTTGTGGATGATTGCGATTTTCCGGCGACGGGCGAAGCTTCAACGGGGCCGCGCCTGCGTGGGCGCGGAAGGCTGCCTGTGGCTCAAGCTGGGGGTGCCGGACAACTTGCCGCTTCAACGGGGCCGCGCCTGCGTGGGCGCGGAAGGTTGGTATTACAACGGCCGGATTATTCAATGGGATTGCCAGCTTCAACGGGGCCGCGCCTGCGTGGGCGCGGAAGGGGCGTGATGGTTGGCGCTAGTAACAGCGTAAAGAACGCTGCTTCAACGGGGCCGCGCCTGCGTGGGCGCGGAAGGCAGACTATTTATGAACACAGTTAACAAGCATTCCTTGGTGCTTCAACGGGGCCGCGCCTGCGTGGGCGCGGAAGGCCGACTGGGGAGAGAGCATGATCCCGGGGTTGGCGCAGCTTCAACGGGGCCGCGCCTGCGTGGGCGCGGAAGGCGGTGTGGGACGCGCACCATGCCCGCCGTAGTCGCAAGGCTTCAACGGGGCCGCGCCTGCGTGGGCGCGGAAGGCTGGCCTTCGCGCGCACCTGCGAGATCGTCAACTGGCGGGCTTCAACGGGGCCGCGCCTGCGTGGGCGCGGAAGGATGAACGACCAATTCGATTACGTTGCGACGGGGAATGTGCTTCAACGGGGCCGCGCCTGCGTGGGCGCGGAAGGCAGCTGCGCGCACCCAAGGACAAGGTCATCGACGTTGCTTCAACGGGGCCGCGCCTGCGTGGGCGCGGAAGGCACGGTGGGTGAGCGACCATTAGGTCCCACCCATCCGGCTTCAACGGGGCCGCGCCTGCGTGGGCGCGGAAGGTTCGGATTGGTCCCTGGAGATAATCCGCCGCCAGTGTCGCTTCAACGGGGCCGCGCCTGCGTGGGCGCGGAAGGGTCGCTGTTGATGCCAGCTACCTGCCCGGCGTCCGGCTTCAACGGGGCCGCGCCTGCGTGGGCGCGGAAGGTTATCCTCCACGACCAACAACGATATCCTCTTCGACGCTTCAACGGGGCCGCGCCTGCGTGGGCGCGGAAGGGTGCCGGAGCTATCGGGGGATGCTGCGATGAGAGAGCCGCTTCAACGGGGCCGCGCCTGCGTGGGCGCGGAAGGTGATTCGTGCAGTCAATCGAGACGCTGGCCGCGGCGCTTCAACGGGGCCGCGCCTGCGTGGGCGCGGAAGGAACGTGATGACGATCTCGCCGTAAGCCGCCTTGGTGGCTTCAACGGGGCCGCGCCTGCGTGGGCGCGGAAGGTCGGAGAAAGCGGTTGGGGAACGTCGTCCTGGCATGCTTCAACGGGGCCGCGCCTGCGTGGGCGCGGAAGGATTTTCACGGCCTCCATGAACCTGTCAAGGGTGCCGTCGCTTCAACGGGGCCGCGCCTGCGTGGGCGCGGAAGGTTGAGAGTTACGCGCGCCGCCCTGGCCGCGAAGGCGCTTCAACGGGGCCGCGCCTGCGTGGGCGCGGAAGGATGTCAACGGTGCGGTGGTGACGGAGGCCGAAGTGCGCGGCTTCAACGGGGCCGCGCCTGCGTGGGCGCGGAAGGGCCCACGGGCGTGCGGAAGCGCCGCATGTCAGATGCCCGCTTCAACGGGGCCGCGCCTGCGTGGGCGCGGAAGGGAGATGGATGCCGCATGGGAGACCTTGGTCAAAATGCTTCAACGGGGCCGCGCCTGCGTGGGCGCGGAAGGGTCGAGAACAGGCCGGTGAGCGTTGCGGAGACCGCAAGCTTCAACGGGGCCGCGCCTGCGTGGGCGCGGAAGGGGAGTAGATTGCTGTCGTCTAGAAACTTACCACAACCGCTTCAACGGGGCCGCGCCTGCGTGGGCGCGGAAGGGAGGTGCCCAAGGTGCCATGCAACCGGGCGATGACGCTTCAACGGGGCCGCGCCTGCGTGGGCGCGGAAGGCCTGTGGACGGGGACGCAGTTCATGCTCAACTATGGGCTTCAACGGGGCCGCGCCTGCGTGGGCGCGGAAGGGTGATCGAGCTGCTGCGTAACGTCGCGGTCCTCCCGGCTTCAACGGGGCCGCGCCTGCGTGGGCGCGGAAGGCTGATGGAGATCGCCGAATGTGGCGATCGAATCGCTGCTTCAACGGGGCCGCGCCTGCGTGGGCGCGGAAGGTTTCCGCGTCGAGTTGCGCGGCGAGTTGCGCTGCCGGCTTCAACGGGGCCGCGCCTGCGTGGGCGCGGAAGGGCAGGCCCCAGGACGTGCCCCAGGGAGAGCTGATCGCGCTTCAACGGGGCCGCGCCTGCGTGGGCGCGGAAGGCATGATTAGCAGAAGTTCACCCCAGGCGCGCCGGGCTGCTTCAACGGGGCCGCGCCTGCGTGGGCGCGGAAGGTTCTCAGCTTGTGCGGGCCATTCGGCAGGGCGCCGTCGCTTCAACGGGGCCGCGCCTGCGTGGGCGCGGAAGGT
>Ga0182030_10005291_pt1 | contig 27437 bp, 25 predicted proteins | sample 812S3MmetaG_FD_121299 | JGI IMG/M metagenome (GOLD analysis project Ga0182030, IMG submission 121299) | Permafrost microbial communities from Stordalen Mire, Sweden - 812S3M metaG (Illumina Assembly) | ecosystem: Environmental > Terrestrial > Soil > Wetlands > Permafrost | place: Sweden... | reverse complement strand
TTATCGCCTGCTGGAAAATGCGGTCGTGACGAAACCAAAGCGCTTTCGGCCTTCCAGAGCCATCATTCTGCCCTCAAAACACAACCTGTAGTGGTAACTGTACTCAGGGAGCTACCCCACTTTCGAGATTCTTCTTCAAGGTTTGCGGGAAGCCTGCTCAGGTTTTTCCGATTCCCGGCGCTCTACGGACGGGAGCTACACCATGGCGGATATTGGGCTTTCGGCGTTTTCCTTGTTTTTCATGCAGAGCGAGTCGTTTTTGTCTCACCAGAAACGGCTGCTCGAAGGTCACGGCACCTCGAATTGCCAGACCTTGTTCGGCATGGAGAAGAATCCCACCGACAACCACATCCGCACCTTGTTGGACATGGTTTCCCCACAGGCGTTGCAGCCCTGCTTCGACCAGGTTCTGGACCAACTGCGCGAGCGCGACGGCCTGAGGGCCTTTCAGAGGCTGGCGGGACGGACGCTGATAGCACTCGATGGGACCGAGTATTTCCGTTCGCAAAAACTGAACTGCCCGCAGTGCCTTACGCGCAAGCGATCGAACGGCAAGACGGAGCATTATCACGCCATGCTGGCGGCCATGATCGTCGCGCCCGGCCATAACATGGTTCTGCCGCTGGCGCCGGAGTTCATCTCTGCGCAGGATGGAGCCGAGAAGCAGGATTGCGAACGAAACGCCGCCAAACGCTGGCTGATCGCGCACGCCGAGCGCGTGGCTGGATTACGCCCGGTCTATCTGGGCGATGCGCTGTTCAGTTGCCAACCACTGGCCGAAGCAGTGCTGGCAACCGGCGCGGACTTTCTGTTTGTGTGCAAGGAGGACGGCCACAAAACGCTGTATGAGTTCCTGGATGGCGCACCGCTGGACGAACAGACGGTCACCGAGCGCAAGCCCGGCAAGCACAGCCTGACCTATCGCTACCGCTGGATCGAGGGCGTTCCGCTGCGCGATGGAAAGGATGCACTGGCCGTCAACTGGCTCGGGGTCAGCATCATCGATGCCAAGGGGAAAACGACCTACGATGGCGCCTTCGTGACCGGTTTGCCGCTGACGAAGGACAACGTGGTCGAGGTTGCAGCTTGCGCGCGAGCCCGTTGGAAGATCGAGAATGAGAGCTTCAACGTGCTGAAAAACAACGGCTATAACCTCGCACACAACTTTGGACACGGGAAAAAATACCTGGCCAGGATGTTCGCGGCCATGAATCTGCTGGCCTTCGCCTGCCATACCGCAAATGATTGCCTGGAAAACCTCTGGCAACAAGCCCGCGACGCAAAAGGATCGCGCTCCAGCTTCTTCCAGCACATCCGTACCATCTCCTCCTACCTCGTCTTTCCCTCATGGCGCAGCCTCATGAACACTCTCATCTCCTGTAATCCGACTCCCACTTAGAATTGCTGTCGGTAGTGCTCATGTTTCCTCTTTCTTTTGGGCTTTGGCTGCTAAGCAGCCTTGCGGACCAATACTAACTCGTTTGGGAATACGGCGGGAAAATCTCCGCACTACACCGTAAACTTGCTGCTGTGCTCTTTCCAGCCCTGAAACGGTATACGGAGCCCTACACGGGCTCCGCTCGAATTTCAGGAACTTTTTTCTGCAACCCATTGCAGAGGCTATAGTTATGTATGGGAACTGTGGGGGCGTCCCTACAGGACACAATTGTCCACCGTTGTCCATCCGTTTGGTTCCGGGACGGTTATCAACCCATTGAATCTGTTGATTTTGAAAGTTTTACTTGACAAATGTTGCTAAAGTCGTGCTCTGTTACAAAATCGTTGGCTAAGCCTCAATCCAGATTGCGTCTTTCTCGACCTTGGCAACACCGTCAATGCTGGCGTGGATGCGCGCGCCGAGCTTGCCTGCTTCGGGCGCGGCCACCAGATCACCCACTCTTACGCGCTCGCCACTCTTGACCACTGCGGCCGAAGGTGCGCCGGCATGTTGCTTGAGCAGAATTTTTACTCGTTTTGGACTGAAGGTGTACTCAGTCAACGGGCCAACGTTATTGAACTCGCCCAGACCCAGTTTGGCAATGAGCCTGCGCATGGGAATGCGGCGAAACTCTGCCATGGGATGCGGCTCGACCGAATCTGCCGTGCCCTTCCACGTAAGGCCACGTTCGCGCGCCACGGGCTTGGCCTGCACGCAGACGTTTTTGGGGTCCAGATCTTCGGGGCACGAGAACAGCGAGCAGAGGTTGCACTCGCAGCAGTAAAGCGTGCCGGCCACCATGGAGTCGGCGCTCTCGGCAAAGCCCAGCGACCGCATGGCCATGTGCGGCTCAATGGGATGGCCGAGCAGATAACGCGGGCAGAACTCGGTGCAGAAGCGGCATTGATCGCAGGCCGAGCGGCCGATCTTGGCAATGTGCAGCCACGGTGCGTTGTGCCGCTCGATGATCTTGTGCGTGGCGGGCAGAACCACGATGCCGCCCGTTGTCTTGGTCACCGGCACGTCAAGGCCAGCCGCCGGGCGCGCCATCATGATGCCGCCGACCAGAATGCCGAAGTCGGCAACGCTGGGGCCGCCCGCTGCTTCCAGTACTTCGCCGATGGTGATGCCGATGGGCACCTTTACCGTGACCGGGTTCTCGACGGCCCCGGCGATGGTCAGATACTTGTGCGTAACCGGCCGGTCGAGCGCGATGTTCATGAAGGTTTCGACGTTGCTCACGGCAACATCCACATCCTTCGGCAAGCCGCCGGGGGGGATGACGCGGCCCGTGACCATGTGCACGAGAACGAATTCGTCGCCTGCCGGGTACACATCGGGCAGGGGAGCGATGCGCACGCCGGCCGGAGCCACGCTCTCAAGGTGCGCAATGATGTCCTTGTATTTTTCCTTGATGCCGACCACGCCTTCGCGTGCGCCTACCAACTCCATGGCCATCGTCAGGCCGCGCAGGAAGGGCTCCGCGAAGTGGTGCAGCAGTTCCTTGTCCTTATGGAGCAAGGGCTCGCACTCGGCTGCGTTGGCAATCACCGTGGAGACTTTGGACTTTAATTTTACCGCGGTGGGAAAGCCGCCGCCGCCCGCGCCAACAATTCCCAGCTCTTCAATGCGATCTAGTGTGGTGGACGTCCGGCTGGACGAAGCCGTGCCCGCGTGCGTACTGCCCGCTTTTGCCGCCATTTTGGGTTTCTACCTCAGAATCCTTCAAAAATCGCGATTGACTCTGCAACACACTGTATCGTACCATTCAACTTCAATCAAGATCATTCATTTATGAAATGCCTGATTCCGAATATCGGTAGTACGTCGTTCAAGTTCCGTGTGCTGGATATGCCGGCGGAAACGGTGCTTGCGCAAGGGCGGGTGGAGCGCATCGGTCAGCCGGGCGGCGAGTGTGCCGACTATCCGGCGGCCATCGCCAAGTGCCTCTCGGAGATTGCCGGGCCGGGCAAGCCGCTGGCCTCGATCGCCGAGATTGGCGCGGTCGGCTTCAAGGCCGTCCATGCCGGGCCGCACAATCAGCCGCAGATCATAGATGACGAGTTTCTGGCTGCCATGGAGGAGTTTCGCTTCATGGCTCCGGCGCACAATCCGCCCTATGTGGCGGCTATGCGCGCGTTTCGCGACCTGCTGCCCGGTGTGCCGTTGGTAGCGGTCATTGAGACTGGCCCTTACCGCTTCATGCCCGAGGCGGCCACTACCTACGCGGTGCCGTATGAGTGGCGTACCGAGTACGGCATCCGGCGTTACGGCTTTCACGGCGCCAGCCATCGGGCGGCCAGCGAGCGGGCGCGGGCGATAGTGGGCCGCGAGGATGTGCGGCATATTTCCTGCCACCTGGGCGGCAGCTCGAGCGTGGCGGCCTTCCGCAACGGTGTGGCCGTGGATACAAGTTTTGGCATATCGCCCCAGTCGGGATTGCCGCAGAACAATCGCGTAGGTGACATTGATGCCTTCGCCGTGCTCTACATGATGAAGAAGCTCGCGTTGGGACCCGATGAGATGGCCACGCTGCTGGGCTCGAAGTCTGGCCTTGAAGGCATAAGCGGCAAGAGCGGCGACGTGCGCGATCTGGAAGAGGCAGCGGCAGCGGGCGACAAGCGTTCGCAGTTGGCGCTCGACGTTTTCACCCGGGCTATTCGCCATTATGTAGGCGCGTTTCTGCTGGAGTTGGGCGGGCTCGACATTCTCACCTTCTCGGGCGGCATTGGCGAGAACTCGGTGCTGGTGCGCGCGGCGGTGTTGAAGGGGCTTGAGTCCTTCGGCATCGTGCTGGACGCGGAGCGCAACAACCATTTAAAGGGCGAGGGGCCGGTGTCGGCGGATGGATCGGCAGTGCTGGCAACGGTGGTGCCCGCCAACGAAGAGATTGTAGTGGCGCGGGAGACCGCGGCAGTGATGGAGCGGGCACAGGCAGGTGTTCAAAGTTAGTTTCATCGATCCCCACCCTAGCCGCAAAAACAAGAACGCGGCGAGGATGGGGCACCCGGCGGTCGTTGAGAAGGCCAAGGGAATTAGGGACTAGGTGCTAGGAGTTAGAACCTGGCGCCTTAAACGCAGAGAAGGAACAATGATGGCAGGCGCAACACAAACAACGGGCGGGCTTGACCGCGCAAAGATTGAGCAGATTGTTCGTGAAGTGGTGCTGAAGCGGCTGGGCGTCGATGGCAAGGCAATCGAGTCAAAGCTGCTGGTGCAGGCCTCTTCACGGCACATGCATGTCTGCCGTGAAGACATGGACGTTCTGTTTGGACCCGGCACCGAACTGACCTTTGACCGGCCGCTTTACCAGGAAGGCAACTTTGCAGCCAAGGAGATGGTGACCATTGTCGGCCCGCGCGGCCGCGTCATCTCAAACCTGCGTATCCTGGGGCCCATGCGCAAGCAGTCGCAGGTGGAGCTGGCCTTTACCGATGCCATCATGCTTGGCTTCAGCGATATTCCGGTGCGAATCTCGGGCGACATCAAGGGCACGCCCGGAGCCGTGATTGTGGGGCCCAAGGGCGTTGTGGAGTTGAAGGAAGGCTTGATCCGCGCCGCCATCCACGTGCACATGAACGCTACGGAAGCCGCCTACTTTGGCGTCGTCCAGGGCGACCGCATGAAGCTGCGCATTGGCGGCCAGGCGGGTCTGACGTTCAACAACGTCCATGTGCGCATTGACCCAACTTCGCGCCTCAACGTGCATTTGGATACGGATGAGGCCAACGCCTGCGGTCTGCATTTGACCAAGGAAATTGAGTTGTTGAAGTAAGTCTTTTTGATCCGGTCTGGGCGCGGCTTGTTGCTATCCCGCCCTCGCGCCAGGAACAAGGCGCAAGGACGGGGCACGGAGCATGGATCGCTCGGGGACGGATCGAACAGGGCCGGATGATCGGCACAGGTTTAAAGCATTTCTCCGGTTGTTGTAGTGGGGGTTCTTGCTATCCCACCCTAGCCGCAAAAACAAGTACGCGGCGAGGATGGTGCACCCGAAGCTCTATACCAAGTGGAGAAATGCTCTAAGTAACAGGAAGTAAATCAAAGCAGCAAGAGAAGAGAGAGGAAGCGATGAAACAAGCGCTTGGAATGATTGAGACAAAGGGTCTGGTTGCACTGTTTGAGGCGACGGACGCCATGCTCAAGAGTGCAAACGTGACCTTCACCGGTTGGCAGTCAGTTGGTTCGGGTCTGGTGACGGCATTTGTTGAAGGCGATGTGGCAGCGGTAAAGGCAGCCACGGACGCGGGCGCGGAAGCTGCGGCTCGCATTGGCGAAGTGGTCGCCGTGCAGGTCATCTCGCGCCCTCACGACGAACTGCCGTCTTTTGTGCAGCAGAGCGCCAAGCCCGCAGCAAAGAAGTAACTGCGCTAAGCAGCCCTTTTGCGGCAGTAGCAGAGACAAGCTAATAGCTAAAAGCTAATAGCTGCACTTAGGAGACAAGATGAGTCAGGCAATCGGATTGGTTGAGACCAGGGGCCTGGTGGGCCTGGTGGAAGCATGTGATGCGATGGTGAAGGCTGCCAGCGTGGAACTGGTGAAGACCGTACAGATCGGCGGCGGCTTTGTGACCGCGATCGTGCGCGGCGATGTGGGCAGTGTGCGGGCCGCTGTGGATGCGGGTTCGGCGGCTGCCAAGGTTGTGGGCGAGCTGGTCTCGTCGCACGTGATCGCCCGTCCCCACGACGCGCTCGTGGAAAGCTTTCTGAAGTAACTGAGCGGTACTGGAGACAAGAAAATGGCGAATGAAGCAATCGGAATGATCGAGACCAAGGGCCTGATCGCCCTGGTGCAGGCGACCGACGCAATGCTGAAGGCGGCTAGCGTCACGTTCACGGGCTGGAACAAGGTGGGCAGCGGTCTTTGCTCGGTGTTTGTCACCGGCGACGTGGGCTCAGTCCGCGCGGCTGTGGATGCCGGCGCAAGCGCTGCGCGTGCGGCTGGCGAAGTGGTGAGCGTGCACGTGATTGCGCGCCCCAGTGAGTCCATTGCCTCGGTGCTGCCGAAGTAAGCCGGATGGCGGGCAGTTGGTGAACGGGTCCGCTACGGCAGATGAGGTGAACCGGGATGTTTATCGCGAAAGTGATTGGCAACGTGGTTTCCACGCAGAAGAACGCGAAGTTTCGCGGGATGAAGTTGCTTGTGGTTCAGCCCTACATCGTGAGGGAAGGCAAGCTTCAAGTCTCGGGTAGCTCAGTGGTAGCGGTCGATAGCGTGGGAGCCGGCGTGGGTGAGTGCGTACTGTTCACACAGGGCAGCTCGGCACGGCTGACGCCGACAACGAAGGACACGCCGATCGACGCAGTGATCGTGGGCATTGTGGATGCTCTCGAAGTCGAAGGCGCGTTAGTGGAGAAGCCATAAAATGCAAACTCAGGATTCCGTATCGCCGCAGCTGATCCAGGAGATCGCCCGCGAGGTGGTGGCCCGCTTGCGCGAGCAGATGAGTCAGCAGCCGGTTGCGGCCGCGCCCAGGCCGGCCGGTGGCCAGGACGGCGTGTTCGCGACCGTCGACGAAGCTGCCGAGGCTGCTTACGAGGCGCAGAAGAAAGTCGCAGCGCTGAGCCTCGAAGACCGCAAGAAGATGACCGATATCATTGTCCGCATCTGCAACGACCGGCGCGTTGAGCTGGGCACGATGGAGATGGAAGAGACCAAGGTCGGCCGTCTCGATCACAAGATTCTGAAGCTCACCAACATGCGCTTCGTCAAAAGTGTCGAGTTCTTGCAGACCGCCGCGCACAGCACCACGGACGGGCTTTGCATCATCGAGCGCGCGCCCTGGGGCGTGGTGGGCATGATGCTGCCGGTGACGCACTCGGTGCCCACCATGGCCTCCAACGCGATCAACATTCTAGCGGCGGGCAATACGGCGGTCTTCGGGCCGCATCCCTCGGGCCAGAAGGTGGCGCGCTACGCGCTGCAGCTGTGGAACCGCGAGATCGAGCGCGAGCTGGGCGTGGCCAATGTGCTGACGACGACCGCTGCTGCCAGCATTGAGGCGGCGGGGCAGATCTTCCATCATCCGAAGATTGCCTTGCTTTGTTGCACGGGCGGCGCGGCTGTGGCCAAGGCTGCGGCCATGAGCGGCAAGCGCGTGATTGCAGGCGGACCGGGCAATCCTCCGGTGGTGGTTGACGAGACTGCCAATCTGGACAAGGCCGCGCAGTGCATCATTGCCGGCGCATCGTTCGACAACAATCTGCTTTGCATCGGCGAGAAGGAAGTCTTCGTCGTGGCCTCAGTGGCAGACGCTTTTATGGCGGCCATGCGCCGCGCGGGGGCCTATCAACTGGACCCCTCGGCGATCGAAAAGCTCACTGAAGCAGCTTTCACCTTCGATGGCGATGGCGGCGGTTGCGCACGTGCTCATCTGAAGAAGGATCTGGTAGGTAAGAGCGTGGACGTGCTGGGCAAGGCTGCCGGCGTTCAGGTTCCCGCGGGTACCGATCTGCTGTTCGGCGAGACCACTGAAGAGCACGCCTTCGTACAGGAAGAGCAGATGATGCCCTTCCTGCCCGTGGTTCGCGTGAAGTGTGTGGACGAGGCCATTGCGGCTTCGGTCCGCTCCGAGCACGGCTATCGCCATACGGCCCTTATCCACACCAAGAACGTGGAGACCGCGACCAAGATGGCGCGCGCCATGAACACCACGCTCTTCATTCACAATGCCGCTTCGCCTGCTTCGTTGGGCGTGGACGGACCGGGCTACTTCAGCCACACCATTGCGACTCCGACCGGTGAAGGCATCACCACGCCGCTCACGTTTACCCGCGAGCGTCAGATGATTGTCGGTCACGCACTGCGGATTATCTAGCGCAGTTTTTCTGTCGCTCGATAGGGGTTCTTGCTATCCCACCCTAGCCGCAAAAACAAGAACGCGGCGAGGGCGGGGCACCCAGAACTTGATACCAAGTGGAGAACTGTTTCAGCCATGTTTCTAGCGCGCATTGAAGGAACCGTCGTCTCGACCGCGAAGCATCCCACGCTGGGGGGATGCCGGTTCCTTCTGGCGCAAAGGCTGGAGCCGGATGGCAGCGCGGCGGATGAACCCATCGTGGTTGTCGATTGGATGGGGGCTGCGCGTGGAGCCATGGTGCTGGTCTCGACCGACGGCGACATCGCGCGCGTGAAGTTGGGCAACACCACGCCGGCGCGCTTGTCTGTAGTGGGACTAGTGGACTCGGTGTCTGCACCGGGCTACCGGATCGGAGACATCGCATGAGACTGGCCATGGTACGCGGACATCTCACGCTGACGCCTGCGATCGCGGAGTACAAGGGCAAGCGATTGGTAGTGCTGGAGCCGGTAACGATGGAAAACCTGCGCGCAAAGAACGGCAAGGGCGGTGGCAAGGCGCTGATCGCCATCGACGAACTGGGCGCGCACGAGGGCCAACTGGTGGCCTTCACTGAAGGCAGCGAGGCCGCCAACCCTTTCTGGCCAGCCAAAGTGCCAGTGGACGCGTATTGCGCCATGATTGTCGACACTGTCGACGTGTAACCGAAGCGATTTTTTGAAGGATTCAAAGATCTGAGGTGCGGAAGTGACGAACGAAGCAAAGAGCATCAACCTGACCACTCGCAAGGTTTTGTCGCTGCGCGATGCGCAGGAAGCGGTAACGGCAGGGGCAAGCAAGCTGCTGGTGGCTGAAAACTGCGTGGTGACGCCCTCGGCGCGCGACTTTGTGCAGCAGCGCGGCTTGTCAATTGAAGTCTGCCTGCCCTGCGCGGCCAAGGCAGCTGCTGCCGCGGCGGCACTGGCTCCTGCAACGGTTGCCACGCGCCAGCCGGCCAACGCCAAGCTCTTCTTTACGCCTGAAGCAGAGGAAGTGAAGAAGGAAATTTGCGCGGTGGGCCGGAAGCTGTGGCTGCGCCAGTTTGTGGATGGCAACGGCGGCAACATCAGCTTCCGCATCGGGCCCAATGAAGTGATTTGCACGCCGACGTTGGTGAGCAAGTACGATCTGACGCCCGACGACCTGAGCCTTGTGGATATGGACGGTGTGCAGATTGCCGGCAAGCGGCCGCGCACCAGCGAGATCTTCATGCATCTGGAGATCTACAAGAACGTGCCCGCAGCGAAGAGCGTGGTGCATTGCCATCCGCCCCATGCCACGGCCTACGCCATCACCGGCAAGGTGCCGCCGAACAACGTGATTCCCGAGTTCGAAGTCTTTGTCGGCAAGGTGGCCATCTCGCCTTACAAGACGCCGGGGACGCCAGAGTTTGCGCAGACGGTGATTCCCTTCGTTCGCGACCATAACACGGTCCTGCTGGCTAATCACGGCATCGTTTGCTGGGCTGACACCGTGACGCATGCCGAGTGGTATGCCGAGGTGCTGGACACTTACTGCTGGACGCTGATGAATGCCGTCCAGCTTGGTGTTCCGCTCAGCTACATCAGCGAGCAGCACAGCACAGACCTGTTGAATATCAAGAAGAAGCTGGGCCTGCCCGATGCGCGCTTCGATGCTTCGCGCATGAAAGAGTGCCAGTTGGCCGATCTCGAAATGCCGAACTCGATTGCCATCTCGCCCTCGGCCTGCGACGGACCGCGCAGTCTGGGTCAAGCGGCTCCCTCGGCTGCCGATGCCGACGCGCTGGTGAAGGCTGTGACCGACGCGGTAGTGGCGGCGCTCGGTACCAAGTAGTGTTGGCTGAAGCGCCGGTGTTTGCCTGCACTTCAAGTACACTCGAAGCTGAAAGAAAATCAGAAGTGCGCGGAGGAGGCTTTTCCTTGAGGAAAACGCCTCCTTTGCCGCATCCAAGCAAAGAAGGGCAAGTTTGAACGCACGATGAAAGCAGCGGAACGGCAGTTGAGAATCCGGCAGATGCTCGAATCCAGAGACTTCGTGGATCTGGAGACGCTTTGCCGCGAGCTTGAAACCTCTGAGTCCAGCGTGCGCCGCGATCTGGACATTTTGGAAGAGGACAAGGTGCTGCGCCGGGTTTATGGCGGCGCGGTTTCACAGCAGACCCCGCCTGCGCGCGCCTTCGATTACGCGGTGGAGAGCGGACGGCTTTCGACCGAGAAGGAACGCATTGCACGGGTGGCCGCGAGCCTGATTCAGGATAGCCAGACGGTGATTCTGGATGGCGGCTCGACGGTGGCGGCGGTGGCACGCGAGCTGGCATCGAAATCGCTACACATCGTCACAAATTCACTGCCGATTGCCGAAAGCCTTGAAGCGGAGCGCGCCATTGAGCTGACACTGACCGGAGGCTACCTCGATCAGCGGCATCGCGTCATGCTGGGGCCTTTCTGCGAGCAGATGCTGGTGGGCATCCGCGCCGACGCGGTCATCATGGGCATCGGCAGCATTACCGAGGCGGGCTTCAGCAACAACAACACGCTGGTGGTTGGCTCCGAGCAGAAGATGATTGAAGTGGCTAGCCGCGTGATCATTGTGGCCGACCACACCAAGTTTGGTCGCGGCGGCATGATCCCGGTTGCTCCCTTGAGCGCGGCCAGCGTGGTGGTTACCGACACCGGCGCCGATTCCGAACATGTGGCCCTGCTGCGCGCCGCTGGCGTGGAAGTGCTGCTGGCGTAAGGTTGGGGCAGTACTCCTGTTACTGCAGAGGGGTTCCTTGCAGTCCCACCCTAGCCGCAAGAACAAGAACGCAGCGAGGATGGGGCACCCGAAACTCTATAGCAAAGCGAAAAGTTTCTTACATAGCGTTCAAATCTTTGCCAGAGGAACCCTCATGCAGATCGGCCCGCACGACGTGTTGATTGTTGTAGACGTGCAGAACGACTTTTGCCCCGGTGGCGCGCTGGCCGTTCCTGGCGGAGATGCGGTGAGCGCCGTTATCCATCGTAGTGCGCCGCTCTTCCAGCACATCGTCCTCACGCAGGACTGGCACCCGGCAAACCACGCATCGTTCGCCAGCGCGCACGCGGGCCGCCAGCCGTATGAGCAGATTGAGCTGAGCTATGGAGCGCAAACGCTGTGGCCGGCACACTGCGTACAGGGGACATGGGGCGCGGAGTTTCATAAGGCGCTGAACCTGTCGCAGGCTGAGCTGATTCTGCGCAAGGGCTTCAACGCGGGGATCGACTCGTACTCGGCATTTTTTGAGAACGACCACAGCACGCCGACGGGATTGGCTGGGTATCTGCGCGAGCGGGGGTTGCGGCGAATATTTTTTGTGGGGTTGGCCTACGACTTCTGCGTGGGCTACTCGGCGCTGGATGCGCGACGGCTGGGCTTCGAGGCTGTCGTGCTCGGCGACGCCTGTCGCGCCATTGACCTTGGGGGCTCGGTGAGCCGTATCGAAGCCGAGTTTGCCGAAGCGGGTGTTGAGGTGATCGAGACCGAGGAGCTGTTTGCCTGAGCCGTCCGCGTAGAATCCGACCCGCGTAGAATCTAAATAGAGCGCTTATGTCCCGCAGCTTTTACATCGTCGCCGCCTCGCTGGGCCTGTTTGCACTGGTTTCCGGCGGCCTGTCGGTGATCCCGTCGCACTATCAGCCGGGGTTGCCCGCCAACGCCTCGCTTTGGCGCACCGGAGCGCTGTTTCTGGCGCTTGTTGCGCTGCTTTCAGCGCTGGCCGGCGTGATGACCCATCTGTTTGAGCAGGTAGACCGGCGCAGCGAACAGGCGAGGCTGGCAGCCCGCCAGACCCGCCGCCGGAAGCCGTGAATCTCAGCGCCCGTTCTCTGGCCCCGTTAAAATAGAAGGGGACGGAACCTTTTCCGCCTGGAATCGAGCCAATAGCGATGTATGAAGTCACCGTGGAGGCAGGTTTTTCCTCCGGACATTACCTGCGCAACTACCGGGGCAAGTGCGAGAACCCGCACGGCCACAACTACAAGGTCCGTGTCACTCTGGCGGGCGCAACGCTGGACGAGACCGGCCTTTTGCTGGACTTCAAGCTGCTGAAGCAGGTGATGCACCCGGTGATCGACCGCATCGACCACCAGATGCTGAACGAGCTGGCGCCCTTCATCCAGCTGAACCCTTCGGCGGAGAACATTGCCAAATACTTTTACGACGAGACCAACGTCCAACTGGCCGAGATGACCCAGGGCCGCGTTCGCGTGAAGGACTGCACCATCTGGGAAACAGACACAACGACGGCTACTTACTTCGAGTAGGACTAGTTCATGGCGCTCGACTTCGACTGAAGGTATTTGTCGAAGGCGATCTCGAAGTAGAAGAGTTCGTGGCCGTCGGCATCGAGCAGCTTGTGCAGGTGCAGCTTGGCGCCCACCAACGGATGGGCCAGGCCGGAGACGTCGTAGAACAGGAAGCCGGCGCGGGTGGTGTGGGGCTCGACAGTGAGTGCGCTGTACTCAAAGGTGTCGAAGTCCTGCTCTATGGCCTTGTCACTGGCCTTGGGCTTCAGCTTGATGGCGGGGATAGGGCTGGGCATGGGAATCTTGCCGCCCTGCTTCTCGTGGAGGGTCATCAGGCGCTCGACGTCTTCGGGCTCGGCGGTCTGGATGCGGTCACCGTCAGCGGTCTCGAAGAGAATGCGGGCGTCGCGCAGCGAGATGGGGCGGTCGCCGAGGTTGGTGACGATGAGCCGAACGGGCATGACGCTGTGGCCCAGGTAATCGACCCGGAAGATGGACTCTTTCTGTTTCGTATCATAGGGTTCGGCGGCGATGGCCACCTTTTCTTCGGCATGTGTTTCAACGTCGGCGAAGGCGCCGGCCGGCTGAACCGCAGGCGGCTTGTGGTCGCTGGCTCCGACCACCAGGGCAGCTGCTGCAGCCAGGAACGGAATGATCCTGAGAAGCTTCATCGTCTGCGACTGTATCATTCTAAGGTTAGACACTTACAGGTTCGGTTCCGTTTCCTATGGTTCTGCTTTTCTACAATCTCGCTTTGACAGTTGGACTGGCGCTGAGCGCCCCCTGGTGGCTATGGAAGATGGCTACCACCCACAAGTATCGGGAGGGGATGGGCGAGCGGCTGGGCCGCGTGCGAGAACTGGCCGACCGCGAGGGCAGGCCGCTGATCTGGCTCCATGCCGTCTCGGTGGGCGAGGTGCTGGCGGTGAGCCGCCTGGTCAAGGATCTGGATGCGCAGTTGCCGGGCTGCTTTGTGGCCGTCTCCACCACTACCAAAACCGGGCAGGACCTGGCGCGGAAGCTCTTCAGGGCTGGCCGCGTATTTTATTGCCCGCTGGATTTGCCCTGGGCGGTGGCTGCGTGGCTCAAGGCGCTTCAGCCGAGCCTGCTGATTCTGGCGGAGACCGAGTTCTGGCCGAATCTGCTGGCGGGCTGCTACCGGCGTCAGATTCCCGTGGCCGTAGTGAACGCGCGCATCTCTGACCGCAGCTGGCCACGCTACCAGAAGTTGCAGCGGTTGTGGAAGCCAATCCTGAGCCGGCTGAGCGCGGTGCTGGCGCAGAGCGACGTGGACGCCCAGCGGCTCCGCGCCATCGGTTGCAGCAAGCAGGCGGTAACGGTGGCCGGCAACCTCAAGTTTGACGTGCGCATTGCGCAACCTGCCGAGGCTACCGTACAGTTGACGGCGCTGGCTCCGCGTCCGCGCTTCCTGGTAGCCGGTTCCACGCTGGAGGGCGAGGAGCAGGCCTTCATCGCCGCAGCCCAGGCTCCGTGCAGCGTGAACCAGCAGATGATCAAGGTGATTGCACCACGGCATCCGGAGCGCTTTGAAGCGGTGGCGCGGCTGCTTGAGTCTTCCGGTGTGAAATGGGTGCGGCGCTCAGCGTGGAAGGGCAAGCCGGTGGAGGAGCTGGAGAAGCTTACCGGCGGTGAGTTTGTGCTGCTGGACACCATCGGCGAGCTGGCGTCGGTTTACTCGCTGGCCTCGATTGCGTTCGTCGGCGGCAGCCTGATCCCGGCCGGAGGGCACAATCCGCTGGAGCCGGCGCAGTTTGCCGTGCCCATCGTGATGGGGCCGAATTATGTGAATTTCCGCGCCATCACCGAAGAGCTGATCCGGCACCAGGCTGTGCGCATCACCACGACTGAGAACCTGGCTTCCACCTTTCTCGATCTGCTGCACAACCGCCGCTCGGCCGAGGCCATGGGCCGGCGCGCGCGCAAGGTCTTTGACCAGCAGGCTGGAGCCACGGGGCGCACGATTGCTGCGATTCGGGGGCTGCTGCCGAGCCAGTTAACAGAGTCCGCCGAGGAGACGGTCTCCGAGACGGTTTCCGCATGAGCCGCACTCCGGCGGCACGGCCGCTGCTGACGCCGCTCGTGCCGCTGTACCGGCTAGCGGTGGGCTGGCGAGAGCTGCGGCTGGCGCGGGGTTGGGAGCAGGTTCGCAGACTCGAGCGGCCAGTGGTGAGCATTGGAAATCTGACCGCCGGAGGGGCGGGGAAGACGCCCTTCGCCATTGCCCTGGCGCAGGCGCTGACAAGGCGCGGCGTGGCGGTGGATCTGCTGTCCCGCGGGTATGGTCGGACGAGCAAGCTGGCCGCGCGGGTTAACGTTGAGGGCACGGCAGAGGAGTTTGGTGACGAGCCGCTGCTGATTGCGCGCGCGGCAGGTGTGCCGGTGTATGTGGCCAGCCGGCGGTTTGAGGCGGGACGGCTGGCGGAAGCGGGTTTGGAAAGCGCACGGCTTCAGACGTGCAAGAGCGAGGGTGAAGAAGAAGCCGGGGCGTCACAGGCTGCGGGAAAAAGGCTGAGGCTGGCCTTTTCAGTGAGGAAAGTTCAGCAGGGGCTAAAGCCCTTTTCTTCTTCGGGAACTGGATGCGGCCCGGCTGAAGCCGTGCCCTGTTACAAAGCTCCGGACTCAGAGGGAAATTCAAGCCTTGCTCTGCATCTGCTCGACGATGGCTTCCAGCATCGCCAGCTTCACCGGGACATCGATATTGTTCTCCTCAGCCGCGCCGACCTCGGCGACCGTTTGCTGCCAGCCGGAAACCTTCGCGAGCCGCTCAGCGCGCTGCAACGCGCGACGGTCATTGCCATCCCCGCCGATGAGCCGGAGATGGAAGAGCACTTGAACGAGTTGCTCACCATCGATCGCAACTCCGAGTCGCAGCGATGGCAGGGCCCGGTGTGGCGCGTACGACGGCAGATGCAGGTTCCCGCCGTTGAAGGCCCGGTGGTGGCGTTCTGCGGAATTGCCCGCCCTGCACAGTTTTTTGCGGGGCTTGAGGCCGCGGGCGTGCATCTGGCCTCGCGCATCGCCTTTGCGGATCACCAACTCTACCGGGAGCACGAACTCGACTGCATTCAGGACGCGGCGCGCAGCAGCGGGGCCACGGCGATCCTTACCACGGAAAAGGACCTCGTCCGCATGGGTGCACTGGCCGGAACCTTGTCCGCATCCATCCCGCTCCTTGCCGTGCCGTTGCGAACGGAGATTGAAGACGAGGACGCGGCCATCGACTGGCTGCTCCAAAGACTCCAATAACAAGCGGCTGCAATAGAAAAGTCCGCGCCAGTTACCCGGCGCGGCCTGTGTTCCCTGCTGTAAAAAACGGCTTACTTTACAGCGACCGGCTGCAACCAGGCGCCGTCGCCGGCTGCGTCCCAAACGCTGAAGCGGACCCACTTTTTACCGCGCGCGTCGAAGGGGATGTGGAAGGTCTTCGTGCCGAAGGGAGCGGTGCTGGTGAGTTTGATGATCTGGCGGTCGACCTTGACGCCGTCGCTCCAGACCAGCTCAGCGTATTCCAGCGGGAAGGTGTACTCGATGGAGGCCGTGAAGACGCTCTTCTGGCCTGCGCCCTCGACGGCCCAGTTGTGGAAGAGAATTTCTCCTGTGGTGCCGAAGAAGTTGCCCTTGTGCACGCCTTCCACAATCGGAGCCCAACTCTGGTTGTAGGCGGGCACCTTGTTGAGCTTGAGGTAGTTGATGGCCAAGAGCGGATAAGTGTCGTCGCCGGGAACCTTCATGTAGGTATCGCCTTCGGCCAGCATGAACTTGGGGCTTGGAGCCCAGTTGCTCATCTCGTCGGTGAGCCCGAAGCAGCGCTCCTGGCAGAGCTGGCGCTGCGACAAGTCAACAGGCAGAGACTCCCACGATGCGCCGATGAAGCGGTCCGAGAGGAAGAAGTCCTTGTCTTTGTACATGTCCGGGTAGAGGGCGGAGCTCTTGGTTCGGGGGTGCGCGGTCCAGATGATACCGCCTTCGCGGTTGATCATCTGCATGATCTCATCGGGATTGCCGGGGTGGTAGACGTGGCCGTAGGTTGGATCGTTCTCTTCAAAGACCTGTGCGCCGGGCTTGGGATCGGCGTGGGAGAAGTAGACGGGGTGGGGCAGCATGAGGTACCAGTGGCCGCCGAGGAAGCCGTTGACCTCTTCCTCGGGCATGACGAGGAAGTCCTTGTCGCTGAGCTTGCGCGAGCCCTCGAAGTAGAGCTTTTGCTCGTAGAAGCGCTTGGGGCCGGGGTCGTTGAAGTCGGAGTCGTCGTGGAAGTCACCCAGATAGACGATGTTGATGCCAAGGCCGCGGAAGACGGACAGCCAGGTGGGCGCGATGTCGGCTGTGCCATGATCGCGGATCATCTCGTTCAGTTCGAGATGGAAGTGGCCGGTCATGGTTTTGAAGCCGGGCACGGGCTTGTAAACGTCGTCGTGGGTGTAGGCCAACACGGCCTGCTGGGTGGTGCGGGCGTCGGCCGGGCTCAGGTAGTAGTAGACGGCCATGTGCTGCAGGGTTCCGGGAGGCGCGTTGTAGAGGGCGTAGTTGTAGATCTGGCTGCGGGCCACTTTGGTGCGGCGGGCCCACACCTCCTCGGTTTCGCCCCATGGCGCATAACCCTGGCCGTGCTCAGGCTGCATCACGCCAATCGAGAAGCTGGAGCCTGAGTCTTTGCGGTAGAAGACGTAGCCGAGATTCACCTCGTTTTCGCGCGCAAAGAAGAAGCGGTGCGGTTCCGGGAAGACGGCCAGCGAACCTGCGCCCGCATCGAGAATGGCAACCCGGTTACGCGCCTGGAGGTTGACCGGTCCGTCGTTGGGCGCACCGCCAAAGGCGTACTGCTGCCACACTTGCGAGGTGTCGCGCCACTCGAACTTTGAGTCATCTTTCAGTGCGAACCCCTTGAGGCCGGCCTTGTAGATGAAGGCCACGTCCTTGGCGTCGGTCTTGGCGATGGCCTCCTGACGCAGCAGGTTCGAGCCCTTGTAGACGGTGAACTGGAGGTCGCCTGAGAAAAGGCCCAGCGAGAGGCCGTCGAAGACCACGCTGACGCGGTCGCCGTCGCTCTTTACCTGGCAGGCGGTGGAGCTGTAATGGACGGTGGCGCGGGCAATTTCATCGGCGGTGCGCGCGGGGCCGGCCAAGTGGTTGTCCTGGGTGCCGGGCACGGCCAGTGGCACATCCCAAAAGACGTTCCACTTGTAGCGCTCTTCGTTTTCCGGCGTGTCGAGGTTGAGCTTCTTCAGGATATTCAGCTCGGTGGTGGATATGCGCCGTTTTCCGGTGGTCACCTGGAACTCGGGCGCCAGATCCTTGCCGAGCTCAACCCACGCGCCGCCGGGCTTGCGCGCGGCCAGTTCTTCCACCAGCGGCTGGCCGTTGCGCAGTGCGAAGCGAGCACGCAACTGCGCCGACTTTTCGCCGCTCCAAACCAGCTCTATGCCGCTGGTGGTGGTGGTGGCCGTAATGCCTTCAACCGGCTTGTAGGCGTTCATGCCGCAGTGCACGGCCTGCGCGCCGGCCAGCGCTGCAAATAAAATGGCCCCAGACAGGCTGGCCGCGATTTTTCCCAGATTCATCGCAATCCCCCATTCACTTTCCGCCGCAGGGCGGCGCCTGGCCGGCGAACGGGCGCTTGGGGCGCGGTTTGCCTGCCGGTTACACCTTCAAAAAAATCTTCTTGCGGTACATGATCCAGACCGGGATGAAGCAGATGGCCATGAACGAGAAGGAATAGGCAAAAGCCGCCCATCCGGCATCGGGAATCAAGCAGGCCATGTGCTGTTGTAGCCAGCCGAGGGCGCTCACCTTGTGGTCGTCTTCGCCCCACTCGGCCAGTCCCGCTGCGCCGGGCAGCAACTCGCTCACCATGTAGGCGGTAATCGCATTGGAGCCAAACACCAGCCATGGCCATACAAGCTTTCTGGTCCAACCTTCTCTGCCCCATCCTTTCACTTCAAGGGCGTAGAAACTTAGAGCGAAGACCAGCAGGCTCCAGCCGGCGGCGGTGAGCACAAAAGAGCTGGTCCAGAGTTTCTTGTTGAGCGGGAACCAGATGGCCCATGCGTAACCGAGCGCAAGGCAAGCGGCGGAGCCCGCCACGAGTCCCGCAGCCTTGGTTTGCAGGCTACGCGCCGAGCGCAGACCTATGGCCGTAAGCACCCCCAGCAGGGCGGTTCCGCAGGCGGGCAGATCGCTGAGCAGGCCCTCGGGATCGCGCAGGCTGTGGGTGAGGCCGTCTTCGTACAGATGACCGGGGAGCAGATGCCGGTCGAGCCACGCCACCAGGTTCAGGTCTTTGTCGAGCAGTGGAATCTGGTGGCCGGGAATGCCCGCGCCCGGCACCGCAACCCAGCGCATCAGAATCCAGTAACCCACCAGGGCAACAACCAGCGCGGCAACTTTGGTCCAGACGCGGCGGTCCCACAGATAGAAGAGGCCCACCACCAGGTAGCAGATGCCGATGCGCTGCAGTACGCCGTAAAAACGCATGTGGACCAGCTCAAAGTAAGGGAAGCTGTTGACCACGATGCCGAAAAGAATAAGTACGGCGGCGCGCTGCACGGTGTGGCGCGAGAGTTCAGCGCGCGTTGCGCCCTTGGCCAGCCGCGCCTCGTAGGCAAAGACGATGGAGACGCCGACTACAAACAGAAATGTGGGAAACACGAGATCGGTGGCGGTGAGCCCGTTCCACGCGGCATGGTGCATCTGCGCCCAGGCGCCGTTACCGCCGTTGTTGTTCACCATGATCATGAAGGCGATGGTGAGGCCGCGCAAGACGTCGAGCGAGAGCAGTCGTTTCAAGGGCTGGGCGGTCAAGGCAGGGTTGTTCATTCAGTTCTCCGTCGATTCCGCTTCGAGTGTTGTCCAATACACTATCGGGCAACCGCATCGTTCGCCAAATCGTGGGTCAAGATGCTGTCCCACCGCCCCCCCGCGCTGCTAAACTCGCTCTTCAGGACTACTCTAAAATCGTTAAAAAGCACCAGGAGGCTCTGTGCCTGAATTCAAACCCTTTGTGTCGCCTGACGAGGACCTGCCGGAGCTAACCTTCCGTGCCGTTCTGCTGGGCTCCATTTTTGGCATCATCTTTGGCGCCGTCACGGTTTATGTCGGCTTGAAGGCCGGCCTGACGGTGGCAGCCTCCATTCCCATCGCCGTCATCTCCATCAGCATACTGCGCCACAAGGGCAAGCCGTCGGTGCTGGAGACGATCATGGTGCAGACGGCGGGCAATGCCGGCCAGTCCATCGCCGCCGGCGTCATCTTTACGCTGCCGGCGCTCATCTTCCTCGGCTTCGATCTGGAGTACTCCCGCATCTTCATGCTGGCGCTGATCGGCGGCTTCCTGGGCGTGCTGTTCATGGTGCCGTTACGCCGGCCGCTGATTGTGGAAGAGCACGGCGTGCTGCAGTATCCAGAGGGCACGGCCTGCGCTGAGGTCATTAAGGCAGGTTCGCGTGGAGGCTCCACGGCCAGCCGCGTCTTTTACGGCCTGGGGTTGGGCGCGGTCTATGCTGCTTTCCAGAATGGCAACCTCTGCGGTGCATGGCCGGGAACGCCGGAGTTTCAGCCAGATTTCGGGCCCGATCACGTGATGAAGGGCTCCTCCATCAAGGCCGATGCTACAGCCGAGTATCTCGGCGTGGGTTACATCATCGGACCCAAGACGGCGGGCATCATCTTCGCGGGCGGCGTCTTCAGTTGGCTGGTGCTGATGCCGATGCTCTACTTCTTCGGCAAGAACGTTGCCACGCCCATCTATCCCGGCACCGTGCCGATTGCGCAGATGGGGCCGAGCGAGCTTTGGGCCACGTACATCCGCCCCATGGGTGCTGGAGCCGTTGCAGCGGCCGGACTCATTACCCTGTTCAAGACGCTGCCCACCATCATCGGCGCGCTCAAGTCTGGCTTCAAGAACATGGGCGCGGGAGGGGCAGGAGCGGCAGCACCCAAGCGCACCGAGCATGATCTGTCCATGTCCACCGCCGTCTTCGGCTGCATCGGGCTGGTAGTGCTCATGTTCTTCTTCCTTTACTTCAAGCCGGTTCCGGGCGCGCAGCTTGGGGTGCTGGCGAATCTGGCCGCATCGCTGCTGATCGTCTTCTTCGGTTTCCTGTTTGTCACCGTCAGTTCGCGGATTGTGGGCCTCATCGGCTCCTCGGCCAACCCCATCAGCGGCATGACCATCGCCACGCTGATGGCCACCAGCGCCATCTTCCTGGTGAGCGGTTGGACGGCTCCGGCCTTCGGCGCTCTGGCCATCACCATCGGCGGCGTAGTCTGCATTGCCGCGGCTGAGGCGGGCGACACCTCGCAGGATCTCAAGACCGGCTATCTGATCGGCGCTTCACCCATCAAGCAGCGCTTCGCCTTCCTCATCGGCATCACCGTTTCCACCATCGCCATCGGCCTCACGCTGAACGTGATGAACCAGGGCTTGCAGGAGTTCAAGGAAGCGCCGCACGCATGGGACATCCACGCCTCGCATCCCGGCGTTGTAGTTCTGAACAATGCGCATGGGCTCATTGACCAGTTCCCGGTGAAGGCCATCAACGGCGCCACCACCGTGCACCACAAGAGCGAATACGTGCTGCTCAACGCGCTCGGCTCCACGGAACTGGCGGATGGCAAGTATCTCTACTCGCCCACCACCGGCGAGATTGAAGTGCAGTGGATTCCGGGCATCGGCAGCGAGAAGGCAGCCGCCCCGCAGGCGCGCTTGATGGCCACCGTCATCAACGGCATCCTGACGCGCAAGCTGCCCTGGGGACTGGTGATGCTGGGCGTCTTCCTGGTGATTGGCGTCGAACTGTTGGGCATCCGCTCGCTTTCGTTTGCGGTGGGCGCGTATCTCTCCATCGGAACCACGCTGGCCATCTTTACAGGCGGCGTAGTGCGCTGGCTGGTTGACGTGGCGGCCAGGAAGAACAGCAGCGAAGACGAAGGCGACGCCTCCTCGGGCTCGCTGTTCGCCTCCGGGCTCATTGCCGCAGGCGGCATCATGGGCCTGCTGGGCGTCATCAACTCCTACGTGCAGATGAAGTGGACCCTGCCCAACTACATCGCGCTTCCGCACGGGATTCTCTACCACGATGTTGTGTCGGTCATCTCCTTCACCGCGCTGGCGTATGCGCTCTACTACTTTGCGAGCAAGCCGCTGGCGAAGTAGCAGCGACACATTGCCACAAAGATAGTTCTACGACCGCATGAATTTTGTACATTGAGGTTCGTGGTATCCCACCCTTTCGACGGTGAAGCTGTCGAAAGGATGGGGCACGGAAGGGTTCAGATTCACACGGTAAAAAACTTGGGCCTCCATCGCATTGGCGAAGGAGGCCCTTTTCAGCTTCCTGCATCGATGGCGGTATGCCAGCGCGCCTATTGATCCAGCTCTCCAATAGAAGTACCGTGCCCATCCATTTCGCAGGTTTTATCGCGAAATGGGTGGGAAGACTAAACACTATTCAAGAGACGGATCAATAGCCCCCCGTTCAGGCCCGCCGGTACAGCCTTGTCGATGCGTGCGCCGCCCTTCTCTTGCGCAGTTTTCTCAGCGCGAAGGCCGGGTTTTGCCTGGAAAGTCTCGCAATGCGGCTGCGAGCGAGCAATTCCTCGCGATTTACCGGCGTAAACATCCCATTCATCCGGTGCTCATCTGGCATTCACCCGACGTTGACGTGCGGTTCTTAGCATGGGAGCGATCCAGTTCCTATTCCGAATGTTTGCCGGGAGTGCGATGAAGACGTTTCGGTTCTATTTATGCCTCTTTTCTCTTTTGTCTATAGCGGTCATAGCCAGGGCGCAATTTGATCGCGGCGTCGTGATTGGCACGGTGCACGATGCCAGCGGCGGGGCAGCGCCCGGAGTAGCGGTGACGCTCAAGAGCGCGCACACCGGTACCTCCAGCGCAACCACCAGCAACAAGGCCGGCGACTACGTGTTCAACGATGTTCCGGCGGGCGACTACACGATCGCGGCGCAGGGCAGTGGCTATAAGGACACGCCGCCGGTGGCCTTCACCGTGTTTGTGGGCGCGCACCAGCGCGTGGATCTGGCGCTGATTCCTGCCAACGTGACCGAGCAGGTGACGGTGACGGCCGGCGCGGCATTGCTGGAGACCGATTCGAGCGACCGCAGCATGGTCATCAACTCGACAGAGGTGGTAAACCTGCCTCTGAATGGACGCGACCCTGCCGACCTGGCGCTGCTGGTGCCGGGCGTGAACAAGTCCGCGTTGGAGATTGAAGGCGCCACCAGCCGCGAGGGCGCTTACAACGTAAACGGCCTGCGCAGCCAGATGAACACCTTCCTGCTGGACGGCCTGGATAACAATAGCTGGAGCTTGAACGACCTTGGCTTCTCTTACCAGGCGATCCAGCTGAGCCCGGACGCGCTGAGCGAGTTCCGCTTTACCACCGGCAACCAGAACGCCGAGTTTGGCCAGGCAGCAGGCGGGCTGATGAACGAGGTTTCGCGCAGTGGCGCCAATCAACTGCACGGCGACCTGTGGGAGTACCTGCGCAACACGGTCTTCAACGCGAAAGGCCCAATCCCTTCCGCCAACGGGCAGGCCCCGGCGCTGGTGCAGAACCAGTTTGGCGCGGCGGCGGGCGGCGCGATCCGCAAAGACAAGATTTTCTATTTTGGCGACTACGAAGGCTTCCGCCGCAGTTTGCGCGCGGCTCAGCAGGCTACGCTGCCCACCGCAGCGCAGGCCGCCGGCAAGTTTGTTGACGCCAAGGGTTACGCGATTCCCATCACCAACCCCTACACGGGCACGGTGTACTCGACCGGCGTGATTCCCATCTCCGCGTTGCAGGGCTCTGGCTCGCAGATCAGCCCGCTGGCGCTGCTGGTGCTTGGCTATCTGCCCACCAGCGCGCTGAGCACGCAAGCCTCCGGCGCGGGCAACAACTACACCTCGTTCCCGCTGGGCACAGAGGACATCGACAAGGGCGACGGCCGGTTGGACTACTACATCAGCCCCAAGATGACAACCTTTGTGCGCTATAGCCAGCGCCGTTACGACGCCTTCGATCCGGCTCCGATTCCCGCACCCATCTATTCGACGGCGAAGGGCTTCATCCACACCGATAACCGGCAGGTGGCATTTGCCTGGACTTATCAGCTAAGTAACTCGTCCGCGCTGGACGCGCGCATGGGCCTGACGTGGAGCAACAACACGCAGAAGCCGTCGTCGGCGGGCCAGACCAACCTGCTGACCGCATCCGGCATGCCCAACGCGCCCAGCGATCCCTCGTACGCCAACGGCTTGAATACCGTCACCATCACCGGCTATACGCAGCTGGGCCGCACCAACAGCCTGCCGACCACGGTAAATCCCTATGTGGCCGACCCCAAGATCAACTACACCCTGCTGCGCGGCCACCACAGCCTCAAGTTTGGCTATGAGTACATCCACGAATCGCAGGTGGTTTCAAACTTCAAGCCGATCTTCGGCGCAGACACCTACGGCGGCCAGTTCTCGAAGGGCAAGACGACCGCGACCACCGATCCGAACTACATCTCCACCGACACGAGCTATCAGCAGGCCTGGAACCTGGCCGACTTCATCTTCGGCGCGCGCAGCAAATACGAGCTGAGCGCCCTGCATACCGTGGAGATGAATCAGCGCATCCATTACATGTACGGCCAGGACGACTGGCGCGTCTCCAACCGGCTGACCCTCAACCTGGGCCTGCGTTACGAGTTGGGCACGCCGCCTTTTGAGACCAACAACCAACTGTCGAACTACAACCCCGTGACCAGCCCCACCACCAGCAGCCTGGTCGTGGCCTCGGCGGGCTCCATCTACAACCGAGCTCTGATCAACCGCAACAACCTGAACATTGCGCCCCGCGTGGGCTTTGCGTACGAGCTCGACAACAAGACGGTAGTGCGCGGTGGATACGGTATCGGCTACCAGCAGTTCCTGCGCGCGGCTACGGTGAACGAGCTGGCGCAGAACGCGCCCTACAACATCGACAACGTAATCACGCAGTATGCGCCGCAGTCGAAGACCTCGCCGCAGGCGGTTTGCACGTCGCTCACGGTCGCTCCGACGAGTTGCTTTATGCCGACGCAGAACGGCTACCCGAACAGCTTTCTCTCCACGTCAAACTACTCGCCGCTTTCGACCACCACCACCTACGATCCGGCTCACTCGCCTACACCGTACGTGCAGAGCTTCCAGCTGAGCGTGCAGCGCGAGATTGCGCCGAAGACCTTCCTCGATCTGGCCTACGTGGGCAACCATGGCGTGCACGAGCAGATTCTGGCCGATGCCAACCAGTCAACGCCCAATGCGGCCGGCGGTAGCCTGTCGTTGCAGGCGCGGCGACCCATCCCCACCTTCGGCGCCATTCAGGAGTCGTTCAATGGCGGGCCGTCGCTCTACAACGCCTTCGAGGCCAAGCTGGAGAAGCGCTACGCCAACGGTGTGTATGTGGCCAACTCTTTCACGTGGTCGCACGCGCAGGACTTGACCAGCGCCAACCAGGAGAACACCAACAACCAGGCGGCAACGAATACCGACGGCACCTTCGTGAACCTCTACAACATTATGGGCAGCTTTACGCGCTCTGCCTACGACGTGCCGCTGCGCAACGCGACCGCCGTGGTGTGGGACCTGCCCTACGGCAAGGGCCGCGCCTTCGGTTCGAGCAGCAGCCCGGTGCTGGGCCTTGCGCTGGCTGACTGGCAACTGACCGGCATGTACACCTTTTCGAGCGGCCTGCCCATCAACCTGACTTATACCGAGAGCACTGCGCAACAGGTCAGCACCATCGCTGGCTTCGTCTACCGGCCCAACCTGGTTGGCAATCCGGTGCTTGCGAAGGGTGCCCGCACCCAGGTAGCGGCCGGGCAGTACCAGTACCTCGACCCCTCGGCGGTTTCGGCTCCGACGGCGGCCAATACGCCCTTCGGCAACGCGCCGCGTAACGTGGCGCGTGGTCCCAACTTCAACGATCTGGATATGGGCCTGCACAAGCGCTTTCCGCTGGGCTTTGACGGCGCAGGGCTGGAGTTCCGCGCCGAAGCCTTCGACCTGCTTAACCATCCCAACGCGCAGACGCCTGACTCGAATGCCACCGACTCCGGTTACGGCGTTATCTCCACCTACTTCCCCAGCCGCGAACTGCAATTGGCGCTCAAGTTGGTGTTTTAGAACTGTCCAGAAACTCAGTTTTGCGGGAAATGTACGGGCTTTAGCCCGTACATTGAGAAGCGGAGATGGCATGGGCTTTAGCCGCCGAGGCAGTCTTTCGGGTCGTTTGCATTGCCTCAGGGGCTAAAGCCCGGCAAATTTTATATGGTCGAACGTACGGGCTGAAGCCCGTACCCTTCAACCTGTCAGTTTCTGGACAGATTCTTAGGCAGTTCCGCACTGGGTAGAGAGTTTTAGCTGTCCCATCGTTGCCATGATTCAAGTTGGTCGCGGTGAGGGCGGGGCAGAAGTCAGCCTCGCGCAGCTACAGACCTACGCGCAGGGTTCCGCTGGTCAGGATGCGGGCGCGCAGGCCGCCACGGCCTTGAAGCAGCGCCTCGGCTCCGGGGGCGATGGCCTCGTCCATCCAGTAGCAGGGCTTGCACTCCGCCATGCCTTCAAACTCCACGCCCTGCACCTGGAACCGCGCTCCGATCAGGCTGTTGAGTTCCACGCCGCGCGTAATGGCGTTGCGCCGTGTCACTCCAGGCTGCTTGCCGAGCACTCCAAGCGGGCGTTGTTGCACGGATAGGGTAAAGATGGGGTACTCTGGGACGTCTGACTGAAAGGCAACCCCATCCATGCCAAACAAGCACAACGCCTCGCGCCGTCATCACATCCCGAAGATGAAGTTCCAGGTGAAGAACTGGGCAGAGTACGATGCAGGTCTTCGGCGTCGAGGCAGTCTGACGTTGTGGGTCACTCCAGAAGTGCTGGATGGTTGGCAGGCGGCACGTCGGACAACCCCTGGCGGGCAATCCGTCTATTCCGAGCTTGCAATCGAGGCGGGCATGATGCTGCGCCTTGCATTTCACTTGGCATTGCGTCAAACCGAGGGCCTGATCGCCTCTATCTTCAGCCTGTTGGGTGTTTCGCTGAGCGCGCCCGACCATACCACCTTGAGCCGAAGAGCAAGGACGATGAAGTCAATCTCGAAGGGCTGTATCCTTCCTGATGGGCCGCTCAACATATTGATCGACAGCACGGGTCTAAAAGTCTTCGGAGCCGGTGAGTGGCTACAGGAAAAGCATGGAGCAAAGGCGCGCCGTACTTGGAGGAAACTACATTTGGCCGTAGATGCCGACACCGGAATGATCATGGCCTCTACCCTGACCGGCAACGATGTTGGAGACCCTTCGCAAGTGGCACCGCTGCTTGACCAGATTGATGCGAAAATTGCCAGCGTCACAGCTGACGGCGCTTATGATGGGATGCCTACCTACGACGTGGTGGCTAGTCATGGCAAAGACATCAACGTAATTATCCCGCCCCACGTGACAGCCGTACTCAGTGACATGGCCGGACAGAACCCATCGCAGCGGGACAAGCACATTCTATCTATTGCTACACAAGGAAGGTTGGGATGGCAGAAGGAAACCGACTATGGCCAGCGTGCTCTGGTTGAAACCGCAATGGGCCGATACAAAGGCATACTCGGTCCTTGCCTGCGAGCGCGAAGCTTCTCTGGACAGCAGGCCGAGGCGGCGGTCGGCGTGGCCGTCCTTAATAGAATGCTCCACGCGGGACGCCCGGACTCCGTTCGTCAACTAAAAATCGCTGCATAACCCAGATGGAAAAAGTGAAGCTCGACCTTCGCTCGATCCATGCAACAACGCCCCCCGGCAGCCATTCCAGCTACCGCAGGCGCTTTCAATGAAACGGCAAGAGAGAACTGCTATTGTCCTGGCGCCTTGGCCGGCG